>Ga0214472_10003676_pt1 | contig 16221 bp, 12 predicted proteins | sample RVTome_6_FD_207662 | JGI IMG/M metagenome (GOLD analysis project Ga0214472, IMG submission 207662) | Soil microbial communities from uranium-contaminated site in the Upper Colorado River Basin, Wyoming, United States - RVT140D175 | ecosystem: Environmental > Terrestrial > Soil > Contaminated >... | reverse complement strand
GCATCGACGGCGCGCTCTACCCGGCTGCTGCGCCGCCGCGCGTCGACCGGTTCCGGATCCACGACGTCGAGGCGCTGGTCGCGCGCGTCAGCGAGCCAGCCCGACCCGCCCGCCTCGAAGATGCCATCGCGCGGGCCCTCGACATGGGCGGGGGGACGCTTTTGGCCCTGGGCAGGAGCGGCGAGCGCTTCTACTCGACCCGAAGCACCTGCCCGAGCTGCGGCACCGGGCTCCCGGCCCCGGACCCGCGGCTCTTCTCGTGGAGCCAGAAGTACGGGGCGTGCCCCGAGTGCGACGGCTTCGGGGCGCCGCGGCTCGAGGAAGACGGCGAGCTGCGGCGCGCCGAGGGGGTCGCCTGTCCCGCCTGCGCGGGAACGCGGCTGCGGCCCGAGGCGCGGGCCGTGCGCATCGCAGGTCGCCACATCGGCGAGGTCGCGGCGCTCACGCTGCGGGAGGCGCGTGCCTGGCTCGGGACGCTCGAAGGGCAGCTGCCCGACGAGGTGCGCGAACGGGTGTGGCCGGAGCTGGTGCTGCGGCTCGACCTGCTCGACCGCCTCGGGCTCTCGTACCTGACGCTCGAGCGCGGGGCCGACACGCTCTCGACCGGGGAGGCGCAGCGGATCCGCATCGCCGCGGCGCTCGCCTCCAACCTGCGCGGCGTGTGCTACGTGCTCGACGAGCCGACCGTCGGGCTCCACCCGCGCGACGACGAGGCGCTCACGCAGGCGCTGCTGGGGCTGCGCGATCGCGGCAACACCGTCGTGGTCGTCGAGCACGAGGAGAGCTTGATCCGCGCGGCCGACCACCTGATCGACCTCGGTCCCGGCGCCGGGCCGCACGGAGGCCGGCTCGTGGCCCAGGGCACGCCGCAGCAAGTGGCCCGCGTGAAGGAATCGGTCACCGGCCGCTGGCTGCGCGGCGCCGGCGAGCAGCCGCCCTGGCCGCGGCGCAGCCTCAGGGACGCCGATCGGCTCGTGGTGGCGGGCGCGCGGCTCCACAACCTGCGCGACCTGACGGTCGAGGTCCCGCTCGGACGCTTCAGCGTCGTGACCGGCGTCTCGGGCTCGGGCAAGTCGACGCTGGTGCGCGACGTGCTCTTCCGGGCGGCGAAGGCGCGACTCGCCGGCCAGCGGCTGCCGCCGGTGCTGCGGGAGCTCAAGGGCCTGCGCGGCATCGCGCGCTGCCTCGAAGTCGACGAGTCGCCGATCGGCCGCACGCCCCGCTCGGTGCCCGCGACGTACGTCGGGATCATGGACGCGATCCGGACGCTGTTCGCCGCGGTGCCCGACGCGCGCGCGCTCGGCTACGGCAAGAGCCGCTTCTCGTTCAACGTGAAGGGCGGCCGCTGCGAGCGCTGCGAGGGCCAGGGGCGCCTGCGCGTGACGATGGCGCTGCTCCCCGACGTGTACGTCCCGTGCGAGTCGTGCCGCGAGCGGCGCTACAACGCCGACACGCTGGCGGTCGCGTTCAAGGGCCAGAGCGTAGCCGACGTCCTGGCCATGACGATCGACGAGGCGCGCCAGCTGTTCTCGGCCGTGGGCGCCGTGCGCCGGCCGCTCGAGTTCCTGTCCGAGATCGGCCTCGGCTATCTACAACTCGGCCAGCCGTCACCGACGCTCTCCGGCGGCGAGGCGCAGCGCATCAAGATCGCCGCGGAGCTCACGTCGCCCGGCTTCGGCCCGTCGCTGTTCGTCCTCGACGAGCCGACGACCGGCCTGCACATGGCCGACGTGGCACGGCTCACGACGTCGCTGCAGCGGCTCGTCGACCGCGGCGACAGTGTGGTCGTGATCGAGCACAACCTCGACCTGATCGCGGCCGCCGACTGCGTGATCGACCTCGGACCGGAGGGCGGTGACGCCGGCGGTCGCGTCGTGGCGTGGGGCACGCCGGAGCAGGTGGCCCGCTCAAAGACGTCGCGTACCGCACCTTACCTGCGCGAGCACCTGCGAAAGGGGTCAGGTCTTGAACTAGCGCATTGAATGGGTTCAATGCCTCAGTTCAAGACCTGACCCCATAGGGCTCACTTGCGTTTCTCGGTGAACGTCTGCGGGCCGCCCGAGCCGCTGGAACCGTCCATGCGGACCTCGCCTTCGAAGAAGGCCCCGTCCGCGATCGCCACCACGCGCGCCTGGATGTTGGACTCCACGCGAGCCGTAGCTCCGATCTCCACCTTGTCGGCGACGAGCGCCGGGCCGCTCACGCGTCCCTCGACGACCAGGCTCTTGGCCTCGAGCCGACCCGTGACGCGCGCGCCCTCGCGCACGCGGCAGTGAGCGTTCACCCGGACGTCGCCGTCGAGCGTGCCGGCGACGTCCACCGGGCCGTCGGACACGAGATCACCCTTGAACCGCGCGCCGGGGCCGACGAACGTGGCGTTCGGGTCGACGGTATCGGTGAAGCGTCGCGCCGGCGCCGGTGGCTGAGCAGATGTTTCGGGCTTTCCGAGCATGAAGGTCCCCGCACCGCGATCGTAGCACGCGAGCGGCTTCAGGCGCGCTGGCGCTCGAAGATCGCGCGCACGCTCTGCAGCGTGTCGGCCTCCGCGGCCGGCTTCTCCGGCCGGTGGCGCCGCACGCGCGCGAAGCGCAGCGCGAGGCCCGCTGGATAGCGCGGCGACTCCTGCACGTCCGAGAACGCGATCTCGACCACGAGCTCCGGCCGAACGTGCACGACCCAGCCGTCGCTTCCGACCTGGAGCGCCGTGAGCGCCCGTGTCTGCCATCCGAGCATCTCGTCGGTCAGGCCCTTGAAGGTCTTGCCGAGCATGACGAACTGGCCGCTGTCCGCGTCGCGCGCTCCCAGATGCAGGTTCGAAAGCCAGCTCTGGCGGCGGCCGCTGCCCCGCTCGACGGCGAGCACCACGAGGTCGAGCGTGTGGTGCGGCTTGAGCTTCAGCCAGTGGAAGCCGCGCTGACCGGCGGCGTAGGGCGCGCTGAGCGACTTCGCCATCAGGCCTTCGTGGCCTTTGGCCACGGCCTGGTCGAAGAAGCGCTCGGCCGCGTCCGCATCCCGCGTCACGAGGCGCGGCAAGAGGGACGCGGGCGTCACGATCCGCTGCAGGCGCTCGACCCGCTCGGCGTAGGGCCGCGCGACGAGCGGCCCCTCGCCCTCGAGGTAGAGGCAATCGAAGAAGAAGGACGAGAGCGGGACCTCGCGGCGCACGGCCTCGACGTCGAGCTTGCGGCCGAGGCGCCGCATCGTCTCCTGGAACGGGCGCGGCCGACCGTCGGCGCGAAGCGCGAGCGCCTCGCCCTCGACCACGACCTCGCGCACGGGCAGCGCACGCGCCCACTCCACCACCTCGGGCACGCGCGCCGTGACGTCCTGCAGCTGACGGGTGAAGACGCGCACCTCGTCGCCCGCGCGGTGCAGCTGCAGCCGCGCGCCGTCCAGCTTGTACTCGAACGCCGCCTCGCCGAGGCGCTCGAGTGCCTCCTCGGCGTCGCCCGCCGGGTTCGCGAGCATCGGCGCCACCGGCGACAGCAGCCGCAGCGAGAAGCGGCCGAGGCCGCTAGCACCCTCCTCGAGCGCAGCCTGGGCCAGCTCGCCGATGCTTCCCGCGAACATCGCCGCCTGCCGCACCTCGGCGATGGGCAGCTCGGCCGCCTTCGAAATCGCTTCCAGCACCAGGCCCTCGAGGGCGCCCTGGCGCACCTCGCCCGTGAGCAGCTCGAACAGGAAGCGTCGTCCTGCGTCGTCCGTGCGCTCGAGCAGTGCGCGCAGCCCACGGGTGCGGCGATCGGCAGAGCCCGCGCCCTTCTCTCTGGCGAGCCCGGCGAGGGCCTCGTCGAGGCCCACGAGCGTCAGCGGCTCCCCCGCCGGCGGTCCAGCCGGCATGGCGGCCTGCAGGCCCCGCCAGCCGATCCCGATCCGGCCTTGCGTGAGCGAGCCCGTCAGGTAGAGCGCGAGGATCTCGATCTCGCGCCCGCGAGCCTGGCGCAGCATGTCGGCGACGAGCACGACCTTGTCGGTCTTCTTCGTCGTCGCGCGCAGCCGCGCGACGAGCGTCACCAGGTTAGCGAGGTCCACGACGGCATACCGCGAGCCTCAGGGAACGTTCTCGATCATGCTGATGTCCGCCTCGACGGACTCGAACGCCTCGAGAGCGATGCGGCTCCCGCCGGGGTGCACGTCGAAGCGGCTGTAGGCGACGAGCTCCGTCTGAGGGCGCAGCGCGAGCGGGAGTCCGCCGAGGACGCGGAGCTTGCGCCCGTCCGGGCCCACGCGCCACAGCTCACCGGTGAGGTCCGGCTTTGCCGCGACCGCATACAGGTCGCCCGAGCGAGTCCAGGCACACCACGTCACCCAGCCTTCGACGACTCGGAGGCGCGGCCCGGTCAGGCCGCCCGTCCACAGGCCGGCCACCGCATCACCCTCTTCGGGGCGTGCGACGTAGGCGATGCGCCGCCCGTCGTACGACCACGTGGGCTCGCCCAGGACGTCGGCCAGCGGAACCCGCTGCCGCGTTTGCGGGTCGACGATCTCCGCCGACGTGGCGGACACGCGAACGATCAGGCGGCCATCGGGCCCGACGTCACCCCACGAGGATGACCAGGGTGTGACCGCGAGCGCCTCGGGCGCGCCCCCGGTGAGCGGGATCCGGCGCAGCTCGCCCTGCATCAGTGGGCCGGCCGCGCGGGACAGGTACACGACACTGTGGCCGTCCGGCATCCAGCGTGGCATCACGCTCACGCGCTCGTCCTCGACGAGACGCGTGGGGTTGCGGCCGTCCGCGTCCATGACCCAGATGCTCTCGGGCTCCGCCCCGAGGCGAGTCGAAAAGTACGCGATCCGTCGTCCATCCGGTGAGTAGCGCGGGAAGCTCTCGCCTCGCGCCGAGTCGGTGGTCAGCCACCGGAGGGCCGCGCCGGACTTCCCCTGCAGGCTGACCTCGGCCAGGTTCACGTTGGCTCGGTACGTGGAGAACACGAGCCGCGTGCCGTCGTTCGCCACGTCGATCTCGGCGTCGTCCCCCACTCCCGCTGTGATGCGCCGGGCCTCGCCCGAGCTCGCGCCGATCTTCCACACGTTGAGCGTCCCGCCGCGGCTCGAGCAGAAGTAGATGAAGCGGTCGTCCGGCGACCACGCCGGCGACAGCGCCAGGGCCCGGTCGTGCGTCACCTCCCGCACGGCGCCGGAGGCGACCTCGGCGACGGCCAGCTCGGCGTAGGGCCCGTCGCGGCGACGCAGAAACGCGAGCGAGCGCCCGTCGTGGGAGAAGGCGGGCTGGTAGTGAGCCATCGGCAGCTCCGAACGCGTCACGGGGCGGGGGTGGGCACCGCTCGCGTCGCTGATCCACAGCGTGCCGCCCGAGGCATAGGCGATCTGGCGTCCGTCGGGGGACCACGTCGGCTGGCGGGCGTTCGGGATGATCCGGCGCGCGTCGCCGCCGAGCGCCGGCACCACCCAGATGTCGACCAGGCCTTTCTCGTTGACCCGCCCGAACGCGAGCCGCGAGCCGTCGGGCGACCAGCGCGGGCGCAGCTCGAGGTTAGCGTCGTTCGTCACGCGGACCGGGCTGCCTCCGCTCACGAGGCCGACGTAAACGTCCCATTGGCCGCCGCGATTGGAGATGTACGTGATCGATCGCCCGTCGGGCGAGAACGACGGGTGCGCCTCGACTCCGGCGACATTCGTCACGGCACTGAAGCGCATATCGGCGCCTGGCCGTTGCGGGGTGGCGCGGGCGCGTGACAGAGCAAGCGCCGCGACCGCGAGCGCGGCGGCGGCGAGGATCCAGGCCAGGAGCGCGGAGCGACGCCCCTGCGCGATCGGCGCGGCCGCAGGGTCCGAATCGCCGAGGCTGGCCTGCTCCAGCTGGAGCCGGGCATCGCCGATGTCACGCAGGCGTTCTGCCTTGTCTTTGCGGAGGCAGAGGCGCAACAGCTCGTGTACGCGTCGTGGCGTCGCCTGTGGCAGCCGGCTCCAGTCCGGCTCGCCCCCGACGACCGCGGCCATCACGTCGGGAAGGTTGTGGCCCGCGAAGGCACGCTGGCCGCTCAGCATCTCGAAGAGCACGCATCCGAAAGACCAGATGTCCGTGCGCTTGTCGACCGCCTCGCCGCGCGCCTGCTCGGGGCTCATGTAGGGGACGGTTCCCACGACGCTGCCCGCGAGTGTCGGGGCCTGCTGCGTTGGAGTCGCCGTATCGACGAGGGCGGGCGCGCCGTCGTCAAGAATCCTGGCCAGGCCGAAGTCGAGCAGCTTGACCTGGCCGTCGCGCATGACCTGGATGTTGGCGGGCTTCAAGTCGCGGTGCACGATCCCGCGCTCGTGCGCGGCCTCTAGGCCCAGGGCGACCTGGCGCGCCAGCGCGATCGACTGCGGCAGTGGAATCGGGCCGCGCGCGACACGCTCCGCAAGCGTCTCGCCCTCGACCAGCTGCATGACGATGAAGTCGACGTCGCCGGTCGTGCCGACGTCGTAAAGCGGGCAGATGTTCGCGTGCTCGACGGACGAGATCGCGCGGGCCTCGCGCGAGAACCTCTCGCGCTGCCCCGGCACGGCGCCGAGCCGCGCCGCCAGCACCTTGAGGGCGACGACGCGGCCGAGGCGTGTGTCGCGCGCGCGATAGACCTCGCCCATCCCGCCGGCGCCGAGCGCCGCCTCGATCTCGTAGGGGCCGAGCCGCGAACCGATCGGCTGCGGCATCGACGCTAGCTCGTGCGCGCGGCGAGCGTCGCCAGCACGCTGTCGCGCATCGCCGCGGCGCGCGCCGCGAGCCGCTCGGCCTCGTCGCCGGTCGCACGCCGGAAGGCCTCGTCCTCGATCCCGGGCAGGTTGATCGCGACGTTGCGCGAGGCCCCCCAGATGCCGGCCTCGAGCGCCCGGGCGCCCACCTCGAGGTCGGAGCGCGACGCGAAGTTGCCCTCGCGCGCCATCTCGGCCATCGCCTCCCAGCAACGGTCGGCGGTGCGCATCACCTCGAGCGGCACCTGCACGGCCGCCTTCAGGCCCGCCTGGATCGCGGCGTGGCGGGCCTGCTTGTCGTCCGCCGTTTCCTTCGGCATCCCGACCGCGGCGAGGTACGCGTCGAACGCCCGCGTGTCTTTGTCGATCAAGGGCAGCAGCGCCTTCATCGCCTCGTCGAGCGGCGGGATCAGCCGGCGCATCACCGGGTCCTTTGCCTCGAACTTGCGCTTGCCGTAGGTCATCCAGCCGACCATCGCGCCGAGCGCCGCGCCCATCGCCGCGACGAGCGCCGAGGCCGAGCCGCCGCCCGGGGCCGGCGAGCGCGCGCCCAGCTCCTCGACGAACGCCCGCACGCTCATCGACGCGAGCGGCTCGTCGTTCTGCTTCGGCACCATGTGCTCGATGATGCGCTTGCCGGGCACGAAAGGCGAAACCGAGCCGAGGCCCAGCCGCTCGACCGCGAGCCGGAGCTTCTGCCGCTCGTCGAGGATGAAGAGGCCCTCCCGCGCGATGTAGTGATCGGCGGCCATCAGCAACGCTTGGAGCGGGATCAGCCCGACCAGCTCGGAGCCCGCCACGGCGAGCCCGAGCGCCCGGGCCTCCGCGACGCACGCCTCGAACGCGACGTGCGGCGGCGTCGTCCGATAGTCCTCGAGGTTGATCGAGACCTGCGCGAGGTCGTATTCCTCGACCCACCAGCCGATCGCGCGAACGGCCTTCAGCTTTCCCGGCCGCCCCGGGCCGCGCCCGGCCTCCCGGATGTCGAGAGCGATGCGGTGGGCCTGCTCCTTGGTCCCCAGGACGTTGACGTTGTACGCGATCAGGAAGTCGCGCGCCCCCGCGCAGGTGGCGCCCCATTCGGGCACGAGAGCGGCGGGACCGTAGTCCGGCTTCCACTCCGGTTTCGCGAGACGTTCGGCCAGCCCCTCGTACTCCCCGGCACGGATCTGCTGGAGCGTCCGCCGGTGGTCGGCACGCGCGGCGTAGCCGTACAGGAAGACCGGGACGGCGAGCTCCTCGGCCACCCGCCGGCCGAACTCGTTCGCGAGCGAGACGCAGTCGTCCATCGTCACGCCCGACACGGGCACGAACGGGCACACGTCCAGTGCGCCGACGCGCGGGTGCTCGCCCTGCTGCGTGCGCATGTCGATGCGCTGACGGGCCACGCGCGCGCCCGCGAGCGCCCCCTCGACGACCGCTTCGGGCGCCCCGACGAACGTGCAGACCGTTCGGTTCGTGGAGGCTCCCGGGTCCACGTCGAGCAGCGTGCAGCCGGGCGTCTTCCGGATCGCCTCGGCGATCGGGTCGATCACGTCCCGGTCGCGCCCCTCCGAGAAGTTGGGCACGCACTCGACGAGCTTCCTCATCTTCCTTCCACCGAACGCAGCTCCGCCGCTTTTGTCCTAGTATGCCTACAGTTCCTTGAGGTAACGACGGACGTCTTCGTGACTGCCGACGCGCACGAGCGCCAGCAGTTCTGGCTGCAGGCCGAACACGAGGCGCAGGCCGAGGCCCACCCTCGCCTCCCAGATACCCGAGCGGTGGAGCTTGCGCAGACCCAGGCCGGCATGGACGTGGGGCTGACCCATGGCTGCGGGCAAGGCCAGGATGACGTCCAAGACCGCTCGGCGTTGCCCGTCGTCGAGGTCCCTCACGTCACGCTGGAAGCGTTCGCTGAGCAGGATCCTCATCGACGGCGACGGCCGCGGCGCCTTTCCGCGTCCGGCGCCTGGCCGCGGCGCTTGGGGGCCGCGGCGAGGTAGGCCACTGCCTGATCCGGGCTGTCCATCACCACGCCCGCGCCCAGGCGGGATTCCGCGGCGATTTCCCGCCACAGGCGCTCGGCCTGTCCGTCACTCAGACGCGGGGCCACCTCGAGATCCGCAGCACTCAGGGGCACGATCAGCGCGACATGCCGTGCGCCGCGCATGAGGACGACCTGCTCGCCGCGCTCCGCCGCTTCGACGAGGGCATTCAGCCGGGCTTTGGCCTCGCGGATGGTGACTGCCTGCATGGCCTGATCATGGCCTTTGAATCGGTCCTTGTCAAGAGACCTCATCAGGGAACCCACTATGGGGTCGCATCGACCGAGCCTGATCCCGCGGACGCTGCCGGCACGCCACGCCTTCTGCGGCGGAGACCGGGGTTGGCGGAATCCGCTCGGGAAGTAGCCAGCCGCGAAAAAGCCTGAAACGCGCGACGCCGTTTCCTTCATATCCCCATGGACGGGCAAGGGGGTGGTCATGCGAACGCGGGTCATGGGGCTCTTGGCGCTGGCGGCGGTGCTCGTCGCATCCCGCCCGGGTGCGGCGGCGGAGGTTGTGCCGGGCGTGGTCACGATCACGCTGAAGGACGGCGGCACGCTCGTGGGAACGATCGTGGCCGAAGACGAGAGCGTCGTCACGCTCAGAACCAGCTCGGGGGTGGAGCTGAAGCTGCCGAAGCAGGCGATCGCCTCGCGCGGAACCCCGGCGGCGAAGAGCGAGGCGCTATCGACCAGCCCGCTCACCGATCCCAACGAGAGCCGGCTGATGTTCGCGCCCACCGGGCGCCCGCTCGGGAAGGGGAACGGTTACTTCTCCGACCACTACGTCGTGTTCCCGGGGTTTGCCGTGGGTCTCACGAAGAACCTGAGCCTCTCGGGCGGCGTTTCCACGATTCCCGCACTGGGCCTCTCCGAGCAGCTGTTCTACGTTTCGACGTCTGCCGGATGGAAGCTCGGAGACAAGGCGGCCGTCTCCATTGGCGGGTTCGCCACCTCGGGATTACAGGCGGACGAGTCTTTCGGAGCCGCGGCTCTTTTCGGCGTCACCAGCTTCGGCCCTCCCGACCGCTCGCTGAGCGTCGGGCTGGCGTTTCTCGCGTTGCGGGAAGAGGAGGATGTGTACGGCCCGCACGGCGAGTACCTGAGCGGCGACACGCAATGGCGCTTCCGCGACGCACCGGTCGTGATGCTCGGTGGCAGCCTTCGCGTGGCACGCAACCTCTCGCTGATCAGCGAGAGCTGGCTCTTCCTGGGCAAGGACTTCGAGCTCTCACAACAGCCCTTCGGCCTCGCGCTGCGCTTCTTCAACGGCCGGCTCTCGGCCGACGTCGGCGTCGTGCTGGTCGCGGAGGTCCTCGAGGAAGGCTTCCCGGTCCCGTGGCTCTCGTTCTCGTACCACTTCGGCCCGTCGCGACGCGCTGCGAGCCGGAGTGGTAGCGCGGCGCCGCCGGCCACGCTGCGGGCCGCACGCAGAGGACGATAATGACGACATGCGCCTCGCCATCGCCCTGCTCGCCGCCAGCCTGATTGAGCCGGCCGCCACGCCCGTCGCGCCCGTCGCCGCGACAGCGGCTTCCGCCGGCCCGCGCCTCGAGCCTTTCTCGCTGCGCGACGTGCGGCTCCGCGACGGGCCGTTCCTGGAGATGCAGCGACGCGGGCTCGCCTACCTGCTGAGCCTCGATCCCGACCGCCTGCTCCACACGTTTCGCGTCAACGGGGGCCTGCCCACAAACGCCAGGCCCTACGGGGGCTGGGAAGGGCCGAAGGTCGAGCTGCGCGGGCACAGCCTCGGCCACTACCTGACCGCGTGCGCGCTCGCCTGGGAGGCGACCGGCGACGAACGACTCCGGGCACGCGCATTGGCCGTCACGGCCGAGCTGCGGAAGGTGCAGCTCGCGCTCGCGACGCGCGGGGCCACGCCCGGGTACCTGTCGGCCTTCCCCGAGGAGTTCTTCGACCGGGTGGAGGCCAGGAAGGGCGTGTGGGCCCCTTACTACACGCTCCACAAGGTCCTGGCCGGCCTCCTCGACGTGCACCGCGTCTTCGGCGACCCGCGGGCGCTCGAGACGGCGAAGGGCATGGCGGCCTGGGTGGGCGTGCGCGCGAAGCGTCTCCGCGACGCGCAGTGGCAGGAGATGCTGCAGACCGAGTTCGGCGGGATGCAGGAGTCGCTCACGGATCTCTTCGCCGTGACCCGGGATCCCGAGCATCTGCGACTCGCCCGCCTCTTCGACCACCGCCTGGTGTTCGACCCGCTCGCGCGCGGCGAGGACGCGCTCGACGGCCTGCACGCGAACACTCAGATCCCCAAGGCGATCGGGGCCGAGCGCGACTGCGCGCTCACCGGCGACGCGCGTTACTGCCGCGTGGCGGAGAGCTTCTGGAGCCAGGTGGCGCTCCATCGCTCGTACGCGATCGGCGGCCACAGCGAAGACGAGCATTTCTTCCCCGTCGCGCACTTCTCGCGACACCTCGGAGAGTCGACGGCCGAGACGTGCAACACCTACAACATGCTCAAGCTGTCACGCGGCCTGTTCCTCAGGGACGGCCTGCCGTCGCGCATCGAGTTCTACGAGCGCGGCCTCTTCAACCACATCCTCGCCTCGAACGACCCGCAGACCGGCCTGGTCACCTACTACGTCTCGATGAAGCCGGGGGCCTGGCGCACGTACTCGACCGCCGAAGGCTCGTTCTGGTGCTGTGTCGGCACCGGCCTCGAGAACCCGGCCCGCTTCGGCGAGGCGATCTACGCCCGCTCCACGGACGCCCTCTACGTGAACCTGTTCCTGGCGTCGGAGGTCGCCTGGCGCGAGAAGGGGCTCCGCCTGCGACAGGAGACGCGGTTTCCTCTCGAAGACGGCATACGCCTCCGGCTGAAGCTGGACAAGCCGACGCGGTTCGCCCTGCGCGTGCGGCATCCGGCCTGGGCGGGGGTCGGGTTCGAGGTGAGCGTCAACGGTCACCCCCACCCGACCGCCGACGGGTCCGCCTCCTACACGACGCTCGGGCGCGAATGGAAGGACGGCGACGTCGTGGACGTGCGCGTCCCGATGAGCCTGCGCGCCGAGCCGATGCCCGACGACGCGTCGATCGTGGCCTTCCTGCAGGGGCCGATCGTGCTCGCCGCCGATCTCGGCGCAAGCGGACTCGAAGCCGCGAAGCGAATCGGTCCCTCGGCGCCCGAGTTCCGCGCGGACGAGACGACGAAGACGCCGACGCTGGTCGCCGCCACGACCAGCGAGGCGCTCGGGCGGCTGCGACCGACGGGCGAGCCGCTGACGTTCCGCTCCGACGCTGTCGGCCGGCCGGACGACGTCGTGCTGCGGCCGTTCTACGGCCTCTACGACCGGCGGCACTCGGTCTACCTGCGGGTCGAGACCGAAACGGCCCGCGCCGCGCGCGAGGCGCGCGAGCAGGCGACGCGCGACGCGCGGCGGGCGGTCGAGGCGCGCACGATCGACTCGGTCACGGCGGGCGTGCTTGTCGAGGAAGAGGCGCACGGCCTCGAGCACGAGCGTGCCTCTGCCTGGTCGCGCGAGGGTCGCAGTTGCCGCAGCACGCGCTACGGCGGGTCGTGGAGCTACGCGCTGCGCCTGCCCGCGAGCGGCCCCGCGGCGGTGCGCGTCACGTTCTGGGGCGGCGAGACGCGGAGGCATCGATTCGACGTGACGGCCGAGGGCGAGACGCTCGCGACCCAGTCGCTCTTCGACGACCGGCCCGGCGAGCTCTACGAGGTGGAGTACCCGCTGCCCGAGCGGCTCACGCGCGGGCGCGAGCGGGTGCGCGTCGGCTTGCGCACCGGACCGGGCCAGTCGACCGGGGCCGTCTTCGAGGTGCGGACCGTGCGCCCCGTCAGCCCTGCCCCTTGAGCAGGCCTTCGATCGCCACGCGTCCCTCGGCCGACAGCTCCAGGAAGCGCACGCCCATCCCGAACTGCGGCATCTGGTGGACCACCTCGGCCGTGGCCTGCACCTCCTGCTCGCCCACCCTGAAGCGCAGGGCGAGGCGCGTCCCCGCCCGCAGGCCGCCCATGCAGTCCAGAAACGCGCCCGTGAGCGACAGGTCGGCCATGCGAGCGGCGACCGGGGTCGCCGTCTCGTCGAGCGTGTAGCAGGCGACCTCGACGACGTTGTAGGCCCGCGGCGAGGAACGCTGGATCTCGGCCAATCGGCACGCTCCCTGCCCTCTCGTGTAGCACAGTTGCCGGCCGTATCAAAGGAGCGCACGGGCGAAGGTACGGCTCCGGAGGGGCCCGGCCGCGCCGGCTGACCCCGGACCGGCGCGGCCGGGGGGAGCCCCCTCCGGCAAGCTGATGAAAGCGTGGATCAGTTGAAAGTCACGGTGTGGCTGTGACCGGTGTCGCTCGTCGACTCCTTCGACACGCGCGTGCTGCCCGCGATCTGCGTCACTTCGGCCGCGCTCAGGGTCACCCCGTGAGTGTGGCCATCGCCCACCGTGAGCGTCAGGCTGACCGCGGCGCCGGCCGTGAGCTGTGCGGCCGTGATGACGACGGTGTGGCCGTGGTTCGTGCTGATGCTGCCCGCCTTGTCGCCCGCTCCCAGCGGCGGTGTCGGGTTGCTCGGAGCGGTGGGGCTGCTGCCGCCCCCGCCGCCGCACGCCGAGATCGTGATCGTGGCCCCGCTCAGCGCCGCGAGCACGGCCGCAAGCGTGAACTCACGTCGGTCGAGAACCTCTCGCTCCCTCATTCACCCTCCATCCAGCCCCGGATGCAGGTACCAAGGGCAAGGCCCATGCCAGAGCCATGCCCGTTACCATGCAACGACATGAGGAGGATCGCCGATCGGAGACCTTACGAAACGAGTAACCCCGTACCACGTCGGTAAGCCGATTCGTCGGCGTGAGGCAACCCAGGGGGGCCTGGGGGGCGGGCCGCTCCCCAGAACCTGAACGCCAGAAACAGGCCCGTAGGCCTCGTTCCGTAGCCCCTCGAGTTCGGGATGACTGGCTCGTCGCTCCTCAAGAGCGTCCTCGCGTGGAGCTCGAAAAGGTTTTCGGTAGGAGCGGAACGACGGGGCAAGCCCGAGAGCTTCGACTTCCGCGGCTTCACGCACGTTTGCGGGAAGACCCGGAAGGGCTACCCCAGTGTGCGCCTCCGCCTCAGCGCCTAAGGCAAGAGCCGAGTGCGCTAGTTCCGCACGCTCGGATCTGTGTGGCGAAGAAGCCAAGCGTACGGATGAACCTGTGGAGGAACGAGCCGCCCGTGGGCGGCTCCCGCTGAGCCGCCGGAGGCGGCTCTCCCAAACCAGCCGCGCCGCGGAAACCCTGGAAGCGGCCCCTGAGCTACCGCAACGCCCTGTACGAAGCGCTGCGCAAACGCCCCTTCTAGCTGGTGCGGCGGCGACGCAGCACCAAGCCCGTCAGGCCGCTGCCGAGCAACAAGAGGGTCCCGGGTTCCGGGATCTGCTCCGCGAGGATGCTGACGTCGTCGATGCCCTCGTTGAAGAACAACTGGTTGTCGACTTCGGCGAAGCGCAGGTAGAACGTCCCTCCCCCGCCCACCAATGTGGAGATGTCGAAGGAGTAGAAGGTGTAGGCATGGGGGTTGGGTCCGGGGTCCACGCCCAAGTAGAAGTTGCCCAGGACTGCCGCTCCCGTGTCTAGAGGGTTCGCTACCGAGTTGAGAATGTCGACACGTCCGTGCTGGTTCGGGCTGGCGGTGTAGTCGAGGCCGGCAGCATTCACGATTGCCCCGGCTCCGTTCTGATCGTTCACGAACATCCTGAAGGACAGGGTTGCCGTTGAACCCGGCGCCACCGAGAACCCTTGGTACAGTGCGTGGGCACCCGGACCGCCCTGGTCGGAGACGGCGTACATCGTGCCGCTCGCTGGGCCGACTGTGGGAAACGCGGAGAGAGGCGTGGCGAGCCCTGCGTTGGCGAAGAACGAACCGCTACCTCCCACCTGGTCGAAAACGGTCCACCCTGTGAGGCCGGACTCGAATCCGCCGTTGCTCATCAGCTCGACGGGAACAGCGTGAGCGCTGCCGGCGCTACCGGCGATCGCTAGCAGAAACGTCAGTGTCAGCGCGGTCCTTCTCATCGGATCGGTCCCCCTTCGGCCCAAGGCAGAAGCACAAGCCATACCGCGTCTCGAGGAGCTCGCTGGGGCCATCGGCTAACTCGTTCGTGTGTTTAACGCTCCGGGCGCAAGTTGCGAGGGTGGCACACCGCCGATCGATAGCCGGAAAGCGTAAAGAACCGCGACGCTTTGTCCCGCCGCTGCTCGCCATCGCGCAGCGGCTGGTGTTGCCTTCCGCCAGCAAGACGGATTGGGCCCCCAGAACCCAAAAGATTTCGCGGCTCAATACCCGGCCTACAGGTACCCCTGTCAACGCTTCGGGCGCGGCCTTGCGGACGCGTCCACATGACTCGGAGGCCGCTGTGGGTGGCTAGCCCTTCAGCGCACTGGCTCTTCCATCCGCTACGCATTGCCGCTTTATCCCGGCGCTTCCCTGCTTTCCTTGTTCTGGGGGGTGCTTCGCACCCCCCAGACCCCCCGGTTGTCCTTTGTCCTTTGTCCTTTGTCCTTGTCCTGGCTCTAGTCGATCTTGTATTTGCCCAGGTAGTAGCTCAGAGCGCGTTGGCTGATTCCCAAGAGCTCCGCCGCGTCCTTCTTGACGCCCTGCGCCTGGCGCAGGGCGCGCCGCACCGACTCACGCTCGGCCCACTCGACGTTGTCGTGGAGCCGCGCGGAGGGCAGGCCCTGCGCGGCGGCTCCGACGGGCGGCTCCGCGACCTGTACCGCGTCGGCTTCGATCACCGGGCCCGTCGCCAGCACCACCGCGCGCTCGATCGTATTCTCGAGCTCGCGCACGTTGCCCGGCCAGTGGTAGGCCGAAAGCCGCTCGCGCGCGGCGGTCGCCACGCCCTCGATGCGCTGCCCCGTCCGCTGCGCGTGCTTGCGGACGAAATGGTCGACCAGCAGCGGGATGTCGTCGGGCCGCTCGCGCAACGGCGGCAGCGCGATCGGGATCACGCTCAGGCGGTAGAAGAGGTCCTCCAGCAAGCGCCCCTCCGCGACCATCGCGCGCAGGTTGCGGTTGGTCGCCGCGATCACGCGCACGTCTACCGAGGTGGTGCGCTCCGAGCCCACCGGCTCGAACTCGCGCTCCTGCAGCACGCGCAGCAGGCGTGCCTGCACGGCCGCGCCGAGCGTGCCGATCTCGTCGAGGAACAGCGTGCCGCCGTCGGCGAGCGCGAAGCGCCCGCGGCGATTGGCGGTGGCCCCGGTGAAGGCGCCCTTGACGTGGCCGAACAGCTCCGACTCGATCAGCGGCTCCGGGATCGCGGCGCAGTTGACCTTGATCAGGGGCATCTCGCGCTGCGCGCTCCTGGCGTGGATCGCGCGCGCGGCGAGCTCCTTGCCGGTGCCCGTCTCACCCGTGATCAGCACGGTGCTCTTCGAGCGCGCCACGAGCTCGAGCTGGTGCAGCACGTCCTGGATCACGCGGCTCTTGCCGATGATCCCGTAGTGGCCGAACTCCTCCTCGCGCTCGGAGAGCAGGTAGCGGTGCTGACGCC
>Ga0214472_10003675_pt1 | contig 16222 bp, 15 predicted proteins | sample RVTome_6_FD_207662 | JGI IMG/M metagenome (GOLD analysis project Ga0214472, IMG submission 207662) | Soil microbial communities from uranium-contaminated site in the Upper Colorado River Basin, Wyoming, United States - RVT140D175 | ecosystem: Environmental > Terrestrial > Soil > Contaminated >... | reverse complement strand
CGACACGGTGACGCAACACAGAATCTTCTGAACGCCCATGGACGGTCCTCCGTGAACACCGCAACCTTGCCGCGAGAACGAGATACCCCGATTACCTCCAGGCGGCGCGGACCGGCTCGCCAACCAGAGACGACGGGTTTGCGCCGGGCCGCGGCCGGAACTTCTGCAGGCGCCCCGTGTTGACCTCGGCGACGTAGAAATTGCCCTCCGTATCCACGCTCACTTGGTGCACGCCCCAGAACCCGCCAGGGAAGGTTCCGTAAACGCCCCACGCGTACTTGAAGTGCCCGTCGAGGTCGTACTTGATCATCCGTGCCGAGGTGCGGTCCGACACCCACAGATGCCCGTCGCCGGCCATGTAGATCGTCTGGGCGTCCGAGGAGCCCGCCCGGCCGTATGCCCACTCGTCGAGAAAGGCGCCATGCTCGTCGAACACTTGTACACGGCGGTTGGTGCGATCGTTCACAAAAACTCGGCGGGTATCTGGATCGGTCGCGATTCCGTGCACGCGCCCGAAGTGGCCCGGACGCAGATCCTGCGGACCCTCCGCTCTCTGTCCCCACGCCATCACGTAGTTGCCTTGCGCGTCGAACTTCACGACACGCGTGTTGGCATCGTCGGCCACGAACAGCGTGCTGTCGGGCAGCCAGGCAAGAAAAGTGGGCTGCCTGAAGTGACTCTCGTCGGCTCCTGCCGCATCAGGCGTGCCGAGGGTCTGGACCACGCGCGTGCCGTCGTTCGAGAACTTGTGGATGGCGTGCCCGTATTCATCCACGACCCAGACGTGCTTCTCGGGATCGTAGGGATTGATGTGGACGGCATGGGCGCAGCGGAACATCGCGTCCCACCGCTTCCAGACCTCCTCCTCGACGATGTTCCCCTGGCCATCGAGCACAAGGACGTTGTGTTCCCAGCGGGCGTCGACGCCGAGCGTGCCGCGATACCCGAGGTTCTCGGGACTTGCGGCGCTGGCGTTGCGGAACGTCCCCCCGGCCCCGACGGGAAAGACGACGCCAAAGCCGAATCCCGGAACGGGTCTGGACGCGGGACGCTCGATGAGCGGCAGCTCGCCGCGCTGAGCCACGAACACACGGTCCGGGCTCTCCGCGAACACGCCCTCGACCGAGCCCCACGTCCACTGCTGGTGGCCCGGCAGCTGAGACATCGGCTTCGGCCAGTCAGGCACGACGTCGTAGCCGCCGAAGATGTCCTGTCCGCCTTTCTCTCCAGGAACCGCCGCAACGGTGGACTCGGGTTCAGCGGCAACAGGGCCAGACGTGCGCGCCTCCGCGATGAGGAACCCAATCGCGATCCCCAACGCCACACTGACGGCAGGTACGCCGAATCTACGCATCAGATTCCTCCCAAGGCTCTCATCCCGCGATGCGTAGCAGCTTCATCAAGTTGCCACCCAGAATTGCTTCCTTCTCGGCGCTGCTCAGGAACGAGGCGTTCAGCACCAGATCCAGCGTTGGCGGCCAGTCCAGCGGATTGTCCGTTCCGTACACGATCTGGCTCACGCCCATCTCGGCGACCAGGTGTCGAAGACCCTCGTCGGAGAACACCATGGTGTCGACCAGCAGCTCCCGCTTGAAGTACTCGCTCGGGGTCCTCTCGTTCGCGCAGCGTGCCCTCGGGCGGACCTTGCAGGCGACGTCGCTCCGGCCGAGGTATGAGGGGAGGTAGCCGCCCCCGTGGGCGCAGCAGATGCGCAGGCCGGGGAACTTGTCGAGCGTCCCGTCGAAGATCAGCCTGGAGAGGAAGTACGCGGTCTCCAGGGGATTGCCCATGATGTTGACGAGATCGCCGCGAACGTCCTCGAACGCGTCCTCCTTGACGATGTTCTCCGCGCCGCCCACCGGGTGCATGAACACGAGCGAGCCCAATTCTGCGGCTTTCGCCCAGAACGGGTCGTACTTTGGCAGCGACAGCGATTCGTTGTTCACGTGCCCGCCGATGCCGACGCCGCGCAGCCCGAGGCGCTTCACGCCCTCCTCGAGCTGCTGGGCCGCCAGGTCCGGGTACTGAAGCGCCACCGATGCCAGTCCCACGAAGCGATCCGGGTGCTGGGCGCACCATCTCGCCAGTCCCTCGTTCTGGGCTCTGACGATCCGCGCGGCGAGGTCGCGATCGACCGTGTACCACCAGAAGCCGTTGATGCCGAGCGCCTGCACGTCGATCCCCTGCTGATCGATGCGCCGAATGCTCTCGGGCCCCAGAATCCGTCCACCCGTGGGCCTGCCGTTGCTGGCAAACGGCGTGCCCTTGACGACAGCCTCGACTTCCGCCGGCGCGCAATGCGCGTGCACATCGATCACCTTGACGCGCCGGCCGTCGATGGACACCTGGCGGCGCGTTCCGGCTGGGACCTGAGCGGCCTGGATCCGACTGCCCGCGAGGCCACGATCGAGCACGAACGCTCCAGCCGTAGCACTCGCCATCGTTTTGAAGAAATCCCTGCGGTTCGGCATCGTGCCCTCCATAGGTTTTGATTCGAAAGAGCTCCACTCCGAGCTCCCAACCGGCCAATTCCCAATAGGTGGGAGTTGGAGGTTGGGAGTTGGGAGTGTTCGCCCGCCGCTAGAACGTGTAGCCCACGCCGAGTTGCATCTGCCGCGCCCTCCCGGACACGACCGGCACCATGAAGTTCGAGCGGTTGCGGTTTCCGGTTGGATTGGCCAAATTGACCGTGTTCAGCACGTTGTAGATTTCCCAGAAGAAACCGGCGGTTTGCCCGCGCGGCAGGTTCGCGATGTACTGCAGGCTCAGATCGAGCAGCTTCGTGTTGTTCCCGTCGATCCCGTTCCTGATGGCGCGCCCGTTGTGGTCGAGCGGCGACAGAATCGGGCGCGTCAGATCGTGCACGCCCGCAACGGGCCGGTCGTTGTTGTCGCGGTCGCGGTTGACGTCGGACCCAATCGTTTCGTTGATTGGATAGCCCGAATAGTACCGGAAGATCACCCCCGTGCTGAGTCCGCGCCATGGATTGACGCTGACGTTCGTGACGAAGGCGTGCCGGTTGTCGGTATCCGAGCGCGCGTAGTCCTCGCGCGGATTCAGATCGTTTGAGGGCCGCCCGGAGACGTCGTTCGAGCGGGCGAGCGTGTAAGCCACGCGGCCGCTCCAGCGATCCGAGTACCGCTTCTCGACCGAGACCTCCATAGACCAGTGCCTCACCCGAAGCCTCCGTGCAAGACGCGCCTTTGAGGCGCACGACGGAGCCGAAGGTCTCCGGTTCCGACTAAACGCTGGTATTCGCGTCGGGTCTGACGAGGCGCGGAGAATAAGAGAATCAGCACGAACGATCAACGATGTTGGGATGTGTCGCGCAGTTTTGGGACGAACCGAGACTGGGACGTATCCGACGGGTCTGAGTCAGCCCTGATCGCGGAGCAGGCGATCCCGGTAGCCCCGGCTCAGGCGCAACACCGTGCCGTCCTCCAGCACGACGTCGAAGTCGCCGTGCGACGCGGACGCCTGGATTTCCCGGATGCGATCGACATTGACAATCGTGGCCCGGTGAATCCGCGCAAACCGCGCGGGGTCGAGCTTTTCCTCGAGGGCGCTCATCGTGGTGCGAAGCAGAAGCGATCGGCCGCGCGCGCGGACGTCCGCATAGTTGGCCGCCGATTCGATCCAATCGATTTCGTCGGTCCTGACCAACAGAAAACGACCGCGATCCTTCACGACGAGCCGACTGGCGTAGTGCCGCCCCGTCGGGACAGCGGCGTTGCGTTCGCCGTGCGCGCGCGTGTGGAGCAGCTCCATGAGGCGCTCGTGAGCGCCTTCGAGCGCTTCGTCCCGCGCAAGCGCCAGCCGCGCCCGCTGAACGGATTGGTGGAAGCGCTTGCGGCTGATCGGCTTCAACAGGTAGTCGAGCGCCTGCGCCTCGAAGGCCTTGATGGCGTAGGCGTCGTACGCCGTGACGAAGATCACGGCCGGCAGACAGTCGGAGCTGACACGGTCCAGCACTTCGAGGCCGTCGCACCCGGGCATCTGGACGTCGAGAAAGATCAGATCCGGGCTCAGCCTGCGAATGGCCTTCACGGCGCTCGGTCCGTCGGCGGCTTCGCCGACGATCTCGATGTCGGCCTCGTCCCGCAGCCGCACGCGGATCCCCTCGCGCGCCAGCGCCTCGTCGTCGGCTATCAGCGTCCTGATCACGAACGTCCGCTCCGGTCCCTCTGCGCGACCCCCTCGCCCTTCATGACGCGGAAGGGGATCGAGATCGTGACGGTCGCACCGCCGTCGGTCGACTGGCCGTAGTCAATCCGCTGGGTCGGACCGTAAAGCTGCTGGAGCCTGGCTTCCGTGTTCGCCAGGCCGATACCCTTCAACCGGCGCGCGGATGGCGTCCGCTGGAAGCCCGGCCCGTTGTCGCTCACGCGGAGGCGCAGCGTCCCGTTGTCGCGGCTCGCGTGGATGGTGATGTACGCCGCACCGCACTGTTCGGAGACCCCGTGCTCGATCGCGTTCTCGACGATCGGCTGCAGGATCATCGACGGCACGGCGGCAGGCAGCGCTTCAGCGGCGATGTCGCGCCGGACCGTGAGTCGATCGGCGAATCGGATCTCCTGGATGTCGAGATAGCCAGCAAGGAAGCTGAGCTCGTCGGCGAGAGGAATCTCCTGGGGACGTGCGTCGTCGAGCGAGAACCGGAGCAGTTCGCCGACGCGCGCCAGCATGTCCACGACCGCCGCCTGGTGGCCCTTCATGGCCAGCACCGAAACGGCGTTAAGCGTGTTGAACAGGAAGTGCGGATTGAGCTGACTCCGGAGCGCATCGAGTCGCGCCGCCGCGAGACTGGCCTCGAGCTGGGCGGCCCTGACTTCACGTTCTTTGGATTCGACGTAATAGTGAGACGCGTAGTACACCCCGACGATCGCCCAGTACGCGAGGAAGTCGAGCGAGGAATTGTTCCGCATGTAGTGGACGAACTCGTCGACAACGGTGACGACCGCCGGCATCGACTGCCCGGCCACCCCGCGCAGGCTCGGCCAGACGAGACCCGTCTGGGCGGTCACCACGCTGACCGTCATCAGATGGACGTACACGAACAGCATCGCCGCGATGACGTGAACCGTCGCATTGCGAAGCCGGCGTTCCGGGATGTCGAGCCGGACCCGGCCAGCCACGAAGAGCACGGCGGAGATGAGCGGGAGATAGCTCAACCAGATCACCAGGTCACGGGCCAGTACCCGGTTCCAGGGCACAGGGTCCCGTATCGCCAGCGATGCCGTGAAGCGGTGCGCGGTGTCCAGCAGTGCCAGCGGAACGAGCAATGCCGCGAGCACTGCCCACGTTCGCCAGTCCTGCCACACCGTCTTGGGTTGCGCCGGCCCTGTCATCGTGGTCTCCAGGCCGCTCGAAGCGCCGGCCGGCCGCAGGCGAACCGAACCGCGGAGGCGGCGATTCTATCCCTGTCGCAACTTCGGCGGCAAACGCGGTGGCGACAACCAGGCGGTCACGCCGGCGGATTTCGACGAGTACTGCATTACTGCGCCGACCGACAGCCGGCTGCCGGGTGGCGGCGGCAACCAGTTCTGCGGGCTCTACGACGTGAACCCGGCGAAGTTCGGACAGGTCGACAACCTGATGACCCAGGCGTCGCGCTTTGGAAACCCGACGCGGGTGTTCAACGGGGTCGACGTCACGCTGAACGCCCGGTTCGCCGAGGGCGCGCAGTTCTCGGGTGGATTGAGCCTCGGCCGGACGGTGACCGACAACTGCATCGTGGTTGACTCCCCGGCCAGCACCGTCATACTCGCCCCGGCGACCAATTCGGCCGCCGACCAGGACGCGCGCGACGGATTCTGCAAGGTCACCCCGCCCTGGTCGGCCGGAACCCAGGTCAAGTTCCTGGTCGTCTATCCGCTGCCCTGGGACATCCAGACGAGCGCGATCTACCAGACGGGGCCCGGCATCCCGATTACCGCGACACAGGTCATCCCGAACGCCGCGATCGCGCCGTCGCTCGGCCGCAACCTGGCCGCCTGCGGCAACCGCGTGCCGTGCACGGCCAATAGCGTGATCGCTCTGATTCCCGACCAGAACGATGTTCGAGCCGCGCTTCCAGCAGCTGGACCTCAGGCTGTCGCGGACGTTCCGGCTGGGCGGCACGTCCCGGCTGCGAGGCAACCTGGACCTGCACAACATCTTCAACGCAGCCGATGTGCTCAGCATGAACACCCGGTACGGCGCCGTCTGGCAGAACCCCATCACGATTCTCGGCGGACGCCTGCTGAAACTCAGCGCACAATTCGACTTCTGAATATGCGGTATCATCGCCTTTTCGCCGTGTAGGTGAACCATGATGAAGCCATTTCTCGTCTCGCTGGCGGCGCTGCTCCTGTCCACCTGGTGGGTCGGCGACGCGGCGGCCGGCCAGGCCGCCGGGCCCGCGCGGGTGAAGGTCGACGTCGCCAGGCTCGGGCCGCAGGTGGGCCAGCGCGTTCCTGATTTCAGCCTGCCGGATCAGACCGGCCGCGTCCGCACCCTCGACTCGATCATGGGGCCGCGCGGCGCCATGCTGGTGTTCCTCCGCTCGGCGGATTGGTGACCGTACTGCCGCACGCAGCTCGTGGAGCTGCAAGGTCGTGTCGAAGAGCTCCGCAAGAACGGGATCGGCGTCGCCGCGATCACCTACGACTCGCAGGAGATCATGGCTGGCTTTGCCAACCGGAACAAAATCACCTATCCGCTCCTGTCGGATGTCGGCTCGGCCACCATCCGGCGCTACGGCATCGTCAACACCGTCGTCGAGGAGGCGCTCGGGCCGAACGGCAAGGATCCGGCTGTTCTCGCCGACCTCTCCAAGTACGTCACCGCCAACCAGCCCGCTGAGCGGCACAGAGGCATCCCGTTTCCGGGCACCTTCATGCTCGACCGGCAGGGACGCGTCGCGTCGCGCTTCTTCGAGGACTACTACTGGGAGCGGAATACCGTCTCGAACATCATGCTGCGGGCCGGCGCGGCCGGCACGCCCGTCCAGGCCACCCAGGTCTCGACACAGCACCTGGATGTCAACGCCTATCCCAGCGACGCGCGCGTCGCCCCGGGCGTCCGGTTTTCACTGGTGCTCGACGTCACACCCAAGCCGGGCATGCACGTCTATGCTCCGGGCGCGACCCAGTATCGAATCATTGCCGTGAACATCCCGCCGCAGCCGTACCTGCGCACGACGCCGATGCGGTACCCGGCGTCCGAGATCTATCACTTCGTGCCGTTGAACGAGCGGGTGCCCGTGTACCAGAAGCCGTTTACCCTGTCGTTGGAAGTCGTGCGGGAAAATACGCCCGAAGCGCGAAAGGCGATGACCGGCATGAACGAGCTGGTCGTCACCGGGACGCTGGACTACCAGGCGTGCGACGACAAGATCTGCTATAACCCCGTGTCGCTGCCGCTGTCGTGGAAGGTCGGCCTGATACCGAACGTGCCGGGCGCGCCGGCGCCGCCGCAGCGGTAACCAGGGAGAGCCTCAACCGGCCAGCGCGGCCCGCAGCGCCTCCCAGGGAAGGTTCGCGCACCTGATCCGGATGGGAAACATGCGGACGCCCGCCAGCGCTGTCAGCGTGCCGAGATCCTCGATGTCAGCGCCGGGCGCCGCCGCGATCATCCGATGAAACCGGTCGGCAAGCGCGCTGGCGTCCGCGGTCGCGAGTCCCGCGACGGTCTCGGTCATCAGCGAGGCGGAGGCGTTGACGATCGCGCATCCTGACGCGAGAAAGCTCACGTCCCGGATCACACCCTCTTCGACGCGGGCATAGACGGTGACGCGGTCGCCGCAGATCGCGTTGTATTCTTCGGCCTGGCGGCCTCCTTCGATCGCGCGGCAATTTCGCGGTCGCCGGGTGTGGTCGAGGATGACCTCCTGGTAGAGCACCTGCAGGCCGGGGTCCCCGCCGCGCACGCCTGCGCGGTGGGGTGGGAGCTCGCCGCTCATGCGAAGAGCTCCCGCACCTCCTGCAGTGCTCCCGCCAGGGCGTCGATCTCTTCGCGCGTGTTATAGAGCGCCAGCGAGGCGCGCGCGGTCGCGGGCACCCCCAGCCGCGCCATCAACGGTTGACAGCAGTGATGGCCCGCGCGGATGGCCACGCCGGCACGATCGAGAATCGTGCCGATGTCGTGCGGGTGAACGCCGTCGAGGAGAAACGCGAGGATCCCCACCTTGTCGCTCGCCGTTCCCGTGAACCGTAGACCGGGAACCTGCGACAGTACGCCGGTGCCGTACGAGAGCAGTTCGTGCTCGTGCGCGCCGACCCGGTCGAGTCCGATCGTGGCCAGATAGTCGATGGCCGCCGCGAGCCCGAGCGCGCCGGCGACGTGTGGCGTGCCCGCTTCGAATTTGTGGGGCAGGACGTTGTACCGGGTTCGCTCGAACGTCACGGAGCTGATCATGTCGCCGCCGCCCTGGTAGGGCGGCATCGCCTCGAGCAGGCGTTCCCGTCCGTACAGCACGCCGATGCCGGTCGGGCCGAACACCTTGTGACCGGAGAACGCGTAGAAATCGCAGCCCAGCGCCTGGACGTCCACAGACCTGTGCGCGACCGCCTGGGCGCCATCGATCAGCACGGGAATCCCGCGGGCGTGGGCGCGGTGGACGATCTCCGCGATCGGCGTGACGGTGCCGAGCGCATTCGACACGTGCGTGACGGCCACGATGCGCGTTCGATCGCTCAGCAGCTGTGCGTAGCTGTCCAGTCGCAGTTCGCCCGTATCGGTGATCGGGATAATCCGCAGCCGCGCGCGCTTCTCGTCGCAGAGCATCTGCCACGGGACGATGTTGGAATGGTGCTCCATCTCGGAAATCACGATCTCGTCGCCCGGCAGGACGTGCGCGCGGCCATACGTCTGCGCCACGAGATTGATCGCTTCGGTTGCGCCGCGGACGAAGATGATTTCACGCGCCTCGGCGGCGTTCAGAAACCGCCGAACCGTCTCACGCGCACTGTCATAGGCCACGGTCGCGCGCTCGCCCAGCGTGTGCACCCCGCGGTGGATGTTCGCGTTCTCCTCGGCGTAGTAGCGCGCCAGGCGGTCGATCACCACCCGCGGCTTCTGCGTCGTGGCCGCGTTGTCGAGGTACACGAGCGGCTTCCCGTGCACCCGCTCTTGCAGGAGCGGAAAGTCCTCGCGGACGGTCGTCACATCGAGCATCGATACAGTGGCCACGTGAACGTCAGATCCGGGAATCAGGCTCGCTCAGTGTCGCACAGGAACCGGGACAGCGGGGCGGTGGACGCAACACGGACTGTATGCTGTTGAGCGCACGTAGCGCCACCAATGCGCTTTCGGCAGCGGGCGACACAGTCGCGCGGCACGGCATTCGGGTATTCGACGCGGCCTTCGAACGGCGCAACGGACCTCGCGACCATCGTCGAGGGTTCAACCGACTACGCGGTCTCACCGAGATGGTCGGTGAACGGCTACATTGGCGTGGCGAAAGGTGGTCACGTCGTACGGAGCGCGTTCGCCGGATCGATGATGACGTTCGCCTACCTCGAAAACGTTGTGGCGTTCTGAAGCGGTGGGATAGTGTAGGGGCCGACCTTGGTCGGCCCGCGGCCTTACGGCTGTCTGTTCAGCTCGGCCAGGTGCGCCACTACCGCGGCGATCTCGGCATCATTGAGCGTAATCCGGCTCATGACCACCACGCCGGCGAGCGCAGCGCGGAGCCGCTGCTCGTTCGCCCCGCGGATGTCGGGCGCATCGAATTGCGCGCCGCCCCTCCCGTTCAGCCCGTGGCAGGAGGCGCATCCGACGCCGCCGGCGGTCTTCTCGAAGATCTCCCGGCCCAGCGCCAGGGGATTTCCGCCCGCCGCCGCGACGGCAGGCTTGGGCGCCGGTCCGGCCGCCGGGACGGCGGCGACCCGCTCGCGCATGAGCGCCCTCACCGCGGCTTTGGGGCCGCCCATGTCGGCCAGCAGCTCGCCCTTCCAGTCCGGGGTGTAACGCACAAAGGCGCCGTTGTGCGTATCACCGCCGTTCGGCGTCGGGATGTACGCCTTCACCGTGTGCGTGTTGAGGTCCAGCACGATCGTTTCCCAGCCGTTCATGTTGCTGATCCAGAGCTCGTTGACCTTGGGATCCGGGTGCAGGATGCCGTGATCGATGCTGGACGCCGATCCGCCGAGAGGGATCGGGAGCTGGCGCATCCACCGGCGCGGCGATGACAGCGTGACCGCCTCGAGGACGCCGACGACCGATCCGACGCCAATTCCGCCTTCGCCCTTCCCGATCGGATAGATCAGCGTCTCGTCCCAGTTCAGCACCAGGCCGTACGGGCCGGCCACGCCGGCGCTCATGCTGCCGACGACCGTGTTGGTCGTATTGTCGATCTTGTACACGAAGCTGCCGTGCGCGTCGTTCACGAACGTGAACCGGCCGTCGCTCGTGTGCGCCATGCCGATCGGGTTGTCCCCGACGAACGGAATGATCGTGACGGCGGCCGTTTCCAGGTTGAGCTTCGCAATCCCCGCCGTGTTGTGCAGCTGCGCCCGCCAGGGCGGCGCGAAGACCGACACATAGACGAAGCGGCCCGTCGGGTCGACCGTCGGATACGGATGGCCGATCTTGTAGCCGATGTCTTCAATCGTGATGGCCCGTACGACCCGGTTGTTGTCGTGCGGATCGAGCAGGTAATGAGGCGCTCCGCCCGGCGTGCGCCCAAACGCCACCAGGACGCGGTCGCGCCCCTGCCAATCCGTGAATCCGGTAATGTGGTGGAACCAGTCGATGCGCGCCGTGCCTTCCAGGACCTTGTCCAGCTTGAGCGTCCTGGCGTTCACGATCATCAGGACCGTCCGGACCTGGCCCGTGGCCGCGACCCGGTGCATCTGGCCGAGGTAGATCCATCGCCCGTCCGGCGACACCCCCACGCTGTGGGGGTTCTCCGTGACCTCTTCTCCAAGGTCGAAGAGCACCGATTTGATGACCTTTTTCTCGTAGGCGTCGATCACGTGAACGCCTGACTTCATGGGCCGGGTTTCGACGCCCTCGCTGGTGAAGTAGACCAGCGGATGCGCCGCGGCGTCCCAGGCGTCCGGACCGCTCGAGTCGTAGGTGGCCAGAAGCCGTATTCGGCCGCGAATCGACTCCGGCGTGTCCCACCCGGTCGCCTGAGGCGCTGACGGCGGAGGCGCCAGCTGACCGGCCTGGACGACCATCGTCGGCGCCATCGACGCCAGCTGCTGTTCGAGCGCCCGTTTCTCCGATTGAAGAACGTCAACGGAGGATTCGGCGCCCTGTGCTGTGCAGGCCGTCGTCATGACGGGCGCAGCCGCCAGGAGTGCCGCCGACAACCATCGCATTCGTGCAGGGCGCTTCATATGGCTCTCCTCGAAGGCAGTCTCGAAGGCAGTCGCCGGGTCCGCTAGCGCGGAACCCGGCCTACGTACCTCTGGAAGACGTACTCGGCGGTAGCAGGGCGGGTTTCGCGAAGCGGACCCGCCGAGTTGATCAGAAATCCAGCTGCACCCCCAGCTTCACCAGGCGGCCGCCCATGATCTGCAGGACGTTCAGGTAGGTCGGGCCGTACTGCCGCTGGAGATTCAGCACGTTGCTCGCGTTGAAGATGTTCGCGAGGTCGATGCTGCCCCTGACACGGAAATCATCCACCCGGAACGTCCGGGTGAGCCGAAGATCGAGCTGCTGCAGGCGCGGCTCGTACATCTGGCCGGCCGGGACCAGCGGGAGCGAGACGTTCGCGTTGCAGGTCGCCGCCGTGCCGCACTGCGCCAGGTTCCGGCCGAGCGACGGCGCGATCAGAGAATTGTTGACCGTGATGCTGGGCGCGTTCTCGACGCCCGCGAAATTCTGGTAGACGAGGCTGGTCTGCAGCTCCCACGGCAGCGGATACACCGCCAGGAACTTGACCTGGGTGCCCGACCCCCAGGCCGGGACCGTCTTGCAGAAGTCCGGCCGCGCGGCCATCGGCGAATCGACCACCACGCAGTTGTCGTCCACCGTCCGCCCCACGCTCAGGCCGCCCGAGAACTGTCCGCCCTGCCCGAACCGCGCGCTCATGGTGACGTCGACGCCGTTGTACACCTGCTTGCGGCCGCCGTAGTTCGACAATTGCGTCACCAGCCCGTCGACCAGGCCGAACCTGGCTGGCTTGATGTCGTACAGGCCGCACAGCCGCTCGCCGCTGTTGGACAGCCGCGAATCGGTCGGCGCCGTGATGCAGTACTCATCGTAGTCGGCCGGCGCCACCGCCAGATTGTCGGTGACCAGGAAGCCGCCGTACCACGTGCGGAAGTACCCGACATTGAGACCGACGCCCGGCCGGAGCTCGTGCTGGATCGACGCCGAGCCCTGCCAGTTGAAGCTCTGCCGGTTGAAGCCTTCGATCGCGTCGGGCGCGTTGCGGGTCGGGATGATGTTCCGGCCGAACGTCCGGGCGGACCACGGTCCGCATTCGCCGTTGGCAATCGGGTTGAGAAGGTCGCAGTCGGGTTCGAAGTCGCTGTCCGCGTCGTTCCACGTGCGATTGGTGCTGGGCGAAATGCCGGCCGCCGCCGGGTTCGTCGTCGTCGATCTGAGCAGCGGATTGTACCGGCCCAGTGACGCCTTGAGCGCCGTCCTGCCGTTGCCGCCCAGATCGTAGGCAACGCCCACGCGGGGATTGAGATTCCTCCAGTGCGGCTGGTTCTTCACTTCCGGAAGTACGCGCTCTGGCACGAATGGCCCGGCCGCCAGGTGCACTTCGGGAAGCGAGGTCGCCGTGTCGTTGTACCGGACTCCCAGGTTCAGCGTCGTCGGCCCCATCGTCCATTGATCCTGGACGAAGAAGGAGTGATCGCGGCCGTCCTCCTCCCACGCGTACGGCACGGCCCAGATGGTGACCTGCGTCGGCACGCCGTTCCGGAAGGTGTAGGACCTCCCCTGGTTGATCTGGTTCGGGTTGGTATTCCTGCTGGCGTCGCCCGTGTGGAAGTAGCGCAGGAGGAACCCTGTCTTGAACACGTGCGATCCCGTGATGTACGACATCGTGAATCCGGGCTGAAGCTGCCAGCGCGGCACGTAAATGTACGAACCGGTGGTGCCAAGATTGAGCGCGCGCGAGCCGTACCGATAGTTGGTGCCTACGTCAGTGACCTGGACGGCGAGTCCCGTCGTCTCCTGCCGCTTGGTCTGCTGATTCACGGCCAGGCCTGCCATCGTCGTCTCGAAGAGGAGCTGGTTGGTGGCCGGATATCGCCAGGAGACGTTCGTGTTGGCCTGGGGATTGTACCGGTGCTGGGCCGTCACCTCGGGCGCCCAGGGCACGCCGCCTGTCGGGTTCAACAGGTTGAAGAAGCAGTTGCAGTTGGGCTGGATGGAGGTCGCGCCGACGATCTTGTGCTTCTGCGCCACCTGCCAGGTCAGGCGCGCGGTGTAGTCCTTGGACCACTGGTCGGTGTGCGCCGGCTGGCTCAGATCGGGCTCATAGAACAGGGTCCCCTGTCGCGCGTTGTAGTAATTGCCCTGTTGCAGCTGCTGGTTGTCGCCTGACCGGAAGCTGGTGAAGAACCACACCCGATCCCGCTTGATGGGACCGCCGAATGCGACCGCCACGTCGTAGTACTTCTTGATGCCTCCGATCTGCTCGGGCCGAAGGCTGCGGGCGACCAGATCGTCTGTGATGTTGCCGCTCTCGAGGCTCGGGCCGGTGTAGCTGTAGGTCATGCCGCCCGAGAACGTGTTGCCGCCGTCGCGCTGGATGATGTTCATCTGCATCCCGCCGCTCTCGCGGTCCGCGCCGACGCCGCTCGTTTCGACGACGACTTCCTGGAACGTGAGCTGGTTGTAGATGAACACGCCATTGGTCAGGCCGCCGACGACCTGGCTCATGCCGTCGACGATCGGCTCGGAGTTCGGCGCGCCGTGGAGGCTGTACGTGAACTGCGACGAGTCGTTGACCCCGCCCACGCTGTACTGTTGCGGCGTATTCAGCCTGGCGCCGGGAATCACCGCGGCCAGCGCGGTAATGCGGCCGGTGCCGGGAATGGACTCCAGCGTTTCCCGCTCGAACTGCACCTGCTGCCTGGTGCTCTGCGTGTCGACCAGTGGGGCTTCACCTGTGACCGTAATCGTTTCTGACAGAGCCCCGACGCCCATCTCCGCGTTGACGGTCGCGGTGAAGTTCGCCGGCAGCGTCATGCCCTCGCGGCGGAATGTATTGAAGCCGGGGAGGGTAAACGTCACGGTGTACTCGCCCGGGCGAAGATCGACCAGGCGATAGAGCCCTTCGGCGTCAGTGACGGCGCTGCGGACCTTCTCGATCAGCGCCGGGCTGGCGGCTTCCACCGTCACGCCGGGAAGAACGCCGCCGGACGTGTCGCGCACGACGCCGGTGATGGTGCTGCCCGCCCCCTGGGCCAGCGCCTGGGCGGGCACGCAGACCAAGCCGACGGCGACGGCCAAAGCCGCTATTCGCCACAATTTCATAGGTTTCCTCCTGTTGGGTTTGGAAACTACACGGGCGGGCAGCAGGTGTCAAGCAGAGGCATCACCCGAGACGGCACAACTGTCAACAGTCTGAGCGATTCGAAGTACCGGGTGGGCGCAGTGACCTCATCGCGCCGGCTGCGCTGATTGCGGAGCGCCGGCGACGGTAGGCACGAGCGACATGTTCCAGGAGAGCGGCAGTGAGACAGGGTTGCAGCAGATCTCCCATGTACTATTCGTCTCCGCGTCGCGTAGCGCGAGTCGGTCGTCAACAGTCTCGAGCCGGAAGGTCAGATCGCGGGAGCGCACGCGCCGTTCGTACGCGAGCACCCGCAGATCCTTCGCCGGTGCAGCGAGGCGGAGGTGCGCACGCGGCGCGGCTATTACGCGACACAGGACCGATAGGCGAGGGCTGCTGCTCAACGGTGTGAGGTGCCCCACAGGATGCGCGATTCCCGTGGGTCGCCTGCGCGTGAATCGTTCTGCGGTGCGTTAGTCTGGCTCCATGCCGCATCTGATCGAACTGTTCGCGGCGGAGCATTGCCCGGGGTCCCCTGACGCGCGCGTCCGGCTGCGTGAATTCGCCGCGCATCGACGCGACGTCGTCGTCGTCGAGCGAAGCGTCGACGGCAACCTGGAGGCCGCTCGCCGGTACGGCCTGTTCGCCACGCCGGCCATTGTGGTTGACGGCAGGGCGGTCCTGTACGGGGTGCCGACGATCGCCCAGCTTGCCGCACGGTGTGACGACCGGACAGCCGCCACGGTGTGAAGACGAGGCGTCCCGGCGGACTTACAGGAGCGCCTTGATCTGCTGCTCGAACGTTTCCTTTTCCGTGAACCCGGTGTGGCTGCTGCAGATCCTGCCATCGCGGCCGATGATGAACGTCGTCGGCAGCCCCACCATCGGGCCGAACGCCTCCAGGACGTCCTCCCGCTCCTGTCCGACCAGGATCGGGTAGTTCATCTTCATCCGCTGCGCGTACTCCTTCAGGGCGGGCACGGGATCGTCGACGGCAAAACCAAGCACCTGCAGCCCTTGTGACCGGTATTTCGTGTAGAGCTCGATGAAGCCAGGAATCTCGAACTTGCACGGGACGCACCAGGTCGCCCAGAAATCGAGGAGAATCACCTTCCCCTTGTAGTCGCCGAGCGTGACCTCCTTCCCGTCCAGATCCTTGAGCGTGAAGTTCAGGTTGGCCGCCCTGGCGGCCGGTGCACAAGCCGCTGCCTGCGCCGCTTGTCCGTTGAGTGGTGTGGCGATGACACCGACCAGCGCGGCACTCACAGCGAATCGCGCCCAGCAGTTGGACATTCCGAATCCCTCCCCGAAGATGACTGTATCCTACCGGCTGACGATTCATCGCCACGCGAGGACCTCTTCTGTTGTGTAGTTCACAGGTTGCGGCCTCTCCCGGCTTGGGTCGTTTGGAGTATCGGGACTTCCCATATAGATTCGATACATCAACAATGGCAGTCATCTTCAACCTCCGAACCCTGCTCGTCGTGGTCTGTGCGGTACTGGCCGCGCACGCACACGCGGAGGCGCAACTGCTCGGACCGCCGAAGGCGGACGTGACACCCTTCGCCGCGGCTGACGGCGTTCACCCCGGCGGCAGCGTACGCGCCGCCGTTCAGGTGCGCCTCCCGGAAGGGCTGCACGTGAATTCGAACACGCCGCGCGATCCGTCGCTCATCCCGGTCGTGCTGACCGTCGATCCACCGGTGGGCGTGTCGGTCGAGGAAATCGTCTATCCGGAAGCGACGGACCTCGTCCAGCAGGGCGCAGACCAGC
>Ga0214472_10003674_pt1 | contig 16222 bp, 10 predicted proteins | sample RVTome_6_FD_207662 | JGI IMG/M metagenome (GOLD analysis project Ga0214472, IMG submission 207662) | Soil microbial communities from uranium-contaminated site in the Upper Colorado River Basin, Wyoming, United States - RVT140D175 | ecosystem: Environmental > Terrestrial > Soil > Contaminated >... | reverse complement strand
GTGAGTATCTGCGGACGATCGGGCGCGAGGGCGAAGGCCCGGGAGAATTCCGATCTCCACAGGATCTGTTCTTTCTTTCGGATGGAAACCTCGGCGTCCTGCAGTTGGCGCCGGGTCGCATCGTCATGCTGACACCCGAAGGGGATCCCGCCGGCGACCATCCACTGCCCGAACTCGAGGGTGGAGGCGTGCCGACGCTCGTCAGTGGGCGGTCGCTTGGGGACAACCTTCTTCTCGTGACCAGCAAGAATACGCAGGGTGACAACAAGGTCGACATCCACCGTTCGCTCATCGTCGTGGATGCCAACGGCGTGCAACAGAAAGAACTCCTGAAGAGCACGCGCCCTTTGGAATTCATCAATTTCGAGTTCGATGAAACCATGTGGATCACCTTCGACAATCGCTGGCAGGTGGCTCCCGGCGGAGATCTCTATGGGGTCGAGTTCTTCCTTCCCTACGAGATCATCCAGTGGGGTCGAGAAGGCAACAAGAAGCGGGTGATTCGAAGGGACTACAAACACTATTCGCGGACGGACAAGCAAAAGCAGGAACAGCACGACATCTTCGATGGATTCCTGCAGAATCAATTGCCGCGGTACGAAATCAAGATTAGTCAGTACGATCCCGATATCACGCAGCTGTATCCTCGAGAAGATGGATCTCTCTGGGTTCTGACGAGCCACGGCATGCGTGATCGGCCGGATGGATCGATCGGCGTCTTCGATGTGTTCGACTCAGAAGGGCGCTTCGTGAAGCAGCTCACGCTGATGGGCGAGGGAGACCCCATCGCCGATGGCTACTACTTCCTGGGTGAACGCGTCTACGTCGTCACCGATCAGCTCGAGGCCAACATCGCCTCACGTGGCGGTCGCACCAACGACGACGAGGCGGATGTCGACGAAGCCGAGCCGATCTGCGTGATCTGCTATAGACTGAACGGTGGAGCCTGAGAATCGATAGCCTTGCCTTGGACTGAAAGAGGGCCCGCGGCATTGCCGCGGGCCCTTCTTCTCGGAACGCCGACGCTCAACTCTCGTCGTTGGCCACAGGTGGATGTGCGCGGGCGCGGATCCTCAGTCCACGAACCGCGCACAGGACGGCAGGACCCGCAGCTTTCGACTTCTTTGGCTGAAAATCGGCGCTGAGCGCCCGAATAGCGCGTCAAACGAGTTGGACTTCCGAACGGCGACCTAAAGAAGCGGAAACAGTTCGGCCTAGAGATCCACGGCTCCGCTGAGGACTTCGCCCGTACTCTCTCTCTTGCTCGCGTCGAGGAGATCGACGAGCGGGCGGCCGAGGAAGAAGCCCTGTGCGAAGTCAATGCCGATCTCGCCCAGCATCGCCATGGTTTCTTCGTTGCGCACGTGTTCGGCGATCGTCTTGGTCCCAACAGTTCGCGCGATCTGGGCGATGGCAGTCACGATTGCGCGGTCGGCGGGATCCGTAGCGAGATTCTCGATGAAGGCCCCGTCGATCTTGATGTAGCTCACTGGGAGTTGCTTCAGATAATTGAACGAACTGAAGCCGGAGCCGAAATCGTCGAGGGCGAACTGGCAGCCGACATTGATGAGCCGGAGCATGATCGTGGTGGCGTCCTCGATGTATCGAATCGCGACCTGTTCGGTAATCTCGAAGACGATGGCAGAACCAGGTATTCCAAAGCGCGCCAGTTGCTCTTCCACATACTCCACGAGGCGCGCATCGCTGAAGACGATGCCACTGAGATTGAGCGCGAAGACGATGTCTGGTCGCGTTTCACGGACTTCTGCCAGTTTCTCGAATGCGTTGCGGATCACCCAGTAGTCCAGATCGCCAGTCAACCCAAAGCGGTCCGCCGCCGGAAGGAACCCACCGGGCGGGATAATCTTGCGGCCGTGGCCGCGCATTCGCAGCAGGACCTCGTACATCGATGTCGGGCCATCGCCAATCGGGATGATCGGCTGATAGCGCAGCGAGAATCCATCGTTCTTGAGCGCCTCGCGAATGCGATCGGACCAGCCCATGTCCGAGGCTGTCCTCTCCCGGTCGCCCGCGTCACCCGTGAAGATCTGAAAGCGATTCCGCCCCTGACCCTTCGCGTCGTGGCAAGCCATGTCGGCTTGTGCAAGGATCTCCTCGGGCTTGATGCTGCTCGAATTGATCATGGCGACACCGATGCTGCATCGAACGTTGAACGCTCGTCCGTCTTCGACGAATTGAATGTCGCGCATCGACTCTACGATCAAAGACGAAAGCTGTTCGGCATCGTCGCGGCCGGCGTTACGCCTGATGACGATGAACTCGTCGCCACCGTAGCGGTAGACGAGATCGTCATCGTCGGAGAGAATGCGGAAGAGCCCGGCGACGCGAATCAGGAGCCGATCGCCCGCTGCATGCCCGACGCTGTCGTTCACATATTTGAATTGGTCGAGATCGACGAAGAGCAGTGCGCTGCTGCAGTCTTCCATATGAACACGATGGATCTCTTGCTGCAGATCCTGATTGAGCCCCGTGCGACCCATGAGGCCGGTCAGTGGATCGTAGTTGACGGATTCGCGCAGCTTTTGATCGCGGAGGTGGAGGGCGTTGATCGTGGTCGCGAGTGCGTCGTTGATGGCGATCAACTCAGCGTGTCCGCCACTGTCGACGGTGACGTCGAGATCTCCCTCGGCCAGTTTGTTGAGTGGTTCTTGGAACTTGCGAAGGGGCCGTAGCGCACGCCGGAAGCCGATGAGGCCAAAGATTGCGAGCAGAAAGAGTGCGACGAGGATCCCGACACTCCCCTGCAGTACCCGCCGCGTCATCGTGCCACGATAGTGCTCGAAGTCGAGTCCGAGTTCGACGAAGCCGAGCAGTGTCCGCTCTTCCTGGCCACCCGCCTCCGGATCGAACCCGAAGAGCCCATCGGCGAGAATCGATTCTGCCCAGAGGCTCTTGTTGGCCCGGAAGATCTCCCCAGACTTGATCTTGCGATCCAATTGATAGGGCTCGCCGTCGCGGGCGGCTTTCGCCAGCAGTTTCAAATCCTCGATCTGCAGGTACGGGACATCGACGGCCGTCGCGGAAGACTTCTCCTCATGCAGCAGTTCTCCCGCGGGCGTGTAGTAGCGCACGAATGCGATCTCGGAGAAGCTCCGGGCATACTCACGGACTCGCTCGAACTCTTCGTCGTCGACGGCGACATAGAGCGGAGTTCCGAGCGTATCGAGGCGCTCAACCCACTGCACGGCCCACTTGCGCAGGTTCTCATCGATGACCCAGTTCGACGTGTGCCACAGTCCGAAGATCGAGAGCAGCCCGACAAATGTCGCGAAACCGAGGTGGAGGAAGAAGAAATCGCCGAGCAGACTCCGCCCCGCCAGGAACCTGGCGCTGCGGCTGACGAGTCTGCTGAACGTCTTCTTGTTCATCTTCGCCTACCGTGCGAGGAGATCTCGAGGCGCCGCGTCGAGGTCGTAGCCCAATTGCGTTGCGATCGGGCGGTTGATTTGGAGCCGGCATTGCCGGAGCCAGCTCATGTCGGAGTCCGCGAACTGGCTGGTGTCGCGCGCCTCGAGCAAGATCTCGTAGCTGCGCGCCGCGATATCGTCTGGTTCGCTCGCGGCGCTGATGACCGCGCCCAGCGCGAGATAGCGTGGATCGTTCACGAGGACTCCGACACTGGAACGCCGTGCCAGCGACATCAGATCCCGGATCGCCGAACGACTCAGGACGCGATTGTCCGGGAGCAGCCAGTAACCCTGGATGTCAGGGAGCATGCGTTGAAACTCGAGAACGGTTTCCTTGTCCGAGCCGACCACGCGGTGCACGAGTTCCAGACCATGCGCCGCGAACGCCGCGCGCGCGGCCTCGATCAGTCCTTCATGTCCGATTCCCGTGATGACGCCGACGCGGATGGGGGCATTTTCGACCGAGCGCCAGAGTCTCGCGGCATCGAGCATCGGCGGAAGGGCCAGCACTCCCCGGCGGCGTGGTCCGAGTAGGTCGTAATCGACGTGGTTGAGGACCTGGCAGAAAACGACCTTCTCGACGTCGAGCCGGAGTGTGGCCCGCGCCGCGAGCAATCCGATCGCGACGACATTGTCGTGGCCCGCTCGGCGGAGAGAGTCGGTGGCGGCGCGAGCGTGGGCCGCTGAGTTGTCGAGTTCGAAGACTTCGACGTTTTCCGCCCCTGCGATCCGGATCAGTTCGGACTTCGCGTCCGCGTACTCGGGCTCGTCGCAGCTGACGAGGATGGCGATGCGCAGAGCTGTCGGCGCGGGGGATTCTTCCCGGACCGGCCCGGCCGTGGGCGCGGGGACTTCGGCTGGTCCGGCGTCTGTCTGGGGGGCAGGCAGGGAGTGCCAGCATCCGGCGAGCGCGAAGATTCCCGCCGCCAAGACGGGCAGGACCCGTTGCGAATAGCGAGCGCACGAGGCAATGGTCGACGGACGCAGCATCTCGGGACCCCGTGTACGAGGGCAGGCGCTTACCGCCGTGGCTAGAATCGGCCGAACGCGGCGGGGTCCAACGGTCCCCGATGCCCCCCGTGGCGGAACCAAGAGGAAGCATGCTCCATCGTGCGGCCAGTGGCGCCCCGGTCCAGATTCCGGCGGACCTGTCGGGGCGTCCAAGGTCAGGAGATGCCAGGGGCAAGATGCAGGCCCGTGTGCCTCCGCCGAGGGAGGATGCGCTTCCCCGAGCTGCCCGGAGGTTTGGCGCGCGCTTCGCGCCGCTTGACGCGTCGAGGTCGAGCCGCCTAGGCTCGCGAAAACCACTTTGGAGGTCCATCGATGCGTTCTTGGTCCAACGCGAGGCGAACCGCCGAGGCGGCTGGCATTCTCGCGATTCTCGCGGCGGTTTCTGTCGGCGCCCTGGAACCGGCGGCCAGGTCGTCGCCATCGAGATGCGAGAGGAAGTGCCATCTGAGCTTCCCACAGAATTGGAATTGAACGATGTCGAGACGAAGTTCGCGGCACTGCTCGGGACGACAGCCGACGAGATCGCGATCCACGACATGGCCGTGCATCCGATCTCGTTGAACATCTACGTTGCCGTCTCGCGATATCGCGGCAAGTGGGACTCCCGATGGAAGGTCCCCAACGACCTCGGGGACGCGAAGATCCTCCTGCGCGTGCGGCCGGACGCGACGATCGAGGCAGTGGCTCTCGAAAACGTCCGCTTTGACATGGCGCCGTTGCCGAATCCGGTTGGGAGCGACAAGGGACACAGTTGGAAGCCCGAAACAAAACTCCCCGTCGATGCGCTCACGGATCTTGCGTACAAGGATGACGTTCTTTATGCGACGGGCCTCTCCAACGAAGAGTTCGCGTCGACCATCTGGCGCATCCCGTATCCGTTCCAGGGCGGAGTCGAGTTCAGTACGCTCGAGGTCTTTCACGGAGCCCACGGGGAGTTCGAGACACATGCCCCCGTTCGGACGTTCCTGCCGTACGAGAGCGGCGGCACTCTTCACCTCTTGGCGTCCTATCTGTGCACCCCTCTGGTGACCTTTGCCGTGGAGTCGCTGAAAAGTGGCGCTCATGTGCGGGGCACGACGGTCGCCGAGTTCGGTTCTGGAAACTACCCGCTCGACATGGTCCTGTGCGAATCGAAGGGCAAGGAGTTTGTCGTCATCGCGAACTCCATGCTGCCGCTGCTGACCTTCGATCCTGTGGCCGCGATCGAGCAGGGCGCGATCACGGAGAAGGTGAAGTCCTACACCGAGGGACTTCCGTACGTCGCTCGCGCGGGCAACGGCATCCAGCAGCTGGATCATTTCGGCGACGACGCGCTGCTCGCCCTGCAGCGGATGCCCAACGGCAAGTTGGATCTTCTGCTTCTGAGCGAGGAGAGACTCGCTTGGTGATAGTATATCCCCTCGTCGAGATCTTCCTGACGCTCGCCTTGGTGGGGACCACCGAAGTGGCGGCGATTCGCGCCATCTTGCCAGAGGATCGGCCCACGGCTGGTTGGGTCGAGAGCCGCCGCCTGACGCCGTCGGAACTGGTTCTCGTCGCGAACCAGGGGCGCGAGGTGTTTGCGAAGACCCTCGAGGTCCATGTGCTCTCGGAGGCAGAGCTCCCCCCGGTTCTCGGCGAGCTCGAGCTCTTCGAAGAGCGGCTGGTCTTCCGGCCGCGCTTTCCGTGGCGATCGGGGTTGGCCTATCGAGCTTCGTTGAACTTGCCCGGGGACGAGCCCGGAGAAATCGTCTTCCTGATCCCGGAAGCTCTCACGCGGCCCCAGACCCGGGTCACGCGAATCCAGCCCGATGTCGAGTCGGTTCCCGCGAATCTGCTGCGCTTCTACGTGGAATTCTCGGCGCCGATGCACCCCGGCTCGGTCCTTCAGGGCGTCGAACTCCTGGATGACCGCGGGGAGCCCATCGCCGACCCCTTCGTCGAAACGGTACCGCTCTGGGATTCAGAAAGCCGGCGTATCACTTTGATCTGCCACCCCGGAAGGATCAAACGCGGCCTCGAGCTCCACGAGCGCGTCGGGGCGCCGCTCGCGACGACGCGGCGCGTGACGCTGCGAGTCCTCCAGACATTGACCGACGCGAATTCCCAACCGCTGATCGAGGCATTCTCGCGCGAGTATGCCGTGCGGCCGGTCGATTACACCTCGCCGAACCCGCTGGGCTGGAGTTGGCGAGCTCCGGAGGCGGGATCGTGCGAGGCGCTCGAGATCGCCTTTGGAGAACCTCTGGATGTCGCGCTCGTGTCGCGGATGCTCAGGATCGTGGACCCCGATGGAAACCCGTTCCGTGGAGAAATGCGTGCGCATCCGGACGGCGCCGGGTGGACGTTTACGCCGTCTTCATCCTGGCTGGACGGCCACTATGGTCTGCAGGTTGCGGCCGGTCTGGAGGACCTGTCCGGGAATCGCGTGGACGGGCCATTCGAACGGGAGCTGGCCGCAGACGGAACGCCGCCGCCGCGGTCTGTCGAGCTGTGCATTCGCGGCTGTTGCGGTGGTTGAGGTTGCGCCGCTCTTCGCCCACTTCACACTCCGCCAGGCGACTCTCGCTGCATCGGACTGAGCTTTGCGACCGCCGTCCTGAGTTCGCGCGGGTGGAAGGGCTTTAGCAGGAAGGGTGAGTTCGAGACATCCTCGCCCTTCATGTTCTCGAATGAGTAACCCGACATGAACAGAGCAAGGAGATCCGGCTTTTCTTTTCTGAGCGCGCGGAGCAGGTCGGGCCCACCCATCCGGGGCATCACGACATCGCTGACGAGAAGATCGATCGAATCCAACTCTCCGCGCGCAACTTCTAGCGCCTCTACGCCATCGCCGGCCGTGAGCACCCGGTAGCCCGCGTCACTCAGAGTACGCGCGGCCAATTTACGAATCGCATCTTCATCCTCGACCAGTAGGATGGTCAGCCCCCTGTCCTCGGTCGAGCGGCGCTTGGCTGGCGGTTCGTTGTCACGGTTGGGTCGGCGATCCGTCCAGGGGATCTTGATGCAGATCTCGGTTCCTTCATTCGGTGCGCTCTTGAGTTCGATGGATCCGCCGCTCTGCCGCACCAAGCCGTAGACGATCGAAAGCCCGAGCCCGGAGCCCTTGCCTTCCGCCTTCGTGGTGAAGAATGGTTCGAAAACTCGCTCTTGCGTCGCCATATCCATACCGATGCCCGTGTCGGCAACGCGGAGCTCTACCCAAAGTGGCTGCGCGTCCAAGCTCTCGGATGCGTTAACCGCGACCGTTATACGGCCGCCGCCGACGATCGCATCGCGGGCATTGACAACCAAGTTCAGTAGGATCTGCTCGAGATGACTGCGGTCGGTAAGAATGAAGCAGTCCTTCGAATCGAGAGAGCAAGTCAGATCGATGTCTTCGCCGATGACATCTCGGAAAAACGAGGTCATCCCGCGCGCCATCTCAGCAACGTCGACGGGCTCCAGGCGCTGAGGGTGCCGCCGTCCGAGCGCCAAGAGTTGACTCGTCATTCGCGTTGCCCGCCCGGCCGCCTCGAGAATGGACTCCGGGCTCGAGGTATCCTCGCCGAGTATTTGTAGGTGCGTTTTCAGGAGCTCGGCATGCCCCAGGACGATGGTGATGATGTTGTTGAAGTCGTGGGCGACACCGCCGGCGAGCCGGCCGACGGCCTCCATCTTCCGAGCTTGAAGCAGTTCCTCGGTGCGCTCCTCGAGGTCTGCGTTCAACGTCGCATTCTGGACGGCGCGCTCGACATGCATCGCCAACAGTTGGAGGAGGGGGAGGCTCTTCTCGTCGAGACGGTCGCGATAGGCCGAGAGACGCGGGTTGGCGGCCGTTGCGGCAAGGATCTTGGTCACCTGGCGATTGAGCCCATGGATCGGGAGAACGAGCATCTGACCGCCCTCGGAGCTTCTCATCGCGTGGCGAAGAGTTGGGCAACCGTGCTCTTCGATGAATTCCACCTGGCCGAGGGGGCCCAGCGAGCTGCGAATCTCCTCGGTGAGCCTGGACACCGATTGCTCTTCGACTCGGCGTGCGCGGCAATCGTGGACGCGGAGGTTTGGTGCGTCTGCCTCGGAGTCAAACGTGATCAACGCGATGCGCTCGACGTCAAACCACTCACGCACGAGATCCGTGGCGCGGCTGAAAATCTGATCCTGATCGTAGACCATCGCCATCTCCAGGGAGAACTCGCTGAGGGCACGAATGCGCGTGCTCTGATGATCGATGGCTGCTTTGGATCGAGCGAGACGCTGCTCGGTCTGCACGAGCAGCTTGATCTGCTCGTTCAGCGCGGCGTTCTCTGCTCGGAGACGAGCGAGCTCCGAGGAGTTGCCTGCCTTCATGCCCATGGGGAGAGCCTTCAGTCGTCCTCGTACAGCACGACGAGTACGACGGTGTAGTTGTGGGTGAGAAGCTGCTCGCCCACGGCGCCGATTTCCCCGTAGGTGTGAAAGCCAATCCAAGGCAGGTCGATTCCGAGTTCCGCCTGAAGTGGTCGCACGAGCGCATCGGCGGTGGCGGCTCCGTAGAGCATCCGCCCGCGTCCCGCGCAGTCGAATTGGAACACTGCCGAGGGCCGTGCGGCGGGATCGTGGAGAGATTTCGCACAGCCGCGGGCGTTCTCGCGAATCTCGACGATGTCACGTCGATTGAGGCGAATCGTCTGACCGACCTCGAAGCTCGTCGTAGGGCAGAAGAGGGCACCCGTTTCTTCGTCCAGACGCAGGGGAGTGGTGATGACATGATCGGGGTAGATTTCCGACGGTGCTTCCTTCATCGGCAGGCCGATGCAGAGATGCATGATGCCCTCGGCCTCGAGATTCGTCGGGTCGCCGTCGAGATACTCCTTGAATTCCTCCCACGCCGGTTTTCCGTCGATCTCCTGGATCCAACTGCCGTTGGCCTTGGTCACCGTCCGTGGCAAGCCGATCGGCGAGCAGCCGTGGCTGACCGCGACCGTGGCACGACCTCGGCCGCGAATCGCAAGGGCTGCGACGGCATCGGAGGCGTGGCGGCCTCCACCGAACTGCGTCGTTTTGTCAAAGCTCATGGCGTCGGCGGCGGTGCCGCCGGCGATGATCGTGTCCGGCGGCAGCGATGCACGAATTGTTCGCAACAACTCGGCGCAATTTCCGGTGAGACCGTCGGGAATCAAGAGAAGAGCGATGAGGTCGTCCGTTCCCTCGACCTTGACGGCATCGGTGAGATCACGGCCGCAGCGGACGGGGTCCTGTGAGAAGTGTTCGGTCAAGATCGACTGGAACCGCAACTTGTTCGAACGGAGCGCCATGACGCCGACGGCGAAATCCCTCTCTTCGCTCCGATCTCCGCCGATGATTCCTTCGCCCGTTCCGCCGAAGATCGTGGCGCCCGGCAGCTCGTCCTGCACGGCGGTCAGGAGAGCGCCGATGTCATGGCGTGAAGTGCAGAAGACTGCGGCGGCGTCAACCGTCGGGGAACCGAGTGCATCCATCGCGGCGCGGGCCGCCTCGCGCCCCGCCTCGGCGCTGCCTTCGATGAGGCTGATGCCGACGCCGGCGCTGCGCGTGGCAGCGGCCGCACTCCCGGGTAGCTTCGTCGCCATGGACCCCTCCTCGGTACGTGGAGATGCCGCTCTAGGATAGCAAATTGACGCTAGCCCCCGCCCGGCAAGATGTCCATGGTTCCGGCGTATTTACGCGATTTTCTCTCGCAGGGCCCCGCCGCGCGAGAGCGATTCCCCCCAGGAGGGCCGCCTTGCGCGGGCCGCGCCGATTCCGAATGTTAGTCGCATACCCCACACGCCGACAGCGGAACCCCACAGTCACAGAGATCGAAGGTTCTATGAGCCGCTCCCGAATCGGCACGTGCGTGTGCTGGGCTTTGTCCCTACTGCTGAGCCTCGAATGCGCCTCGGCAGCCGCCGAGGAAGGCGCGACTCTGCCCTATGTGCAGATCGAGAGCTTCCCGGTTCCGGTCTCGAGCACGATCACGCCGGCAACACTGGCCACGCTGTCCGCCAAAACGGGGATCGCGGGAACGGAAATTGTCGGCATCCGCCTCAAGATCGGACTCGTCGACGGTCATGCGCTCGAGCAGCTCGAAGTGGGGGTCGCGGACGGGCTCTTCCTCGTCGCGCAGCGGGGCTTCTTCAGCTCTGCGGGCCAGCTACTGATTCAGATCTTTCGCTTCCTGTTGCTGGGCCAGCTTGTGTCGGCTGGAAGTGGATTGGAGATTCCGGCGCAGTCCTGGTCTCTGCTGTTCGGCGGGCAGGCCGCCAGCGGAGGCGAGATGATGAATCTGCACACGCGGCGTGAGCTCTCGGTCGATGGCAGTGACGCGAGCATCACCGATCACGGAGAGTTCGTCGCGTGTCGCTTCTTGATCGCGGCGAACCGGTTCTCCGAACTCGTGGACGTGCGCATCAAGACGAGACATCGCAGAACGCAGGACTGGCTGAGCTATCGAATTCCGCGCATGACGCTGCCGCTCGACCTCGAAGTCAAGGAAGCGGTCAAAGCGCCCAGAGAGCTGGTCAGCCTGGGCAACGCGGAGTACGTCGGCAATTCGAGTGCATTCGGCGGAAGTGAGCCTCTCATCTTTGCGGCATACTTGCGATCCATCGAGGCATCCTGGGGCCAGAAGCAGTAGGCGACGATTCCCTCTGTCGAGATCGCGCGGGCCAGGCTACGATGCGGCCAGTTGGTAAGTTCCAGCCCAATGCAGGCGCCCTTCCATCCCGCAGTGGGGTTCGAGATGCAGACGCGAGGCACAGCCCGAAGATGGGCCACATTCATCAGTTTGACCGCGGTCCTCAGCGGTTTCTGTGGCTGCGCCGGCGTGCTGCAGACGCTGCAGGATGTCGCGACGATGACGCCGAGCGCGAATATCACCGGAGTCCGGCTGAGTGACATTGGGCTTCACGCCCTCACGCTCGAGTTTGACGTGGCCATCGGCAACCCCTATTCCTTCGACTTACCACTGCTCGAATTCGACTTCGGGCTGAAGACGAATTCGCAGCCTTTTCTCAACGGGACGACACAGGTCGAAGGAAGCGTGCCCTCCAAGGGAAGCAAGACTATCGCGCTGCCCATCCGTGTCGATCTTCTGGGTCTCGTCCAGACTGTCCGCAGCGTTCGGCCAGGGCAGGTGATTCCGTACGACGCGGAGCTGGGTCTGAGTCTCGATGTCAGCGGCACAGGGCCGATTCGACTGCCGCTGCGCAGGAGCGGGGAGATGCCGGTGCCGAATGTCCCGGCGATTCAGGTCAGTTCCCTGGATTGGGATCGGCTCTCGCTGTCGAGCGTCAGCGGGACTCTCCTACTCGATGTTGGGAACACGAACGAATTTCCGTTTTCCCTGAAGTCGTTGGACTACGACCTGAGCCTCGCGAACAGCAGCGTCGCGAGTGGAGAGAATCGTGACGGCCTAGCGCTAGAAGCAGGTCAACGCGGAGCCCTCGCGATTCCCCTGTCGTTCTCGCCGAGTTCCGCGGGGTTGGCGTTGTTGAACGTACTCCGCGGGGATGAGGCCGACTACTCGATTCTGGGAAGCGTGGCGATCGAGACACCGTTTGGGCCGATGAGACTGCCATTCGATCGCGATGGCACGGCGCCGCTGGGGCACTAGCCATGGAGTTTGCGCCCGCCTAGATCCGCTCCGCCTCGACTGCGTCCATGAGTTCCTTGGCAAGCAGTTTGGCGATGGTCGCGGAAGTGTCGGTGGATCCCTTCCAGACGACTTTTCCGTCCATGAGCAGAATCGTGTAGGGAGTGCCGGCAGCTTCGAAGTAACTCCACGCCGTACCGTCATCGCGCAACATCGGAAAGCTCAGTTGTTCATCGCGGATGAATTTCTCGACCCGCTCGTCGCTCGAATTCCTCGTGACACGAGTCAATCCAGCGATCTGGAGCCCGGCCGCGTGGTAGCGCCGGTAGACATTCTCCAGTTCTGGGACGACACGCTGTGAGTAGGGGCACCAGGCCTCCCACATGACGAGGATCTGAGGGCCTTCACGGGCGATGACAGTCGAGCCCTGATAGGCTCGAACGATCCCCATCTCGTTCGGTAGGGGCTGATCAAAGAGTCTCGCCGCATCGTCAAGTCGCCGCTGAACGATATAGCAGGCTGCAAGAGTACTGCGCGCGGACCTCGCAGTCGCATCCATGGGTCCGTAGATTTCCGCGGATCGCTCGTAGCTGTCCAGAGCGAGTTCGAACGCACGCTCGTCTTCTCCAAGCTTCAGAAAGAGCCACGAGAGATACTGTCGCGCATACAGAACCTTCCGGTCGGCGGCGCCTGCGAGATCCTCACGCTGAGAGACGAGTTCGATCATCAAGTTGCGGGCCTCGGTGACGCGATCGGCGGCTTCGAGGGCTTGCGCAACTTCTTCCCGCGCATCGAGGGTCTCGATCGCAGTAGCTCCATCATAGTTGCGTATCGATTCGACGATCGTCCGACGAGTTGCAATACATGAATCGTACTCGCCGCGAATCGACTGCGCGATTGCGAGATCTGTGAGCGATTCAATCGTCCGCGGATCGTTTTCACCCAGGCTCGCGCGCCGCAGCGCCACGGCCGCCTGGCAATGCGACTCGAACATGTCCAGTTGTTCGAGCGGGAGAGATGCCCACGCGAGTGCGCGATGAATCTCCGCGGCGATCTCTGGTTCATCCGCAAAGTCGACGTCGACACGGTCGCGTAGTGCCTCGACGAGGCGGCTGATCGTGGGCTCGTGTCCCCAACCGCGGGGTCCGAGTTCCGCCATGACTTCGCTCACGAACGAGAAGGCCTTATGTGAGCGTTGCGCCTGGAGTTCCGCCTTGGCGCGCTGCGCCTCGGCGCGGAGATACATCGTGGCGCTGACGACACCACCTGCGAGCAGAGCGACCAGAACCGCCGTGACCGCTCCGATCATGACCTTGTTGCGGCGAGCGAGGACGCGCAGTTGATAGCGCACGGACGGGGGTCGGGCGGCGATGGCGGCGCCCACGAGATATCGACCGATATCCTCCTCGAGGCCGTACGCAGACTGATAGCGCTGATCCCGATCCTTCGCGAGCGCGCGGCCGACGATCGTCTGGAGATCCGCGTCGAATGAGCGATCGAGCTTCTGCAGTGGAGTCGGCTCCGCCCCTCGAACCAGGGCGGCCACTTCGTGGATCGGAATTCCGCGCACCGTGTAGGGAAGCTGGCCGCTGAGCAGTTCATAGAGGACGACGCCGAGGGCGTAAACGTCGCTGCGCGTGTCGATGTCGTTGGGGTCGGCCTCGAATTGCTCGGGGCTCATGTATTGAAGCGTTCCGACGAGATCCCCGACCTGCGTCTGGTCGGCTGCGGCGGCCATGTCCGAGTCCGTCGCGCGGGCGACGCCGAAGTCGATGATCTTGGGGCGCCCCTCGGAGTCGACCAAGATGTTGCTGGGTTTCAGATCTCTATGGATGATGCCGCGTTGATGACCGTGATGCACGCCATCGCAGACCATGGCGAAGAGCTTCAGCCTGTCATGGACGGTTAGCCGCTTCTCCAAAGCATATTCGGTGATGGGCTTGGCGTTGGGGATGTATTCCATCGCAAAGTACGGAATCTGAGACGCGCCCTCGACATGCTTGCCGGCCTCGTAGACCTGTGCCACGCACGGATGCCGGAGGCGGGCGAGCAGCTGGGCTTCGTATTCGAAGCGATGAAGACCGGCATCGGAGAACATTCCCGGCCACATGACCTTCACGGCGACGCTGCGTCGCGGATTCTCCTGCAGCGCCTCGTAGACCGTGCCCATGCCGCCAGACGCGATCACGCGTCGAATCGTGAAGCTACCGATGCGCGTCGGGAGGCCGGTCCGTTCGTTCGCCGCGGAGGTGTGCACGGTGGCGTCGTCGGGCTGACTGCCGAAATCAGAATCTTTTGGAGTTTTCGACATGTTCGACGGTGCGCGCCTTTTCGAACCTAGGGGGCCAAGAGCATAGCACCAGTCGGGGCCGTCGTCCCGTCCGACTGCTCAGCGAGACACGCCGTCCACGAGCCAGATGTCCCCGCCCGACCATCACGTTCGAGGGCTTCAGGTCGCGATGCGTGATGCCCTTCGCGTGTGCCGCCGCGACGGTGTCGGCCAGGGATTCGGCAATCACGAGGAAGCTCGCGATGTCGACACCGCCGGGTCGAATCTTGGTCGCGAGATTCTCGCCTTCGATCAGCTCCATCGTGAGGAAGGCGACGTCGTCCGCCTCTTCCGCCGCGTAGATGGTCACGATGTTCGGATGGCGCAGCGCGGCAATCGCGCGGGCTTCCATTTCGAAACGCCTGCGACCCTCACCCTTGCTCGCCATATGGGCGGGAAGGATCTTCAGCGCGACATCGCGGCCGAGCTTCGTGTCCCGAGCCCGGTAGACCTCGCCCATGCCGCCCTCACCGATCTTGGCGATGATCTCGTAGTGGGCAAGGGTCTTGCCGATCATGGTCGTTCCGGCCGCGTCGAAGGGAGGCAGAAGTGTGAGCGCCCATGGTCTACGCGCGGGCGAAGGAGGTCGATTACTCACCCAACAGATATCGAATGACATCCGCCGCGGAATAGCATTCTTCGAAGCGGGCGATCTCGGCGACCGAGTCGCCGGAGGTGACGAGCGCCGGTTCACGCGTCTCGTTCTCGCGCAACTGAGCGAGGCCGATATTTGCCGTGAGGCTGTTGCAGAGGCACTTGCGCCCCGCCGCTTCCTCGAGCGAGCCGCCCTTCTTCACCCAGGTATCCAGTGGTTCTCCAGAGCATCGCCAGCCGAGCTTTCCATCCTCCAGCGCGTAGGCTTCTCGCAGATAGCCCAGATCACAGACTCGCTTGCGACCCTCGTAGATCGACGCCTCCGAACTCGTACCCGCGAGCTGCAATGTCTTGAAGGGAAAGCCTGTCGGGGAGGCGACGGGATCGGTGAAGACACGCAGGGTGCCTTCGCGAGCCTGGCGATGAACATCCACCTTGATGTCTTCGCGTAGATCGGATTCCGCGCAGAAGGCGAAGGGCGTTCCGACCTGCACACCGGCGGCTCCCTGAGCCAGTGCTTCGTTGAGTCCCTCAGGGTTGCCGACCGAACCCGCCAGCCAGAACGGAACCGCGAGTGCGGCGACGACCTCGAGGTCGACGACATCGCGCTCGCCGTAGATCGGCTCGCCATTCTCATCGAGCATCTGTTGGCCCCGCGGGGGAGCATTGTGCCCGCCCGCGCTCTGCCCCTCGACGATCAGGCCATCCACCTTGCCGTTGGCCTTCTTGACCATCGTCTTGGCGAGCAAGGTCGAAGAGACGATGGGAAAGAAGAGTGGCCGGTTCAGCTTCGGCGCGACACCCCCGACGAAATCGGTGGGATCGAAGCTCATCATGAATTCTGCGGTGGCGCCCGAAGTCTCCAGCTTCAGTTCGGCTGCACTGCCCTCGGCCAGGCGATCCAGGATTCCCGGAATCGTGCGGGGAATGCCGGCGCCGATGATGATGACGTCGACTTCGGCGAGCATCGCCCCGTAGATCGAGGGGAGCGTCGGCGTCTGGATCTTCTGAAGATAATTGATCCCCACCCTTCCCTCGTGGCCCTCCTTGGCCAGGAAGACCTCGACGAAATTGGCGATCACCAAGAGCTCCGCGACCTCCCGCGAAGGGTGCAGGCCCACCATGGACTTGCTCTTGTAGGGCCGTGCGGGGTCGATGCCGCCGGGGACGAAGTATGTCTGCAGGACGCGAGTGGCCATGTGCGGGAAGGGAAAGTTTGATAGGGCCCGGCGCATGTGGCCGGAGGGATCGCCGTCCTGGAGCCGCCGCGTGAGAATGAGATCGATGCCCGTGCCCGAGACGACGCCA
>Ga0214472_10003673_pt1 | contig 16226 bp, 15 predicted proteins | sample RVTome_6_FD_207662 | JGI IMG/M metagenome (GOLD analysis project Ga0214472, IMG submission 207662) | Soil microbial communities from uranium-contaminated site in the Upper Colorado River Basin, Wyoming, United States - RVT140D175 | ecosystem: Environmental > Terrestrial > Soil > Contaminated >... | reverse complement strand
GGTGCTGCCGCGCTCGATCGCCTCGTTCGGCGCCTTCGAGAACGCGATCAGCCTCGACGTGGCGATGGGCGGCTCGACCAACACCGTGCTGCACCTGCTGGCGGCCGCACGCGAGGCCGAGGTGAACTTCACCATGGCCGACATCGACCGCATCTCGCGCAAGGTGCCGTGCCTGTGCAAGGTCGCCCCGGCGATTCCCGACGTGCACGTCGAGGACGTGCATCGCGCCGGCGGCATCATGGCCATCCTCGGCGAGCTGAACCGGGCGGGGCTCCTGCACGCGGAGCTGCCCACCGTGCACAGCAAGACGATGAGCGAGGCGCTCGCCCGCTGGGACGTGATGCAGGCGCATGACAACGCGGTGTTCGAGTTCTACAAGGCGGCCCCCGGCGGGGTGCCGACCCAGGTGGCGTTTTCCCAGAACCGGCGTTGGAACGAGCTCGATATGGATCGCTCGCACGGCGTCATCCGCGACCGCGCCAATGCCTTCAGCCGCGATGGTGGGCTCGCCGTGCTGTACGGCAACCTCGCGGAGAAGGGCTGCATTGTGAAGACGGCCGGCGTGGACGAGTCGATCTGGACCTTCACCGGGCGCGCTCGCGTGTTCGAGAGCCAGGAGGCGGCAGTCGAGGGGATCCTCGCCGACCGCGTGGTCGCCGGCGACGTGGTGGTGATCCGCTACGAAGGCCCCAAGGGCGGACCCGGCATGCAGGAGATGCTCTACCCGACCAGCTACCTCAAGTCGAAGGGGCTCGGCAAGGAATGCGCGCTGCTCACCGACGGGCGCTTCTCGGGCGGCACCTCCGGCTTGTCGATCGGCCACGCCTCGCCCGAGGCGGCCTGCGGCGGCGCCATCGCGCTGGTGGAGGAGGGCGACACGATCGAGATCGACATTCCCGGGCGGCGCATCCATCTGGCCGTGTCCGAGCCGGAGCTCGCGCGGCGCCGCGCCGCGATGGAGGCCCGGGGCGGTCGCGCGTGGCGGCCGGTGAGCCGCGAGCGCCACGTTTCGGCCGCCCTCCAGGCGTACGCCGCGCTCACCACCAGCGCGGACACCGGGGCCGTGCGCGACGTGACCCAGGTCCAGCGCTGAACGCGGCCGGCCGGCAGCTTCACGCGGACGGGGAGTGACATGTTCGGCTGGCTGATGCGATTCTTCCCGGGCGGCGCGGCGACCCCCGTGACCGCACCGGCGCCGCCTCGCGCGCCCGCCGCCGCCTTGGACACGGTCACGGTCACGCCGGACGGTGTGCCATCACCCGCTCCAGCCCCGTCGCTTGCAGGCGGGCCGTTGCCGGGCGCCGCCGCCGCGCCCATGGTCGCCGTGCCGGCCCCGGGCACGACGGCGTCCGCAAGCGGCGGTGCCCTGTTGCGCCGTACCGAGACGCTCGATCGCGAGCAGAACCTCACGGGCTACGCGTTCGAACTGCGCGAGGAACTCACCGACCGGATTCGCGCCCCGGGGCGGCGCGTGCGCGACTTCGTCGACGGCATGCTGGTGGAGCAGATCGACCGCTTCGGGCGCGGTGTCGCGCTGCGCGGGGGCACCGTGTGCCTGCGCGTGTGGGACGGGTTTCTCGGCCAGGAGGTGCTGGGCCGGCTGGCGGGCGTGCCGGCGATTCTGCTGGTGCAGCCGGAGATGCCCGCCAGCGCGGCGAGCGCGGAGCTGCTCGGCCACCTCGGCCGGCTGCGCGCCGCCGGCCTGCGCATCGCGCTCGACTGCAACGAGCCCGGGCCGTGGCTGGCAAGCCTGTTGCCGGCGGCCGACGCGGTGGTTTTCCGGATGGGCTTTTGCGTGCCCGAGGAAGTCGTCCAGTTCGTGCGTGCCATCGAAAGGGTGCGGCCGGACGTTCCGGTGTGGGCGTGGGAAGTCGGCACGCTCGATGACTTCGAGCTCGCCCGCGAGGCGGGTTGCGCCGCGTTCTCGGGTGGCTTCGTGGTGCGCCGCGACGACTGGAAGGGCAACCGGCTGTCGCCCCACGGCGTGCGCCTCGCGTCACTCCTCAACCGGCTGCGCAGCGGCGTCGACACCCATGAGATCGCCGCGATCCTCAAGCACGATATGGCGCTCGCGTACCGCCTGCTGCGCTACGTGAATGCCGCCGCATGGGGCCTCAACCAGCGCATCACGTCGGTCGAGCAGGCGATCGTGGTACTCGGTCAGCAAGCACTGCAGCGCTGGGTATCGATGATGATGATGGGCAGCGCGCGCACCACGCCGGGGGCGGCGGTGGTGCTGGAAGCGGCGCTGGTGCGGGCGCGCTTCCTGGAACTGCTCGGCGCGCTGCGCGGCGAGCGTGATCCGGCCGCCCAGCTCTTCGTGCTGGGCCTGTTCTCGATGCTCGACGTGGCGCTCAAGGTGCCGATCGAGGATGCGCTGCGTCCGCTCAACCTGTCCGAGCCGATGCAGGATGCCCTGCTCGCGCAGCGCGGGCCGATGGCCCCCTACCTGGAGTTGGCGCTCGCCCTCGAACGCGGCAACGCCGAGCGCATCCGCGCCTTCGCCGCGGTGCTCAACGTCGACCTCGGCGAGCTCAACCGCCTGCAGTTCGAGGCGCTCGAATGGGTCCAGGCGGCCGAGGCCTGAGCCGATCCGTGGCCCCCTCCGGCAGTCGCCGTGCAAGGCGCCGAGTTATGCGATATGTCATGGCCACGGCGGCCCGAATCTGATAGGGTGGAAACCAGTTCAAAGGCAAACCCGGCGAAAGGCGGGGACGCAAAGTATTCGGTCTAAAGGGCGCGCGCCGCCCCACGATAGCGAGACTGCCCTCATGCCCCGTGTCGGGGACGCCGCTCCGCGTGTTGATGCGCACTGCCGGCCGGGTTTGCCTTCGACGCAAAATCCGTCCGGTATGAGGTGCACCATGACCCAGGAAGCGCATCGCGCCGAGCTCGCTGGCGAGTCGGTATCCGCTCTGCTCAAGAGCATCAACATTCCGCCCTGCCCGTCGGTCGTGTCTGCGCTGATGGCCGAAATGCGCCGCGAGAACGGCGACTTCAATCGCGTGGGGCGGTTGCTCGCCGGCGACGTCAGTCTCGCCGCATCGATGATGAAGACCGCCAACTCCCCCTACTTCGGGCTGCGCCGCAAGGTGCCCTCGGTGCAGCAGGCGCTGGCGGTGCTCGGCCTGAAGAACGTGGTGAGCATCGTCACGGGTCTCGCCCTGCAGCAGGCGGTATCGCCGCGCGGGGTGAATATGGAGCGATTCTGGGAGCGCTCCAGCCTGCACGCGGTGGTGTGCTCGCGCATGGCGCGCTACCTGCCGGGCGTGGGGCGCGAAGACGCGTATACGTTCGGCCTCTTCCACGACTGCGGGATTCCCGTGCTGATGCAGCGCTTTCCCGACTACAAGCAGACCCTGGCCGCGGCGAATCGCTCCGGCCGGCCGTTCGTCGACGTCGAGTTCGAGCAGCATGCGACCAGCCACGTCATCGTCGGGGCCATGCTGGCGCGCAACTGGCAGCTCCCGGATCTGGTGACGGAGGCGATCAGGCTGCATCACGACTTCGACGTGGTACTCGGCCGCGCGCCCGGGGTACCGGACCCGGTGCGCGCGCTGGTGTGCGTGTCGGCCCTCGCCGACAAGCTGGCGGCCGAATTCCTGGGCTTCGATGTCGACGTCGAATGGGCATCGTCGGGAGCGGCGGTGCTCGATTATCTCGGGCTCGATGAGGGCGAAATCGACGAGATCCGCGTCGACGTCGCGGACGATCTGGCAGAGATGGTGGCCCTGCGCAACTAGACGCCCGTCGCCGGTCGCAAACGGTGCCGCGCGGCGGCGGGGGGGGGGGCGGCTTCCGCGCAGCATCCCGCGCGGGCTATCCGGTATGCCTTGACCGGCCTCCGGGCGCCCTCTACCATCCGCCGCATGGACGCCGAACTCACTCGCCTCGAGCATCAACTGGAACAGCTGATCGGACTCTACCAGTCAGGCAAGGCGGAAGCGCATGAGCTCCGCATGCACATCGCCCGCCTGGAGTCGGATAATCGCCAACTCGCCGACAAGGTCCGGTTCGCGACCGAGAAACTCGAAGCGCTGCTCGAGAAACTGCCGGAAGCCTGACATGCAGACCGACACCCTGGACATCATGCTGCTCGGCAAGGAATACCGGGTCGCCTGCCGCCCCGAGGAGCGCGACGGGCTGCTTGCGGCGGTCGCCTATCTGGACGAGAAACTCAACGATCTGGCGCGTCGCACCCACGCGTCCGGCGAGAAGTTGGCGACCATGACGGCGCTCAATATCACCCACGAATTCTTGCAGTTTCAGCGCAGCGGCGGGTTTGACATGCAGGCCGTGAAGCGTAGAATTGGCTTCGTCAACGCGCGCCTCGAAGGGGTGCTCGCGCAGCAGGAGAAGCTGTTCTGACCACCGATTGAGGCGCACGCACGACGTTGTCGGACGTGCCGCGACGAGGGTCGAACGAAAAGGCTTTGGGCAGCGAGGTGGCGTGCGTTTCGGGTCAATCCCCTGCCGTGTACGTTGAAGTCGTGTTTCCTTGGACCAATGTCGAGAGACATGGTTGTGGACCTAAACTCCGCTGGTGTGCACGCCCCTAGCCGGGTGAGCCTGATGCGGAAGGAAAACGACCTCCCTGAACCCCAGGTTCAGGATAATCGGCGGAAACGGCACAGGCGGGGGGCCAATAAAGAGGCGCGGACTTCGGTCCGCGCCTCTTTTTGCTTGGTGCGCGCCCGTGACACGCAGGGCGCCACAAGCGCAGCGCATTGCACCGAATGGGGTTCATGGAGTGCCGCGGGCGGTTTCGACCCCCTTCGACCAATGCGGCCCGCGGCCTTACCGCTCCTTACGCGGTAGGCGGATCACGTGCACGGTGCCAGCCGAATTGTGGCGGTGTCCGGCAGGCCGGGCAGATGCGCGGCGAGCGGGCCGCAGCGGCCTGTCAGGCACAGTTCGTAACCGCTGGTGTAGGGCGAATGCGCCACATCCAGGTGAGCCGTGCGCAGCGCCCCCGGATAGCGCCACACGCCGTGTTCGAAGCGCGCCCCGGGCGGCGGTTCCATTCCCGCACCCGAGCCGCGCACGCGCGCCTCGACCAGCACCAGTTCTGCCCCCTCCACCCGCCAGTCTTCCTCCCAGCGCACTTTCTCGACAGAGTGCAGCCATGCCAGGGTGAAGCTCGCCACCGCGATGCGCGCGCCCAGCAGCCCGCTGGCGAGGCACAGCACGCTCACGCCGCGGCCGTGCGGCGCTGGCGCCAGAAGCGCCAGGCGAGGAGCAGCGCCGCGCTGCCCAGCCCGATCTCGTCGGTGATGGGCAGTGCCGCGATCAGGAGCGCGGCCGAGGCGAATGCCCAGACCCGCTCCGGCCAGGACAGGGGGCGCCCCAGGTAGCCGATCGAGGCCGCCCCCCACAGGCCGATCGCCACCAGCGCCTTGAACACGATCCACACCACCGCCAGCGCGCCCGGCTCGCCCTGCAGCATCAGTTCGGGGGCGTACACCGCCATGTAGGGGATGACGAAGCCGGCGATCGCCACCCGCACCGCCTGCACGCCGATCTTCATGCCGGACACGCCGGCGATGGGGGCCGCGGCAAAGGCCGCCAGCGCCACCGGCGGGGTGAGGTCGGCGAGGATCCCGAAATAAAACACGAACATGTGGCTGACGATGAGCGGCACCCCCAGTTCCAGCAGCGCCGGGGCGGCAAGCGAGGAGGTGATGATGTAGTTGGGAATGGTGGGGATGCCCATGCCCAGCAGCAGGCACACCAGCATGGTGAGCACCAGCGACAGCAGCAGGCTGTCGCGCCCGAGCGAAATGATGGCGTTGGCGAAGGTGGTGGCGGCGCCGGTCAGGGTGAGCACGCCGATGATCACCCCCACGAGTGCACACGCGATTCCCACCGGCAGCGCGTGGCGCGCCCCGTCGGCGAGCGCGTCGACCGACAGGCGCAGGGTGGCGCGCCCGCCATGCACGAAGAAACTCACGAACGCGAGCAGCGCGACGATGATGAAGAAGACGCCGATGCCGAACCGGAAGAAGCTCGCGCTCGCCAGCCCCAGCGCGACCCAGAACGCCACCCGTAGCGCCGTGCCGGAGAGCCGCAGCGCGATGGCGGCGCCGAAGATCAGCACCGCGGTGAGTCCCAGTCCGACCGTGCCGGAAAAAAGCGGCGTATAGCCTGCGAAGAGCAGCCACACCAGCGCCGCCAGCGGCAGCAGCAGATACCAGCCGCGTCGCACCGCGGCCCACGCGTTGGGGCACTCGGCCTTGGGCATTCCATGGAGTCCGGCGCGACCGGCCTCCAGATGCACCATCCAGAAGGCGGTGACGAAGTAGAGCAGCGCCGGGACGATCGCCGCCTTGACGACCTCCACGTAGGCCACGCCGATCGTCTCGGCCATGATGAAGGCCACCGCCCCCATCACCGGCGGCATGATCTGCCCGCCCATGCTGGAGGTCGCCTCCACGCCGCCGGCAAAGGCCGGCTGGTAGCCGAACTTCTTCATGAGGGGGATGGTGAACTGGCCGGTGGTCACCACGTTGGCCACCCCCGAGCCGTTGATGGTGCCCATCAGCCCGGAGGCGATGACCGATACCTTGGCCGGCCCGCCGCGGGTGTGGCCCACCGTGCCGAGCGCGAAGTCGGTGAACAGGCGGATCATCCCCGCCTGTTCGAGAAACGCGCCGAACAGGATGAAGAGGAAGATGTAGGTCGAGCTCACGTAGGTCGGCACGCCGTAGATGCCTTCGGTGCCGAACGCGAGGTGATCCACCAGTTGCTCGAAGGGGTAGCCGCGGTGCGCGAGCTCGCCGGGCAAGTAGGGGCCGAGCAGGGCGAAGGCAAAAAAGCCCGCGCAGATCATCGGCAGCGCGAGCCCCATCATGCGCCGCGCCGCCTCGAACACCAGGAGCAGGGTGACGCTGCCGACGATGATGTCGGTACGAGTCGGCTCGCCCGCGCGCACAATCAGCTCGGTCTCGAACACGACGTGGTAGAAGGCCAGCGCGAAGCCGGCGAGCCCCACCAGCCAGGCGAGCCCCGGCACGTCGCGGCGGCGTGGCCCCCAGTGCTGGAACAAGCCGAAGATGAGCAGCAGCAGGAAGCCGACGTGGATCGCGCGCACCACCTGCGACGAGATCGGGCTGAACGCCGCGGTGACGATCTGGAACGCGGAAAACGCGATCGCGATCAGAAACAGCGCGCGCCCCTGGGCGCCCGCCTCACTGCCCCAGCCGAAGGCGGTGAACGGCTTGGATTCGGCCATGGCGGCTCCCCGGCGGCATGGATTCACGCCGGCGCAGCTGCGCCGGCGGGGCTTTCAACACGAATGCATCCCTTACTTGAGCAGCCCCGCCTCGCGGTAATAGCGCTCGGCGCCCGGATGCAACGGCAGGGGCAGCCCCCCGGCCGCTTCCTCGCGGACGATGCCGCGCGCGGCCGAGTGCGCCGCGACGAGCTGGTCGAGATGCTCGAACATCGCTTTCGTCATGGCATAGACGGCGTCGTCGGGCACTCCGCTGTGGGTGATCAGCATGTTGCGGATGCGCACCGTGGCGACGTCCTCCGTCTGGCCCTGGTAGGTGTTGGCCGGGATCACGCCGGGCAGGTAGGCCGGATCGCCGATCTTCGCCACCACCTCGGCCGGGATCGGGATCACCACGATCTTGACCGCGTTGGCCAGGTCGCGCAGCGAGGCCACGCCGAGCCCGGCCGATTGCAGGGTGGCGTCGAGCTGGCGGTTCTTCATGAGCTCGACCGATTCGCCGAAGGGCAGGTACTCGACCTTGCTGAAGTCGCTGTAGCTCATGCCCGCGCCCTTCACGATGGCGCGCGCGTTGAGCTCGGTGCCCGAGCGCGGCGCGCCGACCGAGATGCGCTTGCCCTTGAGGTCGGCCAGCGTGCGGATGCCCGAGTCGGCCGAGGCCACCAGCTGGATGTAGTTCGGATAGATGCCGGCCAGCCCGCGCAGCTTGTCGAGCTTGCCCTTGAAGCCGGCCTCCGCGACGCCCTTCCAGGCGTCGGACACCGCGTCGCCGAGCGAGAAGGCCACCTCGCCGCGCCCGGCCTGCAGCAGGTTGAGATTCTCCGCGCTGGCCTTGGTCGCCTGCACCGCCACCTTGGTGCCGGGCAGGGCATTGCCATAGACCTGCGACAGCGCGACGCCGAGCGGATAGTAGACGCCGCTGGTGCCGCCGGTGAGGACGTTGATGAACTGCTGGGCGGAGGCGGTGGCGGCCATGCAGAGCGTGACGGCGGCGAGGCCGAGGGTGCGGATGAACTTCATCTTCTTGTCTCCTTTTTCGCGAAGTGCTGCGATACACGGTGGCGAATCTTGGCGTCCGCCTGGCGCGGCCTTTCGCCGCAACTGTGCGCCCGACACGGGGACGCGCCCATCCGTGTTTGCCCTGATGCGCATGTCACGGGCCGGGCGTTGCGCGCGTCATCAGGTCAGACGCCGCCGATCACCCCCCGTTCGCCGAGCGCGGCCAGTTCCTCGGGCGCGAGCCCCAGTTCGCGCGCGAGCACCGCCGCGGTGTGTGCGCCGAGCGCCGGCGGGGCACTGCGATAGTCGACCGGTGTGGCCGACAGACGCAGCGGATTGGCCACCTGCGGCACGCCGTCGAGTTCGCGTCGCATCGCGCGATGGCGGATCTGCGGGTCGTCGAATACGTGCGCCAGATCGTTGATCGGCCCGCCCGGCACGCCGCCGGCTTCCAGCGCCGCGACCCATTCGTCGGTGCGGCGCGCGACCGTCACCTGGCGCAGCAGCGGGATGAGCACGCTGCGGTGCGCCACGCGCGCCGCATTGGTGGCGAAGCGCACGTCGTCGATCCATTCGGGCTTGCCCGCGAGGCGGCACAGTGCCGCCCACTGGCGGTCGTTGCCGACGGTGAGCACGATGTCGCCATCGGCGGTCGGGAAGGCCTCGTAGGGCACGATGTTGGGGTGGGCGTTGCCCATGCGGCGCGGGGCAGCGCCGGTCACCAGGTAGTTCATCGCCTGGTTGGCGAGGCAGGCCACCTGCACGTCGAGGAGCGCCAGGTCGATGTGCTGGCCCTCGCCGGTGCGCTCGCGATGGGCCAGCGCGGAAAGTATCCCGACCGTCGCGTAGAGTCCGGTGAGGATGTCGGTGAGCGCCACGCCGACCTTCTGCGGCGGGCCGTCGGGCGCGCCGGTGAGGCTCATGAGCCCGCCCATGGCCTGCAGCAGGAAGTCGTAACCGGGGCGCTGCGCGTACGGGCCGTCCTGCCCGAAGCCGGTGATGGAGCAGTAGACCAGGCGCGGGTGGGCGGCGCGCACGGTGGCCGCGTCGAGCCCGTACTTGGCGAGTCCGCCCACCTTGAAGTTCTCGATCACCACGTCCGCGTGCGCCGCGAGCCGGCGCACCAAGGCCTGGCCCTCCGCACGCGTGATGTCGATCGCCACCGACTCCTTGTTGCGGTTGGTGGCGAGGAAGTAGGCCGCCTCGGGTCCGTGCGCGGTGCCGAACCACGGCGGACCCCACGCGCGGGTGTCGTCGCCGCCGCGCGGGCGCTCGACCTTGATCACCTCGGCGCCCAGATCCGCCAGCAGCTGGCTCGCCCACGGCCCCGCGAGCACCCGCGACAGGTCGAGCACCTTGAGATGCGAGAGCGCCCCCATCGTCCCCGCTCCGCTCAGAAAAACGCCTGGATGCCGGTCTGGGCGCGGCCCAGAATCAGGGCGTGGATGTCGTGGGTGCCCTCGTAGGTGTTCACCACTTCGAGATTGACGAGATGGCGCGCCACCCCGAACTCGTCCGAGATGCCGTTGCCGCCGAGCATGTCGCGCGCCAGCCGCGCCACATCGAGGGCCTTGCCGCACGAGTTGCGCTTCATGAGCGAAGTGATCTCCACCGCCGCGCTGCCCTCGTCCTTCATGCGCCCCAGCCGCAGACAGCCCTGCAGCGCCAGCGTGATCTCGGTCTGCATGTCGGCGAGCTTCTTCTGCACCAGCTGGTTCGCGGCCAGCGGACGGCCGAACTGCTTGCGGTCGAGCACGTACTGGCGCGCGGTGTGCCAGCAGAACTCGGCCGCCCCGAGCGCGCCCCAGCTGATGCCGTAGCGCGCCGAGTCGAGGCAGGTGAACGGCCCCTGCAGGCCGCGCACCTCGGGGAAGACGTTCTCTTCCGGGCAGAACACCGCGTCCATCACGATCTCGCCGGTGACCGAGGTGCGCAGGCCCACCTTCCCGTGGATCGCCGGCGCACTGAGCCCGCTCCAGCCTTTTTCAAGCACGAAACCGCGGATGTGGTCGCGCCCGTCCTCTTCGACCTTGGCCCACACCACGAACACGTCGGCGATGGGCGAGTTCGTGATCCACATCTTGGTCCCGGACAGCCGGTAGCCGCCATCGACCTTCGTCGCGCGCGTGCGCATGGAACCCGGGTCGGAGCCGGCGTCCGGCTCGGTGAGGCCGAAGCAGCCGACGAGCTCGCCCGTCGCCAGCGGCGGCAGGTACTTGCGGCGGGTGGCCTCGTTGCCGAAGGCATGGATCGGGAGCATCACCAGCGAGGACTGCACGCTCATCATCGAGCGGTAGCCCGAATCGACGCGCTCGATCTCGCGTGCGATGAGCCCGTAGCTCACGTAGTTGAGGCCCGCGCCGCCGTAGTCCTCGGGCAGCGTCGCACCGAGCAGTCCCAACGCGCCCATCTCGCGGAAGATCGCGCGATCGGTGCGCTCATGGCGGAAGGCGTCGGTCACGCGCGGCATCAGCTTGTCCTGCGCATAGGCGCGGGCGGTGTCGGCGACCATGCGCTCGTCGTCGCCGAGCTGCCGCTCGAGCAGCAGCGGGTCGTCCCAGTGGAAATGCGGTTTGGCGGCCATGGTCGCTCCTTTGCTTGCGTGCAGCGTGAATGTAGCGCACTGCGCCGAACAAGGCATGCTGCAGGGCGGCATCGGGCGGCGGGATCGGGCGGCGGCATCGGGCGGCGGGATCGGGCGGCGGCATCGGGCGGCGGGATCGGGGCCGGCCGGCGATGCGTAACGGACTCCGCTGCGAGCGGCGTGTGTCTAGCCGAAGGCCGGAATCGACCCGCAGCGTTCCAGCCTGATCTCGTCGCAATTGCGCCCCGCACCGCTGCGGTCGATCACGACGAAGTCCGACACCGCATCGAGTGCGAGCAGCGGGTGGTGCCAGACGCCGGCCCGGTAATTGACGCCCTGGTTGCCGCGGGCGAGGAACACCCGCAGCGCCTGCACCACGGGCGGCTCCCCCGCCGGGGCCACCACCACCAGCCAGGGGCGGCCGGACATCGGGACGAAGGTCTGGCTGGCGAGCGGGTGGCGCTCCATCACTTCGACGCGGAAGGGCAGGGCGCGGGGCCGGCCGCGGAAGATGGAGAGGATCACCCGCCCGTCGGGCCCGGGCGAGAGCTCGGCCAAGTCGTGGTAGCGCTCGGCGCTGCCGTCGTTGATGGGATGATGCCGCGCGGCGTCCGAGGCCTCGACGACCTCGCCGAAGGGGGCGAAGGCCGCGCGCGTCAGCGCTTCGGGCGCGAGCGTGTACGGGGGCATGGTCCGCAATTGCGCCGCCCTCATCTGGCCACCTTGCCCCACAGCCGCAGGCGCGACACCCCGCCGTCGGGGAAGATGTTGAAGCGCACATGGGTGACCGGGCCGAGTGGGCCGATCTGCTCGGTGAAGGCATGCATCGCATCCATCGACAGTTTCTGTTCGGGCAGCAGCACCGGCCAGAACATGCTCTGGGTGGTCAGCGAACGGTCGGTGCCGCCGCTCACCGACGCGGCCTGGAGCGAGCAGCGGTCGGGGTAGTTGCCCTTGAAGAAGGCGGTGTCGACTTCGATCCGCTCGATCGTGCCGGGCGCGCCCAGTTCGAGCACGCACCAGTCGTTGCCGGGCTCGCGGCGGCGGCGGGTCTCCCAGCCGTCGCCCATGTCGCGGGCCGCTCCGGGCAGCAGCAGGTTGCTGACCGCGGAGCCGAAGCTCGCGTCGTTCCATGCGACGGCGCGGCCGCCGTTGGCGAGCGCCACCAGATCGACCCGTTCGCCGGGGCGGGCGGCTTCGAGTCCGCCGACCGGCCGGCCGTAGACGCGCAGCCGGGCCATGCCGCCGTCCGGGTAGATGTTGACGCGCAGGTGGGTCCACGCCGCGCTGCTCGCCGACTCGAGGAGATGGTGGCTGTCGGGTCCGAGCGCGGTGGCGGGCAGGATCTCGCTCCACGCCGCGGCCAGCAGCGCGTCGACGTCGTCGCGATCGCACACGGCGGCCTCGATCGAGACCGCTGGGGGGTAGTTGCCGGTGAAGTGGCTGGTGTCGACATCGAAGCCGCGGATCACGCCCCGGCAGCCGAGCCTCACCAGGCACCAGTCGTGACCGGCGCTGCGTTTGCGGCGGCTTTCCCAGCCGTCCATCCACTTGCCGTTGGCGTCGAACCGGCCGGGAACGAATTGGGCGGGCGCGGGGTTGAGCAGGCGCGAGACGTCCGCGAAAAAGTCGTCGGAGGCATGGAGCGTCCGCCCACCCAGGCGCGGACTGGCCAGGTCCGTCGCGCCGCGCGCCCAATCGGGCAGCGTGGCGGGCGGGGCGATGAGGGTCGGGCCGGTGGCATGGCTTGCCATGGTCGAAGTCCTTTCCATTTCTGCGATCGAACGGCGCGGGCAGTGCGCGAGGGGCGAGCGCCGGTCAGGCAGCCTGCACCGAACCGACGAAGTTCGCCAGTTCCGGCGTCTGCGGGTCGGCAAAGACCTGGCGCGGGTCGCCGCTCTCGTGGATGCGGCCGTGGTGCATGAAGATCAGCTTGTTGCCGACATCGCGGGCGAAACGCATCTCGTGGGTGACCATCACCAGCGTCATGCCTTCGGCGGCGAGCTGGCGCACCACCGCCAGCACCTCGCTCACGAGTTCCGGGTCGAGCGCCGAGGTGATCTCGTCGCACAACAGCACCTTGGGCTGCATCGCCAGCGCGCGGGCGATGGCCACGCGTTGCTGCTGGCCGCCGGAGAGCTGATCGGGAAAGCTCGCGAACTTGTCGGCGAGCCCCACCTTGAGCAGCATCTCCTTGGCGATGTCCTGCGCCTCGGCCCGGGAAAGGCCCTTCACCACGGTGGGCGCGAGCATCACGTTCTCGCCGGCGGTCAGATGCGGGAACAGGTTGAACTGCTGGAACACCATGCCGACTTTCTGGCGCAGCGCGCGCAGGTCGCCCTTGCCGTCGTGCACGGCGGTGCCGTCGACGACGAGCTCGCCCTTGTCGATGGTCTCCAGTCCGTTGATGGCGCGCAGCAGCGTGCTCTTGCCCGAGCCGCTGCGCCCGATCAGGGCGACCACGTCGCCCTGCGCGACGTCCAGGTCGATGCCCTTCAGGACATGGTTGGCGCCGAAGTGCTTGTGCAGGCCGGCGATCTTAACGAGCGACATGGAATTTCCTCTCCAGGCTTTTCGCGTACAGCGAGAGCGGATAACACAGGGCGAAGTAGCCGGCCGCCACCAGCCCGAACACGACGAAGGGCTGGAAAGTGGCGTTGGCCAGCATGGCGCCGGTCTTGGTGAGTTCGGCGAAGCCGATGATCGAGGCCACCGCGGTGCCCTTCACCACCTGCACCGAGAAGCCGACCGTGGGCGCAATGGCGATGCGCAGCGCCTGCGGCAGGATGACGTGGCGCATCTGCTGCGGCCAGGACAGCGCCAGGCTCGCCGACGCCTCCCATTGCCCCTTGGGCACCGACTCCACGCAGCCGCGCCAGATCTCGGCGAGATAGGCGCTGGTGAACAGGGTCAGGCCGAGCGCGGCGGCGAGCCACGGCGAGACCTCGAGGCCCACCAGCGACAGGCCGAAGAACACGATGAAGAGCTGCATCAGGAGCGGCGTGCCCTGAAAGACCTCGATGTAGGCCTTGGCAAACGCTTGCAGGAGGCGGTGCCTGGCGATGCGCGCAAACAGGATCGCGAACCCGACGGCGCCGCCCAGCACGAAGGCGATGAGCGACAGGGCGAGCGTCCATTTGCCGCCTTCGAGCAGGTTGCGGACGATGTCCCAGGCGGTGAACTGGACCAGCATCAGGTGGCCCTCCGGGTGACGAAGTGCTGTCCGAGCTGCATCAGCAACTGGCGGATCAGGAGCGCCATGACGAAGTACATGGCGGTGGTGACGAAATAGGTCTCGAAGGCGCGGAAGTTGCGCGACTGGATGAAGTTCGCCGCGAAGGTGAGTTCCTCGGTGGCGATCTGCGAGCACACCGCCGAGCCGAGCATGACGATGATCACCTGGCTGGCGAGCGCCGGCCACACGCGGGCGAGCGCCGGACGCAGCACCACGTGGCGGAAGATCTGCGCGCGCGTGAGGGCGAGCGACTGGGCCGCCTCGAGCTGGCCGCGCGGGGTGGCCTGGATGCCGGCGCGGATGATCTCGGTCGAGTAGGCGCCGAGGTTGATCACCATCGCCAGCACCGCGGCGTGCCACTCGCTCATCGTGACGCCCAGCGAGGGCAGGCCGAAGAAGATGAAGAAGAGCTGCACGAGGAAGGGTGTGTTGCGGATCACTTCCACGTAAGCGCCGAACAGGCGGTCGAAGGGGGCGAGCCGCCAGGCGCGGCAGACCGCGCCGGCGATGCCCAGTCCGATGCCGAACACGGACCCGACCGCGGTCAGCGCCAGCGTGAAGGCGGCGCCCGAGAGCAGCAGGTCGGCGTGTTCGAACACCGGTGCGAAGTCGAATTGGTAGGCCATCGGCGCTTCCGGGTGGGTGGGTCAGGTGAGTCCGGCGGGGTGGGCGGTGGCGCGCCATGCGCCGGTGGCCACATCACCGGACATGCCGGCGCGGGGAGGGGCTTGATGCTCGCCCGCCCCGCGAACGGCGCGTGCTTACAGGTCGGTCGGCAGCGGGGCGTTCAGCCAGCGCCGGGCGATCTCGTTCAGCGCGCCATCCTGCTTGGCCTTGGCGATGATCGCGTTCACCTTCGCCGCCAGCGCGGTTTCGCCCTTGGCGAGGCCGACATAGCACGGCGAATCCTTGATCAGGAACTTGGACCCGAGGCGGCGCAGCTGGGTCATGTCGTTCACCGCCGCCGCGACGACGTTGCCGGTGGCGACGAACTGCACCTGGCCGGTGAGATAGGCGGAGATGGTCCCGTTGTTGTCCTCGAAGCGCTTGATCGTCGCCGTGGGCGGGGCGATCCTGGTGAGTTCCAGGTCTTCCACCGAGCCGCGCGTCACCCCCACCGTCTTGCCGGCGAGCTCATCGGCCTTCGTGAGCTTCGCGTCCTCCGGGCCGAACACCCCATTGAAGAAGGGTGCGTAAGCCGCCGAGAAGTCGATCACCTTCTCGCGCTCCGCGTTCTTGCCCAGGCTCGAGATCACCAGGTCGGCCTTGCCGGTGGTGAGGTAGGGGATGCGGTTGGTGCTGGTCACCGGGATCAGCTCGACCTTCACGCCGAGCTCCCTGCCGATCAGGTTGGCCATGTCGATGTCGTAGCCGCGGGGCTTGAGGTCGGTGCCGACGCTGCCGAACGGCGGAAAGTCCTGCGGCACGGCGACGCGCAGCGTGCCGGCCTTGTGGACCTCGGCGAGTACGTCGGCGCGGGCGTCGGAGGTGCCGATCGCAGCGGCGACCGCAACGCCGGCAACGAGACCGCACAGGCTGCGGAGAAAGGGAAGGCGGATGGAAATCATGGCGACACTCCTCGGGGCGGTGAGTCAGTAGGAAGGAAAGGCGATGCCGACGCGGCGCGCGGCGGCCGAAAGGTGATCGCGCATCGCCGACCCGGCGGCGGCGGCGTCGCCGGCGAGGATGGCGGCGATGATGCGGCGGTGTTCGTCGGCCGGCTCCCACATGCCGGACGGATTGGAGAAGGGCAGGCGCAGGCTGTGCGCGATCTGATCGCCGTATTGGCGGGCGATGCCCGCCAGGCCGGGATTGCCCGAGAGTTCGGCGAGCAGCAGGTGGAACTGAAGGTCCCAGTCCGACGCCATCACCAGATCGCAGACCTTGAGCGCGTCCTCCATGCCGCGCTGGATCGTCTCCAGGCGCGTCCGGCTCGTGTCGTCGATGCGCCGCGCGGCGAGGCTCGCCCAGGCGGGCTCGAGCGCGGCGCGCAATTCGATGAGCGCCTGCGGCGTCATCGTCGCCGTGCCTTTTGGGGGGTGGGACGGGTCGGGGCGCGCGCGCGTCGTCACGAACACGCCCTTGCCCGGCTGGGCGCGCACCAGCCCGAGCGCCTCCAGCGTCGAGATCGCTTCGCGCAGCGACGCGCGGCTGATCGACAACTGGTCGGATAGTTC
>Ga0214472_10003672_pt1 | contig 16226 bp, 9 predicted proteins | sample RVTome_6_FD_207662 | JGI IMG/M metagenome (GOLD analysis project Ga0214472, IMG submission 207662) | Soil microbial communities from uranium-contaminated site in the Upper Colorado River Basin, Wyoming, United States - RVT140D175 | ecosystem: Environmental > Terrestrial > Soil > Contaminated >... | reverse complement strand
CACACCGCAAAACCAGCCCGACAAACAGCCAAAAAATAACCTTCCGCGGGGTGGAGCAGCCCGGTAGCTCGTCAGGCTCATAACCTGAAGGTCGTAGGTTCAAATCCTACCCCCGCAACCAAAAATATCAACGGCTTAGCCCAAACCGGCTAAGCCGTTTTTCTTTGCCCGGAAGCACTGCGGAAGCGGCAAGAAGCAAATTAGCCTAAGCCCGAGAGGTTCCGCCCAACAGTCATCGTGTTGCGATGGTCCGGGCCATAAGTCCTCTTGAAGATCTTGAGGGCGCGCTCGTAAGCCGATTTGGCTGCGTTTACAAGCTAGCCCTGTTCACCTTGTGGTCTTGTGCGGGCCGGGTTGCGAGCTCGTGCGGGGGGAACCCGTCGAGGCTCGTATGCGGTCGGTATCGATTGGAGTCGGTGCGCCAGCCCTCGATGATCTCGCGGGCGTGACGTTGAAATTCATCACTCCGTCTGCCCGTCGCAACGCTATTCTGGATCGGGGCAATCAGTCACCCATCCGGTCGGGTCGACCGCAAAGGCGCGGCCACCGCCTCCCGGATAGCGTCCTTCTCGCAGGGCGGCCAAATCAGGCGTTGCATCACTGAAATCCACATCCACTGCATAGATCCCAAGTGCAATGCCGATGGGCGCCGGACGGCTATAGACTGTGAGTGTGAAAGGGGTTCCGTCTACCGGTGCAGCATGCATTACCTTCTCCCGCCCCATGGATGCTCCGGGATACTGCGGGCATCCTAGCGTGCGGATTTTGGCTCCCCGAACGCGTAGGGCATCGACCACGTTGTAGGGAGCTTCGGAACCCTGTTGCTGCCAATAGAAGGAAATTTCGCTCCCGGTGTCCGGCAAGTGGACACTCAGCTCGTGCCATATTCCGTCGGTTCCGTCTGACGACCACTGCACCATTGGCAAACGTGCCCGCGCTTCTTCCCGCGAAGGCGGCGTGCTGCCCTCCGGGAGCGCCAGCGCGAGGATGGCTTCGGCCATGGGAGCGGCTGCGGTCGCCTTTCTCCACTGGACGCTGCAATGGTTGCCAACCCGGGATGCAGCAGATGGCTGAGCGCGCAATGTCTCCTCCCGGCACCGCGCGAGGAAGGCGGCTTCATCTTCAATCATGTCTGTCTCGCCGACCGCTATGCCGCTGCCAGCCGTCGTGCCGGGGGTAGGTTCCTGCGCCGCCAGAGGCGGCCTCAGAGCCAGCGTCACCGTGGCGCAGGCAACCAGCAGCGCGCGAGTCCATAGCCGAGCCGTCGTGTACGTGCCACGTTTAACCTGCCGGCGCACCGGGATGGACTTGGCCCCGCGCTGGCAGGAAAGCATCGGACAATCGTTCCCCCGTACCATTGTTTTTGCTGCCGTCAGCGCTGTTCTCGCGGCCTCTGCCGTATTGGCGTACTCCACGACAATCCGATCACTTTCGACCTTGCAGGTAAACATCGACGCGCCGGGAATGCCCTCGAGCAACTACCGGGACGGCGAGGAGATGGAGTGACTCCGCCCGATCCTCACTGTTTGTCATCCGCGCGCTGGAGCTGCAGCGGCCCGCCGACCAGCCAGCGACCTTCGCGCGTGAACACCACGGTGGCCTGGGGCAGCGTCACCAGCACGCGCAGCTCGTCTTCCTCCTCGTAAGGCGCGACGATGGTCTGGCCGCCGGCCTGGGTGAAGTAAGCCCTGCCGTCGTCGCTGAACTCCAGCTTCGTGGAGCCGCTGCGGTCGGCGTAGCTGCGCCCGCTGAGGGAGCCGAGCTGCGTCTTGGTGATCGCCGCGAGAATGGCGTTGCGCTTCGTCACCACGGTGTCGAGGAAGCGGGTTTTCTGCTCGCTGACCGAGGCCGGCCAGCCGTTGATGCTGGGCAGCAGCGCCGTGTCGATGATGGCCAGCGACTTCTCGCTGTCGTCCATCACGTCCAGTTCGTCCTCCACCAACGCAAAGATCTCGTCACCGATCGCGCTGCGCCGTTTGCCGGCAGCCTCGCGCACGGCCGCGGCATCTTCGGGCGCCAGCAGCCGCAGCAGCCGCGCGTCCGCGCTGCGGTCCAGCGTGGCGAAGGCGCCGGTCTCCACCGGCGTGGCGGCGATGGCGGCCAGCATCTCCTGCGCGACCACCGCGCCGGCCGCCGCCTGCTTCTCGGCGATTGCGGCCTGCAGGGCGGCCTGTTCGGCCTCGCCGACCAGGTCGGCCTTCGACGTGCCGAGCGCGGTGGCGAGCTGCGGCAGCGCGGCTAGTCCTTGGACGTCTGCCGGCACGCTCTCGACGATGGCCAGCGCGACCTCCTGCCGGCGCTGGCGCAACGTGCCGCGGAACTCCTCCGCCGCCTCAGGCGACAGCACCCGCGTCAGGCTGCTGCCCGCCGCGTTCTCGATCATGCCGAGGCTGGGGGCGCCGGGCGGCGCGGCGGCCAGCTTCTCCGTCTCGGCGGCGACCAGCTCCTGCTCGATGGCCGTCCGGCGCGCGGCGAAGGCATCGGCGAGGGTGCGCTGTGCGTCTTCGGGCAGCACCGCAGCCACCGGCTCGGCGATCTTGCGGACCTCGCGATCGTAGCGCTGCAGGCTGCGCTGGCTCGCCTCGATCGCGTCGATCTGCTGGCCGATCTCCGTCTTGGCGATCTCGAGCGCCTCGGCATGCTGCGGCTCGATCGCCGGCAGCACGCGCTCGGCCACCACCGCCTGCGGCAGGCTCGCGAGCGGGCGGACAATGCCGTCGGCGACCTTGCTGAAGCTGCGGCTCATGTACCGCACGGCGGCCTGGTAGCCGTCACGGTCCCAGGTCTCCAGGGCGCGCAGGCCGGCGATGGCGCGCACTTTGTCGAGCCCGGCCGGTGCCGCCGCGAAGGCCTCGAGCCCTGCCTCGAGCTGGCCTTCCGCCTTGGCGATCTTCTTGAGCGTTGCCCCGAGGTCGCGCCCGAAGATGCGTTCCAGGCCCGACAGAACCTTCGCCTCGGCCTTGCCGACCTGTTTCGTGCAGGCCTTCGCCCCCTGGCGGGCCTGCGCCACGTCCTCCTCCGTGAATTCCGGCCCCGTCTTGCCGTAGAGCGCGACCATCTCCTCGCCGAGGACGGCGTTCGCGAATCCCAGCATGGTCGAGGGGTTCAGCGTTTGCCGCTGCTTGAAGTCGGTGCTGCTTGCCCACGCGGCCAGCGTGGTGCAGTCGGGCTGGGTGATTTCCGCTGCGGCGATCACGGGTGTGAGCGTCGTCCCGAAAAGGCCGAGCGCAAGGGCACCCATGAGAGAACGGCGCATCATCGGTCGCGGCTTCCTTCTCCGGTTCTGCAAAGAAGGGGAGAATAGGAAAGCCGCCGTTGTTCCGATCAATTCACTAGCCATTTGATTCTCCAATAGACAGCACAAAGGACGATGCTGCATCGCCGATGATATTTCACTGTGTTCTCACAGCCCGACTCATAGGTCACACCGGCGCCGCACGCTGCGCGTTGCCAGGAACGCTGACGGTGCGAAGCCTGCTGCGGGTTGAGTCTGTCCGCCGTGCTCAGCTCCGTTCACGACTGGAAAGCCGCCCGGTTACCGGTTTCAGGGCCAGCCGCGCCTCGTCCTTCAGAGTCCCAATACCGATCGTCCGGCCGTGCCGGTAGCTGTTGAAGCCGATGTAGTACAGCGCGAGTTGCGCCAGGCTCGCCAGCAGGAAGAGAAAGCTGCCGAGCGTGATCAACAGAACCACAAAAGCGGCCGCAAACACCACGCAGAGCGCAGCCAGATGGTTGACATCAAGTGCGTTCAGTCGAGTCCTGAAGACAAAGAGTCCCAACAGACCCAGCACGAAACCGACAACGCCGACGATCGCCAACGGAGGCAGAAGCAGGCTGTACGCCGCGCCAATCAAGATGAGGATATAGACAATCCTCACGTACTTTTGCTCGGGAATGAACCCCAGAATACTGGTTTCTGCGCCAACGCTACCCGCCGACGACGTACCCGCGGGCCCGCTTTCAGACGCGGGTTTGTTCAAGGAGAACCGGACAATCACGCCGGCAAGCAGTGCGATCAGTCCGATCCAGAACACGACGGGGCTGTAGGAGGGCGCATCGCTTAAAGCGTTCACCCCCTGGCAGATGGCGGGAGAAGAATACAGGCAGGCCGTCATCTCGGCGACCATGTTGCCTCCCCCAAGCTCGCCGAAAAATTCAATTGCCTCCGCGTAAGCCGCCAGGAACCACACCACCGACAACATGACGACTGCCGCGCCGCCCAGTATCAGAATCCGACTCAGCTTTCTGGTGTTCATGCCATTTCACTCCTGTAGCAAGACGCCAGATCCGGCTGATACTTGCCCGCTTTGACCACCGGCAAGAGGTTGGGCCGCGTTTCGCGAGTCGGAGCGATCGCCCGAAAGCGCAGAAAAGAGCGCGCGTAGCCGAAGCCGTCACGCGGCAATAGAGTCAGTGTTGCGTTGGAGGTGTGTTTGCAGTTGGGGGAGGCGTGTTTGCAGGGTATGTCTTCACGAACATAGGAGACGCGTTCGAGTGGCAGAACCATTTCGTCACCCGCTGCGGCTGCCATGTTGTGTTGTGGACCAATCCAGGGGCCGGGAGTTAGCAGCAACACGGCGGAAACGCGACGCGCCGCAATTGCTGTATCTTGACATTTCACGCTATTTCTAGCGAGGACGTTTTGTGCACATGATAGCGTCACCACGTGGTCTGACCTGGCTCGAGACTGTCTCTGTGAACAGAGTTCGAGCGTACTTATCAGACTTCTGGCACTGGCGCATCCCCCATACAGGGGAGATCGGAAATCGTGCCGACGGCGCGCAAGAGGAGTGCGACGGCCTCGGCCTGTCGCTGTGTGCCTGTCTTCGCTAGAATCTTCTTCACGTGAGAGCGTACAGTCTCTCCGCCCACGCCATGAGCTGTGGCGATCTCGGCCAATGACATGCCGCGGACCAGATCGATTGCGGTGGCCGCCTCCGCCCGGGTCAGGCCGAACAGGTCACGCAACTGGCCGGGGTCGATACAGATCCGACCGGGATCGCGCATGAACACTAGCGCCAGAGCAGGTTGCCCGTTAAGACGCGACCAGCGCGGTCGAAAAGGGGCGAGTGCCAAAGTGAACGGCGGGTCCGTGTCGCGGGGAACGGCAAGGGCTGTCTGAGGGAGCCCGTGCTGACCGTCTGCGGTTTCGATAGCTCCGCAGACAAGGGCGGCAAGCTGTCCATCCATCACCGGATCGCGAACGGTCAGGCGCCCGTTCGACACGCCAATTTCAGGAATGTCGCGTAGGAAGATCTCGGCGAGACCATTGGCGTGGATGATCCGCCTAGATCGATCGAGCAGGATGACACCTGTATTAATCCGATCCAGCGCCCCGAACGCCGCATCATGGACCAACGATACGCCGGTCAAGCGGCGGCTGATTTGGAACGCTCGCTGGATGTGCGGCACCAGAAGTGCGGCTTTACTTCTGTCGGCATCGGAGTAATGACCGTCTGCGCGTGGCCGATGAATGCCAAGTACGCCGACGCCACCGGCTTCGGTGGGGAATACCGTTCCTATCATGTGGTGAATTTCGACATGGCGGAGCCACTCTTGATAGAAACCGCTCTGCTCCACCTCAGTCGGTGACACGAGATCCTGACTGGTGACGACCCGGGACATGCCGTAGACAACGGAACGCTCGACCCAAAGGTCATTGCGATGCCAGTGATCAGCCCATGCCCGGTCGCGGTCAGCGATGACGAGGTTCTCCGTCGTATCCAATAGCTGCACACTGTCGCTGTCGCCGTGCAGCTTCAAAACAGTGCTGGTTGACTCAAAGGCATCGGCAATGCGCGCGGCGATTCCGCTCCATAGCGCCTCATCAATCGCGGCGTCATAAAGACGCCCAATCAACTCCGAGAGTTGGCAATTGCTGTCGATATGCGATGACACGCGCAACCTTCCCGCTGGATGCATTGACAATTTCTTAATTCAACAATAACGCACTCTACATTCTTGATACTATAACTCGCATCCACTTCTCCATGGCAATTGTGGGTGTGCTTGTCGAGATGCGGGGACACCATCGCCCACCGCCTTGGCTGGCTGCGTTTAGACCGCCTGCAGAGCCTCTTCGGTCTTAGTCACGCCAGAATCGTTAGCCATGCTTGCGCTCCCTGGTGGGGTGGATACTGGGTGACGACGTGGCGTGTTCGCGTTCGAGCGCCAGCCGCAAGAATCGTTGGCTGTGTGCCCCCGTAACCAAATTGAAACCTTCCAATTCTTTCCGAGGTAGCGATCCATGCGGCGCACGGCCTGGCTGGATTGGAGAAGAAGTTCAGCCACTATGACGCCGAGTTCAAGCTATCGGTTCTTCGACGAATAAGGGAGGATGGGCTTTCCCACCGTCAGGCGGCCGCGGTTTTCAACATCCGCAACATGAGCTGCCTTTCGGACTGGGAGCGACGTTATGAACGCGGCGGGATAGAGGCATTGGTCTCGCGCCGCACAGGGAGGCCCGGATCAATGCCCAAGCCGCCCACCCCCAGCCAACCGCGAACCTCGCCGAGCGACGACACGCGTAACCGCGAAGAGTTGCTGGCGGAGCTGGGCTATCTGCGCATGGAGAACGCCTACCTAAAAAAACTGAAGGCCTTAACGCAGGCACAACTGCCGCTCAAAAAGCGCAAGCCGTTCAGGCGCCCAGCGCCGCTGTTTGCGTTTTAAACACACCACGTCATCCAAACTGGATTTGCGCGGTCATGCGACGGCAAATCCAGTTTGGTGCGATTGTGGCGATACAACCCCAGCAAGTTATTGTGATTTGGTGAGTTAGTTGATTTATCCACAGGAAATTATGCCTTTGGTTGGGTTTGGCTGTTGCCTGTGATTTTTCTGTGGTCTAACCTCAGGCTGTATTTCGAATCGGCGTGATTTCCTAAAAGGTGATCAGACGTAATGGGTTATGCATGTGACTGCAATCCTTGCGGGAGGAATTTCTGCGCGCTTGCGGCCGGTTGGCCGGTAAGCATGCGGGGCATCCTGGTTGTGCGGCCCGTGGTGTTCGGCCGGTGTCTTCGGGCGCCGGCCTTTTTTGTGGCCTGAGGTGATTTTCGGGTCGGGGTTTTGTGTTCGCGCCTTGCGGCGCGCTGCCTTTGGGGGGAAGGGCCGATGCTCTGGGTATCTCGTCTACTGTCTTTGGGAATGACCGCTCAGTCGCAGGGGAGGGGCGGCCGGCTGCGGCCCCTGACGGCGCTCTCGCTGGCGGCCGCGGTACTGCTCGCCGGCGGCGCGGCGGCCCGGGCGCAAACCACGACCGTGGCCGGGGTCACGCCGGGGGCGATCGCGGTGGACGAGAGCGGGTCGGCGAACTACTCCATTCCGCTTTCGGTGCCGCCCGGGGTTGCCGGCATGGCGCCGAGCCTGTCGCTGATTTACGGCAGCCGGGGCGACAACGGGATCCTGGGCGTGGGCTGGTCCCTGGGCGGGCTTTCGGTGATCCACCGCTGCGGCCGCAGCATTGCACAGGACGGGGCTCCGGGTGGTGTTGATCTCAGCGCCGACGACCGCTTCTGCCTGGACGGCCAGCGCCTGGTGGCGACCGATGGCGCCTATGGTGCCGACGGGACGGTCTACAGCACCGAGTTGGCGTCCTTTGCGCGGATCGTCTCCAACGGCACGGCGGGGACCGGCCCGGCCAGCTTCAAGGTCTGGACCAAGTCGGGCCAGGTGATGACCTACGGCGCTACGGCGGATGCGGCGGTCGCGGCGCCGGACGGGGCGACGATCCGCTACTGGTCGGTAAACCGGATCGAGGACCGGGTCGGCAACTATCTGGACCTGGTCTACGCCGAGGATGATCCGGCCGACGGCACGCCGGAGAACACCCACAAGATCGACCGGATCGATTATGCCGGCAACACGGTGGCGGGTACCCTGCCGACGGCCTCGGTGCGCTTTGTCTATGAACCCCGGACCGACACCCGTGTGCACTACACGGCCGGAGCCCGGAGCCAGACCGTGGAGCGGCTGCAGGCGATCGAAACCTACGCGCGCTATGGCAGCACCGACAGCCTGGTCAAGCGCTACGACCTGGCCTACGACACTGGCGCCGCTACAGGACGGTCCCGCCTGACTTCGCTGACCGAATGCGATGCCGGCGATAACTGTCTCGAGCCGCACAGCTTTACCTACAGCGACCCGCAACCAGGAAACAGCTGGACCTACAACACCGATTACAATGCCGTAGACATTATCGTCGACAAACCAGCGAATCTTACGCGCGGAATGTTCGTGGATCTCAATGCTGACGGGTTACCTGACTGGGTGCGTTCCTACCGCACAGCCGGCGGTACGATAAAGAAAGGAACCTGGCTCAAGACCGCCACTGGTTGGGAAGCCAATGTGGCGTATGAGTTGCCCGATATTATCGATGACAGAGTTTCGAACTATCTGCGCGGCGAATTCGTCGACGTCAACGGTGATGGGTTGGTCGATTGGGTTAGGGCGTACAGGAATGCAAGTGGCGTTTACAAGCAGGCGACCTGGCTGAACACCGGGTCCGACTTCGTTGTAGATGCAGGTTATCAGCTGCCGGATATCATCTACGACGCGGCTACCAGATACAAACGTGGCGCGTTCGTCGATGTCAACGGCGACGGTCTGGTCGATTGGGTTCGCTCCTTCATAAATGGCGACAACGTACATAAGCATGTCACCTATCTGAATACCGGGTCTGGGTGGCAGCCGGATGGCGGTTACCTACTGCCGGATGCCATCTACGACGCACCCGACGATATCGTTCGTGGTCAGTTCCAGGACGTGAATGGCGACGGATTAGTTGATTGGGTGCGGGCGTACAGGAATGCAAGTGGCGTTTACAAGCAGGCGACCTGGCTGAACACCGGGTCCGGCTGGGCCCAGGACGCCGCCTATGCACTTCCGGACGTCATCGTAGACAAGGGACTCGGTTTAACCCGTGGTCAGTTTCAGGACCTTAACGGTGACGGGTTGGTTGACTGGGTTAGAGCCTATCGCAAAACCAATGGCAACGTTTCACAGATCACCTGGCTTAATACAGGGCACGGATGGGAACAGGACAGCAATTACACCCTGCCTGATGTGATCCGTGACAATGGTCTGAATCTGACTCGCGGAGAATTCCAGGATGTGAATGGTGACGGCCTGGTCGACTGGGTAAAGGCTTATCGGAAAAGCAACGGGGGCGTCGTTCAAAATACCTGGCTGAATACCGGAAGCGGGTGGCAGCAAAACAACGATTACATTCTGCCAGACGTCATAGATGATCGTGGCCTCGTGCTCATTCGGGGGCAGTTTCAGGACATCAATGGCGACGGCCTTAAAGACTGGATGCGCTCATACATTAAGTCGAATGGGGGCTCGTCTGTGGCTACCTGGCTCAACCAGTCCGGCACGCCGGATCTTTTGCTTACCGCGACGGATGGCCTGGGCCGGGTTGCGGAGATCATCTACAAGCCTCTGACGGATCCGTCTGTCTACAGCAAGGGCAGCGGTGCGAGCTTCCCGGAGCTGGACCTGGTGGCGCCGCTGTACGTTGTGGCCTCGGTGAGTCAGGACGACGGCCAGACCGCGCCGGCGGGCGGGGTCGAGGGCGATGCGGTGATGTCCTACAGCTACGCCGGTGCCAGGGTGGATACGCGCGGCCGTGGCTTCCTGGGTTTTCGCACGGTCACGGCAAAGGACGAGCAGACGCAGATCCTGACCACCACGAGTTATAACCAGAGCTATCCCTTTACCGGTCAGGTGGACAGCAGCGTCAGCCGTCTGGACAACGGTGAGGTGACGGATCCGGTCAAGGAGGTCGAGACGACTTTCGCCAGCCTGACCATCTTCGACGGCACGGCGACGAACCAGCCTTCGGTGCTGTTCCCCTATGCGGAGGCCTCAACCTCCAGAGCCTATGAGATCGGCGATTTCAACAACGCCGGATTTCTGGTCTCCAGCACGACGACGACCTCGAGCTACGACAGTTACGGCAACGCCACGCTGATCGAGCAGGAAGTGATCGATGCCGCCGATGCGGCGGAGGTCTACAGCACGGTGACCAGCAGCCTCTACGACAACGACGAGGTGAACTGGATCCTGGGGCGGGTGACCAGCACGACGGTGACCAAATTCCGGCCGGGCCCCACCGGCCCGCTCAGCCAGAGCCGCACGTCGGCCTGGGAGTACGACATTTCCAACGGCCTGCTGACCAAGGAGATCATCGAACCGGATATTCCCGCTCTTAAAGTCACCACCAGCTATACCTACGACGTCTACGGCAACAGCCTCACTGCCACGGTCAGCGGCCAGGGCATCGTCTCGCGCGGCAGCACTACCACCTACGACGCCATCGGACAGTTTCTGGTCTCCAGCAGCAACGCCCTTGGCCACAGCGAGACCACGGTCACCGACCCGCGTTTCGGCGTGGTCACCAGCCAGACCGGCCCCAACGGCATCACCACGGCCTGGGAATACGACGGTTTCGGCCGCAAGACCAGGGAGCTGCGGGCCGACGGGACGGAGAGCCAGGTCAGCTTCGATCTCTGCGGTATCGACTGCCCGGACGGCGCGGTCTACAGGATCACCAGCCAGGACTTCCTGACGTCCGGCGGCACGGCGATCGGCACCCCCTCGGTGCAGTACTACGACAAGATGAACCGGGTGTTCCACACGCAGTCCATTGCCTTTGACGGCGTGACCAAAATCTTTGTCGACACCCGCTACAACCCGCGCGGCGAATCCCACATGGTCTCGCGGCCTTACTTCGAGGGGACCGCGGCGCTCGACATTATGTGGGCGACCACCCACTACGACATCCTGGGCCGGCGCCTGAGCGTCATCGCCCCGGACGGCGGTATTCAGGACTTCGACTACGGCGGCCTGACCATCAGGACCACCAACGCCCTGTTCCAGGACATGACCCGAACCCAGAACGTCATCGGCGAACTGGTGACCGCGACGGATCATCTGGCCGGAACGGTGTCCTACCTCTACGACGCCTTCGGCAATCTGCTGGAGACCGACGCCGGCGGCGTGGTCACCAGCATGAGCTACGACCTGCGCGGCCGTAAGACCGCCATGACCGATCCGGACATGGGCAACTGGTCCTATGTCTACAACCTGCTGGGCGAACTGGTCTCCCAGACCGACGCCAAGGGCCAGACGGTCACCATGACCTACGACCTGCTGGGGCGGATGGTCTCCCGCAGCGAGGCGGAGGGCCTCACCACCTGGACCTACGACACCGCCGCCAGGGGCATCGGCAAGATCCATCAGGTCTCCGGCCCGAACGCTTATCTGGAGGTCGCCGGCTACGACAGCCTGGGCCGTCCGGATACGACGACGACGACCATCGCGGGCGAGGTCTACAACACTTCGCTGACCTACGACGCCCTGGGCCGCCCGAGCACCATCACTTACCCTTCCGGCTTTACGGTTCAGAACAACTACACCGCCAATGGTTTCCTGGGCTCGGTCTCCGAGATCCTGGGCGGGACGGTCTACTGGCAGGCCAATACGGTCGATGCCGAAGGCATGGTGACGCGAGAGACCCTGGGCAACGGCGTCGTGACCGACCGGGTCTACGATCCGGCCACGGCGCTGGTGGATTCCCTCCAGACGACCCACGGCGGCGCGAGCATCCAGAACCTGAGCTTTGCCTTCGATCCCCTGGGCAATCTCACCGAGCGTCAGGATCTGATGCGGGATCGCAGTGAAAGCTTCACCTATGACGGCCTGAACCGCCTGCTCACGAGCAGCCTGACCGACAGCGCGACGGCGGCCACCCTCAACGCCACCAGCCTTAGCTACGACGCTCTGGGCAACATCACCAGCAAGTCGGACGTCGGCAGCTACCTCTACGGCCAGAACGGCGCCGGTCCGCACGCGGTGACCACGGCGGGCAGCAACACCTACAGCTACGACGCCAACGGCAGCATGATCTCGGGGGCGGGACGGACCACCAGCTGGACCTCCTTCAACAAGCCGCTGAGCATCGACGACAGCCTGAGCGGCAACCAGACCGCATTCGTCTATGGACCGAACCGCTCACGCATTCAGCAGAACAGTCTGACCGATGGCCTGACCACCACCACGACCTATATCGGCGGCAGCTACGAGCGGCGCAGCCGGCTGAACCAGCCGGACGAGCTGGTGCACTACATCCGCGCCGGCGGCGGCACGGTGGCGATCTTTACCGAGATCGACGACGGCCAGGCGCTGACCGACAAGACCCGCTATCTGCACAAGGATCACCTGGGCTCGGTGGAGAGCATCACCGACGAACTGGGGGCCGTCACCGAGCATCTCTCCTACGACGCCCACGGCAAGAGGCGTCTCACCGACTGGCAGGCGGGGACCCCGGCGATCCCGGGCGAAACCCCGCGCGGCTTTACCGGGCACGAGCATCTGGACGGGGTCGGTCTGATCCACATGAACGGCCGGGTTTATGACCCGACCCTGGGGCGCTTTCTCTCGGCCGATCCCAATGTGCAGGCGCCAAGCGAGGCGCAGTCCTTTAACCGCTACAGCTACGTCAACAACAACCCGCTGAGCTATACCGACCCCTCCGGCTTTTTCTTCAAGAAGCTATTCAGCAAGATTGGCAGTTTCTTCAAGAAATACGCACCTGAAATCTTCGGGGGACTGGAGTTCAGGACCATTGCCGCCAACAAATTTCTATCCACGGCAGTCATCATCGGGGTCAACTTCATTCCCGGCTTGCAGGGTTGGGCGTCGGTGCTGGTAGCGGCGGCCTTCTCGGGGCTTGCGTCCTACTCCAACAGCGGCGGGGACCTCGGACAGGCGCTGCTATCGGCTGGGATTACTTTTGCCTCCGCAGTTTTTTCAGCAGGCATCGGAGAAGGCTTTGGCCATAGCGTAGAGTTTTTCACTGCGGCTAATGCCGCGAAGACCGTTGCGCACGGCGTAGTCGGTGGCGTTATCAGCAAGTTTCAAGGCGGAAACTTTCAGAGCGGTTTCCTGTCGAGCGCGGTGGGCGCTCTTGCCGCACCGGCGATCGGGAATATCTACAAAGGCGTAAAGACGGCCGGTGCGATCGCTGCGCGCACGGCGGTTGCCGCTGTCGCCGGCGGTGTCGGCGCTGTCCTCGGCGGCGGTAAGTTCATCAACGGCGCTGCAACAACCGCGATGCAGCACCTGTTAAATGGGGAGGGACTGCTTAAAAGGCAAGCTGTGCAAAAGGGATGGAACCAAATGGTTAGCGAATTTAAATCCTCCATTGTCGAAGCATATGAGATGGGTGAAGCTTTGGATGTTGATGGTTACATTAAAAAAGTAGAAACAAATGGTGACTGGGACTTCAAAAACCGCGCAGAGTATAAGAGTCTCCCAGGTGTAGAGGAGTTCGGGAATTTCGCATTTGGCGCTACTGCTCAAGCTTGGGCTGATGGCGCTACTGGTGGCCTTTCGACTTTATTACCTAACGTTTCGATTAACATGGCAATGCGGGGGGCTGGTTGGTATCAACAATATCGACAACCTAAGCAGTATAACCCAAGTGATGGCAGTTACTCTGATTGGCCTAGTTATCCTGGTAGCACAAACTATGGTGATAATTGGAGAGATGGGGCGAATGTTTGGATGGGTGGTCAGTACTATTTTAGAAACCGTGATTCATTATTAGGAAATTGAATATGTCGGTGCAACCGCGTAATAATATCTGGGTAGTTTTTCTTCTTGTATTTGTTGTTAGTTGTAATGAGCGACGAGAGCCGCCAAATTATGGCGAAATGGAAAATTTGCTATTAAGCAATATCGATGATTTCGAATACTTATCCAGTTTCATTAGGCAGAAAGGGCTTACTAGAATCACGCATGATTCAATATATCCGAAGGGCAAAATCGATGATATAGAATTGATTAAGTATAGAGAGATACTTAGCAGGCTAGGGATTTATACTGGTGTTCAATATCACAATGATGATGCTTATGTAGAGGTTCTGTATTGGTCTTCTGGTATATTAGATCGAGGTGAGGCTATGATTTTCATTAGAACAGAAAAATCAATATCTGAAATTCCCTATCTTAAAGACCAGATTGATGAAAAAGATTTGTCATGTGACATTATCGATAAAACAGGAAAATGGTATATCTGTGATCGCTAGATGCACAAAAGGCGTCAGAAACGAAACTGTTAGGTGGTTTTTATGATGAAGAAACCAACTATCACTTCTACAAAACAAGGACAAATTGCAGGGTATGTTCAGTTGGACACCTCGAACTACCGGAATTTTGGCGGGCGGAGAGCAGCGATGAGGTCGCGAGCGACCTGACGTGGGGCGGTGGCTTCGATTTTGGTTGTCGGGGCCGGTACGGGGTGCCGGTTTTCGGCGTCGCGGCGGCGTTTTCCGCCGCTCCTGGCGTCACGCGGGCACACTTCGCCCCTGGTGTCAGACAAAGCGGGTGAAGTTGCAGGTGAGGTTGGCCATGCCGATCTTCGTCGTGGCCCGAGCGATGCCGATGGTGCGCAGGAACAGGCCCATGCGGAACTTCTGCCTCGCAAAGACGTGCTCGACCAAAGAACGGACTTTGGAGCGCCGGCCATTGGCGCGCGCGGTTGCCGCACTCATCGCCCGCCCCTTGGGCTTCTTGTGGTGGATGTCGGAGAAGTAACCCTTCTTCTCCAGCCACGCCTCGTTCTTCTTCGAGCGACAGGCGGTGTCGGCCCACACTGTCGAGCCGGTGTTGTTCTTGTCCAGCACATCGCGCAGCTGAACACCCGCATTAACCCGCTAATTTTGCGGACTGGACGATGCGGTCTGCGACCTGACGGCTTGTAGCAGCCGTTTTTGGGTTGCGACGCCTTGGATTTGGCGTCGGGCGGGTCCGGATCTGCGATGCGGGGCAGACTTATCCTGGAAAATTAGACCTGACCCCGGTTACACTGGCGCTTTCGGCGGCCTTCTCGGGACTGGTGACCCTCGCCAACGGCGGGGATCTGGGGCAGGCGCTGATATCGGCGGGGATCACGGTAGCGTCAGCCGTGGCCTTCAACGCGGTTGGTGGCCTGCTCGGACATGCAACACCAACTTTCCTTTCACCCCAGCATATTACCAAAATCGCCGCGCATGGCGCAGTCGGCGGCGCGATCAGCAGACTGCGCGGCGGTGAGTTCAAGAGCGGCTTTCTGGCAGGGGCCTTTGCCCAGTTTGCGGCGCCCGGACTGGCATCACTTGATCAATACGCGCCGACCCCCGTCGGTGTCGCCGCCGCTGCGGTCGCCGGCGGTGTCGGTGCCGAACTCGGCGGTGGCAAGTTCGTCAACGGCGCCGTCACGGGGGCTTTCTCAAGGCTCCACAACGATCTTTCTAATGTTCCCTGCGGCGAGAATGCTGCCGAAAGCTGTGACTTTATGATGGGAACCGGTAAGGTTGAGGATATTCAGGCGGCTGAAGAAGAAGCTACAAACCTTTTAATGCTGCTGGTCGATATCGCGACCTTGCCTGTTGCGGTTATTGGCAAAGGAATCTTTTCAGGTGTTCGATCGCTATTTACAAAGGGGGGACTTGGTAAAAATCCATTTAAGGGTAAGACGCCTGAACAGATAGATAAGATGTTCAAAAACAAAGGGTTTGAGCCTAGAGGGCCTGATCCCTTGAATGGTAAAGGCGGTTATGTGAATCCCAAAACGGGGCGCTCTTACCATATTGACCTTGGTGGTAAATACAAAAAAGGTACTGAATATCCACATGTGGATGTGAATCGTACTAACGGTTATAAATTACCGAAAAAAAAGTACCCTCTGGGAGATAGGTTAAATGACAACTGATAGTTTTTTGTTAAGTTTTGAATTGTCGAAAGACGGTGACGAGTTGAATGTCCATTGTGATGATGCTGGACTGGCAAAGCTGCTCTCAGTTCTTTCTAAACTAGAGGAGAAAGCACAGCACGAACATCTAATGACACCTAGCTGGGGAGGAAGTGAGCTTTCTGAAGAACCGCAAGCAGCAGATAGTCAGCTTCTCAATAAAGTGACAATTCATAAATGGTAGGTACACCATGTGTAGGAAGCGGGGGCGGGTTGAGCTACCCCGTTTTTTCGGTTCATCCCTGATTACCGGGGAAGGCGGCGCGGATTTTGAGGAAGAAGTATTGATAGTCGCGGAATCCGTATGCCATTTGCTTGATGACCTTGATCTTGTTGTTGATGCCCTCGAGCAGGCTGGTGTGCAGCGGCCATTTGGCGTGTGGAGCCGGGGTCAGGTCTAATGGGATGGCCCTTCCTTACGTTGGTG
>Ga0214472_10003670_pt1 | contig 16236 bp, 11 predicted proteins | sample RVTome_6_FD_207662 | JGI IMG/M metagenome (GOLD analysis project Ga0214472, IMG submission 207662) | Soil microbial communities from uranium-contaminated site in the Upper Colorado River Basin, Wyoming, United States - RVT140D175 | ecosystem: Environmental > Terrestrial > Soil > Contaminated >... | reverse complement strand
TGGTCAACCGGGCGCTCTGGCAAGGGGAAGTAGTCGTCCATCGCCGCAACCAGCTTGATAATTGAAGGAATACCTATTTCGCTGGTATCGCCTTCTAAGGCTTTTAGCGCTGAGCCCGTTACAATCGGGGTGTCATCGCCAGGGAAGTCGTATGAATCTAATAGTTCACGAATTTCCATTTCGACCAGTTCCAGTAATTCGGCATCATCAACCTGATCGGCTTTATTTAAGTAAACCACGATGTAAGGCACACCCACCTGGCGTGATAACAGGATGTGTTCTCGGGTTTGCGGCATCGGGCCATCCGCAGCACTACAGACTAAGATTGCTCCGTCCATTTGTGCCGCACCGGTAATCATGTTCTTCACGTAATCCGCGTGTCCCGGACAGTCGACGTGCGCGTAATGACGCGCTTCACTTTCGTATTCCACGTGCGCTGTCGCAATCGTTATACCGCGTTCACGTTCTTCCGGCGCATTATCGATGTCACCGTAGTCCTTAAATGTACCACCATGCACTTCTGCCATCGTCTTTGTGATCGCCGCCGTTAACGTCGTCTTACCATGGTCTACGTGACCAATTGTGCCTACATTCACATGCGGCTTCGTGCGTTCAAATTTTTCCTTAGACACGGCTAATCACCTCTTCTATATCTATCTAGTTATTAATAAAGTTTATTGGTTTCTACTGATAATACTTTCAGCAATACTTGCTGGCACTTCATTATATTTTTCAAATTCCATCGTATAAACAGCGCGACCCTGAGTAGCAGAACGAAGATCGGTTGCATACCCAAACATCTCTTTAAGTGGAACTTCAGCTCTTATCACCTTTCCAGAAGGAGACTCTTCAGTACCTTGCAAAACTCCACGGCGACGATTCAAATCACCATTTACCGTTCCCATATATTCTTCCGGTGTAACAATCTCGACTTTCATAACTGGCTCAAGTAAAACAGGTTTCGCTTTACTTGCACCTTCCCTGAAGCCCATCGAGCCGGCGATTTTAAACGCCATTTCATTAGAGTCAACCTCATGATAAGAACCATCGTATAAAGTGACTTTAACATCGACCACCGGGTAGCCAGCAACGATGCCATTTTCCATCTGTTCTACGACACCTTTCTCAACAGCAGCAATATATTCTTTTGGTACTGCGCCACCGACGACTTCGTTTACAAACTCAAAACCTTCACCGGCTTTCTTTGGTTCAATCCTGAAAACTACATGGCCATACTGACCACGACCACCGGATTGACGAACAAATTTACCCTCAGCCTTTTCAAGTGTTGCACGAATGGTTTCCCGGAACGCCACTTGTGGTTTACCCACATTGGCTTCTACTTTAAATTCACGCTTCATACGATCAATAATGATCTCAAGATGAAGTTCACCCATTCCCGAAATAATAGTTTGGCCTGATTCTTCATCGGTATGAACACGGAAAGAAGGATCTTCTTGCGCTAATTTGCTCAGCGCTATACCCATTTTTTCCTGATCGGCTTTGGTTTTTGGCTCAACTGCAACAGCTATAACAGGTTCTGGAAAATCCATGCGCTCTAACGTAATCACATTGTTAATATCACAAAGTGTTTCACCAGTAGTAACGTCTTTTAAGCCAACTGCCGCTGCTATATCGCCGGCGCGAACTTCTTTTAATTCTTCACGACTATTGGCATGCATTTGAAGCAAACGACCAATACGCTCTTTTTTTCCTTTTACCGGGTTAAAAACAGCATCTCCAGATTTAACTACGCCAGAATAAGCTCGTAGAAAAGTTAAGGTGCCAACAAAAGGGTCTGTTGCAATTTTAAATGCAAGTGCCGCAAATGGCTCATCATCTGAAGCATGTCTTTCACCTTCAGATTCATTTTTATCGTTAAGAATTCCTGTTATTGCAGGAACATCAACCGGAGAAGGCATATATTCAATAACCGCATCCAATATAGTTTGCACGCCTTTGTTCTTGAATGCAGATCCACAAAACACGGGAACTATTTGGTTAAGCAAGGTTTGTGATCGAATACCTTCTTTTATTTGTTCTTGAGTCAACTTACCATTTTCAAGATAAGCTTCCATCAGGGCTTCATTTGCTTCTGCGGCATTTTCAACCATTTGCTCATGCCATTTTTGTGCTTCGCCTAATAATGCTTCGGGAATTTCTTTTTCTTCAAACTTGATTCCCATATTTTCTTCATCCCAGTAAATCGCTTTCATTTTTACCAGGTCAATTACGCCTTCAAATTTATCTTCAGCACCAATAGGTAATTGCATAGGAACCGCATTACTACCTAAACGCTTACGAATTTGCTCAACAACACGAAGAAAATTAGCGCCTGAACGATCCATTTTATTCACGAAAGCCATACGTGGAACATGGTACTTATTGGCTTGTCGCCAAACAGTTTCAGACTGAGGTTCAACACCGCCAACCGCACAAAAAACAGCACAAGCACCATCCAGAACACGTAATGAACGTTCTACTTCAATTGTAAAATCAACGTGTCCCGGGGTATCAATAATGTTAATACGGTGTTCTTCAAACTGAGAGGCTGTGCCCTTCCAGAAACAGGTCGTGGCAGCAGAAGTAATGGTAATGCCGCGTTCTTGCTCTTGTTCCATCCAGTCCATGGTTGCAGCGCCATCATGAACTTCACCTATCTTATGCGACACACCTGTATAAAACAGCACGCGCTCAGTCGTGGTTGTTTTACCAGCATCAATATGAGCCATAATCCCGATGTTTCGGTAGCGCTCGATTGGTGTATTGCGTGCCATGTTATTAAATAATTTATCTGTTTTATTACCAACGGTAATGTGAAAAAGCTTTATTTGCTTCAGCCATACGGTGCGTATCTTCACGTTTCTTAATCGCTGTACCACGATTTTCAGAAGCATCCAGTAACTCACCGGCCAAACGTAAACCCATATTCTTTTCGCCACGCTTTTTTGAAGCATCTACAATCCAACGCATAGCAAGCGTGATACTACGATCTGTTCTTACTTCTATCGGAATCTGGTAAGTTGCACCACCGACTCGGCGTGATTTCACTTCAACAACAGGGCGAATATTTTCAAGTGCTTTATTAAAAACTTCGAGCGGCTCAGGATTTCCCTTTTCACCAATCTGCCCCAGTGCGCCGTAAACAATCTTTTCAGCAATAGATTTTTTGCCACTACGCATAATCATGTTGATAAATTTTGCTAATACCTTATCTCCGTATTTCGGATCAGGCAGAATTTCAGTTCTCTCAGCTACGCGTCTTCTGGACATGATTCAAACTATTCCTGTATCTATTCTATATATAATGTATTTGTTAAGACTTAGGTCGCTTCGCACCGTATTTAGAACGACCCTGACGTCTGTCAGCCACACCCGACGTATCCAAAGTACCTCGAACGGTGTGATAGCGAACGCCTGGTAAATCTTTTACACGACCACCTCTGATTAAAATCACAGAGTGCTCTTGTAAATTATGGCCTTCACCACCGATGTAAGTGGTTACTTCCTGACCATTAGTCAATCGAACACGGGCAACTTTACGTAGCGCTGAGTTCGGTTTCTTTGGCGTGGTTGTATACACACGCGTACACACACCTCGTTTTTGAGGGCATGCTTCCAGTGCCGGCACATTGCTCTTTGCACGTTGTCGCTTTCGCGGATTTCTGACTAATTGATTAATTGTTGTCATAAAATTATCTTATTTTTCAATTTGTTAAGTGCGCAGACTACCTCACCTACCCGAACTGTGACATTCAATAATATGAATGCAAACACTCTAACAGTGCGGACTGGCGCAGAATTCCTTCGGAATATCCTGGAGGTTTATCTGATATATCGCCGAATTATCCAAAATTCGCCGAGTTTTCCAGTACTTAAAATAAAATGACAGACTGGGAAAACTGACCCAGTCTGTCAAAGAGGCGGGATTTTATGTCCTTGACGATGATCAGTCAAGGAAGATCACACTTATTTTTTAAGTTCCTGTTGAGCCCTCAACAGCTTCAGAATCTGAATCAACTAAAGGTATTTCTACTTCTTCAATTTCTACATTTTCTGCCACTGTCTCAGGTGTCAATTTAGCGTCTAATCGTTCACGACGCTCAGCATGATAGGCCAGACCGGTACCGGCAGGAATTAGTCGACCGACAATGACATTTTCCTTCAAACCACGTAGATCATCACGTTTACCACAGACACTGGCTTCAGTCAGAACACGTGTCGTTTCCTGGAATGAAGCCGCCGAGATAAACGATTCTGTTGAAAGTGACGCTTTTGTAATACCCAATAAAATAGGAACCCATTCAGCTGGTTTTTTACCCGCTGCTTCAATACGCTCGTTCTCTTCCAGTACTCTGGAGCGCTCCATTTGTTCACCTTTCAGGAATGATGTATCACCTGCGTCAGTAATTTCTGCCTTACGCAACATTTGACGCACAATAACTTCAATGTGCTTATCATTAATTTTCACACCCTGAAGACGGTAAACTTCCTGTATTTCACTACTGATAAAGTCATATAAGGCTCGAACACCTTTAAGTCTGAGAATGTCATGTGGTGTTGGAGGTCCATCAACAATGTTTTCACCTTTAACAACATGCTCACCTTCAAACACACTGATATGACGCCACTTAGGAATGAGTTCTTCATAGACATTGTCTTCACCTTGACCGGTGATAACAATTCTTTGCTTACCTTTTGTTTCTTTACCAAAACTGATAATGCCTGAGATTTCAGCCAATACCGCAGGTTCTTTTGGTTTACGTGCTTCGAACAAATCAGCTACTCTTGGTAAACCACCGGTAATATCGCGTGTTTTCGACGATTCTTGTGGAAGACGCGCAATGACTTCACCAATGTTAACCTCTTTGCCATCACTTACATTAATAAGTGCTCTTGCTGGTAATAAGTAATGAGCAAGTTGTTCCGTACCTGGAATTTTAAGATCGTCTCCATTTTCATCAACCAACTTAACAGTAGGACGCAAATCTTTTGCACTAGCCGCACGTTGCTTTGGATCCATAATAACGATATTGGTCAAACCGGTAATCTCATCGGTATGACGGGTAACCGTAACACCATCAACGATATCTGAAAATTGAACTCGTCCCTTAACTTCGGTTATCACAGGGTGTGTATGTGGATCCCATGATGCTATTTGTTGTCCTGGTTTAACATGATCGCCATCACCAGCAGTTAAAACTGCGCCATAAGGAACTTTGTAGTGCTCACGTTCTCGACCCGTTTCATCACGCAGCAGAACTTCACCTGAACGAGAGATAACTACTTTATTACCACTTTCCTGTTGCAGTGTTTTAACATTTTCTAAATGTACAGTTCCACCATTCTTTACTTCTATACTGCTGACTGCAGCTGCACGTGACGCCGCACCACCAATATGGAAAGTACGCATGGTTAACTGTGTTCCAGGCTCACCAATTGATTGAGCAGCAATAACACCAACAGCTTCACCGATATTAACCAGATGACCACGACCAAGATCACGACCGTAACAAAGACGACAAGTGCCGTAACGTGTTTCACATGTAATAGTTGAACGAACAACAACTTGATCAACACCTTTTTCATCAAGTACATCAACCCACTGCTCATCAAGCAAGGTTCCTGCTTTCGCAATAACTTCACCTTCGACGTTTACAGCATCTCTTAATAACACTCTGCCAAGTACAAGTTCTCTCAAAGGCTCGATAACATCGCCACCTTCAATAATTGGACTCATTTCCAAACCTTCAGTAGTGCCACAATCTTCTTCAGCAACAACCAAATCCTGTGAAACATCAACCAGGCGACGGGTCAAATAACCTGAGTTCGCTGTTTTTAACGCTGTATCGGCCAGACCTTTACGCGCGCCATGGGTTGAAATAAAGTACTGAAGTACATCAAGACCTTCCCGGAAATTAGCCGTAATCGGTGTTTCGATAATGGAACCATCCGGTTTCGCCATCAAACCACGCATACCGGCCAACTGTCTGATCTGTGCTGCTGAACCTCGTGCGCCTGAATCGGCCATCATATAAATTGAATTAAAAGAAGGTTCTTCTACTTCTTTACCGTTTACATCGGTTTTCATATCAACGCCCAATTTATCCATCATTGCCTTGGCAACTTGATCATTGGTTCGTGACCAGATATCTACAACCTTGTTATAACGTTCGCCATCAGTAATCAAACCGGAAGCGTATTGTTCCTGAAAACTTTTAACCTGATCTTCTGCTTTACCGATAATTTCATCTTTATCATCTGGCACAACCATGTCTTCAATACCAATTGAGACACCTGCACGCGTTGAATATTTAAACCCGGTGTACATCAACTGATCGGAAAAGATGACGGTCTCTTTTAATTCCAGTCTTCTATAACAAGTGTTAACCAATTGAGAAATGGTTTTTTTCGTCATAACCTTATCGATCAACTCAAAAGGTATTTCATCCGGCAAGATACGTGATAACAATGCACGTCCCGCTGTCGTTTCATAACGTTTTAAAGAAATCTGCTTTTCACCATTTTCATCAATCGTCACTTCGCGTATACGCGCTTTGATTCTTGCATGCAAAGCAACCGCACCACTTTCGTATGCACGGTTTACTTCATTTACATTAGCGAAAGCCATACCTGTGCCTTTCGCTTCGACAGACTCACGAGTCAAATAATAAAGACCAAGTACCACGTCTTGTGTCGGAACAATAATGGGCTCACCGTTAGCAGGCGATAAAATATTATTGGTCGACATCATTAATGTACGTGCTTCAAGCTGTGCTTCAATAGACAAAGGCACATGTACTGCCATCTGATCACCATCAAAGTCGGCGTTAAAGGCAGTACATACTAATGGGTGTAACTGAATTGCTTTACCTTCAATCAGTATTGGTTCAAATGCCTGGATACCTAATCTATGTAATGTCGGTGCACGGTTAAGCATGATTGGATGTTCACGAATCACTTCTTCGAGTACATCCCATACTTCAGAACCTTCTCGTTCAACCAGTTTTTTTGCTGCTTTGATAGTTGTAGCCAGACCACGTCTTTCCAGTTTACTAAAAATAAATGGCTTGAATAATTCCAACGCCATCTTCTTGGGAATACCACATTGATGCAGACGTAAAGTTGGTCCAACAACAATTACTGAACGACCAGAGTAATCAACACGCTTACCTAGCAAGTTTTGACGAAAACGTCCTTGCTTGCCCTTGATCATATCTGCCAATGACTTCAATGGCAGTTTGTTGGTGCCGGTTATTGCACGGCCACGTCGTCCATTATCAAGTAAGGCATCAACAGATTCCTGCAACATACGTTTTTCATTACGTACGATAATGTCTGGTGCATTAAGATCTAATAAACGTTTCAAACGATTATTTCTGTTAATCACACGACGATATAAATCATTAAGATCAGAAGTCGCAAAACGACCGCCATCCAATGGAACTAAAGGACGTAATTCTGGCGGTAATACAGGTAGAACCAATAGAACCATCCATTCAGGTTTATTACCTGAATCTTTAAACGCTTCAAGCAACTTCAAGCGTTTGGTTAATTTACGTAGTTTTGTTTCAGAATTTGTATTAGGAATCTCTTCTCTTAATACAGCAATCTCTTCATCAAGATCGATAGATTTAAGTAGCGCCCGAATTGCTTCAGCACCCATCTTCGCTTCGAACTCATCACCGTATTGTTCGATTGCTTCAAGATAATTTTCTTCCGTCAGCATTTGACCCTTTTCCAGATCAGTCATGCCTGGTTCAATTACAGCATAAGCTTCAAAATAAAGAATGCGTTCTATTTCGCGTAAGGTCATATCCAGCATCAAACCCATTCTGGATGGCAATGATTTTAAAAACCAGATATGTGCAACAGGGCTGGCCAAATCAATATGCCCCATGCGTTCACGTCTTACTTTTGAAAGCGTAACTTCAACACCACACTTCTCACAGACAACACCGCGATGTTTAAGTCTTTTGTATTTTCCACATAAACATTCGTAATCTTTAACCGGCCCAAATATTTTGGCACAGAAAAGACCATCACGTTCGGGTTTGAACGTACGATAATTTATCGTTTCAGGTTTTTTAACTTCTCCAAAAGACCAGGATCGAATTTTTTCAGGGGATGCCAGGCCAATTGCAATAGCATCAAATTCTTCAACCTGTCCTTGTTGCTTTAAAAGCTTGAGTAAGTCTTTCAAGGTTTGCCTCCTATGGAGATTTGCTCGGGACTTTGCCCGAAAATCGAATCATTAATATTCATTTCTTTCATATGCCCGGTCATCAGGTATCAAGCTCGATATCAATACCAAGCGACCGAATTTCTTTAACTAATACATTAAAAGATTCCGGCATGCCTGCTTCCATCTGATGATCACCATCAACAATGTTTTTATACATCTTGGTACGACCATTAACATCGTCTGATTTGACCGTCAGCATTTCCTGCAAGGTATAAGCAGCGCCATAAGCTTCAAGCGCCCAAACTTCCATTTCACCAAAACGCTGTCCACCAAATTGCGCTTTACCACCTAATGGTTGTTGCGTAACCAGACTGTATGGCCCGGTTGAACGTGCATGCATTTTGTCATCAACCAGGTGATTCAATTTCAGCATGTACATATAACCAACAGTAACTTTACGTTCAAAGGTTTCACCGGTTCGACCATCAAATAATGTCACTTGACCATCTTCTGGAAGATCAGCAAGTCTCAACATTGCCTTGATTTCTTCTTCGGTGGCGCCATCAAAAACCGGTGTCGCCATCGGCACACCGCCTTTCAGGTTATGCGCCAACTCATTAATTTCTGCATCAGAAAATGAGTTCAAATCTTCTTGCTTACCACTGGTGTTATAAACTTTCCCAAGAAATTCTCGAACTTCAGCAGTTTGAACATGTTGTTCAAGCATTTTACCAATCTTGATACCAACACCTTTAGCCGCCCAGCCTAAATGCGTCTCCAGAATCTGGCCGACATTCATTCGCGAAGGCACGCCTAATGGATTCAAGACAACATCAACTGGCGTTCCATCTGCCATATGCGGCATATCTTCAACAGGAACAATTGTAGAGATAACACCTTTGTTACCATGACGACCGGCCATCTTGTCACCGGATTGAACACGACGTTTAACAGCAAGATAGACTTTAACCATTTTCAAGACACCTGGTGCCAAATCATCGCCCGAAGTAATCTTCGCGCGTTTCTCTTCGAAACGTCTATCAAAGTCTTCTTTTAATGCTGTAAATTGTTCAGCGGCATCTTCCAGTTGTTTATTGGCGTTATCATCTTTAAGACGAATTTCGAACCACTTTTCGCGTGTCGTTTCTTCAAGATACTCTTTTGTGATTTTGTCATCCGCTTTAAGTCCTGAAGGACCACCGGCAGCAACTTTTCCAATTAACAGTTTTTCGATACGCTGATAAACGCCAGCTTCCATAATTCTGAGCTGATCATTTAAATCTTTTCTTACACTGTTTAATTCTGATTCTTCAATTTCCAGTGCCCGCGCATCTTTCTCAACTCCATCACGAGTAAAGACTTGCACATCAATAACGGTACCATTCATACCTGAAGGCACTCGCAAAGATGTGTCTTTAACATCAGATGCTTTTTCACCAAAGATAGCTCGCAAGAGTTTTTCTTCCGGTGTCAGTTGCGTCTCGCCTTTAGGAGTAACTTTACCTACCAGAATATCACCAACGTTTACTTCAGCACCGATATAAACAACACCGGACTCATCCAGCTTGTTCAATGCACTTTCACTCACGTTTGGAATATCTGAAGAAATTTCTTCTGAACCTAATTTTGTATCGCGCGCAACACAGGTTAATTCTTCAATGTGAATTGTTGTATAACGATCTTCTTTAACCAGCTTTTCGGATAACAAGATTGAATCTTCAAAGTTGTATCCATTCCAGGGCATAAAGGCAACCAGCATGTTTTGTCCTAATGCCAATTCACCCATATCCGTAGATGGTCCGTCTGCCAACACATCACCTTTAGAGATTTGATCGCCGGTTTTCACCAGTGGTTTTTGGTTAATACAGGTGTTCTGATTAGAACGCGTGTATTTCGTCAGGTTATAAATATCAACCCCTGGCTCACCCGCGACAACTTCATCATCATTAACTCGTATAACAATTCGACTTGCATCAACTGAGTCAACAACACCACCACGCTCGGAAACAACGGTCACACCTGAGTCAATCGCTACGCGTCTTTCCATACCGGTACCGACCAATGGTTTATCTGCTCTCAATGTAGGCACAGCCTGACGTTGCATGTTGGAACCCATCAGTGCACGGTTCGCATCATCATGTTCTAAAAATGGAATTAAAGATGAGGCAACGGAAACGATTTGCCGTGGTGACACGTCCATATAATTGATCTTGTCTGGCGTAGACATGGCAAATTCGTTTTGATGTCGGCATGAAACAAGTTCATCAAGTAATTTACCTTTCGCATCTATGGTCGCACTGGCTTGTGCAATTACATAGTCACCTTCTTCTATGGCAGACAAATATTCAATTTCTTCTGTTGCTTTTCCATCTTTAACCTTACGATAAGGTGTTTCAAGAAAACCATAGGAATTGGTTCTTGCATAAATAGCCAGGGAATTAATCAAGCCGATGTTCGGGCCTTCCGGCGTTTCAATAGGACAAACGCGACCATAATGCGTTGGATGTACGTCACGTACTTCAAAACCGGCACGTTCACGAGTCAAACCACCAGGGCCTAATGCAGAAATACGTCGTTTATGGGTAATTTCTGACAACGGATTATTTTGATCCATAAACTGGGATAACTGACTTGAACCAAAAAATTCTTTTATCACAGCTGAGACAGGCTTAGCGTTGATAATTTCCTGCGGCATCAATCCTTCTGACTCAGCTAAACTCAGACGTTCTTTAACCGCACGCTCGACCCGAACAAGACCAACACGGAACTGGTTTTCAGCCATCTCACCAACACTACGAATACGTCGGTTACCAAGATGATCAATATCATCAACTATGCCTTTACCATTACGTATATCCAGCAGCACTTTCATTACGGCAACGATATCTTCATTCGAAAGCACGCCTTCACCTTCAACTTCTTTACGGCCTACTCGACGATTGAACTTCATTCGCCCAACGGCAGACAAGTCATAACGATCAGGACTAAAAAATAAATTCTTGAATAAATTTTCGGCCGCATCTTTTGTGGGTGGTTCACCAGGACGCATCATGCGATAAATTTCAACCTGAGCTTCTAACTGGTTGTTACTTGGATCAGCTCGCAAAGTATCCGCTATAAAAGAACCACTATCTAACTCATTGGTATAAATAGTATGAAGTTCAAGACTCTTGCCTTTATGCTCAGCAATTTTTTCAAGTAACTCTTCGGTAATCTCAGTATTTGCCGGGAATAAGATTTCGCCAGTTTCTTCATCAACAATATCAACGATATCTTTGGCGACAACTTTACCAATCAAAAATTCTGCGGGAACAGTTAATGAAGTCAAACCTGCTGCTTCTATTTCCCGAATATGACGGGCAGTGATACGACGTTCTGTTTCAACAATGACTTTGCCACTTTTCGTTTTTATATCAAACGAAGCGGTTTCACCACGTAGACGCTCTGGAACCAGGTCTAAAGTAATACCTTTACCGGTAATTTTGAACGTGTCTGTATCAAAGAAAATATCGAGTATTTCTTCAGTGCTATAACCCAGAGCACGCAACAAAATAGTCGCATGAATTTTACGACGACGATCAATACGACAATAAACCAGATCTTTCGCGTCAAATTCAAAATCCAGCCAGGAACCACGATAAGGAATAACGCGTGCAGAGTAGAGTAATTTACCAGATGAATGAGTCTTACCTTTGTCATGTTCAAAGAACACACCTGGAGAACGGTGCATTTGTGAAACGATGACTCGCTCTGTGCCATTGATAACAAAAGTGCCTGTTGGGGTCATTAATGGCATTTCACCCATATACACTTCCTGTTCTTTAATATCTTTTACAACCTTGTTGTTAAGTCCAGCATCCTTATCATAAATAATAAGACGAACCTTAACGCGCAAAGAGGAGGCATAGGTTAATCCCCTTAGCTGACATTCTTTAACATCAAATACCGGAGTACCCAGCTTATAGCTGACATACTCCAAAGCAGCATTACCTGAAAAGCTGACAATAGGAAAAACAGACTTGAACGCTGCCTGCAATCCAACATCGGTTCTTTCTTCAGGACTCGTGTCTACTTGAATAAATCGTGCAAAAGACTCAATCTGAGTCGCAACCAGATAAGGTATCTCCATAATACTGGAGCGCTTTCCAAAATCCTTTCGGATACGTTTCTTTTCTGTATAGGAATAGGCCATTACAATTCCTCAATAATAGTGTTTGTTATGTCGTGAATATTCCAACTTAATGAATATTCAACTGATACCGATTTAAGCAAAATAATCTAAACCGGCAATATCAATAAGCGCAGCAAAACTACAGGCAACGGTCGCTGCCTGTAGACTTTGCTTCCTTATTAAACGCTGCAATTGAAATTATTTAACTTCAACTGCTGCGCCAGCTTCTTCAAGCTGCTTTTTTATATCCTCAGACTCGTCTTTATTAACACCTTCTTTAATAGTTGCAGGTGCACTCTCAACAAGATCTTTTGCTTCTTTCAGACCAAGGCCAGTTATAGTACGAACTGCTTTAATAACAGCAACCTTGTTTTCACCAAAACTCGACATCACAACATCAAATTCGGTCTTTTCTTCTACGGCACCAGCGTCGCCACCAGCACCAGGAGCAGCCGCTACAGCAACTGCAGCTGCCGCAGATACACCCCATTCATCTTCTAACTCTTTAATCAAATCAACGAGTTCAAGCACAGGCATCTGACCTAATGCTTCTTTGATTTCTTCTCGTGAAACTGCCATTTTAAAATCCTCCAAAAATAAATACTAAACTGATATAGATTGATGTCGTTTAAGCTGCCTGTTGTTTATCACGTTGTGCAGCAAGAACCCGGGCAAATTTCGCCGGTGGTTCTGCTAACGTTCTGACAAACTTACCAAGCGGAGCGGATAACAATCCAAGTAACATAGCGCGTGCTTCATCAAGCGATGGCATACTAGCGAGCCTGCCAAGTTCAGATGGATCTAAAAGATTTCCATCCAAAACAACAAGCTTGACCACCAGTTTGTCATTGCCCTTCGCAAAATCACGAACAACTCGTGCAGCACTTCCAGGTTCATCATTGGAAAATGCCAACACTAATGGCCCGACTAATCCGTCTTGCATACACTCGAATCGAGTGTTTTCGAATGCTCGACGCGCCAGCGTGTTGCGTACCACTTTTAGATACACACCCGCTTCACGTGCAGAGTTACGCAGTTCAGTCATTTCAGCCACCGTTAAACCGATATACTCGGCCGCGATTGCAGAAGGAGCCTCCGCCGCAACACCAGCAATCTCTTCAACGATTGCCTTCTTTGCATTTAGATTAAGACTCACTCTTCGTCTCCTAATTAAGTTAAATATGGCAAATACCATATTTTTACTAAAAAGCCTGTCCAGAAAATTATTTCCAGACGGGCCGGTCTACGGTGACCTAATACAGGTTGCCCTGTTTATTTATTACACCGTCTGCGCAGGTAAATCCTAATTACATTAAGACATCTCCAAAGAGAGTCACCTACGGTCTTTGACGTCTGACCCATGCATAACAAGGCCAGTCACAAAGTCTTTAAACGTTATTAGTATTTACGACACTAATATCGCTGTTGTTCTATATATATTCTACTTAAGCTCAAACAGACAAACTGGCCTGATCAACGATGACACCAGGTCCCATTGTTGTAGAGAGACTTATTTTTTTCAGGTAGATACCCTTAGCCGCGCTCGGTTTTGCTTTTTTCAAATCATTTAAAAGTGAGGTCAGGTTTTCAATTAATGAATCTGCATCAAATGACACTTTACCTATAGCGCAATGAATGATGCCGTTTTTATCTGTTCGATAACGCACTTGACCACCCTTCGCATTTTCTACAGCTTGTTTAACATCATTACTTACCGTGCCGACTTTTGGATTTGGCATCAAACCACGAGGACCCAAAATCTGACCAAGCTTGCCTACAACAGGCATTGCATCAGGTGTAGCAATAACAACATCATAATTGATATCGCCTTTTTTCATCGCCTCAGCTAAATCTTCAAAACCAACAGCGTCGGCTCCAGCTTCTTCAGCGATTTTTGCGTTCTCGCCCTGTGTAAATACGGCAACTCTGACGGTTTTACCTGTGCCTTTAGGCAACACAGTTGAACCACGAACTTGTTGATCAGATTTACGTGCATCAACACCTAAATTTACAGCAACTTCAACAGACTCATCAAACTTGACGGATGAAACTTCCTTTAACAATTCGAACGCTTCTTTGATGAGATAAGCTTTACCTGGTTCAATCTTGTCTTGATATGCTTTTGTTCTTTTTGATAACTTTGCCATGATTACGCTACCCCTTCTGTTTCAATACCCATGCTACGGGCGGTACCAGCAATCGTTCGAACAGCCGCATCTAGATCAGCCGAGGTTAAATCAGGTTCTTTCGTTTTGGCAATTTCCTCTAATTGAGCACGAGTCACTTTGCCAACCTTATTAGTATTGGGTGTACCGCTGCCACTTTTAATACCCGCAGCTTTTTTTAATAAAATTGCAGCTGGAGTAGTCTTACTAACAAAAGTAAAACTCTTATCACTATATACAGTAATAATTACAGGAACAGGCAAGCCTGGTTCGAGGCTCTGTGTTTGCGCATTAAATGCCTTACAGAACTCCATAATATTGACACCCTTTTGACCCAATGCAGGACCAACAGGTGGACTTGGATTAGCCTGTCCAGCAGGCACTTGCAGTTTGATATAACCGTCTATTTTTTTGGCCACAGCCTTTCTCCTTGGGTACGAACGCTTTTCAGCTCCCCTAACTTAATTAACACTGACGTGAATTGATCACACCAATAACAAAAATCTGTTTATTCTTTTTCTACTTGTCCAAACTCAAGTTCGACAGGTGTAGATCGTCCGAAAATCAAAACCGATACTCGTAAACGGCTTTTTTCGTAATTCACTTCTTCAACAACACCATTAAAATCCGTAAATGGACCATCTTTAACCCGGACTACTTCACCAGGCTCAAACAATATTTTCGGCCTTGGTTTATCAACGCCTTCTTCAACACGTTGTAATATCGCATCTGCTTCTTTATTTGTTATTGGCGCAGGTCTATCACTGGTACCACCAATAAAACCTAATACTTTTGGCGCTTCTTTAACTAAATGCCAGGTATCGTCATTCATTTCCATTTTCACCAGAACATATCCCGGGAAAAATTTACGTTCACTTTTGCGCTTTTTACCATCGCGCATTTCAACCACTTCTTCTGTCGGCACAAGGATCTCGCCAAACATATCATTGAGACCACTACGCTCGATTCGTTCCTTTAACGATCGCATTACCTGACTTTCAAAACCTGAATAAGCGTGAACAACATACCATTGCATCGCCATATTAAGATCCATTCCCCATTAATGCGCCTATTGACCATCCGAGAAACATATCCAGCAACCACAATATCATCGCAACAATAATCACCATTCCAATTACAAGCAGGGTCGTATTGACGGTTTCTTTTCTTGTCGGCCAGACAACTTTACGGACTTCGATTTGAGCATCATGAAAATAACCCCAAATTTCCCGTCCTTTATCAGTTTGTAGCGCTATTGCTACACTAATACCGACTGCTGCCAATAAACCAATAACCCGATACAACAAATCATGATCAGCATAAAAATAAAAACCGACCAAAGCAGCTATTAATATTAATAACGCTACGACAAGCTTAAATGTGTCCAGTTTTCCACCGGTTGTTTCTACAGTTGAATTCATATTTACGTATTTAGTCCAAGGCCAGATTTCTCTAAATGGCAGGCCAGGAGGGAATCGAACCCCCAACCTACGGTTTTGGAGACCGTCGCTCTGCCAATTGAGCTACTGGCCTAATTTACTATTTCAAATAATCTGCCCGTTATTCTTTCAACAATTATTAATTGTTAAAAATTATTCAATAATTTTAGAGACAACACCCGCACCAACGGTACGACCACCTTCTCGTATTGCAAAACGCAATCCTTCTTCCATCGCAATCGGGTTAATCAACTTCACCGTCACTTTGATGTTGTC
>Ga0214472_10003669_pt1 | contig 16238 bp, 10 predicted proteins | sample RVTome_6_FD_207662 | JGI IMG/M metagenome (GOLD analysis project Ga0214472, IMG submission 207662) | Soil microbial communities from uranium-contaminated site in the Upper Colorado River Basin, Wyoming, United States - RVT140D175 | ecosystem: Environmental > Terrestrial > Soil > Contaminated >... | reverse complement strand
ATCACTAAATGGATCGTAATTATCGACAGCATAAATATCGCCATTGTTTATTTTAAAAATAGCAACCTGATGTTCGCCTAATAACGCACACACACCAATATTCTTGATTAAGTCGCTTTTCTGACAAACGCTTTGCCAGCTGGCATCTTCAATATTCATACTTGCTTCACTCATTTAATAATTCCTTTAACCTGTCAGTGTTATGCCGGATAAAATTACGCTGTCTCGGCATATTCTTTTTCTTCTTCTTTTGTTGCAGGTCTGATTTGATTTCGTTCTTGCGCAAAAACCACTTTCTTATCTGTTTCATCACTGTTAATGAAATGTCTAAAGCGTTTCATTTTTTGTTCGTCTTCTATCGTCGTTTTCCATTCGCATTGATATGTATAAATGATATAGCCCATTTCTTTTTCTAACTCATCGGCAATACCTAAACGGTCATTAATAATGACATCTTGCAGATACTCTAAACCACCTTCCATGTTATCCATCCAGGTTGAAGTACGTTGCAACTTATCGGCAGTACGAATGTAGAACATATAAAAACGATCGATATATTTAATGAGTGTTTCATCATCAAGATCAGATGCGAATAAATCGGCATGACGGGGTTTCATGCCACCATTACCACAAACATACATATTCCAGCCTTTCTCGGTTGCAATCACGCCGACATCTTTGCTTTGCGCTTCAGCACATTCGCGCGTACAACCGGACACGGCCATCTTAATCTTATGTGGTGCACGTAAACCCTTGTAACGATTCTCTAAATCAATCGCCATCCTGACACTGTCCTGCACACCAAAACGACACCAGGTACTACCTACACAAGACTTAACCGTACGTAATGATTTTGCATAAGCATGACCTGATTCAAAACCGGCATCAATTAATTCCTGCCAGATGTGAGGTAACTGATCGACACGCGCACCGAATAAATCAATACGTTGCCCACCGGTAATCTTGGTATACAAATTATATTTTTTCGCAACTTTACCAATCACGATTAATTTATCAGGCGTAATCTCTCCACCGGCAACACGCGGTACAATTGAATATGTTCCATTCTTTTGCATGTTGGCCAGAAAATGATCGTTAGTATCTAAAGTTGAAGCATGTTCGTTATTTAAAATATATTCATTCCAGCAAGAAGCGAAAATTGATGCCGCAGTTGGTTTACAAATTTCACAACCCGTTCCTGTACCATGCTTTGCAATTAAATCATCAAAGGTTTTTATCTGTTCCGTACGAACCAGCATATATAAGTCTTGTCGGGTATAAGGAAAGTGTTCACAGATATCCGTATTGACTTCAATTCCGCGCTTCTCCAATTCACTGTTTAATATCTGCCCTACCATAACGGCACAGCCACCACAGGTAGTCCCTGCTTTGGTGCATGCTTTAAGTTCAGCCAACGCCATTGCACCACCATCAATCGCGGAAATCAGATCGCCTTTACTGACATTATTACAGGAACAAATTTGTGCCGTATCCGGTAATGCATCAACACCCAAAGCAACCGGACTACTGCCATCACGATGCGGAAGAATCAAATCATCGGGATGTTCTGGTAAATCGATACCATTTAACGAATATTGCAATAACGTATCGTATTCACTTGCATCACCAATCAAGACACTGCCGATTAATCTGGTGCCGTCACTATTAACAACAATCTTTTTATAAATTTCGTTCGGTTCATCAATATAAGAATAGGATCGTGCACCCATCGTTTTGGCATGTGCATCACCGATACTACAAACATCCACACCCATGAGTTTTAACCTGGTACTCATATCCGCGCCGGTAAACGCAGCATCTTTATTCATAAGATGATCTGCAACAACCGCTGCCATTTGATTACCCGGTCCGACTAAACCAAAGATTTGATTATTCCAGAGTGCACACTCACCGATAGCGTAAATATCTTTATCAGAAGTCTGGCATTGATTATTAATAGCGATACCACCCCGTTGACCCAATTCCAGATTACATTCTTTTGCCAACTCATCACGCGGACGAATACCGGCTGAGAAAACAATCACGTCTGTTTCAAGTGTTTCACCATCAGAAAAAACCATCTTATGTTTATGATTTTCACCATCGGTAATATCAACTGTATTCTTTGAGGTATGAATAGAAACATCCAATGCTTCTATCTTGCGTCGAAGTACATCACCTCCACCTTCATCAATCTGTACAGCCATTAGTCGAGGTGCAAATTCAACCACATGTGTATCCAGACCCAGACTCTTTACTGCATTGGCACATTCAAGACCTAATAAACCACCGCCAACAACAACACCGACCTTGCCTCTTTTACCGGCATCGGTAATTGCTTCCAGATCTTCTATCGTTCGATAAACAAGACAATCATCACGATCATGTCCCGCTACAGGTGGAACAAAAGGATAAGAACCGGTTGCTAATACAAGTTTGTCATAATCAATTTTTAAGCCTTTCTCTGAAAACACCTCTTTGTGTTCACGATCAATCGCGACTGCTTTATCACCGATATGAATTGTAATGTTATTGTTTTCAAAAAAACCATCTTCGACCATAGACAGATCTTCAGCCGTCTTACCGGTGAAAAATTCTGATAGATGAACACGATCATAGGCAGGACGTGCTTCTTCACAAAACGTAATAATCTCATATTGATCCTGAGCATTTCGTTCAGACAATGACTCAAGGAACTTCTGCCCAACCATTCCGTTACCAATAACAACAAGTTTCTTTTTCATATTTTTATCTTCAATTTCCTAATGGCAATAAAAAAGGCGCATTGAGACTGTGAAATCTCAAGCGCCTTTGCTGATCCAACTTATTACCATCTAAATTATAAAATACTTGATAGTAAATACTTCTAAAATCAGTGTTGCAGCATCTATGCCACTGGCTTAATTGCATACTAAGTCATTGTTTTTAAATAGAAAACAGCTAATTCTTATAACTGCTACCTGAATTAAATGCCCTATATAAGTGCATTAAGATAAAACTAATGTTTAAACTTGGTGCAAAGCTATTATTTTTTATCACTACATTGATGCAATCCTATAGAAAATCAACAACTTAACTATTTGGCATGATTGCTGCGATAGTGATGCTAATGCTTGATTATTCCCCTCAATAGTCAAGCAAGAAACAAGCAAAGGCGCTTGAGATTTCACCGTCTCAATGCGTCTTTCTTTTGTCCACTGGAAGGATAGTGACTTAACAACAACTTCTAAAGGAATTGTGCGCTACAAGCCATACTCAGAATACACATTACTTGAGAATATTCATTGCGAAACTGAACCCGGTGTCGGCTATCGTTTTATAGCTTATGACAATTAACCATTAAATTGCATTGGGACGATAAACGACGACTTTCATGACAAATTAAAGGCTTGTCTATCACAAGATTTTGAATAATCAGGATTTTTTAAACGCATTTAAAACTTTATTCTAACTAATATTTAGTACGTACAACCGCCTTAAACTTAATCTACATTATATTGTTTTTAATATAACGTTTCGTATTTTCTCCCTGGGATTTATTTCGTTCCAGCATTTCAGTAACCGCCAAAACTGCCGATATATACAATGTTAGGCCTTAATCCAGGAGAGAATTGCTATGGTTTTACCTATAAAAAAAGAGATCAATCGACGTAGACAAGAACGAAAATATTTTACTCATAAGGTTAACTGGATGCATCAAGCTGGATCGTCTGTTGAACTGGAAGCACTTGATATGTCTCCCTGGGGAATCTTCGTCTCGGATGAAGGAAAAATGATGCGACAGGTTAAAAACAATGATCCAGTGACGATAAGCATTGATATTGGTAAAGAGAAATTTGATCTTCGTGCGAAAGTCCGTTGGTCAGGAACCAGTGTCAGTCATGAGAAAAGAGGTTTTGGTCTTGAGTTTGATGATCAATCAAAAACATTGGCTGAAGAGTTATTTTTACAACATGATGAGAATGGAATGTTTTTTGTTCCGGAAGAATAAGCTATTTAGGTAAAAGCGATATTAAATAGATAATAACTAGAAATAAAATAATACTTAAGCCTTTCCAGAAACTGACCGGATTACGTTCAATTAGCGGTCGATAATCTTCCGTTGAAAGTGTTGAATTCGGATGACGTAAGTCGTACAGAAATTCAGACAACTCTTCATAACGTTTAGCAGGATTTGGATGTACCGCTTTTTTCAATGTCGCACTAATCCATTTTGGTACAGAACTCACATGATCCGTTATCGGGATATAATTCATTTTTTCTTTGAGATTGCTTACCTTCCAGTTTGATGGCATTTCACCGAAAGGTAATTTACCGGATAACATTTCGTAGCACATCACGCCCAGGGAATATATATCGGAACGATTGGAACCGGGTTGATCATTTGCATATTCCGGTGCCGTATAATTTTTTGTACCTAATAAATTCGTTTGTTCTACCGGTGAACTTATTTCTGCAATACCGGCAACTTTGGCCGAACCAAAATCAATAATCTTCGCTGTGCCGAATTGATCAATAATAATATTTTCCGGTTTTAAATCCTGATGCAGCATTTCCAGTCTATGGAACGCCTGTATTCCCTTACCTATTTGTTCAATGATCAAACGTACTTCTTGCAAATCCGGATTGGCATTATCATTCATCCATTGTCTTAAAGTTGATCCTTCGAGAAATTCTTCAATAATATAAAGAAAACGTCTTCTCCTGCTTGGCTCATAAACTTTAACAACATGCTGGTTTTCTATTCGACGACCAATCCATTCTTCTCGTATAAAACGATCAATATAAGCAGGGTCATCTTCATAATTAACAGAAGGCGTTTTCATAATCAGATTCAGACCGGTATCGGTATCTTCAACCAGATATAATTGAGATCGACTACTACTACTTACTTCTCTGATAACACGATAACCATCTATGATCATGCCTTCAGACAATTCCGGCGGGAAAGGTAATTCTGTCAGTTGTTGATAAACATCATTCGGATCCTGGCTGGGTAATTCCTTTATCTCAATTAATTGACAACTTAAATTATCCGGACTGCCATTTGACTGCGCAGTTCTGCCAATTATTTCTGCCGCTTTGTTTAAGTTACTTTTATTTTCATAAATTATTTTAAGTAAGTCTTCTTCGCTTATGTGTTCATGTACTCCATCTGTTGTAAGAATATACAAATCACCCACTTCAGCAGTGTGTTTGCTATAATCAATTTGCAGATACGTATCCGCACCCATGGCGCGACTCAGGTAATTTTTTTCTTTAGAAACCCAGGTCTTATGATCAACAGTTAATTGTTTTATATAACCTTCACGAAGTTGGTAGATACGACTATCGCCGATATGAATAACATGACAAGTGGTAGACTTAATCACTAATGCACTTAGTGTTGTCACATGTCCTTTGTGTCGATTTATTTCATTTTTACCCTGACTATATAACCAGCTATTTAATGCGGTGAGTACTTGTTCTACCGATTTTTTGACTGACCATGTTTCCGGCGTACTAAAATAATCTGACAAAAACCCGGTGACACAAGCCTGACTTGCTTCCTTACTATGTTCACTACTGCTAATACCATCGGCAATAGCAATGGCTATGCCTTTCGCCGTACATAAATTCTCATCAGGAATTTTCACACCACAATAATCCTGATTCGCTGGCTTATTGCCTTTATCAGTAAACTGACCAACATTAACTTTTAATTTAGATGCCATTGTTCGTGGTTCGTATCTCGTGGTTCGTATCTCGTGGTTCGTATCTCGTATCTCGTGGTTCGGTGTTCCTGGATATCCTAACCCCCAATCCCTAACCCCTATAAACCCATTACCTATTCCACATCGATCATTTGCACAGTACCATCCGGTAACACTTCCGCCATTGAGCCTTGCGGTTCATCCAGAAACATTACAGCAATCAAAGTAAAAATAGCCGCCCCGGCAATCACCAGAAAAAATATCTCAGGTGTAACAAATGACAATACCGTTAGAAAACAAACTGCACCGACATTACCATATGCCCCTGCCATACCGGCAATCTGTCCGGTTAATCGACGTTGTACTAATGGCACAACAGCAAACACGGCACCTTCACCTGATTGAACAAAGAAAGAACAACACATTGTCACAATAACAGCTACAGGTATTGCCCAGGCAGAATTTATCTGGCTCATTATGAAGTAACCAACTGCCAGACCACACAAAGTAATAATCAATGTCTTTTTCCTGCCCAATTTATCACTGAACCAGCCACCTGTCGGGCGAGCAACCAGATTCATAAACGCAAAACCGGAAGCCAACATACCGGCAGCAATCTGTGAAATATCAAATGTATCGAGAAAAAACAGTGGCAACATGGAAACGACTGCGAGTTCAGAACCAAAGGTCACCATATAAGCCAGATCCAGAATAGCAACCTGTTTAAATTTATAACGATGAATTTCCGGAACATCTTCCTTAAAGATATGTGCATTAACATGATGAATCTTATATGTCTGAAAAGCATAGATACATACCAGACTGACATAAATCATAGATGCGATGATATCAGACAATAAACCGAGCGTTGTCAGTTTCCATGTTAATACAGCAAGTGCTGCATAAAGCGGAATATTCATAACCAGGTAAAAATAAAAATCGCCTTTACTTGTTACTTCAAGTCCACCTGTTTTGTTTGGCTTAAAATAAGTAGAACCTTCAGGTGTATCTGTCACTGAAAAGAAATAAACAAAAGCATAAATAAATATCAATACGCCTGTTGTCGCAACTGCATAACGCCAACCGTCATCACCACCATAAAACAGCGCTAAAGTCGGTAAGAGCATGGCCGCTGCAGCTGATCCGAAATTGCCCCAACCACCGTAAATGCCTTCAGCCAGACCAACCTGTTTCGCCGGAAACCATTCGCTAATCATACGAATGCCAATAACAAAACCCGCGCCAACGAAACCCAGCATAAATCGGGCAATAGCTAAAGTTTCAAAACTCTTTGCGAAAGCAAAGAACATACAGATAAAGCTGGAAAAAAATAACAAGGAGGAATAAACCTTTCGCGGCCCAAAGTTATCCACCAACATCCCAATAATAATTCGTGATGGAATTGTCAAAGCAACATTCAGGATAAATAATATTTTTACCTGTTGTTCAGTAAGATCAAATGTATCTCGAATTGAAGCCATCAATGGTGCATGACTAAACCAGACAACAAAAGTAAGAAAGAATGCAAACCAGGATAAATGTAATATCCTGAACTTTCCTGTAAACGACAGAAATTTAAATGATGCCTGTGTAGCACTCATCGAATAAGCTCCTATGCTCTAAATAGTTATCAATCTGATAGCTTAAGCTATTCTATTAATTGATAACGTTGGTAATTATTCTTTATATAATGAGACCTTTGCACGAGTGCTTATTTAACCCAAAACCCTGGCACTATCGTCATTCCCGCCTGCGCGGGAATGACAGAACTCTGGTGTTTTTATACAAAACTGAGCTGTGTTAGTTTCGTGCAAAGGTCTCATAATATTTGAAGTGTAGAAATATACAGGTTATTTTCGTACGCAATACTAAATCATATGAAGATACTTTCAATACTAATTACTTTTTACTTAATGATTATCGCACTCCGCCAGAAAAGTAATAAGCTCTTCTCTGTATTTATAATAATCAGGATGCGCGACTAATGCCTTGCGGCTACGTGGGCGCGGCAAATCAACTTCCATGACTTTACCAACCCTGGCATTTGGTCCATTTGTCATCATCACAACGCGATCAGCCAATAAAATTGCTTCATCAACATCGTGTGTCACAACAACTGCTGTTACCTGCGTTCGCGTCCAGACTTCCATCAGTACTTCCTGTAATTCCCAGCGCGTTAATGAATCCAGCATACCAAAAGGTTCATCCAGCAATAATAATTTTGGCGATAATGCAAAAGCTCTTGCAATACCAACGCGCTGTTTCATGCCGTTGGATAATTCAGCTGCCTTTTTGTGTAATGAATCACCTAAACCAACTCTGTTTAAATAATACTCAACAATCTCATTTCTTTCTTTAGAAGTAGCATGCGGAAAAACGCGCTCGACACCCAAAGCAACATTTTCATGCGCTGTCATCCATGGAAACAAACTGGGAGCCTGAAACACAACAGCACGATCAGGGCCGGCACCATCGATCTCACGTTTATCAAGTACAATACCACCATCACTGATTTCATTAAGACCGGCAGTCATCGATAACACCGTTGACTTTCCACAACCGGAATGGCCGATGATTGAAATGAATTCACCTTTCTTCATATTCAGGTTAAAACCATCAACGACAGTTAATGGGCCTTTCGGCGTCGGGTAAACTTTGCTGACATTAAAAAATTCCAGATACTTTGATTCACCCTGATTTTTTAAATAAGGTTTCAGCGCAGAAGGTGCATCATTTTTTTTCTTTGAACGGTCAACAGGTGTCAGTGGTGGTAACTGAATGATATTATCAGTAGCTGTTCCACCTTCCTGAATACCGATTTTCATCAGGTATTGTGTTATATCACTTCGTAGTTGTTTAAATTTTTCATCGTGATTCATTGCTGTTCTATCGCGCGGACGTGGCAGATCGACGATAAACTCTGGACCAAAAGTCGCATCCGGCCCCGGATTCAATGGAATAATTCTATCGGCCATGATGAGTCCTTCATCTACATCATTGGTAATCAAAATAACTGTTTTCTTATCCTGTTCCCAGATACGTATGATTTCATCTTGCAGATTGGCGCGAGTTAATGCATCAAGCGCACTTAAGGGTTCATCAAGTAACAATACATCCGGACTCGCAGCAAGTGCTCTGGCAACATTGACTCGTTGACGCATACCGCCAGACAGTTCAGCCGGACGTCGATGTGTTGCATGAGAAAGCCCAACCATGTCGATATACTTTTCAACATGTGCTTTACGTTGTTCTGCACTCCAGTCCTTATAAGTCGAATCAACTGAAAGAGCGATGTTTCCGTAAACCGTTAACCAGGGCATTAATGAATAACTCTGGAATACTACTCCTCTATCCGGTCCCGGTTCGGTAATCACTTTTCCGTTTTTAATAACTTCACCACTGTCCGGTTTAATCAAACCGGCAATAGCAGAGATTAAGGTTGTTTTGCCACTACCGGAAAAACCAACAATGGCAACGAATTCGCCTTCAGTAATTTCAAGATTAATATCTTTTAGTACAGAAGTTTTACTTGACCCACTGCCATAAGATTTATTCAGATTATTTATCGTTAGAAATGACATTGTTATTTATCCTTATCTCGCTTCGCCAAAAGAGAAAAACTTCTGCAATGTCAGCATGACACGATCCAGAAAGAAGCCAATCAAACCAATGGTAAATACTGCGACCATAATTTTTCCTAAGGATTGTGAACTACCATTCTGGAATTCGTCCCAGACAAATTTACCCAGACCTGGATTTTGTGCCAGCATTTCTGCTGCGATCAATACCATCCAGCCAACGCCAAGAGACAAACGTAAGCCGGTAAAAATCAATGGCAGTGAACTTGGCAATACGATCTTGGTAACCGTTTTAATCCAGCTTAACTTTAAGACTTTAGAGACATTCATTAAGTCTTTATCAATAGAAGCAACACCTACCGCAGTATTAATCAAGGTTGGCCATAATGAACAAAGTGTTACTGTAATAGCAGAGGTTAAAAATGATTTATCAAACCACGAATTATCTGTAACTTCATAAGTTGCACTGACAACCAGTGTCACAATCGGTAACCACGCTAATGGCGATACCGGTTTAAAAATTTGTATGATTGGATTTAAAGCCGTATTAACAATCGTACTTAGACCACAAACAATACCAAGTGGGACAGCAATAAGCGTTGCGATAATAAAACCGGTAAAGACAGTCCAGAGACTGGTAACAATTTGATCAAGATATGTCGGCTTACCGGTATAGGGTCTTACTTTAATTTCAGCATCAGGATTCTTTGCCAGTTTTTTTGCATTGCGTTCATCCTGACGTGCATGAAATTCAGCTTCTTTCTCTCGTTCCTGATAGTGATCATCAACCAGATTTTTAGTTTGTTCCCATACTGCTGCCGGGCCAGGAATAGCACCGAGACTGGTTTGCACTTTTCCGGCAGACCAATCCCAGAGCATTAAAAATATAATGAATGCAACAATGGGGATACCCATGATCATCCATAGTTGTTTAAATTGTTCCGCCGGACTTTCACCTGCAAACATTTTGACAAAAGGAATACCCCAGTTGAGTCCGGTTAACTCAAGAAAGCTAACTAACTTTCTTGAAAAAGCACTACTAGAACTTTTTTTCTCCATTGTTTTTACCTCAACTTTCTCAACAACTGAAGAATCATTCTCTTCTTCCAGATTTTCATTTTTTAATGCTGTATTAGTTTCCATAATGACTTCTCTAAGTACTGTAAAAAAATTTAAGGCGCCTGCATAATTACAGGCGCCGTGTTACTTACGAGGGGATAATTAATCTACGACATCACTACCTTTTAAACCGATAGGAAACTTAGCCAAATAATCATTTGGTACTTTCCCATCGTAGACAATGTTATCGATAAAATGTGTTTCCGGATCACGATAGCCGTCCGTTTCCCAAGGCATGTCTTCTTTTGCAATCTTGCCTTCTTCTAACAATTCTTTTGCTGCGGCTAAATAAATGTCAGGACGATATACTTTTTTGGCAATCTCATGATACCAACTATCCGGTTTCTCTTCTGTGATCTGACCCCAACGGCGCATCTGCGTTAAGTACCAGATTGCATCACTGTAGTACGGATAGGTTGCAAAATAACGATAGAACACATTGAAGTCAGGTAAATCTCGCTTGTCACCTTTTTCATATTCAAAGGTTCCCGTCATACTGTTGGCAATAACTTCGTAATCAGCGCCGACATATTCAGACTGCGACAGAATCTTTACTGCTTCAGGTCGGTTTGCATCATTGTTTTCATCCAGCCATTTGGCTGCACGGATTAATGCTTTAACAACCGCCTTATGTGTGTTTGGATTTGCTTTAGCCCACTCGGCACTAACACCAAATACTTTTTCAGGATTGTTTTTCCAGATTTCATAATCTGTTACAACAGGAACACCAATACCTTTAAACACGGCTTGTTGATTCCAGGGTTCACCAACGCAGTAACCATGAATCGTTCCAGCCTCCATAGTCGCTGGCATTTGTGGTGGCGGCGTTACAGACAACAAGGCATCAGCATTAATCTGGCCGGTGATGTCTGTTTTAGAATAATAACCGGGATGAATACCGCCTGCGGCTAACCAATAACGTAATTCATAGTTATGTGTTGATACAGGAAACACCATGCCCATTTTGAAAGGCTTACCTTCCGCTTTATATTTATCAACAACTGGCTTTAACGCATCGGCTTTAATCGGATGCACGGGTTTACCATCTTCGCCGATTGGAACGTTCTTTTTCATTTGTTCCCAGATGTCATTTGAAACGGTAATAGCATTACCATTTAAATCCATACTGAATGCAGTAATAACATCGGCTTTGGTACCGAAGCCAATCGTTGCGCCCAATGGTTGACCTGCCAGCATATGTGCGCCATCAAGTTCACCATCAATCACACGATCCAGTAATACTTTCCAGTTTGCCTGCGGTTCAAGTGTTACGAATAAACCTTCATCTTCAAAATATCCTTTTTCATAGGCAATCGCTAAAGGTGCCATATCTGTTAATTTAATAAATCCAAACTTGAGATCTTCTTTTTCAAGATCATCAACAGCGTAAACATATCCTGAACCGAGAACTGTTAACATTAATGCTTTTAATAAATACCTGCTTATGCCTGAAAGATTTAATATCTTCATTGTTTACATTACTCCAAAAGTAGTTACAAAATTTAAATCAAAAAATTCTTTCCAAAAAAAAACGCCCACTACAAACCTGTCAATGGAATGTAAGTGGACGCCTTTGTCCGTTCATAATGATTACCAGTCTTTGGTATCGATACTCACTCGGGTTGTCTTCATGACATTAAACCAATGTGTGTTATTTAATAAGCATGATAATGCAACTAGCTTGCCATCATCAGGAATTGCTTGATTTTATTGGCTTTTAGCGGTTTATCAGGATTTTAACGATACGAAAATGCACCAATATAGACACAAATATTCAGTTAGAATGTGCGAACGCACAAAAAAAGAGCAGTTAAGATTTATTTAATTTTTTAAGTGCTTCAAGGTCAACTTTCATACTATGAACATCAAAAGCAGATAAATAATCGAGTATATTTTCCGAATCAAAAATATGACCATCAAAATAAGCATCTGCACCCATATCAAATTGCTGTTCTTTTTCCTTTAAGATCCAGGCATCGTGATGTTCGCCTTCCCTTTTATAATTTGAAGCTGGATAACTCATACCTGATTGTTCTGCTGCTTCACGATAAATGTCCGGTCGATAAACTGATTCCACTGTTTTTCTGATATCTATACTTTCTGTTAATTGTCCCCATCGATACATTTGTGTAATGGTCCAACTTGCATGAGACCGCCATGGAAAGTTAGCAAGATAACGATGGAACACATTGAAGTCAGGAACTGAAATGGATTTTCCGTTCGCGCTATATTTAAAATCACCTGCCATAGAAAGATTGATTACCTCTTTCGAAATGCCAATGTATTTTTTATCTGCCAGTATCTCTGCCGCCTCATTACGATTTTCTGCCTTATCTATCCACGCAGCAGATTCAAGTAAGGCCTTAATTAAAGCGAGATGTGTATCAGGATATTTTTCAGCCCAATCACGGGTTACACCAAATACTTTTTCAGGTGAATTATTCCATATTTCATAACCGGTTAATAATATCTTGCCAGCATCCTCCTTTACTGCCGCACTATTCCAGGGTCCGCCCACACAAAACCCGTCAATCTGTCCATGTTTAAGATTATCAACTATGTATTGCGGCGGAATAACTCTTAGATGAACATCCTGATCCGGATTAATACCGGCAGAAGCCATCCAATATCGAATTTCATAATTGTGATTTGAAAAAGGATAAACCATAGCGAAATTTAATAGTGCTTTTCCAGATACTTTATTTTCATCAATCACTTGCTTCAATGCGGTAGCGCTTCGCTTCGGATCAGAAACCAGGTCAGGATCGATTACTAATAAACGTTCATAAAGCTCATTTGAAACAGTAATAGCGTTACCATTCAGATTCATACTGAATGCAGTCAGCATAGGCTTTCGGGTAAAACCAAGACCTAATGTTGTTGCAATAGGCATTCCCGCTAACATATGTGCACCATCTAATGCGCCAACACAAACCTTATCTCGAATATTGGCCCATGATGCTTCTTTATATAGTTCTACTTCTAAACCATGCTTTTCAAATAAGCCTGTTTCTTTAGCGACTGCCAGTACACAACAATCATTTAAAGGAATAAAACCAAGTTTTAAATCCGGTTTTTCCGGTGTTAGTTGATTTGTTTTATCTGCTTTATTCATAGTTATCATCATCCAGACTATTTCAGGAGTTCCGCCGCCGCGATAATGCTTCGGGCAAGCTCAACAAGTTTCATATTTCTACTCATGGCGATTTTCTGCATAGATTTATGTGCAGTAGCTTCATCCTGATTTGACTGTTTCATAACAATACCTTTTGCACGTTCAATTAACTTTCTTTCTTCCAGAGTGTTTTTGGTTTTTTTGAGTTCATCTCGAATCATTTGGTATTCATTGAAACGTGCAATTGCCGTTTCGAGGATTGGCATAACTCTTTTTGGCTGTAGGCCATCAACAATATAAGCTGTTACTCCAGCTTTAACTGCTTTATGTATGGTCTGACTATCATCATCATTGGTAAACATGACCACCGGACGAGGCTGGTCGGAACTGATACTTTGCATTTGTTCCAAAGTATCGCGATCCGGAGAGTCCATATCGATAATAATAATATCCGGCAGAAAACGATTAACCATCTTATATAAATCATCTCCCGCAGATGCCCTTGCAACAATCTTATGACCAAGATTGTTAAGCAACTTTTCCATGGCCATAGAACGTTCGGGAAGCTCATCAATGAGCATAATATTTAATTGTCGTGTTTCTTTGGTCATACAGGATCTGAAGTTGATAGAAATTGCTTCACTATAAACAAAAATACTCCCTTTCTCAAAATTGAGAAAGGGAGCCAAGCTTATTACGAGAGGAACTACTTTAAAACTATTAATATTTAAAGGCGAAGTATGCCCAGAACTTGGACAAATCGGTTGCTTTGGTATTACCCACGTCTGAAGAAGCATCATAAGCCGCATACTTCAAACCAACTTCATACTTCTTGTTAAACATCTTGGTAAACCAGACGTCAATTTCATCACCATAATCAAAACTACCGGTTTCAGCTTCGAGCATATGATAAGACACAATCAACTTGGTATCGTATTTACCCGTAGCCACCATAGTGAAATAGGTGTCTTCAATGCCCGCAGCCGGTGTTAACAGAAAATTATCCGCCCAGCCTTGAAAAGCATGGCCAGTTGCAAGTGGTGTGCGAAAGACTGTTCCTTGCGTACCTTTGTCACTTTCCAATACTTCATACGAGGCTTTGGCAAGAAGTGAAGTGATAAAACTGTCAAGCGTTACTTTAAAACCGGCTTCAGCTAAATAATAATCTGCATCATAGTTATTAGGGTTTGAACCGGTATCACTTTGGGTTGCATATTCACCGGTATAAATAAATTTGGTTTTGTCATTAATAACCGGAATTGCACCGTTCGCCCGAATACCATAAGTCGTACTTGAATTTGCGAGATCAGCCGTACTGGTAAAATCAAGATCGTAATAATATCCTTCCAGCTTCGCATATTTAAAACCATTGTATTTAGCATTAAATATCGGTGCTTCCATATCTCTATCGGTACCGAAGATCGTATTGTTATTCCAGATATAACCTGCCATTAACTCGGTATCTTTAAAAGAAGTATTGGTTACCGTAACTGCATCCTGGGTCTGCCAATTTTGACGCCATAATACTGTACCTAAATAACGATGAAATGGCGCACCACGAGGAGTGATAATCTGTCGTCCCACTTTGACAAGCGTATTATCAATCATCTTGAAACCCAGATAAGCCTGATTAATTTCTGTTCCGTCAGGATCTGCAATAGTTGGTTTTGTGGCTTGACCGTTTCTTGTAGAGTTATATTGATTACCATCGGTTATATCGGTTACATTTTCAAATTCAAGATAGCCAAACACGTTATGAAAATCACCGGTCGTATAACCTAATGTAGTTCTTGCAGTTGTCGCATCAGCTTCCTGTGAGGTTGCGGCCTTGGATTTATCATCGACATGCTCGTATCGCGTACGAAAACTAAAATCAACCTTACCACCAGTTAAAGCATCCATTAATGCATCTTCTGCATTGGCATTAATGGAAACAATCATCAATCCGGTTAACAGAATCTTTAACACTGGTGCCCCATTTAATGAATTAATATTCACTTTTATCTCTCCCATCTCATATAAATAAAAAATTTTACGGGTTCCAGAACAAAAAAAGCCATGCCAGAAAATAAACACTTTCCAGAATGGCTTCATTACCGTTTAAAACATTATGTTTGTTCTGATTACGCCGTTGTAATCAATTTAGTGACAAATTTAAATTAAGTCACATTGTGAAATGAGTAATAGCAAATAGCAGGCCAACCTGACATATCATTGAATTCATTATGTTTTTAAATAAATTTTCAAAACATATCTATTCAACATTGCACTAACATAGTTCGAAGAAATGAAACCTGTACCATATAAGTGCTTTTAAAATACATCTGTTTATTAGAATCAAACTTGATCCAGATCATATTTTTTATTAGCAATACTTAATAAATAACAAAACTAAATTAAAAAAATTTACGCTCTTTAAAATTAATATCTTAAAATTTACTAATAGAATTATTAGCTGTAAAAAAAACAGGCTTATTTTATTTTTACGATCGATATTGATGCAACACTCCTCAAAAGAGTGCATTTAAATTAATAAACTGTTTATTAATTTAAAAATAGTTTTTATAAATTCAATCACTTATTCATAAAATATATTTATGGCATGCATCATGCTGTATCTATAAATAATTCCAATGCAGGAATTAATAAATGAATTTTATAAACTGTTTTTTATTCTGTTTATAAATTAAAGACAACGGCGTCGCTTTATTTTTTACCTCTGTTATTAACGGG
>Ga0214472_10003668_pt1 | contig 16238 bp, 14 predicted proteins | sample RVTome_6_FD_207662 | JGI IMG/M metagenome (GOLD analysis project Ga0214472, IMG submission 207662) | Soil microbial communities from uranium-contaminated site in the Upper Colorado River Basin, Wyoming, United States - RVT140D175 | ecosystem: Environmental > Terrestrial > Soil > Contaminated >... | reverse complement strand
CTGCTACAATTCTGGCTTTATCTTGAAGGATGGGTTGTTGATGCTAGGTCGTATGCCACCTCATCTAAAGCACCCAACACCATGCACTGGCCGCGACTCATGCATCGATATTAAAGGTTGTACACTACCGGAACACCTAGTAAGTTAAAGCAGAAAGGGCTGCTCGTCCGTAAGGGTGAATTCGTCAGCCGCACGAGATACCGACGCGCAGTGCTGGGTTTGGTTGGAGGAATTAGGTAATAGATAAACCAACTAGCTAAGAGGAGGAACAGATGAACTACAGGTTGATTATTTTAGTGTCGGTTGTTCTCGCTTTCATATGCGGCGGGGCGAGCGACTCGTCGAGTCAGAATTGGGAAACTTTGCTCCAAAAGCTTTATCCTGCGGCCAAAAAAGAGGGCGCGGTTCACTTTAACGGAGCGGGCGGCGGCGGCATAGAAATCGGCGGCAAAGATGGAATGGAGAAATTTTCCAAGCGCTTTCCGGGAATCAGCATCGTCGTGAGCGGGCTCTCGTCTTCCAAGCTCTATCCGAGAGTCATCGCGGAGGCCCGGGCCGGTAGTCTCACGGTGGACATGGACGTCGAAGATCCACCGGCAGTCAAGCCCATGATCGATCGCGGGTTAATCGCCATGATGGACCCCAAAGAGCTTACCGATAAACCGGAGCATTTCAGATTCGTCTTTGACAACAAGCTGCCTGTTTCAAGACACCAAATCACGCACCTGGCGTATAACACCAAGGCGGTTTCGAAAAATGACCTGCCCAAGTCCTATGAGGATCTGCTGAACCCGAAGTGGAAGGGCCGATTGGCGTTTGACGGTCGCGGCATGTGGGGCTTCACGCATCTGCGCATCCTCTGGGGCGAAGATAAGTTTTGGAAATTCATCAACGGGCTGACCGCGCAACAGCCGCTCTGGTCCACCCGCTGCAACAGCGCCACCGACAAAGTCGTAACCGGCGAGGCTCTGATCGGCTGCGTCTCGATGACGAGCTTGGACGAGCTCAAGAAAAAGGGCGCGCCCGTGGAGTTTTTGCCCATCAGTCCGGTGTTCGTGCGCATTGAACTGTTCGTGCCGTTCAAGAACGCACCGCATCCCAACGCGACGAAGCTTCTCATCGGCTGGGCTTTGTCTCCGGAAGGTATTGAGGCCATGAATAAGGCCGGATCGGGCATGGTTGTGCCGGGGACGCCCATTTATGATGTTTTGAAGCCGACGGGCGTTGAGCTTTTTTTCGCGGATCGTCTAACACCGGAACAGCTCGACCTGGTTCAGAAAACCCGAGGCGAGATGGCCAAGGCCTGGGGCGCAGTTAAGTAAGAGTCCGCCGGAAAACCCAGGCAGTCGGCCCATGGACGCAGCCGTCAATCTTACTCGCTTCAAGTGGACGCAAGCTTTTTCTGCCGAGAAACTGATTTATCTGATTCCGGGGGCGATCGTTACCTATCTGGTGCTGCCTCCCTTGGCGCTGCTCATCATGTCTTCTTTTCGGAAGACCCAGGATCAGTTGCCAATCGAGGCAGTGCCGTGGACCTTTGCCAACTACTTGCATGTCTTTACCAGCGCTGAGTCTTATGTGCTGTTCCAGAACAGCCTTACATACGCGCTTTGCACCGTCGTGGTCGCCTCAACGGTCGCGGTGGTGCTGGTTTGGTTGATCGAACGAAGCGATATGCCCCACGGCGACCTCTGTATGTCGCTCGTCCTGATACCGCTGGCCTTGCCGGGTTTGATCACCGCGATCGGTTGGTCCTTTCTAGCGAGCCCGCGGGTCGGCGTCTTTAACGTCGTTTTGCGCAGTCTGTTCGGGATGGATGCTGCGATCGGTCCCCTGAATATTTACTCTCTGGCAGGAATCATCTTTGTCAGTGCGCTTTCCATTATCCCTTCCATCGTGCTCATGCTTTCCGGGGCCTTTCGCAACTTTGACCCGGCGCTCGAGGAAGCGAGCGAAGCCTCGGGAGCATCGGCACTGCGAACCCAGCGATCGGTGACGCTGCCTCTGTTACGCCCCGCGTTGATGGGGGCGTTTATCTATAATCTGGCCGATGCCCTCGACAATTTTCAAATTCCGTCTGTGCTCGGGCTCAACGCGGGTATTCATGTGTATAGCACCAAGATTTATCTCGCCACGAATCCGCTCAGCGGTCTGCCCGATTACGGGCTTGCCAGCGGTTATTCGATGCTGCTCTTCCTTTTGGCGATGGGGCTGATTATCGCCCATCAGCGGACCATGCAGCGCCAACATAACTTTGCGGTGGTGACCGGCAAGGGGTATCGCCCGCGTCGTGTTGCGCTTGGCAAGTGGAAGTATCTCGCCTTCTCGGGGGTAGGGCTGTATTTGTTTCTTGGCGCCGTTTGTCCTTTGCTCGTGCTGATTTGGACGAGCCTGCAGCCGTTTTTTAGCATGCCTTCGGCGGAGGCGTTGGCTCGGCTGACGCTCTCGAACTACCGGGCCTTATTGGATCTCGGACAGTTCAAGGCTGCGATCACCAACACGCTGGTTGTCTCTCTGGCGGTTGCCACGGCAACGATGGTGTTGAGCTCGTTGACTGCTTGGATGGCTGTTCGGGGACGTTTCCGTGGTAGTTCGATTCCCGATTTCTTGACGTTCGTGAACACGGCGGTGCCAAGCGTTGTCTTCGGGCTCGCCATCATGCTGGTGTATTTGAGCTTTCCGATCGTGCGCATCTACGGCACCATCTGGATTATCATCATCGCCTTATGCACGCGTTATTTATCTTTTTCCACGCGTCTCATGGGTGGGGCAGTGGTGCAGATTCACAAAGAACTTGAAGAAGCGTCCGAGGCAAGCGGCGGATCCCCCTGGGTCACGGTTTTTCGCATCACGCTACCGCTGCTCATGCCGGCTTTACTTAGCGGTTGGCTGTGGGTAGCGGTTCACACGCTGCGGGAGGCCACCATTGCGGTCATGCTCATGACGCCGGCCAACGTGGTGTTGTCCGCGCTGGTGTGGGAAAAATTTCAGCAAGGTGGGGAGCATGGCCTGGTGGCTGCGATGAGCGTGGTCATTATATCTATATCAATGACGTTGACTTTCTTCGGGCGCAAGGTACTGCTGCCAAGGCAAAATTGAGCCACGAAACCACGAACCATCGAGGGTTCGACGTTGTTGACTAAGTGGACTCGTCAACCGTGCTAGATAATTCAACCGTCAACCGTGTCATCAACCGTCAACCGTCAACCGTGTCAGGCTTTGATTATTTGGTATTTTCGCATCCGGTCCTTTTTAGATTTTCACAGAGTCGATCGATTGACGAATTTCATCCGGGGGGAACAATGGGACATTCTGGATTTCCTTTTTGATCCGCCATCCGCCGCAGTTCAAGTCACAGCATTACTTTTTCAAGTTCATCACTCGCCACACGAGCTCCAGCTAGGTCGACGACAATATCGATCGAAGTGACTTTGTCCGTAGCCTCAAAATTTTGTAGACGAGGCCTTTGTCCAGCTAGTCAGCAGCAGCCCCGAAGTTCATTTGCTCCCGTGCCGACTTTTTGTTCTAATGGGCGCCATCCTAAGGAGAAACCCATGAGCTATCAAAACATCGTCAGCGCGCGCGACGACAAGGTTGCGGTCATCACACTGAACCGACCCGAGAAACTCAACGCCATGAGCTATGAGCTCGCCGCGGAGCTTGACCAAGAACTCACCGACATCGAGAACGACGACGAGATTCGCTGCGTGGTGCTTACCGGCGCCGGGCCACGCGCTTTTTCCGCCGGCGGGGATATCATGCAAATGGTCAAATCGACACCCGAAGAAATGGCCGCGCGCACGGACAAGAGGCGTGAAATGAATTGGCACCTGGCGACCTTTGCCAAACCGCTCATCGGCGCGATCAACGGCATCGCGTACGGCGCCGGCGCCCAGTTGACGACGATGCTCGATATTCGCATCGGTTGCGAGAACACGGAAATTCAGTTTCTCGCCGCCAAATACGGCCGGGCGAATTCCACTTGGTCTTTGCCTCTGGTCGTCGGCATGCCAAAAGCCAAGGAGCTGCTTTACACCGGCCGCCCGGTGAGAGCCGAAGAAGCCGAGCGCATCGGGCTACTCAATCAGGTGGTCTCCAGCGGGGAATTGCTCGGCGTCGCGATCGCGATGGCGAAACAGATCAGTGAAAACGACCCGCGCATGGTGCAAGGCATTAAAAAACTGCTCGACGATGGAGTCGGCAGCGGCTATCGCGATCGTTTCGACGCTGAGCACGCCGCGCGCAAAGGCAAGATGAAGTCCAACTCACCGCGCGAAGGATTCAAAGCCTTTCTAGATCGCAAGGGCATCCGCTAAACGCGCCCGAGGCATTCGTTCATTGGACGTCGCAGCACGGCCAGCCCGAGCCCCTCGGATGGCTTATTTACTATTCGGCTGCAACAGGGATCACGGTTATTTCACTCGGTCGGGCGAGAAAAAGCTTGCCAACAACCGTTTGCGCAGTCCCTCTTCGCCGCCTGGCAAGCGATCGAACTTGGTCGTCCGGTCGGTTTTCTTGAGAATCTTCTGGCCCTCGGGATCTTCGTGCATGGCAACCAAGATGTCGGTCAAACGGGCAACCGTTTGCGGTGACAAATCCGCGCGCACCGAAACCAAGTGGCGCGGCAGCCGCTCGGTCTGCGCCAGCACGGCGAAGTCGGACTTGCGCTCGTCGCTTAGCTTGGCGTGATCGGCGTCACTCATGGCGCCGGCGGCGGCTTGTTTCGTAAACACCCATTCGAGTAGTTTTTCTTGTCGATAAGCGAATAGATAACTGATCTGTCCCGGCGTCGCGTTGGCGTCGAAATCCTTCTTCTCGGCAAGCTTGAAGCCGTTGCGCTGCAAATAAAATTTGGCCATGAGATATCCCGATGTCGAACCGGGATCTTCGAAAACGATGGTTTTGCCGCGCAGGTCGTCAAGCCGCTTGATTTCGCCGTCGCGCTTGGTGAACAAGAGGCTCTGGTATTCGGCCATGCCGCTTTTCCAACGGCGCAGGATCATCTTGGCGGCGCCATGGACGTAATTGATCGTGTAGGTCGGATAAACACTCTCCATGTAGAAATCGACGCGGCGCTGCTCCAAGAGTTTCACCAATTCGAAGGGCGTCGGCGCCACTACGACCTTGGCGGCAACTTCCGGTCCCGACGAGAACCGGCGCCCTACGTAGCGGACCAGATCGAGAAAGTGCGCTTCGATGGCCGCATGGTTGATCTCGGAAATCAGCCCTAATGTGATAGACTGCGAATCCGCCTTGCTACCGGTCTGCGCCGCCGCGACGCCGCCGAGCCAAATCGGTGCATACCATAGCGCGCCAGCCGCGAGTAATGATAACCCAACCCGCCGAAACAACGCCCGGCTGATGAAACCAAAGTAGTGACAATTCATTTCGCTCTCCCAAAGCCATCTTCTTTATAAGATCCAGCCAAACCTGGCAAGATAATTGCCGGATAATCAATCAATTGAATTCGCGAACGGGTTTGAACCCCGCCGCTATCTAATTATCGCAAAGGGGATGCTCGCCCCCTTGTATATTGATTTTGGCCCGCCTCAAAAGGCGGGGTTTTATGAGAATCAACGACTAAGCCCGGTTGAAAATGGATTCACGTCGGCGCACCGTACGAAAATCATTACCGGAGGAATCATGCGTATTGCCCTTGGACTTCCTAGCCGTGTCGCCGCGGCGAGCGGCTCGTTAATGCTCCAATGGATCACCCGCGCCGAGCAGGGACCATTTTCCAGTCTGGTCGTGACTGACCGCGTGGTGTCGCGAGCCCTCGAGCCACTCGCGATACTCGCCATGGCGGCCGGGGCGACCAAGCGCATTGGTTTGATGACCAGTGTCGTCATCGGACCCACTCGAGAAAGCACGTTACTTGCCCGACAGGCCGCTACGATTGATGTGCTTTCCAACGGACGATTGACCCTGGGTGTTAGCATCGGTGTACGCGAAAATGACTACCTGGCCACTGGCGAGAATTTTCATCGGCGCGGCCGGCGCTCGGAAGAGCAGTACGCCCTGCTGCGTCGTCTGTGGGCGGGCGAAGCGATGGCCAACGACCTGGGCGCCATCGGACCGGCGTCGCCCCGATCCGGCGGCCCTGAGTTGCTCATCGGCGGCTATGTGCCGGCCATCGCGTCGCGCATCGGCCGATGGGGCGACGGCTACATGGCGCCGGGAGGGGGCGAGCCGCAAGCGATGCAAAAGATGTGGCGTGACGTTCAACAAGCGTGGCAAGACAATCATCGCCGCGGCCAGCCCCGGTGGGTCGGTGCCAGCTATTTCGCCCTCGGGCCCAGCGCCGCCGCACAAGCCGCCAGTTATATCAACGCCAACTACGGCTATAATCCCGATCTTGCCGCGCGCCGGCTGCGCGGCATCCCGACCTCGGTCGCTGCAATCGAAATCGCGATCAAGCACCAAGCCGACATGGGAGTCGATGAATTCATCCTTCGACCCTGCGCCGAAGAAATCGATCAGATGGAACGTCTCGACGAAGTGGCGGCACGGCTTACTTAGGCGAAAAGACCGCGGGTTAACGCACTTGGGTGATATAGCGCTGAAACAATCGGAGCGCCACATCCGGGCGGCTCTCGGAGAGCAGCCCGACGGCGTACAGCTGATATGTGGCATCCAAGAATTTTGTCGGCTCGCGCGGACGCAGCGGTTGGACACGATCGTCGTGGTCTGGCCGCTGGGTAAGAATGTAAGCAGCGTGGGCATTGTGGACAAACACCCCGCCGGTGCCGATCAGCGTGTGCGTATCGCGCATATCCTTGCCGTAATGCACCCAGGTCTCGCCTTCGCGAGCGACGATTCTTTCGCGTCGACCGACGTGCCGGTCGACCGCTAGATCGACGGCCGTGCGCGCTAGCACCGCATCGGCCGCGAGATGCCACGGCTCCTGCGGCACGGTACCGGTCTCCTGCCCGATCTGATCTATGTAATCGCCAAGCTTTTCGTATGGGATGGCTTGTTTTGGAAAGTCCTGGCGCAAATCCTCGGTCAGCTTATCCAAGCCCACCCGGGCGACGATCGTTGCTGCGTTGAAGCGAATGCCGAGATCGCCCTCCACCGTGCGCTTGGCGTAGGGCTCGGCCAATCCCTGCGCGATGACACTTTCACCGGCGGGAAGACCGTAGCCAATCGAATGGACGTCGGTGGTCGCGCCGCCAACGTCAACCACCAACATATCACCCCAACCCTTTTCATTCGCCGTGCCATCGGCACCGAGCCGAACGCCTTGGATCACAGCCATCGGTGTCGGCAACACCACCGGAACGATGCCTTGCAGCGCGTCCAGCCCCTTAGCGTGAGTAATCCGCTCCATGAAGAGTTCGCGGATCGCTTCGCGCGCCGATTCCACCGCGAGGATGCCGGCCTTCGGCATCACGTTGTCGACAACACGGACTTCTTTACCGGCTTGTTTAAGAATGGCCACCACTTGGTCAACCACCGCGCGATTGCCGCCAATCACCATGGGCACCGAGACGCTGGTCGCGGCAAGCGAGCGGGCATTGTGAAGAATCGTTTCCGAATCGCCGCCATCGACTCCGCCAGTGAGCAAGATCATGTCGGGTTTCAGCCCTTCGACCTCCTTGATCTTAGCTTCTGTCAACTTGAACGCCGACGAGCCAACGATCTTAGCCCCGGCGCCAAGCGCGGCTTGATTGGCCGCTTCCACCGTCAGACCCGGCACATTGCCGACCACGACGATGCGCAAGCCGCCCGCCGCGCTGCTCGAAGCGAGCACGACCTTGCCGTCGAGAACGCTTAGATCCTTCGGCACGGCGCCAAAAACAGCATGGCGGTCGTGCAAGTTTCTCAGCCCCTGCAGCAAGCCTTCGCGCACATCGGTTAGGACCGTGGACGGCGCTTGGCTGCGGCCGAGCACTTCCGCCTTGGACAAATCGACCGCCGTAACCTTGGTAAAGGTACTGCCGAAATCAATCAGAATAGCAATGGAGGACAAATGTAATCTAAAATTAAAAATTCAAAATTGAGGACCATCAAGAGCGATCTCCCCTGCTAGTGAATTTTTAGTTTCTTCCCTTCTCGTTTCAGTAATTTCATCGCAATGTCGTAATCGTTTGATGCGTATGTATGGCCGCTGCAAGACAAATCAATTGAGTTCGCGAACGGGGTTTGAACCCCGCTCGCGACCAAGGGGATGCTCGCCCCTTTGGAAACCCCATTAATTTTATGCCCGCCTCAAGAGACGGGGCTTTATGAGAATAAAACAACCATGCCGCGCCACAACCCAACCTAGTACCCCCAACGCGCCTCGGCCTTTTTCAAACGCTGAAACTCTTCGTCAAGTTCTTTGCGCGAGCGCAGTTCTTTGAATGCCTCGTCGACCAAATCTTGGGCAACCACCTCTTTGATCGGCGGAACCGTGTAGTTGAGCTCGCCAAGCTTTGCTTCTTCTTTGAGCATATCCTCAAAACCCGACGCTCGGCCGTCGAGCGGAAACGGCATCGCTTCCAGATCGCGCAGCGAGCGCGGCGCTTGGACCTTGCGCTCTTCGGGGTCCGGACTGGTCAAGCGAACGCGCTTTTCGAGATTGACGAGGTATTCGTAGTTCTTCGGCACATCGCGCACGAACCAGTACGAGCGGACCAAACCTCGCAAGAAGGCTTTGACCATATCGGGGCGCTCTTCGAGAATGCGCCCGGTGGAGACAATCACTCTTTCCGGCCGGCCATCCGGATATTGCTCCGCCGGTGATACCAAGACATTGCAACCTTCCGCGAGCAGATCCTCGGCATACCAGGGAGGCACCGGCGCGCATTCGACGCGGCCGGCGCGGATCGCGTCTTTGTGCAGCTGCGAGTTGACGCCGATGCGTACCCACTCAACATCCTTTTCCAAATCCAATCCGGCTTTGACCAGCTGAATCTGGATCGCCCAATGGCGTATGCTGTTAAAGTCGCTGATGCCAACCCGCTTTCCTTTGAGGTCCTGCAAGGATTTGATATGCGGCGGACCAACCCAAACGTTGGTGTGCTGGTTGCGCCAGCCGGCGATGATGTAAAGATCGGCGCCGCGGGCGCGCTGATAGAACACCGTGCGGGATTGCACGTCGAGGGCGATGTCCACCGACTTTTCCTTCATCGCCTGGGAGATGCCGAGCTTCTCCAGCCCAAACGGAACCATCGAATCGGTGAGCAACTCATAAGCCAAGCTACCGTCCGCGGTCTTCAACCCTTCGTCGTAAAAATAGTTCATTTCGTGCGCCGCCCGTACCGGCACTTGGTGCAGCATATGATAACAAGTCGGCGCGATCCTCAGTTTACCGTCTAGCATGTTGTCTCCCCTTTCCTTGATTCCATCTCTAAGGTTAATTTGTCGACGACCCCGGCGCTCCTCGGCGGAGCCTCCGAAGAGCCCAGCGGAAGTAAGCGACCATCGCCGTTGGCGTATCTTAAATTTGGTAGGGCGAAAAGCGTCCGCGAAGCGGCTGGGTCTCGTCGCACTCTATCAAAACAGCCAGGCCGCCAAAAACGCTGCGAGCGCAACCATCGCTAGGATGCCCATCGTAACTTGCCGCCAATCGCCGCGACTCAGCGGGGTGCTCGAGCGCCGCGTGCTGCATGCCTCATCGCCGGATGGCGCGCTGGCCTCACCATCCTTTTCCCGCAATAACTGCACCGCGCGCAGCGCATCCGCTCGGCTGACCTGAACCTTAATTTCATTGAATCGATGACTTCTGTTTGGTGTATCGAGATCCCGCTCAGCCGTCAAGACGCAGGCGATCCCTGCTGCTTCCAGCTTGCCGGCGATCCGCCTGGCTTCGTCGCGGGCGGGTACCGTCGCAACGGTGACGCTGCCAGCTTTCGATTGGTCGGTTGCCTTGGCCATATCACACTCGCTCAGTTAGTTGCCAATTTATCCCTCGCGCGTGCGCGCCTGGGGTCCGAATGGTTCCGGCTGAAAAGGTGCGTCACGGCTTTCAATAAACGCCCCTAGACCGCCGCGCTGCCGGGCTTCTTCGAGCGGCCGGTAAAACGCCTCGCGCCGTGAGAGCTGCGCCCGCGCCGACAGTTCCGCATCGAGCGACCAGGCTTTCGCTAAACCCATCATCTCGTATCCCGACGATGCTTTTTGCAAGTTGATCTTCACCGTATCTGGCGGCACCAAGGCGATCCGCTCGACTAATCGAAATACTTCTTCGAGCAACTTGTTCTCGGGCATGACCTGGTTTATCAAACGCAGCCGTAGCGCCTCCTTGGCATCGATAGGATCGCCGGTGAGACCGTAACGTAAGGCATTTTTAAATCTACCCAGAGCCGTCCAGATAAAATCCGTGCCATCGCTATGACGCACCTGCGGCTGGCCGAAAACGGCGTCGTCGGCCGCGATAGTTAAATGCGCCGACAGCGCCAGCGCCGAAGCGGAGCCAAGACACCAGCCGCTCACTGCGGCAACGATCGGTTTGGGATAATGCCAGCGATAAAGCTGCCGGTCGATTTTTTCTTTGCGCGCGTAGTCGCGTAGCCCGTCATAGACGTCCACCAACGCGCGGTTCTCGGGAATCCCATAGGGCCACACCATGGGGCCCTCGGCCGACTCGCTCAAATCGTCGCCCACCGAAAACGAACCGCCGGCGCCGGTGATCACGACGGCGCGAACCGCGTCGTCGTCCCTGGCTAGCTCCAACGCCGCCTGAAGCTCGTCCTTGAGCCGGCTGTTCATGGTGTTGAGCACAGTCGGCCGATTGAGCGTAATCAACAGGCCACGGCGCTGCTTCTCATATAGAATGGTTTCAAAGTCCTGCACTTTCGTCCGTTCTCGCTACGATTTAATAGCAGCAATATCAGAATCAACCGGGACTTTCGCCTGCGGGGTATGAACCCCGCAGGCGACCAAAGGAGATGCTCGCCCCCTTTGGAAACCCCATTAATTTTGTGCCCGCAGCAAGCTGCGGGGAATATTAGATTCAAATCGTTCCAGCTGTTCAACCCGTTTAAGATTCTGCTCAGGACCGTCAGCCCTATTCTCAACGTCTTGAACGATTGGAACGGCTGGAACGGCATTTCTCTTAATCATTCGCGCCGCTTCGCCCGCGGCCCGAAGGGCTCCGGCTGAAACGGCCCATCGCGCCTTTGCAAGTAGGCTTTCGTGCCCTCGTTTTTGCGCTTTGCCTCCAACGGTCGGCGCAGCTCTTCCAGGAGCAAGGTATGCGCCGCCGCCGACATCTGCCCGTCCATCGTCCAGGCGTCCTTGAAGCCCATCATTTGCATTCCCAGGGTCGCCACCGCGAGGTTGAGCTTGACGGTTTCCGGCGATATTTTCGCGATCCGTTCGACGATCGCGAAACATTCATCGAGCAAGCGCTCGGCGGGCACGACCTTATTCACCAAGCCGATGCGCAGCGCCTCTTCAGCATCGATGTGATCGCCGGTGAGCGAGTAACGCAAGCCGTCTTTGAAGCCGGCCAGCAAGGTCCAGATAAATCCCGTGTTCGAACCATGACGCACTTCTGGCTGCGCGAACACCGCGCGCTCCGAAGCGATGGTGATATGCGTGAAAAGCGCCATCCACGAGCCCACGCCCATGGTCCAACCGTTGACCGCGCCGATGACCGGCTTCTCGCACTCGAAGATGCGCATGAAAATTTTTTCATGACCGCGAAAGTTGTCGATGAACTCGCTCGCGCTACTGTCAGCGCGCACCCCGTAGGGCCAGTCGATCTCGCGCCGTCGGCCGGGTCCACCGCCCTGATCCATGCCGGTGGAGAAGGCTCGGTCTCCAGATCCCGTCAAGACGATGGCGCGAACCTCCGGATCGGCAACCGCGTCATCGAGCGCGGAGCTTAATTTGTGCAGCATCGGCCGGGTCGCGGCGTTCATCGCCTCAGGCCGGTTGAGCGTAATCAGCACGCCGCAGCGCTGCTTTTGGTAGAGTATTTCCGTCGCTTCCGCCATGCCTCGGTCACTTTTTCGCGAGCGCTCGAATAAAGCCCCTGTCAGCGATCTGTCTCATAGCTGTAAAATGAAAATCAATCTTAGCAAATGACCCATGGCACCTTCCGAAAATTTCAAATTTGTCCTTGCGGTTATCACCGCAAACAATTTTAGTCAACGAAATTGATGCAACGATGGCGCCGTGACCATCAGGCAATGCGATCACGCACCGTCAAAGCCCAGCGCCGCTTTCGGCGCAATCGATACACCGTGCACTCCCGCGTTCTCGATGGCGCGCGCGACGAAGCCGGAAGCTTTCACCGCTTCGACGAACTCGCGCAAATACTTCACCGCTTCACCTCGGCCTTTGACGATTCCCAGCGCCTGGCCCATCGCCATAAAACGGTCATCGAACAGGCACGAGCCGGGAAGCTTCGACGAACTCGCGATGAGAGTCTGCCGCACGCCGGCGAGCACGTCGACCTTACCGGATAGTATTAGGTCGAACGCCGACTCCGGGCTCTGCGCACGGACAATCTGAGCGTGCTTTAAACTGCGGCTCAAAAACAGATCGTAGGCGCTCTTACCCGAAACCCCGACGCGCACACCCTCCCGGTCGACATCGGCAACTTTGTGAAAAGGCGCGCCCGCTGGAATCAGATAAATCCCTTCGATCTCGATATAGGGGGCGGTGAAATCGATCTCACTCGTGCGCCCAGGGTCCACCGCGAGAAACGCCACGTCCCATTTTCCGGCTGTCACCGCATCGAACATCTTACCGGCAGACTCGAAAGCGACGATCTCGACAGGTAATTCAGTTCGCCGGCCCAACTCGCGGGCCAAATCGATCGCGACGCCACGCGACTCGCCGGTTTCTGCGCCGCGCGTGACCAATACTGGATTGCCGTAGTTAATGCCAACGCGCAGCTTGCCTGTTGGCGCGAGCGCAGCAGCTAGCGACGGAGAATTCATCGGGACTCCCTTGGATGTAAAATTGCCGAGAGCGCAATTCACTATTCGGGTAGCCCATTGAGAAGATACATGGCCTGCAGTGCCGGGCTCGGCTTGCCGAGCCCGCCGAACCAGCGGTCGTAAATCTGCGCTACGCTCCCCGAGCGGTAGAGCTCGGCCAGTGCCCGATTGACGACCAGCCGGAACGCGGCGTCGTTGCGACGCACCATGAATCCATAAGGCTCATAGGAAAACAATATATTCTGGATGGTGAAAACAGACGGTTGCTTCGCCGTCACGATGAGGCCGATGAGGATGCCCCGATCAGAAGCGAACGCTTCGACAAGACCCTTCTCGACCGCGTCGCGCCCCGCCAAATGGTCCTTGACGTGAACCATCTGAACCGTGACAAATGCTTCTTTGAGATAGTTTGTTAGTGCAGTCTCCGTGGTGGTCCCGGCAATGACGGCGATGCGCTTATCGGCTAGATCAGCCAAAGCACGGAGATTCAAGTCCGACTTGGTCAGCAAACCGCCGCCGTCGACGAAAGTCATCAGGCTGAAGTCCACCCGCTCCTGGCGCGAAAGGCTGGCGGTGGTCGTGCCGCATTCGATGTCCACCTTGCCCTCGGCCACCATATCAACCCGGTTCTCAGCCGTGACCGGCACCCAATTGAGCTTTAGGCTGACTCCGAGTTGATTCTGGATTGCGCTCGCGACATGGGTGCAGAGATCGATGGAATAGCCCACCGGCTCCCGGTTCGGTCCGGGAAAAGAGAACGGAGGCGCCGCATCCCGGTAGCCCAGGTTCAGGGTACTCGTTGACTTGACCTGCTCAAGTGTCCCATTCAATCCTTGCTCCGAGACCGCGCACCCGAAGATTGCCACCGCCGACCACAGACTCATGGCTAAGGTCGTTCTTGTCATACCGTTCTCCCTCAGAAACATGACTTCACACCTTCCATCCCAGCGACAGATCGACGCGCGTTCCCACCGGATCGAGGACAAAGGTTTCGGCAAATCGTCCATCCCGAGGAAGATTGGCGGTACCACCGGTGGCACCGGCGGCCTGGGCGGTTTCGACCGCTGCCTTCACGTCTTGCACTTCCATGCCAAAGTGAAAAATTCCCTCGCGGCGGTTTCGCGCCGGAAGAATCGCCAAATTGATGTGGCCGTCAGAAAGATAGATCGCGCTGCCGTTCTGGGTCGGTTCACCGCTTCGCGCGACCTCGCCGGGCCGAAAGAAGTCTTGTAGAACGCCGCAAGCTTCTCGGTATCTTTCGTCAGTACTGCGATAGGCCGAATCCGTGCCATGTTTTGTCTCCTCTCCCCTTTCGAGCGTAAATCAATAGTTCCTTTGCCTCAGGCCGCTCCGCTTCGGCGACTCGCGGCCATACTATCGAAGTCCGCGCGTGATTGTAAATCGAAAATTCATCCGATATTGATGACCAGGACAAATTATTTCTGTCACTTTTGTCGCAGAAATTTCGCACAAGCATGGATCTTAGCCCAGCACGACGACTTAAACCCGAGACACGAAACCGAAAACTCGCAACCGCGGCTTCGCCGACTTGACACAAATCTCTGATCCAAGTAAGAATCGCGAAAATCCAAAAACAACTTGTGCCGAGGAATTTCATGGCAAATCCATCAGGGCCGTTGACCGGCTACCGCGTGCTTGACCTGGGCGGACCCCTGAGTCTGCACTGCACTAAATTATTAGCCGACATGGGCGCCGACGTGATCAAAATCGAGCCGCCTGGGGGCGACGAGTCGCGCCGCGTACCGCCGTTCAAGGACGATGCGCCCCATTCGGAAAAAAGCCTTTATTTTCTTCACTTCAATACCAACAAGCGCGGCATCACCCTCGACGTCGAGAAACCCGACGGCCGTGAGATCCTGTTGGAATTGTGCAAAAAAGCGGACGTCCTGATCGAGACCAATCGGCCGTCGCGCGCCAAAGAATTGCGCCTGACCTATCAAGACCTGAGCGCGGTCAATCCGGCGTTGATCGTGGCGTCGATCACGCCCTTCGGCCAAAGCGGTCCGTGGAAAGAATACAAAGCGAATGACATGGCGGGCATCGGCCTCGGCAACCTGCTCTATCTCGCCGGCGAGCCCGGCGAACCGCCGCTGCAACCCCCGGGTGAAATCGCCTACGGCATGGCGTCCACTTACGGCGCGTTCGGCATCGCCGTGGCGCTTTATCATCGACTCGAAAGCGGCAAAGGCCAGCAGATCGACGTATCGATGCATGAATGCGCCGGCCACATTGCCGGATATTTTATTCCCACCTTCGGATACACCGGCGAGAAGCCGGCGCGTGCTTCGCGCAAGGGTGAAGAGACCGACCTCTACGATCCCTATCAGACCAAAAACGGTTACGCGCGCATCTTCATCATCCCCGTTGAGCAATGGCGCAGGCTGGTCGACTGGATGGGTAAGCCAGCTTCGATCTCGGGACCCGAGTTCGAAAAAATGGCCTATCGACGAAAGCATCCAGAGATCGTCGTTGGCGCCATCGCGGAATTCTGCGCGCGCCACACCAAAGAAGAACTGTATGAAGAAGGTCAAAAACGCCGCATTGCGGTCACGCCGATCAACACCGCCGGTGAGTTCATCGAAATGGAGCAAACCAAATCGCGCGGCCTGTTCGTCGACATGGAACATCCGGTGATCGGCAAGTATAAACAATTCGGCGTCGTGCCGCAGCTGATGGAGACTCCCGGCGCCATCCACCGCCCGGCGCCGCTGCTCGGCGAGCATAACCAAGAAGTATTCATCGGCGATCTCGGCATGACCAACGACGATCTCGTCGCGCTGCGCGCCGAAGGAGTGATCTGAAGACACGTTGGAGTGTTGGAGCACTGGAATGATGGAGTGTTGGGAAATCCGGAAACCCACTATTCCTTTACTCCACCACTCCATCACTCCAGCTAAGTAAAGAGCAAGGTGAACGTCCTATGAGCAAGCTACCCCTTGAAGGCATTCGCGTTATCGAGCTTACCACCGGCGCCGCTGGCCCCACCGTGGCGCGCGTGCTCGGCGAATTTGGCGCTGAAGTGATTCGCTGCGAGACCCGTCTGCGCGGCGACGGTCACCGCGGCGAAGATCCCAAGCTGTGGAACAAGAAGCCGGACTTCATGAAACTCCAGCGCGGCAAGAAATCCTTCACGGTCAACATGCAAACTGCCAGAGGCCGCGAATTGGTCAAAGAACTGGCCAAGAAGTCCGACGTGTTGATAGAAAATTTCGGCTTGGGCATTTTAGAAAAATGGGGCCTCAACTGGCCCGATCTTCAGCTGATCAACCCGCGGATTATCTTGATCCGGGTCAAAGGCATGGGTTGCACCGGTCCCCATGCAGCCGATCTGACTTACGG
>Ga0214472_10003667_pt1 | contig 16241 bp, 15 predicted proteins | sample RVTome_6_FD_207662 | JGI IMG/M metagenome (GOLD analysis project Ga0214472, IMG submission 207662) | Soil microbial communities from uranium-contaminated site in the Upper Colorado River Basin, Wyoming, United States - RVT140D175 | ecosystem: Environmental > Terrestrial > Soil > Contaminated >... | reverse complement strand
ACCGAGACGCTGGCCATGGGCAATGTCGCCACGACCGCCCACGTGCTCGCCGCGCTCAAGGACATGGGGGTGGGCATCGCCATCGACGACTTCGGCACCGGCTACTCGTCGCTCGCCTACCTCGGCCAGTATCCACTCGACACGCTCAAGATCGACCTGTCCTTCGTGCAGGCGATCGGGCGCGAGCCGCGCATGGAGACGATCATCCACGCCGTGATCGCGATGGGCCGCACGCTGGATCTCAAGCTGATCGCCGAAGGAGCCGAGACGGCGCAGCAGGTCGATTTCCTGCGCGAGGCCGGTTGCGCGGTCGTGCAAGGCTATTTCCTGGGCGCGCCAATGCCGGCCGAGCACTTCGAAGCGCGCTATTGCGGCTAGTCGGCGCCGTGACGCGCGCCGCGCCGGGCGCTGCAGGATCGGTTGCCCGGCGCACTGCGTCACGCAAACCGACGCGCCGCCGGTGTGACGGGGGAAGCGTCAACCCGCCCGCAGCGGGGCGCTCACCGGTCGAGGATCAGGCGCACCCGTTCGGGCGTGGGGGGATGGGTCGACAGGTAAGCGCCCTTCTCGTCCTTCGATGCGTCCAGGCGCTGCAGGATGGTGGCCAGGCGAGCCGGGTCGATCCCGTGCCGCCGCAGGGTATCCACCGCGTGCCGATCGGCTTCGCGTTCGAAGGCGCGCGAATAGCCGAGTTCGGTCAGGATCAACGGCAAGGCCGTGGCCGCCGACGACACCGACGAGACGTCGCCCACCACCATCGCGCCGAGCAGGCCCATCGCCGAGGCCTGGATCGAACGGCGGATCGCATGGCGATGCGCGACATGGCCTATTTCGTGGGCGAGCACCCCGATCAACTCCTCGTCGTGCTGCGCGAGCTCGGTCAGCTGATCGGTGATCACGATCGTGCCGGCCGGCAGCGCAAGCGCGTTGGCACCGATGCTGGCGCCGGCGTCGCGAAACAGCACACGTATGGCGCCCCCTTCACCGGCCTCGCCGGCAAAGGGCGCGAACAGCGCGCGCAGGCGCGCCTGCTCGGCCTCGGCGAGGCGGCTTGGCGCGAGCATCTGCCGCTCGAGCAGCTCCAGCACCAGACGGTCGGCCTGCGCATGGACCTGGGCGGGCAAGGCGAAGGCCACCACGCGGGCCAGCGCCGGCACCCCCCATTGCACGCTGCCCCACACAAAGGCGATCGTGACCAGCAGACCGATCAGCACATAGCGCAGCCGCGACTCGAGCCGGTGCACCAGGCCGCGGGTGACACCGCGCCCCGGCGCGAGGTGATCGACCGCCTCGTTGTCGTCGGTTTCGAAACTGGCCCCCCCGGGAAAGCGCAGGACCCGTGGCGTATGGCCCAGGCGCGCGGAAATCTCGACGCTCGCCAGCGCGACCGGCGCATGCAGTGCGCCGTCGGCGCCTTCCACCCGGAGCCATTCGCCGTCGCGCAGCAGCGTGGCCTCGCGTCGGCGGGAACTCGTGCCGTCGAAGTAGCGCCCGGCGATCCGCATCAGATCCCCAGATCCACGTCGAACAGGTCGCCGATCTCGCCGCCCAGCGCCGACACCTCGTCACGGGCGGCGGCGGCGAATTCGTCGAGGTCGCCCTCGGCCACGACGCGGATGTGGTCGGCCGCATAGCGCGCACTGCGCACCTTCGCCCACGGGTAGAAGAGCCCCAGCGTGAAGACGATGGCAAGCGTGTTGGTCAGCATCAACGCCGCGTAGGAGCCCAGGCGGTAGTCGGCCGCCATGCGATGCACGCCCAGCGCGGTGTTGTTGTACGTCAGGTTGGCGAACCTCACGTTGAACAGGGCGAAGGCGAGCAGATAGGCGGCGAGCATCGCAACGGGGGCTGCCACGGGCAGCACCATCGAGATGAGGGCGGTGGCAGCGAGCCCGCCGAGCATCACGCCGAGCAGCGCCAGGAAGGCCATGTAGAAGCCGCGGGGCGTGGCGCCGAAGGTAAACGGCGTCATGCCGTAGCGGCTGTTGGCGATGATGAAGCGTTGCTGGCGGCACAGCGCGTACGGAAACAGCAGGCCGAAGCTCAGCGCCCCGAGCATGGGCCACAGCAGAAACACCTTGTAGGCTTCTCCGAGCTGGCCGTCGAAGCCGAAACGCACCCCGCGCCAGGCCGAATTGTGGTTGCGGAAGGCGATCCCGCGCACCATCACCCACGGCAATATGGCAATGAATGCCAGCATGAGCACGACCCCCAGCAAGGGGACGAACTGGTCCGCGAGCATGTACACCACGAGCAGCGCAAAGGCGATCAGGCGTCCCTTGAGGATGCGGAGCGGATCGGCGAGGTAGTCGAAACTCCCGTCGTCGAGGCGGGTGTTGCCGTGAAGGTAGCGCTGGGTGCGCACCTTCGCCCAGGCGGAATAGACGCCGAGGGTGACGAGGCTGAGCAGGATATTGACGATCCAGATGCGGAAGAACTCGAAACCGTCGCCGGAGAACCGGAATGGCACTACCCGGAGCTCGTCCGCGCCGAGCGGGGGTGCGGCCACCGGCGCTGCCGCAGGCGCTGCCGCTGGGGCTGCCGCTGGGGCTGCCGGCGGTACCGCCGGCTCCGGTGGCACCGCCGGCTGGGCCGGCCCGGCCGCGGGCGGTACGGCCACTGCGGATGCCGGCCCGGCATCCACGCTGACCGCCATGCCGATGCCCAGCAGCCGGTCACGGAAGGTATTGGCCGCCGCGTGGGTGAGGTTGCGCTTGAACACCACCCGGGGATGGCCGAAGACCTTCGCCACCTCTTCGGCAGACAGGCCGAACAGCTCGCCGAAGCGTTGCATCACCTGCGCGCGCTCGAACCCTTCCAGAATGTCGCCCTGGAACACCAGCGCGTAGCTTGCTTCCGACATTGAACCTCCGAGCGGGACGAAAAAACGGCGCGAACATGCCGGAAGCCCGGGATGGCCGGGCGAAACCCTGCAAGCATGAAGGGAAATGACAGGATGGTATCAGCTCGTCCGCGCCGTGTCAGACGCCAGATGCGGCCGGCCGGTACCGCACCGCGCCGCAGCACTACCCGAGGCGCCGCCGGGCGTGCCGGTGAGCGGGTGAGCCGGAAGCGGTCGCTCAGACCTTGCGCAGGTAGCAGGCCTTCAGCATGAAGTTGCCGGCGTCCATGCGGCAATCCACCTCGTGGTCCCCGCCGGCCAGGCGGATGCTCTTGACCTTGGTGCCCACCTTCAGCGTGATCGATGAACCCTTGACCTTCAGATCCTTGATCAGCACGACCGAATCGCCGTCTGCCAGCACATTGCCATTGGCATCCTTGATCACCGCATCCGCTTCGTCATCAGCGTCCGCGGCGTCGGCCATCGGCCATTCATGGCCGCAGTCGGCACACACGTAGTTGGCCCCGTCCGGGTAGGTGTTTTCCATCGTGCATTGGGGACAGGCGGGAATTGCGGACATGATGTTATCCAGGTTCTGAAAAGGGCCGCATATTCTAGGTCATCACGCGCAGCATCGGCGCGACCGCGCGCGCCGGAATCCGCCGCGCAGGGTGTGGCGCATGCCGCCGCGCCTATCACCGGCGGCGGGTTGCGGGCCTCGAACGGGGCTCGGGAATCGCCCAGTGAAGGCCGTTCGGGAGGGGGGCGTCGCCCGCGCGCAGGCCTGCGGGCGCACGCAACTTCAGGCCCTGCGGCCCCGGTCGGTCCCCTGTCGGCGTCCTGGCCGTATCCCCAAAGGTATATACCTATATACCGCTACGTCTTTCGGATAAGGAATGAGACAATGACCGCACCCGCCTCAAGGTGAATTCCCGCCATGCTCGATCAAAGCGCCGACCCTGCCCTGGTGGCACGGTGTGAATGGGCTGCCCGGCTCTGTGCGCTTGCCGTTGCCGCGCTCGGCGTAGCCGTGCTGCTCGGCTGGGCGCTGGACATCGCCGCGCTGAAGAGCCTGCGCCCGGGGTGGGAATCGATGAAAGACAATACCGCGCTCGGCCTTGTGTTGGCCGGCGTGTCGCTGGCCGCCGCCGGCCGGGTGCGCCACGCTGCCGGCTGGCGCAGCATCCATCTCATCCTGGCCGCCGCGGTGGCCTTGCTCGGACTGCTGACCGTCGGCGAATACCTGTTTGCACTCGATTTCGGCATCGATCGGGCCCTGTTTCCGGTCCCTGACGATGGCGTGAGCACGGCCGCGCCGGGTCGCATGTCGCTCTCCACCGCGGCAGGACTCGCGTTTTCCGGTTTGGCGCTGATCCTGATGGATAGCCGCGCGGGGCGCCTCGGATCCCAGGTCGCAGCGTTTGTCGGCAATCTGATCGGCGTCCTGGCGCTGCTGGGCTACGCGTATGGCGTCGCCGCGTTGTACGGCGTCGCCGCCGTCTCCGGCATGGCGCTGCATACCGCGGCGGGATTGGTGACGGTCAATCTCGGGGTACTGCTCGCGCGTCCGCAGCGCGGCCTGATCGGCGTGGTGACGAGCCGGACTGCGGGCGGCGTCATGGCGCGCCGGCTGTTGCCGCTCGCCCTCATCGCCCCCTTCCTGATCGGCTGGCTGCGCATACAGGGCGAGCGGCTGGGACTCTACGATTCAGCGTTCGGGATCGCCCTGGTTTCCCTCGCCTACGTGGTCCTGTTTACCGCCTTCGTCTGGCGCACCGCCGAGGTGCTGCGCCTTAGCGAGCAGCGCAGGTTTGTGGCGGAACAGGCGCGGTGCCTGCAGCAGGCGCAGTTGACCGGCATCATCGACTCCGCAATGGACGCCATCATCATGGCCGATGCCGCCCAGCGCGTGGTGCTGTTCAATCCCGCCGCCGAGCAGATGTTCGGTCGCAAGGCCGCCGACGTGATCGGCGGGCCGCTCGACGTCCTGCTGCCGCAGCGTTTTCGCGTCGCGCACTTCGAGCATGTCCGGGCGTTCGGCGCGGCCGGGGCGGCCACCCGCCGCGTCGGCGCAGCGGGGGCGATCGCCGGGTTGCGCGCAAACGGTGAGGAATTCCCCATCGAGGCGTCGACTTCCCAGCTCGAAGTGAACAGGGACAAGTACTTCACGGCCATCCTGCGCGACATTACCGCGAGCAGGCGCGTGCAGGCGGCGCTGCGCGACAGCGAGGAACGCGAGCGGGGGCGCTCCGAGGAGTTGTCGAAGCTGCTCGATGCGGTCCCGGCCGCGGTGTGGTTTGCGCGCGATGCAGAGGCGACCGTGATCAGCGGGAATCAGCTTTCCGATGAGTGGCTGCGAGCGCCCGAGGGCGCCAGTGTTTCATGCTCCGGGGGCAGCGGGGACGGGCAGGGAAACGTCAGGATCGTCAAGGACGGGGTGGCGCTCGCGCCCGCCGAGATGCCCCTGCAGCGGGCCGCGGCCGGTGCCGAAGTGCGCGGCTACGAGTTCGACCTGGTGTATCCCGATGGCACCAGCCGCCACGTGCTGGGCAATGCGACGCCCCTGTTGGACGAGCACGGTCGCTCGCGCGGGGCCATATCGGCCTTCGTGGACATCACGGCGCGCCGTCAGGCGGAGCTGGCGATCCAGGCGGCGCGGGCCGAGGCCGAACAGGCGAGCAATGCCAAGTCGCGCTTTCTGGCCGCCGCCAGCCATGACCTTCGGCAGCCGCTGTCGGCGCTGAGCATTTACGCGAACGTGCTCCGCAGCCAAGTTGCGCCGGCCGGCCAGCCGCACCTGGCGAACCTGAAGGACTGCATCGGCAGCCTCAACGCACTGCTCACCGACCTGCTCGACCTGAGCAAGCTGGAAGCGGGCGTGGTGACCCCGAACCTCCGCGATTTTTCCGTCCCCGACGCGCTGTCCAGCCTGGTATCCATTCATGCGCCCGAAGCGCAGCTCAAGGGACTTCAACTGCGCTGCGTCGCCACCGGCCTGACAGCGCACACCGACCCGATCCTGTTCAAGCGCATCCTCGGCAATCTGATCGGCAACGCCATCCGGTATACCGATCGGGGGGGCGTGCTGGTCGGTTGCCGGCGGCGCGGCGCCAGGCATTGGGTCGAGGTGTGGGACACCGGGATCGGCATTGCCGAACACAACACGGCGGTAATCTTCGAGGAATTCCGCCAGCTCGGCGACGAATCCCGCACCCGCGGCAGCGGGCTCGGCCTGGCCATCGTGGCCAAGACCGCGGCCTTGTTGGGCCTGGAAGTCAGTGTGCGGTCCCGACCGGGGCGCGGCTCGGTGTTTGCGATCGAACTGCCGCTGGGGCGGGAACGGACGAGCCCGGCGCCCCAGCCGGGCGCCGCCCTGTGCCGCTCGCTGCGCATCGCGCTGATCGAGGATAACGCGATGGTGCGCGAGGCGCTCGTCAGCGTGCTGGAGGACGCCGGCCATGAGGTGCTTGCCGCGGCCAGCGGCAAGGAACTTCGGGCCGCGCTCGGCAACGTGCCGCCGGACATCGTGGTGTCCGACTACCGGCTTGCGCAAGGCGAAACGGGCTTCGATGTGATCACGGCGGCGAGAGCGGCCATGGGGGACGATCTGCCCGCCATCCTGATTACCGGCGACACCGATCCGAAGCTCATTCGCAGCATGGCCGACCGCGGCATCGTCGTGGTGCACAAGCCCCTCGACCTGGAAACCCTGCAGGCCTACCTCGAGGATCTGACCTGCCACGACCGGCTCGTCACGCATTAGCGCTGCCACGGGCCGGGCACGGCAGCGCACCCGGCCCGAACCACCCCGCAAACGGGGACCAGGTGGCGGCCGCGGCCGAAATTTTCGTAGGTATGCAATGCTTCGGTCGCTATCATGCGCGACCGCCACGAGAGTTTCGCCCATGATCATCCTGAAGAACGTCACCCTGCGCCGGGGTGCCAAGGTATTGCTGGACAGCACCTCCGTCACCCTCAATCCGGGCGAAAAGGTGGGCCTGGTCGGCCGCAACGGGGCCGGCAAATCGACCTTGTTCGGGCTGCTCAACGGCACGCTGCACGAAGACGGGGGCGATTATTCGATCCCCGCGCAATGGCGGATGGCACAGGTCGCGCAGGACATGCCCGAAACCGGCCAGAGCGCGACCGACTTCGTCATCGAGGGCGATACGGTCCTGCTGGCGGCGCGCGCCGAAGTGGATGCCGCCGAGGCCGGCGACGACGGCATGCGCATGGCGCACGCCTACATGGAGCTCCACGACGCCGGCGCCCACGATGCCGAAGCGCGGGCGCAGGCGCTCATTCTCGGGCTCGGCTTCAAGTCCGCCGAGCTCGCCAGCCCGGTCAACAGCTTTTCCGGCGGCTGGCGGATGCGCCTGCAGCTGGCGCGCGCGCTGATGTGTCCGTCCGATCTGCTGCTCCTCGACGAGCCCACCAACCACCTCGACCTCGACGCGCTGGTGTGGCTGGAAGCGTGGCTCAAGCGCTACGCCGGCACCCTTATCGTGATCAGCCATGACCGGGAGTTCCTCGATGCGGTGACGCAGGTCACGCTGCACATCGACAACGCCAAACTGTTGCGCTACGGCGGCAACTACAGCGCCTTCGAAGACATGCGCGCCGAGCAGATGGCGCTGCAGCAGGCCGCCCAGGCCAAGCAGCAGGAGCGCATCGCCCACCTGCAGAAGTTCATCGACCGCTTCAAGGCCAAGGCCAGCAAGGCCAAGCAGGCGCAAAGCCGGGTCAAGGCGCTGGAACGGATGGAGAAGATCGCGCCGGTGCTTGCCGATGCGGAGTTCACCTTCGAATTCCAGGAGCCCGCCAACCTGCCCAACCCCATGCTGTCGATGCAGGACGTGAGCTTCGGCTACGCGCCGCCGCAGGATGCGCCGGCCGGCACGCCGCCCACCGTGATCGTGCGCAACATCAACCGCTCGGTGCACGCCGGGCAGCGGATCGGCATCCTGGGCGCCAACGGGCAGGGGAAATCGACCCTGGTGAAAACGGTCGCGCGCGCGCTCGAAGCCATCGGCGGCGAGATCACCGAAGGCCGGGGGCTCAACATCGGCTATTTCGCGCAACAGGAGCTCGACGTGCTGCGCCCGCAGGACACGCCGATGGAGCACATGATCCGGCTCGCCAAGGAAACCCTTGCGAGCGCACGCGGCGGCTGGATCAACGCGCGCGAGCAGGACCTGCGCAACTTCCTGGGGACCTTCAACTTCAGCGGCGACATGGTCAAGCAGGCGGTCGGCACCATGAGCGGCGGCGAAAAGGCGCGCCTGGTGCTGTGCATGATCGTGTGGCAGCGCCCCAACCTGCTGCTGCTCGACGAGCCGACCAACCACCTCGACCTCGCCACCCGCGAGGCCCTGAGCGTCGCGCTCAACGAGTTCGAGGGCACGGTGATGCTGGTGAGCCACGACCGCGCCCTGTTGCGCGCGGTGTGCGACGAGTTCTGGCTGGTCTCGCGCGGCGGCGTGGAGCCTTTCGACGGCGATCTCGACGACTACCAGCGCTACCTGCTCGACGAGGCCAAACGCTCGCGCGAAGCGGCCGCCACGCCGCGCGCAAAGCGGGCGGCATAGAGCGGAGGCCGCGGGCCGCGGGCGAGTGCCGGTCCGGACGGGCGGCGCGGCCAGCGCCTATTTGTTCGCGCCATCGGTTGCATCCACGCCAACGGCCTATACTGAATAGGCACCGTGCACTCGCCGGTGCGCACCAGGAGCAGGATCATGAGCAAGGCGAAGCAGACCACCAAGGAAGCGAAGAAACAACCTCTTTTGAACCCAAAGGAAAAGAAGGCGGCGAAGCAGGCCAAGAAAAACGCCGCGGATGTCATGCAGCCGATAATTCACCGTTGAGCGTGATGCCACGGCCTGGCGGACGCGAGGCCTTGCAAGGCTTCGATGCCGCGCAGGCGTGCCGCTGCCTTGCCGGCGGCCCGGCGCTGCGCGAAATCGCGGAAGCCTGCGGGACGTCAATCCGGCAATCAAATGAGCGAAGGGGCGATCGGCACCCGTGACCGGGTGACAGGCCGTCCCGTGCGTCCTCGGCTTTCCCCTGGTCGCTCGCGGGGTCCGCGGCGGATCCGGTGCAGCGGCTCGCAAGGGCATCCGGCGGTAACGAGGCCTGCCGATGGTGGCGACCGTCGAGGCCACGTCGAGGTGCAGCGGCTCGCAAGGGCATCCGGCGGTAACGAGGGGCCGGGCGACCAGTGCCGGAGGCCTCGTACCTTCCCGCCAATCGCATGAACAAGACACAAGCAAACAATCCCCTCCATGGCATCACCCTCGAGACGCTGCTGAACGAGCTCGTGGCCTGCTACGGCTGGGACGAGCTGGGGCGGCAGATCGATATCCGGTGCTTCAATCACGAACCCGGCATTGCCTCCAGCCTCAAGTTCCTGCGCCGGACGCCCTGGGCACGCGAGCGCGTGGAGTCGCTGTATGTCTTCATGGTGCGGCGCAAGGCGCAGCGCCAGGGCGTCTGATCGGGCAGGGCAGCCGACGGCATCCGTCGCCGAATGCGTTGGGCCCGACGCCCGCACATGACCGTCCGCTCCCGCCCGATTCGCCGCGGCACAACGGCCGTCCGCCTGCATGCGCACGGCGGCGCAGCGGTCATGGAACTACCAATATTATTCAACGTCGGACGAAAACGAAGGCATGATGAGAATCGCTCGCGCGCCCTTCGCGCTTGACCCGTGGCGCGTGTTGCGTCGCGCTGGATAGGTCGGGCCGAGCGCAATACCCTTGTGTTTTTCCGTTCAACCGCCTGGAGAACTCCCTTGAGCAAGAAGCTTTATGTAGGCAATCTGGCCTACAGCGTCAGCAAGACCGATCTCGAACAGATGTTTGCCGCATACGGCACGGTCGCCTCGGCGCTGATCGTCACGGACCGCGACTCCGGGAGTTCCAAGGGTTTCGGCTTCGTCGAGATGGGTTCCGAAAGTGAGGCGCAAGCCGCCATTGCAGAACTCAACGGCAAGAGCATCGACGGCCGCGCGCTGATCGTGAATGAAGCGCGTCCGCAGGAACCGCGTACCGGTGGGGGCGGAGGCGGTGGCTACGGGCGCGGCGGCGGTGGCGGTGGCGGCCGCAGCGGCCCCGGCGGCGGTGGCGGCGGCTTCGGTCGGGGTGGCAAGCGCTTCTGACATGCACCATCCGACCCGTCCATTCGGGCTGCGAGTGGCGGCCGGCGGGTCGGTGATGGCATAGTGCACGGTCAGGCGGGGCAGGCTTTCGCCTGCTTCCGTGACGATTACACCGTTCCATTCGGCCCGTGCCGACATCAAAGGTAACCTCTTGGCCAAACCAAACTACCAGTTCGAAAAGCGCCAGCGAGATCTGGCGAAGAAAAACAAGCAGGAAGAAAAGCGCCGGCAAAAGCTCGCCGGCAAGGCGCCCGCGGATGACGACGGCGGCAACGTGGCGTCGGATCCGGCCGAAGGGCCGTCATCGGACGCCGGCGGCGCGGCAGGACCGGCCCCGGCTGACGAGACCAAGCCGGACGCGTAAGGTCGTTGCGCCGCAGCGGCGAGCGCGGCGGCGGGCGCAGTCGCGAGCGCCCGTTCCCCCTCGGACGCCGTACTGACCCAGCGCCTTGCGCATCCGGTCGACGACCCTGTGGAGCGCAACGACCCTGCCTTCGGCCGAGACCGCCACGGCGACGTTTCGCCCCGTCATGGCGGCCACCAGGCTCATCTACACGCGGGGCGCGAACGCGTTGACCCGCTCGGGTGCCGCTCTACCGCGCGCCTGTGCACGATCGCAATCGACCGGTCGCCTTCACGTGGCCCCTCAAGCGTGCTCAGGCAGATCGAAATGGGTGCGCAGCACCTCGACGACCTGCTCGAGGGTGAGGTTTTCCCGCACCAGCGGCACCCCGGCGGCGGCGATGTCGGCAAGCCCGGAAAAGGCGAGATCCACGCCGAAACGCCCCGCCGCCTGGCCGAAGGTGAACACGAAGGCGGCGTGCTGCGGGTCGTCCGGTCGCAGCAGCCCGAGGGCCTCCTCATTGTCCCGCCACTGCTCGCTGAGCGCGAGGCGGCCGGCGGCGCGCGGCGCGGCGAGCGCGTCGAGGAGTTGCATCAGCGAGCGGTACTTGAGCTGTGTGAGGGCGGGCATGGCGGGCTCAGCGGGCGGTGTGGCGCAGCAGCGCGAGGCACTCGCGGGTGGCGGCCAGATCGACCGCGCGGGCGTCGTCGAAGTTGGTGATGAGCGGGTCCGCGCCCATCTCGAGCAGCAGCGCGACCATCCCGGCCTTGCCCGCGGATGCCGCGTACATCAGGCAGGTGGCGCCCATGTCGTTGCGGTTGTCCACGTCGATGCCCGCGTGCACGAGCTGCTTCACCACGGCGGCCTGGTCCGACACGCAGGCGAGCCACAGCGCGTTGTTGCCGTCCATGTTGCGGCGCGCGATCGACACGCCCAGCGCGAGCAGTTCGGCGACGAGCTCGGCGCGCCCTTCGAGCGCCGCGCGCATCAGCGGGGTAAGGCCGTGCGCGCGCGGCGCGTCCAGGTCGTCGGCCCCGAAGCCGTGGCGGACGAGGAACCGGGCGAGCGGTGCGCCCGGGGCGGCACAAGCACGCGGCGCGCGCCCGTACGCCGCCCGCTGCGCGGCGAGCGCCGCGGCGAACGCCTCGAAGCCGCCATCCACGCTATAGACCTCGGGGAAGCGGAACTCGGCGAACATCCCCGCCCAGCTCCGGCTGGCGTTGCCGTGATAGCAGTAGATCAGCACCGGGGTGCCGCGGGGCAGGCGTTTCACGGCCGCGCCGAAGCCGCTCTCGGCGAGATGCTCGGCGCCCGCAATGTGCCCGGCGGCGTAGCGGGCCGGGTCGCGCACGTCGAACACGGCGAGGGTGGGCAGCACCCCCTGCTGGTGGCGGATCAGCAGGTCGGCGGCGTCGGCGGCGCTGATGCGGTGATCCTGGCGGCTGGTGGGCGGGGTGGCCATGGGGGCGGTCGTGCTCATGGGGCGGGCGTTCCTGGATGGGAGGGGTCGAGGCGGCGGGACGGTGGATAGGGCGGGGTGCTCCCGATGCGCGGATCGTCCACCGCCCTCCCGACGGTGAAGTGATAAAGCGTCTGCCAGGCGCGGTCCTCGAGACCAAGCAGCTTGTGCACCGCATCGTCGAAGAAGCAGCCGATGCCGGTGCCGCGCAGGCCCAGCGCTTCGGCCTGCAGGTAGAGCACCTGGCCGATCAGCCCCGCCTCGCGGTGGAGCTCGCGATAGGCGGCGGGATCGGCGGCGAGGGCCGCCTCGAACGGTGCCAGCAGGCCCAGCGCGAGACAGGCGTTGGCGGCGATGTCCTGATGGCAGTGCAGGCTGCGCGCGAGGCGGTGCAACTCGACCGGGACGAAACCCTTCAGGAACAGGAGTTCCGGCCCGCCACCGGGAAGCCTCACGGGCAGCGGCGCAAAGCGTTGCCGCAGCCGGGCGATCAGCCCCGCGGCCGCCGCGGCGTCGCGCACCGACAGGTAAAGGCCGGGTTCCAGCCCCTCGACCCGATGCACGAAGAGCACCGGCGTGAGGCGGGCGGCGCTCGCCAGCGCGTCCCACGGCGCGCCGCGATGGGGCACGAGCGCCTCGAGCAGGGCCACGAACGCGTCGTGGGGCATGACGTGGCCGGACGTGAAGCGCTGGGCGCTGCGCCGTCCGAGGATGACTTCGGCCGCCGGGCGCAGGGCGGTGGGCGCCGCCGGCGCGAGCGCGGCGGGCCGGCCGGCGGTGGGGGGCGCAGGGTGCGGGGTCGGCGTGAGCGCATCCGCGCGCCGCGTGGCGGCGGCGACCTCGCCGACGATCGGCCAGCGGTACATGGGCCGCGGGTCGATGAGCGAGGCCGTGCCGTGCCATTGCGGGGTGGCCGGCGGGTGCAGCGCAGCGGGCGCGAGCGGCGCCGGAACCTGTCCGTCGCAGCCCACCGCGAGCAGGATTTCCGCTTCCTCCCGCTCCGTCTCGGGGTGCCGGCGTGCAGGGTAGTCGCTCGCGCGGTCGAGCCCGAGGCGCTGCGCGAGCGTGGTGGTGCCGATACCTTTCGCCTCGCTGAGCGTCCACCCGAGCAGCGAGGCGGCATGGCGCAGCGCGCCGACCGCGTGGCCGACGTCGAGCTGGCAGTAGCGGAATGCCCGCTCGCCGTACTTCCAGGCCTCGCGCCACATCACCGTGCTCAACGCGATCAGCAGGCGCGGCGGGGCGCTCGCGGCGCTCGCCGGATCCTGCGCCCGGCATTCGAGCGCATGCGCCTCCGGGCGGTAGTGATGGACGCCGTCGGCGAGGCCGGCCACGCCGCGCGCGATCACCCATGCTTCCACCGGATGCAGGTTGCCGCTCGAGGGGTTGGCGCGTACCGCCCAGCGGTCCGGCCCGAGGGCCTTCCATCCGGTGAGCCCGAGCGAGAGCTGCAGCAGCAGTCCGAGGCTGTCGGGCGAGGGTGCGTGCGCGGGGTGACTGGCGCCGAGCTGGCCGAACGGAATCGAGAGGGCCTGGCGCAAAGGGTGGTCCGCCGCCAGCTCGGCCGCGAGTGGAAGGGACACGACCGGGGCGCCGGGATAGTGGCGGAACGGCGCGGGCTGCATGTCCCAGTCGAGTGCGCCCGGTCCCGGTGCGTAGGCCCCGAATCGATGCTTGCTGCGCTCGTGATAGAGGCCGACGAGGCGCCCCGGCGGGAGGCCCTCGTCGCGGGCGGGTGGCCGGGCGGCGTGCTCGGGGAGGGTGTCAGCGGGCTTCATGTCTTTCCCCACGCAAGTCCGATACCAGCGCGGATCGACCCGCGCACGGGGCGTGTGCGCGCGCGACGGCGGATTTTGTCCGGCAAGTTGCGGCATGACGAAGGCGCTTGTCGAACATGCGACAAGCGGCTCGGGAACGGAGGGATGCACGCCGCTGTGCGCCTCGGGTACCCTGTCGGCTCTCTTGGCACGGATCCGGGCGCAGACGATCATGCAGGAACTCGAAGCACTTCTCTTCGACGTGGACGGCACCCTGGCGGACACGGAGCGGGACGGCCACCGGGTGGCGTTCAACCTCGCCTTCCGTGACGCCGGCCTGGACTGGGACTGGTCCGCGGAGCGCTACGGCGAGCTGCTGGCCGTCACCGGCGGCAAGGAACGCATCCGCCACTCTCTCGATCGCTACACCCCGGCGTTCGCCCGGCCGGCGGCGGTGGTCGACTTCATCGCCAGCCTGCACCAGGCCAAGACGGCGCACTACACACGGATGCTGGACGACGGACGCATTCCGCTGCGGCCGGGGGTGGCGCGCCTCATCGCGGAGGCACGCGCGGCCGGTCTGCGGCTGGCGGTGGTGACCACCACCACGCCGGCCAACGTCAGCGCCCTGCTGCGCAACGCGCTGGCGGCCGACGCCGAGTCGTGGTTCGAGGTCATCGCGGCCGGCGACGTGGTGCCGGCCAAGAAGCCGGCGTCCGACATCTACCATTACGCGATGGCGCGGCTGGGCCTGCCGCCCGCGCGCTGCATCGCCTTCGAGGACTCGCGCAACGGCCTGCTGGCGGCGCGCGGCGCCGGCCTCGGGACCATCGTCGCGGTGAATGGCTACACGCGGGCCGAGGTGTTCGCCGGCGCCGCCGCGGTGCTCGACGAGTGGGGCGAGCCGGACCGGCCCTTCACCGTCCTCGCCGGCGACTGCGGCGATGCCGCATGCCTCGACCTCGCCCTGGTGCGCCGCCTCCACGCGGCAACGCCGTCACTCGATCTCATCGGATACCATTCATGACGCTATTGTTCCCCCGGCGGGGGTGGTCGGCACGCCTGTCCCGCGTCGGCCCATTCCTGCGTGTCCTCGCCGGCGTGCTGCTGTGCCTGCTCGTGGGCGCTGCCGCTCACGCCCATGGCGTGGCCGAAGGCGACAAGGGCTATATCCAGGAGATCTCGGGCACGCAGCTGTTGCCCTTCGTCTATCTCGGCGCCAAGCACATGGTCACCGGTTACGACCATCTGCTGTTTCTCGCCGGCGTGATCTTCTTCCTCTACAAGCTGAAGGACATTGCGCTCTACGTCAGCCTGTTCGCGGTCGGGCACTCGGTCACGATGCTGTACGGCGTCTACGCCGGGGTGAACGTGAACGCCTTCGTGATCGACGCGATCATCGGTCTGTCGGTCGTGTACAAGGCGCTCGACAATCTCGGGGCCTATCAGCGCTGGTTCGGCGTGCAGCCCGACACCAGGGTCGCCACCCTGGTTTTCGGCTTGTTCCATGGTTTCGGCCTGGCGGCCAAGATCCAGGAGTTCGAGATCGCGCGTGACGGCCTCCTGCCCAATCTGCTGGCCTTCAACGTCGGCGTCGAGATCGGCCAGCTGCTCGCGCTCGGGGCGATCCTGATTGCGATGGGCTACTGGCGACGCACCGCCGGTTTCCTCCGGCACGCCTACACCGCCAACGTCGCCATGATGTGCGCCGGTTTCATGCTGATCGGCTATCAGATCACCGGCCTGTTCGTTTCCTGAGTCTTGCGGAGTCTTCACGCATGTACAACACCGATCTTCCCGCCCGTGCCGAACTGCCGAGCACGGGCCAATTGCTGCGGTCCACCGCCGTTGCCGCGCTGATCGCGGGCGGGCTGCTCGTCACCACCGTCCTTCCCGCCGAATACGGCATCGATCCGACCGGCGTCGGCCGTGCCCTCGGCCTTGCCCGGATGGGTGAGATCAAGCGTTCGCTCGCGACCGGGGCGAGCGTCGGCGAGACCCCGACCGCACAAGCTGTTTCGCCGGCGACGGTGGCCAGCGCCGCACCCGGTCACGAGCACGGCGATGGCCATGCGCACGCAATCGCCGAGCCAACTGCCGCGGCATCCCCATCGGAGCCGCCGGCGACAGAAGTGGTCGCGGCGCGGCAGAACACCGTGACGGTCAAGCTGAAACCGGGCGAGGCGGCGGAAATCAAGCTCGCCATGCGCAAAGACCGCAACGTACGCTATGAATGGTCCGCCGCGGGCGGACCGGTCAACTTCGACACTCACGGCGATCCGTCAGCGCACCGAAGGGTTTTTATCACGGCTACGGCAAAGGTCGAAACGCAAGCGGCGACGTCGGGACGCTGCAGGCCGCCTTTGACGGCAAGCACGGCTGGTACTGGCGCAACCGGTCGGGTGCCGAGGTGACGATCACGCTCAAGACCAGCGGCGATTACGAGCAGATCGAGCGGGTGCTCTGAATCGGTGAGGGCAAGCCGGGGCCCGACCTTGTGCCGGGGAAGACGACGTCGAGACGGCCGGCAGCGGCGCGGCATCTCGCCCGCCGTCCGGCGTCGCGCGCGGGGCGATGCAAGGCCGCGGGCGCGCTTCAGGCCGCGCGCCGATGGCGCGTCTGCAACAGCGCGACGCCGTGCAGCATCACGAACAAGGGCACCAGATAGACCGGGATCAGCAGCA
>Ga0214472_10003666_pt1 | contig 16245 bp, 15 predicted proteins | sample RVTome_6_FD_207662 | JGI IMG/M metagenome (GOLD analysis project Ga0214472, IMG submission 207662) | Soil microbial communities from uranium-contaminated site in the Upper Colorado River Basin, Wyoming, United States - RVT140D175 | ecosystem: Environmental > Terrestrial > Soil > Contaminated >... | reverse complement strand
GGCAGGTCCGGCGAAGAAGGCGAGGAGGGGGATTGAGCCCGGGGCTGACTGCCGGGCGCATCACAGCCCCAGAGGAGGGACACAACCAGAACTATCATCATTGACAGACGGAAGAGGGTACCCATCGGAGCTCCCAAAGTTGAAAAAGGGAAGGCAGGATGCCTTCCCTTTTTCTATAAATGGCGGAGAGAGAGGGATTCGAACCCTCGATACGGTGATTAACCATATACTCGCTTAGCAGGCGAGCGCCTTCGACCTACTCGGCCATCTCTCCGAATGAATATTTTTACGACGCAGCGCGTCGAGGCTTAGCGTCTTAACCGGTGCACCCATCCGCATCGTATCCTTGCGGGCCCCGATTTAATTATCTGGCGGAGGAGGTAGGATTCGAACCCACGGTACTTTCGTACAACGGTTTTCAAGACCGCCGCCTTAAGCCACTCGGCCACTCCTCCGTGAATCTATCGAGCTATCTTCTCCAGCCCCCCCATATAGGGTCGCAGCACCTTCGGAACAATCACCGAGCCGTCCTGCTGCTGGTAGTTTTCGAGGACAGCCAGAAGCGTTCTTCCCACCGCGAGCCCCGAACCGTTCAGGGTATGCACGAACTCGGGCCGAGCCCCCGCCTCCCTGCGGAACCGGATGGCGGCTCTTCGAGCCTGAAAATCGCTGAACGTCGAACAGGAGGAGATTTCCCGGTAGGTCTGCTGTCCGGGGAGCCAGACCTCGACATCGAAGGTCCGGGCGGCGGAAAAACCCATGTCGCCCGTGCAGAGATCCATGACCCGGTAGGGAAGCTCCAGCCGCTTGAGCACTTCTTCGGCATGGCCGAGAAGTTTTTCCAGTTCGGCATCGGAGTCTTCGGGCTTGACCAGCTTGACCAGCTCGACCTTGTTGAACTGATGCTGCCGGACCAGGCCGCGGGTGTCGCGTCCGTGGGAACCGGCCTCCTTGCGGAAGCAGGGAGTGTACGCCGTGAAACACCGGGGCAGGTCTTCTGCGCCGAGAATCTCGTCGCGATGGATGTTGGTCACGGGAACCTCAGCCGTCGGGATGAGAAAGAAATCAACGCCTTCCGTATGAAAAAGATCGTCTTCAAACTTGGGGAGCTGTCCGGTCCCCGTCATGCTGGCCCTGTTTACCATAAAGGGCGGAAGGACTTCAATATATTTATGCTCTTGGGTATGCAGGTCGAGCATGAAGTTGATCAGCGCCCGCTCAAGGCGCGCTCCGGCCCCCTGATAAAGCACGAAACGGGCGCCGGTAATCTTGGTGGCCCGCTCGAAATCCAGAATTCCCAGCGCCTCGCCGATATCCCAGTGGTTCTTCGGCTCGAAAGCGAACTCAGGAATCTTGCCCCAGCGGCGCACTTCCACATTCTGCTCTTCGCTCTGCCCGATGGGGCTCCGGGAATGGGGGAGATTGGGGATACGCAGCAACAGATCGCTGAGGCCCTCCTCCAGCCGGCGCTGCTCCTCGTCAAGCACCTTGATGCGGGAGGAGACGTCCTTCATGCGGCGGATCTCGTCCTGGACCTGGCTCTTGTCGCGGGTCCGGCCGATGAGGTCGGAAACCCGGTTCTTCTCGGCCTTGAGCGCCTCGGATTCACGCAGCAGTTCCAGGCGACGGGAGTCGAGCTGCTTGAACTCGGAGAGGTCGATGCCGCTGCCGCGGGTGGACAAACGCTGCTGCGCTTCTTCGGGATTGTCGCGGAGGTATTTGATATCCAGCATGATGCGGGGCCGTCCTTTCAAAACAAAGCCGTATCTGATAACACTTCCTAACGCGGAGCGTCAAGACTCTCCTCGACCGCCGTGAATCCACCAGCCGGCATCCCCCTCCAGCCACCAGCGAAGCGAGTCTCCATCCCAGATGGCCTGCGCCAGCGCCCTTGCCTCGTCGGTATGCAGCCGTTCGAAAACCGAAGGATACCACTGGCGGGCAAAATCGTTGCCCCGATCCAGGTTCTCCTTGAGCGAGAGGATCATGTCGAGCTGGTCGGCATCGGAGGCAAGGCGGGCATCGAGGGTAAGGGCCCGCGCGGTCTCCCGATGCAGCTCCAGATACTCTTGCGCGAAGGACAGATTGCGGGCCAGGTCCTTTGCGGCGGCATCCTCGTCGCTGCGGACATATTTCTTGTTGACGTAGTTGAGATCGCCGGTTCTGGCCTCGTGCAGATCGTGAAAAAGGCACATGCGCAGCACCCGGTCGGCATCCGCCCCCTCGACCTTGCGGGCCAGGGCGTATCCGATGAGCGCCGTGCGGAAACTGTGCTCCGCCACCGACTCCCGCCCCGACCCCAGGAACTCAAAGCCGCTTCGGGGCGTGCGCCTCAGCATGCCCGCCTCAAACAGAAACTTTGCCAAATCCTCCAACAGGGACTCCTTTGAAAAGAGGGGCTCTCAGCCCAGGCGGATGAAAAAAATACCCAGCAGGATAATGAGTACCGAGGCAAGCCGGATGGCCCCGCAGCGCTCCCGAAGGAAGAGAACCCCGATGCTCACGCCGAAGAGCAGACTGAGCTGACGAAGGGGAAGCGCGTAGCTCAGCGGGGTCAGCTGAAGCCCGTAGCGAAAGGACAAGAAGGAGCCCATCATCACAGGGCCCGAAATCAGCACCTGGGTCCGGTTCAGGCGCCACTCCTCAAGCACCCGGCCCCGGTAACGGGGGCGCATCAGATTGAGGCTCATGAAAAGGAACATGAACATGACGAGAACATAAGTAAAATGCAGGGGGGAATATTCACTCACCCCCTGCTTGTCGATGACCGCGCCGAAGGAATAGATGAAGCCCGCCGCAAGCGCCGCCTGCACCGAGCCGTTCCCCAGGCACAGGAAGGGCCTGAGCATCTCGGCACCGCAGAAGGAGCGAAACTGGATGCAATAGGTGCCGAAGGCCACAAGCAAAATGCCCGCGATGCCCGCCGTGCTCAGGGGCTCCTGAAAATAGAAGAACCCCCAGAGGGGCACATAGAGCATGGAGGTCTGGGTCAGCGGATAGGTCAAGGAGAGATCCCCGCCCCGGTAGGCGCGGCCGCAGAACAGGTGATAGAGGACAAAGCATAGCCCCCCGCCCATGGCCAGAAGCAGCATCTTGGGGCTGGGGGCGGGAAAGGGACGCACATCCAGCAGATGAGCGATATTGAGCAGAGCGCCGGCAACCAGAAACATCCACCAGATGAACACCGTCTTGTCGCGGCTTCGCTTCACCAGGAGGTTCCAGAGCGCGTGCATCAGCGCGGAAAATGCGATAAAAAAGAAGGCTGCCGAAGTCATAGGCGCGCATTGTACTCCAGAGGCTCCCCGGAAAGAAAGGAACTGCAATCGATGACACGCACCGAAAAAGACTCCATGGGAGAGATGCAGGTCCCCCCCAACGCCCTCTACGGAGCCCAGACCGCTCGGGCGATTGAGAACTTCGACATTTCGGGCCGGCGCTTCGGCCGCTCCTTCATCCGCGCCCTCTGCCTCATCAAGGGCTGCAGCGCCCGGACCAACCGGTCCCTCGGCCTGCTGGATGAGAAAATCGCCGGGGTCATCATCGAGGCCGCCGAGGAAGGCCAAGAAGGCAGGCTCGATGCCCACTTCGTCCTCGACATCTTCCAGACCGGCTCGGGCACCAGCACCAACATGAACGCCAACGAGGTCATCGCCAACCGCGCCGTCCAGCTGCTCGGCCATAAAATCGGCGCTAGAAGCATCCACCCCAACGATCAGGTCAACCTCTGCCAGTCGAGCAACGACGTCATCCCCACGGCCATCCACATGGCCGCCGCCTGCGACATCCAAGCGGAGCTCATCCCTGCACTGAAGCTGCTTCACCAGACCCTCGCCGCCAAGGCCGACACCTTCGACGACATCATCAAGATCGGCCGCACCCATTTGCAGGACGCCACCCCCGTGCGCCTCGGCCAGGTCTTCGGCGGCTACGCCCGGCAGGCGGAACTGGGCATCAGGCGCGTCGGCCAGGCGGCCGAGAGCCTGCTCGAGCTCCCCCTCGGGGGCACCGCCGTAGGCACCGGCATCAACTGCCACCCCGACTTTCCGGCCCGAACCATCGCCGCCATCGCCCGGCAGACCGCCCTGCCCTTTCGCGAAGCCGCAAATCACTTCGAGGCGCAGGGCGCCCGGGACGCCCTGGTGGAAGTCAGCGGCGCCCTCAAGGCGCTGGCCGTCAGCCTCTTCAAGATCGCCAACGACATCCGTTTTTTGAGCAGCGGCCCCCGCTGCGGCCTGGGCGAGCTGAAACTCCCCGCCGTGCAGCCCGGCAGCTCCATCATGCCCGGCAAGGTCAACCCCGTCATGGCCGAGAGCCTCATGCAGGTCTGCGCTCAGGTCATCGGGAATGACGCCGCCATCAGCCTCGGCGGCCTCTCGGGCAACTTCGAGCTCAACACCATGATGCCGCTGATGGCCCACAACCTGCTCCAGTCCATCGAGCTGCTCAGCCGAGGTGTCCGCGCCTTTGATTCGCGCTGCCTCAGGGGCCTTTCCGCCGACGAGCAAGGCTGCGCCAGACAGGTGGAACAGAGCCTCGCCATGGTCACGGCCCTGGCACCCAAACTCGGCTACGATCGCGCCGCCGCCCTCGCCAAGGAGGCTCACCGGACGGATAAGACGATTCGGGAGCTGCTGGAGGAGTCGGGGGAGCTGGGGAAGGAAGAGTTGGAGAGATTGCTGGATCCGGCCCGCATGACGGAGCCGGGGTTGGAGCCCTGAGAAAACAACCAGAACAAGGAATGTACCCCCCCATGAACATCCAACGCATCAACCCGGGCCCCCGCTGGTCCGACGTGACCCTCTATAACGGAATCGCCCATTTTGTCGAAGTCGCCGAGGATGCCGGCGAGGATATGGCCGGACAGGTACGGCAGCTGTTTGCGCAGGCGGAAGGCACGCTGGCGAGCATCGGAAGTGACAAGTCCCGCATTCTCTCGGCGAGCATCTATGTTACCGACTTTGCGAACCTGGATGTGCTCAACGCGCTCTGGGAAGCCTGGCTGCCGGAGGGCTGCGCTCCGAGCCGGGCCTGCCTCAAGGTGGAGCTGGCGAACCCCGCCTATCTGGTGGAAATCGCCTTCGTGTCGGCGGGCCCGGTCCAGGGCTGAGCGCCTTTAAAACCGGCGGGTTGCGGCCCGCCGGCCGCCTGCATTTCTTATTTACTTCCCCCCTACCCCTTCAGCACGCCAATAATTTCCTCCCCCAGCACCCCGCGCTGCCAGCGGCGCATACCGGGGATCTCCACCAGGGCATCCTCTTTTTTCGGATGGCGGCGGGCCAGCTCCTGGAGGGTGGCGTTGTTGATGAGCACGCCGGGCTCCAGCTCAAGAAGCGCGGCCTTTTCCTTGCGCCAATTGCGAAGAAGCTCGAAGCGCTCTTCCACCGCGGGGTCTTTAACCACCCGGGGCGAGCGGGGAAACAGGGGCAGCTCCTTCTCCGGCAGTGCCTGCCCCGCCTCGACGGCGGCGCGCAGGGCTCTTCCGTAGCGATCCGCCTGCCGGGCAGAGATGCCTTCGATGGCCACCATGCCCTGAGGTGTCAGTGGCGCGGACTTGGCCATCTCCAGAAGCGGCTTGTTGCCCATGACCTTGAACATGGGGCAGTCCCGGCGCCTTGCCTCCGAGTCCCGGAAGATCAGCAGCTCCTCAAGAATCGCCAGTTCCCTCCGGCTGAGCGTACCGGCCCCCTTGAATCGAAGGAAAAAAGGGCCCTCCGATTCCGTGTGGCGAACCCGCTCCAGAATCTCGAACTCCTCCTTCGCCCAGAAGAGGCGGTTCTTTCTCTCCAGCTGCCCTTCCAGAATCTCGCAGAGGCGGTGCAGATGGCGCGTGTCCTCGGCGGCGTAGCGGATCATCCCCTCGGAGAGAGGGCGCATGGACCAGTCCGCCTTCTGAAATTGCTTGTCCAGCTCCAGGCCGAAATATTTTTGGAGCATGTCGGCCAGGCCGATCTTCTCCTCCCCCAGCAGCTGGGAGGAAATCATGGTGTCGAAGAGCCCCCGGATCTCGATGCCGAAATCCCGGCAGAGGCTGCGGATGTCGTAGTCGGCGGCGTGGAAGATCTTGCGCACCGAAGGGTCGGCGAGGATGGGCTTGAGCGCGTCGAGGTCGGGGCAGGCCAGGGTATCGATGAGCACCGTGTCGGTTTCGGTGGAGAGCTGGATGAGGCAGACCTTCTCCCGATACACATGGAGGGAGTCGGCCTCCAGATCCACGGCGATGCTCCTGCTGCCTTCGAGGTCGCGGGCCAGTTCAAGAAGCTGCCGGGGCTCGGTCAGAATGGGGGGAAGGGACATGTAAGTAAGTCTCCGTTTCAAAAAAGTGGGCGAATCATTGCAAAATCAGCGGGGGGAATCAAGAAGGGGCAGGGCTTTTTTGTGGGCACCGTGCAGGGGAAAGTCCGGCAGCTCGGCGATGCCGACCCAGCGGCCCTGCCCGGCCTCCCGGACCAAGGGGCTGTCGGGCTCCACCCTGGCCCCATAGACTCGAAGATCGAGACGGAAATGGCTGTAGATGTGGCGCAGGGAACCGAGAAGCTCCGGCTCGGCCGGGGCATGCAGCTCCGCAAGCAGTCGCCCCGCCGTCTCTGCGGCGCATCCGCTCTCGGGAACCTGCCGGGCGGGAAACTCCCAGAGCCCTCCGAGCAGAGCTTCGTAGGAGCGCTTGCGCACCAGCACCCGGTCGCAGCAGCGAAGCACCAGGGCCACCTGCCGGACCTCGGGCAGCTTCTTGCGGCGCCGTTTCTCCGGAAGCTCCGACTCCAGGCCAAGCGTCCGCGCCCGGCAGCTGCGCTCCCAGGGGCAGCGCTCGCAGGCGGGCCGGGTGGGCGTGCAGAGCGTGGCGCCCAGATCCATGATGGCCTGGGCGTAATCGTGGGGCCGATCCTGCGGGCAGAGCGCCTCGGCCAGACTCCAGAGAAGACGTTCGTTGCCCCCGGCCCTGGGATCTCCCGCAAGCGCGCAGAGCCGCACCAGCACCCGCCGCACGTTGCCGTCCAGGATGGGCCCCGGAAGGTCGAAGGCGATGGAGCGGATGGCTCCGGCGGTGGAGCGGCCCACGCCGGGAAGGCTCCTCAGCTCCTCGAGCCCGGCAGGGAAAACACCCCGGAAGTTTTCACAGACCCGCATGGCCGCCCGGTGCAGGTTGCGGGCGCGGGAGTAATACCCCAGCCCCGCCCAGAGCGCGATGACCTCATCGAGGGGCGCGGCGGCCAGCTCGCAGACGGACGGGAATTTTTCCAGGAACCGCCGGTAATAGGGGATGACGGCAGCCACCTGGGTCTGCTGAAGCATCACCTCCGAGAGCCAGATGCGGTAAGGATCGCGCGTAGAGCGCCAGGGCAGATCGCGCCCCTTTCGGGCATACCAGCCAAGAAGGCGGGCGCAGAGCTCCGAAGGATCGGCCGGAAGACCGGGTGCCTGGGGGGCAGAGAAAGGAATCAGCCTATCTCCTTCAGGGCCGAGAGCGTCTCATCCATCTCCGCATCGGTGCCGATGGAGATGCGCAGCCCGTGGGAAAGCGCCGGGTCGCTGAAATGGCGCGCCAGGATGCGGCGCTCGAAGAGCCCCCGATAGATGCGCTCGCCGTTGCCATCAGGCGGGGAGGCAAACACATAGTTGCCCTGGGAGGGGATGACCTCGTAGCCCAGGGCGCGCAGAGCCTCGCTGAAGCGCTCGCGGGTGGCGCAGATGCGCTCCACGCAGGATTTCAGGTAGGGCTGATCCCTGAGCGCCGCCACCGCCGCCACCTGGGCAAGGCGGTCGAGGTTGTAGTGATCGCGGATCTTGTCCAGCGCACCGATGATCTCGGGCCTCGCTATGGCCAGCCCCAGACGCATCCCCGCAAGGCTGTAGCTCTTGGAAAAGGTCCGGGTCACCACGACATTGGGCAGCTCCTTGACCAGGGCCAAGGCGTTCTCGGCGGCGAAGTCGGCGTAGGCTTCGTCCACCACCAGCAGCCCCGCCACTCGACCCGCCAGCTTCCGGATGAAATCGTTGTCGAAGCGAAAGCCTAAGGGGGCGTTGGGGTTGGTGAGAAAGAAGAGCTTGCCCTCGTAGCGCTCGGGCAGGTCCCGGATGGCGAGGTTTTCATCCAGGGCGAAGGTGCGCACCCTCGCCCCCTGAATGGCCGCCAGGGTCGCATAGTAGGAGTAGGAGGGATGAACGAAGGCGATCTCCTCCCCCTCCCCCGCGCAGGCGCGGATGAGGTTGTTGAGCACCTCGTCGGAGCCGTTGGCGAGAATCACCCAGGAAGGGTCGAAGCCGTAGAGCGTAGCTGCCGCCTCGCGTCCAAGCAGGCTCTCCGGCTCGGGGTACTTGCGCAGGCTCTCGGCCCCCGCCCCCAGTTCGGCCAAGATGGCCGCATGCACCCCGGGCGCGGGCGGGTAGGGATTCTCGTTGGTGTTGAGCTTGATGTAACGGGCCCCGTCCTTGGGCTGGAAGCCGGGGACATAGGGTTTCATGGCGTCGATGGATGGGCGAAGGGCGTTCATGGGTGTTCAGTACTCCTGAAGGATGTCGTAACCAGTCGTGCGCCGGGCGGGGATGAAACCCGCTCCCCGGGCCAGCTCGACGATCTGCTCCCGGCCGAGGCGGAAGGAGCAGCCCGCTGCGGCCACCACGTTCTCCTCCAGCATGGTGCCGCCCAGATCGTTGGCGCCGAAGAAAAGGGCGATCTGGGCAATGCGGTCGCCCTGGGTGACCCAGCTGGCCTGGATGTTGTCGATGTTGTCGAGAACGACCCGCGAGAGCGCCAGCACCCGCAGATACTCCACGCCTCCGGCCGTCTCGCCGCCCAGCTCGGTTCCTCCGGGCTGGAAAGTCCAGGGGATGAAGGCGGTGAAGCCGCCCGTTGCCGCCTGAATTTCGCGGATGCGCAGGAGGTGCTCCACGATGTCCTCCGGGCGCTCTTTGGAGCCGAACATCATGGTGGCCGTGGTGCGCATGCCCAAAGAATGGGCCTCTTCCATGACGGACGCCCAGTCCCGCCAGCCGATCTTGTTGGGGGAGATCTCGCTGCGCACCGTATCCACCAGCACCTCGGCGCCGCCGCCGGGCACCGAATCGAGCCCTGACGCCTTCAGGCGCCTCAGGCACTCGGGCATGGATAGACCGGAGAGTTTCGCGATATGGATCACCTCTGCCGGGGAGAGGCTGTGCACCTGAACGTCGGGAAAGCGGCTCTTGAGCTGCCGGAAGAGCTCCTCGAACCAGTCGATGCGAAGCTCGGGATGCAGCCCCCCCTGCATGAGCAGCTGGGTGCCGCCGTGCTCCCTCAGCTCCTGCACCTTGGCGAAGATGGTCTCATAGTCGAGCAGGTAGGCGTCCCTTGCATCGGCCCTGCGGTAGAAGGCGCAGAAGCGGCACTCGGACTGGCAGACGTTGGTGTAGTTGACGTTGCGATCCACCACGAAGGTCACCCGGCCCAAGGGGTGCTTCCTGCGCCGGACGGCGTCGGCCAGCTTCCCCAGGGCAAGTAAATCGGCTTGCTGGAGCAGGTAAAGGGCCTCGCCGCCATCGAGGGCCCGGCCCGCCTCGACCTTTTGCCGGATGCGATCCATCACGGAAAGGCCCTCAGCTCGTTGTAGAGGGTGTCGCGCTCCACGGGGACGCGGCCAGCCTTGCGGATGAGGGTCAGGAGCTGCTCCCGGCCCAGCATCTGGGGGGAGTCTGCCCCGGCCTCATGGCCGATCTTCTCCTCCACCACGGTGCCGTCCAGGTCGTCGACCCCGAAGCAGAGGGCGACCTGGGCCACCTTGAGCCCCAGCATCACCCAGTAAGCCTTGATGTGCCGGAAGTTGTCCAGATAGAGGCGGCTGATGGCCAGGGTCTTCAGCGCATCGACGCCGCCCACCCCCCTGGCGCCGGGCACCCGGGTGTTGTCGGGCTGAAAGGCCAGGGGAATAAAGGCCTGAAAGCCGCCGGTCCGGTCCTGAAGCTCCCGCAGGCGCCGCAGGTGATCCACCCGGTGCCGGGGCTCTTCCAGGTGGCCGAAGAGCATGGTGGCGTTGGTCTTGAGACCGGCGCGGTGCGCCTTCTCGACGATGGAAAGCCAGCGCTGCCCGGAGATCTTCTCGGGGCAGATTTGCTTACGGACCTCCGCATCGAAGATCTCCGCCCCGCCGCCGGGCATGGAGCCCAGACCCGCCTCCATCAGCGCCTCGATGACGGCCTCTTCGCTTCGGTGGCTGATGCGGCTGAAGTAGTCGATCTCCACCGCGGTGAAGGCTTTCAGGTGCAGCTGCGGGTGACGCTCGCGAATGCCGCTCAGCATCTGCAGATAGAAGTCGAAAGGCAGATCGGGGTGCAGCCCGCCCACCATGTGGAGTTCGGTGGCGCCGGAGGCGGCCGCATCGGAGGCGCGCTCGAAGATCTCCTCCAGAGCGTAGCTGTAGGCGCCGTCCTTGCCCTGCTCCCGGCAGAAGGCGCAGAAGGTGCAGCGGTTGACGCAGATGTTGGTGTAGTTGATGTGGCGGTTCTGGTTGAAGAAGACCCGATCACCGTTGATGCGCCGGTTGGCCAGGGCCGCAAGCTCGCCGATCTCCAGCAGCTCGGGGCACTCGAAAAGCCCCAGGGCGTCGGCGTCGCTGAGCCGCATCCCTTCCTCGATCTTTTTCCGGACGCCGTCCAAAAAGTCGCTCATCTATTCTGCTTCCTGTTCCGTAGCGCCCCAGCGGGGGAAGAGGCTGTGGGGAATCCTCAGCAGGTCCAGAATCTTGCCCGCCATGAAATCCGTCAGATCCTCCAGGGTGGCGGGACGCTGATAAAAGGCGGGCATGGCCGGAGCGATGATGGCGCCGGCCCGGCTCAGGCGCAGCATGTTTTCCAGGTGGATGCTGTGCAGCGGCGTCTCCCGGGGGGCGAGGATCAGCGGGCGGCGCTCCTTGAGGGCCACGTCGGCGACCCGTTCGATGAGATTGCCGCTCAGCCCCTGCGCGATGCGCCCCAGGGTCCCCATGGAACAGGGCAGGATGACCACGGCTTCGGGGGCGCTGCTGCCGCTTGCCACGGACGCAAAGAGATCGCCACAACCGTAGATGCGAAGAAGCTCCCGGGCGCCGAAATGCTCTCTTGCTTTCGTCTGTAACAGGGCCGTCTCTTCGGGCCAGTCCAGCCCCCTCTCGAAATTGAGCACTTTTCGTCCCGCATCGCTCAGAATCAGGGCAACCGGGCGGCGGGAGGCGAGCAACAGCTCGATGAGCCTCAGACCGTAGCAGGCGCCCGAGGCGCCGGTGATGGCAACGACGATGGGGTTCAAGGGCAGGAGTCCTAAATCAGAGCATCCAGCAGGGTGAAACCGAAGATCACCAGGCTGATATAACCGTTCATGTTGAAAAAGGCCGCATCCAGGCGGCTCAGGTCCTCCGGCTTGACCAGGCTGTGCTCATAGAGCAGCAGAGCGCAGACCGCCAAAACCCCGCAGAAGTAGATCCACCCAAGACCCGGCAGCAGCAAAAGCGGCAGCAACAGAAGCACCATCAGGAAGTGGAACACCCGGACAAGCCGGATGGAGCGATGCGCTCCCAATCTGGCGGGAATGGAATGCAGCCCCGCCTCCCGATCATAGTCCAGATCCTGAAGGGCGTAGAAGATGTCGAAGCCCGCCACCCAGAAAAGTACCGCCGGCCCGAGGGAAATCACGGGCCAGCCCAGATCCCCCCGCAGGGCGATCCAGGCGCCGATGGGCGCCGCCGCGAGGCAGAGCCCCAGCACCACATGGGCCAGGGCGGTGAAGCGCTTGCAGAAGCTGTAGAGCAGCAGGAAGAAGATCGCCACGGGAGAAAGAGCGAAGCACAGGGGGTTGAGCATCCAGGCCGCCAGGACCAGCAGGGCGAAAGATGCCAGCGTGAAGCCCCACCCCTCCAGCCGGGAGACCTTCCCCGCCGGGATATGGCGACCGGCGGTGCGGGGGTTTTTCGCATCGATGCGGGCATCGAGCAGGCGGTTGAACGCCATGGCTCCGCTTCTGGCTCCCACCATGGCCAGGCAGATCCAGAAAATCTGCCCCGCGCCGGGCAGGGCCCCGCTGACCATGCTGGCGAGCACAACCCCCATCAGGGCGAAGGGAAAGGCGAAAACGGTGTGGGAGAACTTGATCATTTCCAGCAGCGCGATCATCTTCGCGCCGCTTGCGCTTCTCGACATGGGGACCATCCGGATAGGAGGGGGAATGAATCCGACATTTTACCGGGGGGCGGCAGCCAGGGGCAAGTCCTTTTGCCGGAGGTGATTGTGCATGTCAATCATCAGGGGGTTTGCTAGGATGGCGCCATGGAAACTTTTTTCGCCGAGCAGGGCCTGCCCGCCCTCTTCATCCTGAGCTTTCTCGCCTCCACCCTGCTGCCCATCGGGTCGGAATGGCTGCTGGTCTCTCTTGTTCTCCAGGGCAGCGATGCCGCGACGGTCGTGGGGGTAGCCACCGCAGGCAACACCCTGGGAGCCTGCAGCACCTACGCGGTCGGCCTTTTCGGAGGCAGCTTCCTGATGCAGCGGGTTCTGCGCATCAGCGAGAAGGATCGAAGGCGTGCCGAGCGCTTCTTCCGCCGCTTCGGAATCTGGTCGCTGCTGCTGACCTGGCTGCCGGTGGTCGGCGATCCCCTCTGCCTTCTGGGCGGAGCCTTACGCATCCCCGCCCTGCCCTTCGTGTTTCTGGTCCTCCTGGGCAAACTGGGCCGGTACGCCGCATTGGCCGCTCTGGCCTCTTAAGCCCTTTCTACTGCCGTCCCGGCGACTTGATGGCCTCGAGGGAGCAGACCCCTCCGGCCCCGAGCAGCAGCCCGATATCCCCGGGGGGCAACGGGCGGCTGATCAGATACCCCTGCACCTCGTCACAAAGTTTTTCGCGCAGGAAGGAAAACTGCCCCTCCGTCTCAACGCCTTCGGCGATGACCTTGAGATCCAGGCTGTTGCCCATGGAGATGATCGCCGTGGCGATGGCCGCGTCGGTGGGGTTGCTCTCCACGTCCCGCACGAAGGAGCGATCTATCTTCAAGGTATTGACCGAAAACCGCTTGAGGTGGGCCAGGGAAGAGTAGCCTGTGCCGAAATCATCGATGGAGATGTGGATCCCCAGATCGCGGAATTCGTTGAGCACCGAGACGACGAAGTCCGGATTCTGCATGATGACCGTTTCCGTCACCTCCAGCTCCAGATAACGGGACTCCAGCCCCGTCTCCTCCAGAATTTCCTGTACCGTCCTGAGCAGGTGCTTGTTCTGCAACTGGTGCCCCGAGACATTCACCGCGACCCTCACGGGTGAGAGTCCGGCCTGCTGCCACCGGCGGTTCTGAAGGCAGGCCTGGCGCATGACCCACTCGCCCACGGGACCGATCAGCCCCGTCTCTTCGGCCAGGGCGATGAAATCACCCGGAGCCAGCAGCCCGAGTTGCGGATGATCCCAGCGGATCAGGGCCTCGAGCGCCGTAATCTCACCCGTGCGCATATCCACCTTGGGCTGATATTCCAGGCGGAATTCATCGTTTTCCAGGGCCTTGCGCAGGCCGGTTTCCAGCACCAGGCGCTTCTCCGACTCCAGGTCCATCTCGGGCAGATAATGACGGAAGCAGTTCTTCCCCTGGGACTTGGCAGCATACATGGCGATATCGGCCTTCTTGAGCAGAGCCTCTGGACTGTCTCCATCGCCCGGGTACAGGCTCAGACCGATACTGGAGGTGACGAACAGTTCGTGGCCGTCGAGGGAAATGGGACGAGCCATCTCCTTGAGCACTTTCCGGGCGATCTGCTCAGCCACCTCGGGACTTTCGAGATTCGCCAGCACGATGGTGAATTCATCCCCTCCGAATCTGGCCACGGTATCGATTTCCCGCACGCAGCGCGACAACCGGCGACCCACCTCCTGAAGAATCCGGTCCCCGAAACCGTGACCGAGGCTGTCGTTGACCAGCTTGAATCGGTCCAGATCCAGAAAAAAGACGGCCGTGCGCAGGCCCAGCCGTCGCGACATGGCCATGGCCTGATTGAGGCGGTCGAGAAACAGCTTGCGGTTCGGCAAACCCGTCAGGCCGTCATGATGGGCCATGTGGAACAGCTGCTCCTGGGAGCGGAGCCGCTCGGAAACATCCCGGCAGATTGCCCAGATGGTGCTCTTTCCGGTCGGATCGACTCCGGCTGTCAGGTTACCCTCAAGATGAATCAGCGCTCCCGATTTGCCCTGAAGCGTGAAGTGGATCTCGGCACTGCGGTCACCGCGAAGCACCTTCTTGACGGCACCCGCCCCGTGGCCGCGCTCGTCCGGCGGCATGATGTCGAAGATGGAGAGCTGGGAAAGTGCATCGAAATCGTAACCCGTCAGTCTTTGCCACATGGGGTTGGCGTAAAGCATCTGCCCATCGGGGCCGAAGCAGAAAATGAGATCCGTGGCCGAATCGAGAAAATCCGTCAGTCGCTCTTCTCCGGCCCGGACCGCCTGGTTTTCCGACCGGATAACCCCCATCAAATAGCTGCCGACGTAGGCCATGGTGGCATTGAGGAGACTGACCCAGCTCCACATCAGCGTGACGTGGAGCCAGTTATGATGAAGCTGGCTGTCCACGAAGGGAATCGGAACGTGGGAAACCCAGGCCTGATACTCAAGCAGGAGAAGGCCGCCGTAAAACAGGGCCCCAAAAGCCCCCATCAACCAGACCTCCCGCTTGCGCTCCAGAAGCACGGCGGCCTCCAGGGAAACCACCAGATAGATAGGCCAGAACCAGCTGGCCGCTCCGCCGGAAAAATGGACCAGGAGAGTTACGAAGAGCAGGTCGAAGAGAACCTGGAGATGTCCCGAAAGCCGGGCGGCACCCAATTGTTCATAGAAAAAGTGGTAACAGAAATTGTAGAGGATAAAGATCGTGATGGAGAAGAAAAGCAATGCGAACTGGCCTGGGCTCAACCCCATATCGGTCTGTTGCCATCGCAGGAAGAGAAAGGCCGCTATCCCGAAGACGCATGCCAAGAAAACGAAAAGCCAGCGCGCCTTCATAACCAGCATGGCCCGGGATCTGGGGCCGGTAAAACCCGACTTGCTTGATGCGTCTTTCAAATCCTTGTGCATGAAGGCTTTCGTCCAGCCTGTCAGGAGCAACTCAGTCATGCAGATCCTCTCCATCAGAAAAGCGGTACACAAACTTTTCGACTATGGCACAGCCCTCTTTAACGGGGCAACTATCCAGATAGCGGTCAAGAAAAAACCCGGTCAAAGAGGCGACCGGGTTTTTTCCAACGTCGAGAAGTCGGGGGATGACTAGCAGGGTGTAAATCAGTTTGCTAGAGGCAGAAGGTATCCACTATCTGGACCAGTTCGGGAATCTGCGGCTTGCTGATGCACTGATTGGCTCCGACACTCTGACATTTATGCTGCATCTGCTCATTGATCAGAGATGAAAACATCACCACCGGCAACTCCTTCAAACCCAGATCTTCACGAAGACGGCGACAAAGCGTCAGCCCGTCCATCATGGGCATTTCGATGTCGGTAATCAGAATGTCCACAGGGATTTTCGGAAAGGTCCCTGCGGCCTTGGATTCGGAAACCATCTGACGGATCTGAATAAAACACTCATTCCCATTGACGAAGGTGCGGATCTTCTCATATCCGGCTTCCTTCAGAACTTTTTCCATCCCGGTCCGGATGATTCCCGAGTCCTCCGCCATAAAAAGTTGAACGTCCTGGCGCCTGAGCTTGGGGGCCTTGATAGCCGAAACGGCCAATTCGGCGGCCTTGTCGTACTGGAGGCGAGAACTGGGATCGATTTCAGAGACGATATGCTCCAGATCCACGATGAGAATTTCCCGGGCATCGATGTTGATGCTTCCGGTGAAGCGGGGATGATACTGATCGATGTAAGTCGCCATCGGGTTCACCTCACTCCAGGAAACCCGGTGGATCATGTTGACGCCATCCACAAGAAAGCCATTGGTTCGGTCATTGAATTCGCAAACCATCACCACCTGTCGCACATCCTGGTTGCAGGAGCCGCTTCTGCGGTTCAGATGAATCCCCAAGTCCACAAGCGGGATCGTGCGTCCGCGAACCATGAAAGTACCGACGACCGATGCAGCCCCCTCCGGGAGGCTGGTTGTCTTTTCCTTGTCATAGGGAATGATTTCGCGGAGCTTCTGCACGTTGATACCGAAAGACTGCTCTCCGAGATAGAATTCGATAATCTCCATCTCGTTGGTACCGCTCTCAAGCAGTATTTCTTTTCTGGGCTTTTCCATGGGTGGAGGATCTCCTTTCGGTAAGACAAC
>Ga0214472_10003664_pt1 | contig 16248 bp, 6 predicted proteins | sample RVTome_6_FD_207662 | JGI IMG/M metagenome (GOLD analysis project Ga0214472, IMG submission 207662) | Soil microbial communities from uranium-contaminated site in the Upper Colorado River Basin, Wyoming, United States - RVT140D175 | ecosystem: Environmental > Terrestrial > Soil > Contaminated >... | reverse complement strand
TTGACGCCGATGTCCCCCTGAACCAGGTTCGCTTCTTTACCGATCGGCTCAATGAGGAGAAGTTCTCCGGACGGACCTTTGATAACGTGATCATCTCCAGCGGGTCGGTGGTGGGCAACACGGCGCCGGTGGCCAACGCCGGCCCGGGCCAGAGCGTGGCGGTGGGAGCAACAGTGACCCTGGACGGCAGGGGGTCCAGCGACGCCGACGGGAACCCCCTGACCTTCCTGTGGACCCTGACCACGGTGCCGGCGGGCAGCGCCGCCAGCCTGACCGGCCCGGCGACGGTGAGTCCCAGCTTCGTGGCGGACGTGGCGGGGACCTACGACGCCAGCCTGGTGGTCAATGACGGTCAGGCGAACAGCTTGCCGGACTCGGTGAGCATCACCGCGGCGGTGGGCAACACGGCGCCGGTGGCCAACGCCGGCCCGGACCAGAGCGTGGCGGTGGGAGCAACGGTGACCCTGGACCGCAGCGGGTCCAGCGACGCCGACGGGGACCCCCTGACCTTCCTGTGGACCCTGACCACGGTGCCGGCGGGCAGCGCCGCCAGCCTGACCGGCCCAGCGACGGTGAGTCCCAGCTTCGTGGCGGACGTGGCGGGGACCTACAAGGCCAGCCTGGTGGTCAATGACGGTCAGCTGGACAGCTTGCCGGATACGGTGAGCATCACCGCGGCGGTGGGTCCAAATGTTCTCCTGGACGACACTTTTGACCGCCCGGATAGCCCTGTGGTTGGTTCGGACTGGATCGAGTTGGAGGAGGCAGGGGCGGCCGTAGCCATCGCAAACCAGAAGCTCTTCTACCCCGATTCCTCCGACCGGCCCAACCGGGCCCTGGTCAGAAGGGCTTTTCCCTCGGTCTCCACCGGCATGGTCCAGTGGGACTTTGACTTCGACTGGACTAGAACCGGCGATGAAGGTACCTACCGCCTTTTGATGCAACTGGGTGACAGCGCGGTGATGACCGACGTTTCCCAGAATGGTGGGGCCGGGGTCAACCTGATCTGGACCACCATTGGTGGGAGCCATGAGAGGTTGGGTTATCGGGATGGGGGCGGCGACCATTTACTGGAGCCCTTGAGTGGCGCCAGGCATATCACCATTCTAGCCGACCTGAATACCAATACCTACTCCGTGAATGTCGGCGGCGGGACAGTCCATGGGGGCATACCTTTTGACGCCGATGTCCCCCTGAACCAGGTTCGCTTCTTTACCGATCGGCTCAATGAGGAGAAGTTCTCCGGACGGACCTTTGATAACGTGATCATCTCCACCACCCCATAGTGAGCAGGCCCTGGCCCAAAAACAGTCGGCCAGCATTAATTATGAAACTGTTAATGCCTACCACCCGCCAGCCACCGGGTATACCCTAGAGGAATCATACCGGTCGATGGTCAGCACCGACACGGGCGGAGCCGGCAGGCTAGTGGCGGGTGAATAGGATGCTACCATTACCAGGTTGGACATGTTTCAGGACATGCCAAAGGCAGCTGTGGAGAGTCGATTCCGGGCTGCCGCGATTACCAGGGCGATGGTTCCCAATTCAGCAGGCCAGCTGGGGGAAAGGGCATCGGGGGGAAGTTGACGCGTCCAGAATGGTGTCTTATAGTTCAGGACATCCGGAAGGTCCGATGTTCAAGACAATTTGAGGAATCTGGGCACGAACCCCCTCCAGAAGCAGTGGAAAATCGCTAACCGATTTGACAATTGTCCAGCTTAATTTGGCCAAAAGCTTCCTGGGCATGGGGGGAATGGAGCCAGTTTCCGCATATCAGTACTGAAATGGATGCAACAGGAGTTACCCGAAATGTTATGGTACAGGTTACTGATTTCACTTCTGGTCTTCGTAATTAGCCTTACCCCGGTAGCGATCCACCCGCTAGATGCCGCACCTCCATTTCAGATAGGGGACCAGGTTGCCTTGAGAATCGAAGCTGAGACGGGAGAAGGGATCTCGGGCGATCAGGTGAAGGTGGCGGTCATTGCCGAGAACGCCGCGGCTATGGCCGGGCTACAATTTAGGTTGGTTTATGACGGCGCGGTAGTCCGGGCCATGTCAGTGGAGCCTGGGACCCTGCCACCAGGCACCTTTTTCCAGGGAAATCCCAATGCCGGAGCTGGCCGCGTATCTATTGCAATTGCCTCAGCTTCAGCTTTTGGGGAAGCCAATGAAACGGTGACGTTGGCGACAATCACCTTCGATCTGGAGGGGGCCCCTGGGTCGATGACTGACCTGGTTCTGCACCAGGTTTTAGTTGCCGATTCGGACGCCCAACCGCTCCTTTTTACCACTGCCAATGCGATGATCGCCATTACTGACACCGTAGCGCACCAGCCGTCCTTTATCCTGCATCAGGACCCAGAAGACGGGGCTACGGGAGTGAAGATAGACATCGCCCGGAGGGGTGGGCCGGATAATGGCCAGGACCAGAACGTCCTGCTGGGGAGCTTCCAGGTCCAGATCACCTACGACGGGAGCTGCCTGAACATCCTGGACGTGCGCGGGATGGACTTCGTTGTTTCTGATGTCAGCATCGATAACATCGCTGGAGTCACCACCTTTAACGGCTCCTCTACGCCCGGGGTACCAGCGCCGGCGGCCCTGGGCCATCTCCTCACCCGGCTGGTGGGGGGCGCCCGGCAGCCCTGCTCTATGACCCTGGAGGCTCTGGTTCTCCAGGACTTGGACGGGAACACCACCGAAGTTGAGCCGGGGAGCTTGAGCCTGGAAATGCTACGGGGCGACGCTCGAGCAGATGGGGTTATCAACATTGCCGATGCGTTGGTCATTGCCCAGTATCTGGTGGGTTCCCGCCCAGCTTGCACCACAGTGGTGGATACCATCTGCCTGCACGCGGTTAACGCCGCCAGCGTAGCTCAAGACGGGGCGTTTGATCAAAAGACCATTGCCGACACGTTGTTGATCGCCCAGTATCTACTAGGTCTCAGGGACGAGTTCTACAATTCGGTACCTTCCCCATGAGGGCAGTTTTACGTTAGGCTTTCCTCTGGCGTTCCTAAACTAAAACCAAGGTGGGATCTACATGGAAGGCTATGTCAACTCTGCGGGTTTCACTTTGGAATTGGTATAGGCATTACGGATCTGCCGCGCTGTATACCCCAGCTTTAGACCCGCCTTCAAAACTCCCATTTCCCGCTGGCGGCCTAGTACTACAGCCGCACTTGTAGAGTAGGGTCTCACCCTCATCCTGACCTTCTCCCTCAAGGGGGAAGGGACTTGGCCCCCTCTCCCTCTGGGAGAGGGTTGGGGTGAGGGCAATCCCTGCCAACTGCGGCTGTAGTACTAAATCCAATTCGCACGTCGTAATTTGCTCGATTCTCCAACAAGGCGTCTGCCTGACGGCAATTGAGCTCGTCTATTCGTTCTGATACCGGCGGGCTCTGCTCGCTGGCTCGCCCGCGTTTTTCGCAATATTCAGTAGCCCATCAGCGCGCTGGCCCAATCCGTACTGGCCATTGTGGTTTCCACCGGTTCGGTGATCACATTGACACAGGCCACCTGACCGTGCTGAGTAGAGTGGTAGGCCCTCTTCAGCGCCCCAGGGATATCGTCCGGGGATTCAACATGTTCAGTGTGGCCGCCGAAGGCGTCAAGAATCTTGTCGTACCGAATGCCAGGCACGAACGTGGCCACGCCTTCCTGGTATCCCTCGGGCAGACCCATGATTTTTTGCAGACTGCTGCCCACGATCCCCGAGTTGTTACTCACCACAAAGACTATGGGCACGCGATGGCGCACCGCCGTCTCCATCTCCATGGCGTTAAACCCGAAGGCGCTGTCGCCGCTGATGCTCACTACAGGCACCTCCGGCCGGGCGAGTTTGGCCCCTATCGCGAAGGGCACTCCAACTCCCATACAACCGTTGGTGCCTGAGTTTAAACGGCTGGCTGGGGTGAAACTGGGCAACACCTGCCGGCCCACCGCCAGGGTAATCTGTCCGTCCACGGAATAGATAGTGCCGGGAGGGAATACCTCGCGAATCTCTTTAAATAGTCGGTAGGTCCGCACCGGCTGGTCGTCGGAGTTCAATAGAGGCTCCAGCGTGGCACGATTGGAATTTACTCGCTCTTTCAGAGTCGCCACCCATTCTTCCTCGACATTGGAACGGCCCCGGTCTGCGGTACTCGGCGCCAGCTCTACCAGCAATTGCCGCAGGACACATTTGGCGTCGCCCACGATTCCCACGGATACGCCCCGATTGGACCCGATTTCGTCTTGAGAGATATCAATCTGAATTAGTTGGGCCTCTGGAGCGAACCGCCGCCCAAAATCGAACATCCAGTTCATTCTGGCCCCTACCACCAGGACTACATCGGCGCTTCGCATCAGATCGCTGCGGGCCGAGTTGAAATTCAGCGGATGGTCATCAGGAATATAGCCCCGTCCCATGGGTGAAGTCAGGTAAGGCATTCCCAGGAGTTCAATGATGTCTCGCAGTTCCCTGGTAGGTTCAGACCAACGCACCCCTTTGCCTACGATCATCATCGGCCGGCGCGCGTTCTTCAACAGGTCAGCCGCCCTTTTGACCTGATCTGGGTGGCCCAGGGGAGGCGAGTCGGTGTAGTAGTTGTGGGGCCATACCACCGAACCCTCGTCAACAATGTCGTGCAACACATCCGAAGGCAAGTCCAGGTACACTGGGCCGGGCCTACCACTGCGAGCCCGGCGAAAAGCCATCGACAAATATTCTGGAATCCGAGCGGCACTGTCCACCTGGACCGACATTTTGGTAATGCTTTTGTACAGAAGAACGCTTTCGGTCTCTTGAAACATCCCAGTATACCGGCCTCGCTGACTTCCTGAACCGCCGATAATCACGATTGGAAAGCAATTGTCATAGGCCACATGCGCTCCGGTGACCCCGTTGGAGGCGGCCGGACCGCCGGCTAAGACCGCCACTCCTGCTTGATTCTTAACGTAGCCATAAGCAGCAGCCGCGAAGACGGCTGCCTGCTCGTGGCGAACTCCGATGGGTCTGACGCCGTAGTGAGGTGCGTACCCCAGGATCTCGGCGATGGGCCCACCCGCCAGCCCGAATAGGGTGTTGATCCCTTCTCTTTGTATAGACTGGGCTATCAGAGCACTTCCTTCAATGTTGGACATGATCTATCTCCTCCAGTTTTCTCCAGTTTTCTCTATGAATGGGAAAATCCTCGGTGTCAACAAGCTTCCGGGACAAGTATAAGACGTTCTCCAGAACCCCAACGGTTGCCGGCACAGCTCCTGGCCATTCCCTGCTATAGGATGGCCCCAGAGGTTCTCAGCGCTCCAATCTCGTCCTGAGAATAGCCCAGTAAGTCGATGAGAACTCGTTCGGTGTCTTCACCCAGGTCTGGCGCCATTTTTGCGGTGGCAACCGGAGTCTTTTCATACCCCAGGGGGGTCTGAAGCCAGGGACTCTTGCCCAGGGCTGGATGCTCGCGTTCTACAACGTAGCTATTGGCCGTAACCTGGGGGTCGCTGGGCAAATCCAGCGGCAACTGGACCTTCTCCCAGATCACGTCCCCTGCATCATTCATACGCCTTCCCCACTCGTCACAGGTGCGCTGGGAAAATGCCTGGTCCAATAACCGGATCAACTCAACGCGGTTGACGTCTCGAGAGGGCTGATCTTTGAATCTCTCGTCATCAATGAGATCAATTCGGTCCAGGCCTACGCAAAAAGCGGGCCAATGGCGGTCACTTTGAGGCATGGAAAAGGCGATCCAACGGTCGTCGGCGCACCGGTACCAGTTCCACAGAGGGTTTGGTACATCAATACGGTCCTGACGGCGTAAGTCTTGCCCGGTCAGGAAGGCGATACTGTTGCGGATGAAGCCCAGCCACATCATGCTGCCCAGGTGCGAACAGTCGACGCGCTGGCCGAATCCAAACTGTTCCCGCGCAACCAGCGCGCCAAGCACCCCACAGGCCAACATAATCCCGCCTATCTGATCGGCGATGCCAAAGCTGGTATAGGGAACATCGTCATTTGGCCCAGACCACCACATCGACCCGGAACGGGCCTCTCCCGTCAAGGCGAAGGCGGGTTTGCTGGAGTCCGGGCCGCCGGAGCCATAGCCTGTACCCAGGGCATAAATGATTCTGGGGTTGTATTTCTTCAAGTCGTCGTATCCCATACCCAACCGCTCTGGTACCCCCTGCCTGAAATTCTCCACGAAGACGTCGGACTTCTCCACCAGCCGGTAGACGACATCCCGCCCCCTGGGATTTTTCAGGTCAACGGCGATGCCTAGCTTCTGGCGATTGAGGGCCTCGAAGTAGGCCGAGCTGCCTTCGAGCGGGTCTGAGTCGATACCGAAGATTTTGCTAAACCTACGCCCGTGGTCACCCTCCGGTGATTCTAGCTTTATTACCTCCGCCCCCAGATCCGCCAGCATAAGTGAACACGCTGGCCCGAATTGCCACATGGTCCAGTCGATGACACGAATGCCTTCCAGTGGCCCTTTGTTTCCCGTGACAGACTCTTTCATGGGAGACCTCCAATCAAGAATGAGGATCTTCTATTATTACCTGTATTACCTGCGGTATCAGCTGCTGCTATTACCTGCTGCGCCGCCCAGATGTTGCTATACCCGCCCGTCATTTGTTTCACCATCATGTTAGCCAGTTACGCTGATGACGCGAAGCGACAGGTGTGACTATTTCAAGACGTTAGCGACCTGGAAGTGCAGCCAACTACCGGAGTTATGCCCGCCGCTACTCCAGGCCGCAGTGTCTATGAGGTCAAAACCGATTTTCCCATTGGCTCCCTCCTGGGCACTCAGGGAAACCCTACGCTGCTGGGTCCATGACGTGGGCACCGGGTATGGTCTAACCACGGACTTTCTAAATGTGGAAGTCGGGCAAGTCACCCAAACCGATTTGGGATTATCATTACTGCCGATGCGTTGTTTATCGCCCGTACCTGCATTTCTGTACCTGGGGACTGGAAACTGGAGATAAGGTCCGGGTTTGCTGGTCCCGGAGATGGCCCCAATAATAATGAGCCTGATTTTCAGCAACTACGCAGGCGAAAGCTCGGAGCTAGAGAACCTTCCAGCTAGGATATCCAGCAAGATGAAACCTGGCCCATGACCCAATTCCCTGACTCCTCGGTAAAGTTCAGGGTGCATCCGCCTCCACTCAGGTGGGCCAGCAGCCTGGGGCCTTGAGCTTCCGCCCACACGTTATCTATCCCTACCGTTGCGGCTGAATCGGAGACTTCAAGTGTCTTGAATTTCAGATAGAGGAAATCCGTTTTCTTATTGGCTTCGGCTTGGATTTCCGGGGGGGTGAGTAACCTCAAGTCTATGCCAGGCATTTCTGGAACGAGCCCAGGGTCAATGTTTTCCAACGAAAGAACGAAGTCATCCTGCCGGGCGAGCATGTCGTAGTCCGGGATCTTCTTTTCTACCAGCGCCCATTCCAGAGCTAACCGGACGATCTGGGCTTTGTCGTCACGGCGCGTGACCTCGGTAGGGGTGTCAGCACTGGCCAGATCAGGCTTACCCGATTCGATTAGTAACGGCGTAGAGCTTCCCTGGGGTACATCGCGGTTGCCCTGGCCACAGGCAACCGAAATTACCATGGCAATGGCCAGGGTCATAAAAGCAACGGCAGCAAAGTATCCTTTGAATGCCCCATTTTCTATCGTGTAGCGCAAGCGAAGGCACCTACTCTGCATCGGAATGTGGTCCGATAAGCTGAACACCAACGGGTCAGGCCATTCGCCCTGAGGTTGTCGACGGGCAATCCCAGAATAGGTTTCCTGGTTATGCACCGGACATTGTTGCTCCCCCTCCCCGGACCTGGCGTAACCCAGTAACGGGGGCGGGACTATCGTTGCGCCGAGGGCGGCCGCCAGGCTCATTGACTCAGCCAGGACTCAGACAGCGGTAAGGCGGGGTCAGGGCGCCGCTATCCACTCCACGGCTCGTTCCCCGATCATGACGACCGTCGCGTGGCAACCACCCGACCTGGTAAGTCGCGGCATAATCGACGCATCAACCACCGACAACCTTTTTACGCCCTTGACGCTGCAGTACTGGTCGACCACCGCCATCGGGTCTGAATCAGGTCCCATCTTACAGGTCCCGGATACATGCCTGGCTGTTCCAACGGTCTGGCGTATATAGAGGTCCAGAGCGTCATCGCCGGCGGCAATTTCATCCGTTGGCTGAATCCGGTAGTCGGCCAGGTCTTTGTACGCATTGGATTCCAGGAATCGAATTGCGATCCGCACCCCTTCCCGTACCCGACGGATGTCGTTGGGATGCTGGAGATAGCAGTAATTAAAGGCCGGCTGCACCGAGGGATCGGCAGACGCAAGCCTGACGTAACCTGAGCCGTCGGGCAACCCGAGAGTGCACGAGATTCGCGCCACCCGGTCAGCAGGGACCGCGCCGTTCAGGTGCTTGGTCCGGAGACCGGGGACGCGCTCCGGCCTTTCGTCTACCATTGGGGTGGTCCTCAGCAACATATCGTTGGCTTCGCCGGACCCGTTGGAAGTGTAGTGTAAACAAAAGTGCACCGCATCGGCATCCCCCGCGAGGGTCTTTCCGTCTTTGACTTTAAAGGTGACCTGGGCGCTCAGGTGGTTATACAGGTTCTGTCCTACTCCGGGAAGCTCGCGAACCAGAGGTATCCCGAATTGCCGAAGCTGGTCCCTGGGGCCGATTCCCGATAGCATGAGCAAATGGGGAGACTTGATGGCCCCGGCGCACAACACGACGCGGTCCGCTTCAATTTTGAAGACCTCGCCTCCGCTTTCTACTTCCACACCGACGGCCTCAAGATCCTCAATCAACACTTTTCTAACGAAAACCCTTCCCCTCACGGTAAGGTTAAGACGGTGACGCATGGGATTCAGGTGAGTGATAGCGGTGCTCATCCTCCAGCCGTCCAGGTTGTTGGAAGGCCATACGCCGACGCCCGCGGGGTTGGGGCCGTTGGTATCCTCGACTGCCCCGTAACCCGCCTCCAAACAGGCGGCATGGAAGGCCTTCTGGATGTCTGGCCAGGGACCCGATTGACGGCGCCTTACGGGCATCGGCCCGTCGGTTCCATGAAAATCATCCCGAATGTCGAGATCTCGTTCAGATTTCCTGAAAAAAGGCAGCACTTTGTCATAGGACCATTCCCTGTTGCCCATTGCGGCCCAGGCGTCGAAGTCCTCGGGCAAGCCCCTCTGCATAGCCTGACCATTGATGGAAGACCCTCCTCCGATCACCTTGCCCTGGGCAACGTGTATCTCCCCTTGCTCCTCGGTGATGGTCCCCCGCAGGGCCCAGTTGTGTTCTGAGTCTGGGGATTCGGCAAAGCTGGTGTGGCCGAACTTTATTTCGTCCGGAAGGTTGGCTGGATCCGGGTAATCCGGCCCGGCTTCCAGCAATAGAACGGAGGTATCCGCGTTTTCGGCTAATCTGCTGGCCAGTACCGATCCAGCCGCTCCTCCGCCGACGATGACAACATCATATTTCATTGTCCCATCCTCTTGATTTTCAAATTCAGGGTTTTCCGGGACTTATTGCGGGTCCGGCAATGGCGCGATTCGGACCCACTACCTACCCGCTGGTACCGGCTGGAGCCTGGCCCGGGTCCGCCGAATACCACCGGTTGGGCCCGGCATGGAAGCAGTTGTTCGCTGCGGGGATTCAACCGGCGCCTGACGTCCTAGTTCAGGTACTCGCTGATCCACCGGTCGTAGTCCGCCCGGCGGGTAACCTGGCCCATCAACTCCGCCGAAGCCACACTTCCCCGCAATTCGGTGGGCGCCACTCCGTCGCGGAGAGCCTTCAGAGTATCATAAATCCCCTTCACCGCGCCGGCCAGGGGCAAATGCCCCTGATGCGCCACGCGGACACCGTTGGCCGTCAGGAATTCGTCGGTCAGGTCGCCGCCGCCCCCGCCCATCAGTATCGGGAGTCCTACCGCGGCATGCAGCGCGGACACCCCCTCCCGGGTGACGCCTCCGGCCAGCCACAGCGCATCTACGCCAGCCTGTTCGTAGGCCTTGGCCCGCCGGGACGTCCCGGCCACGCCCTCGGTGCTCAAGGCGCTGGTGCGCGCGATGATCACCAGGCTGGGGTCCTGCCGTCCCGCCAGGGCGGCTTTCATCTTGCCTACCCCCTCCTCCAGGGAGATCAGCTCCTCTCCTCTGGCTTTGCCGAAGCTCTGCGGCAAGACCGTATCCTCGATGGTCAGGCCGGCTAGCCCGGCGGTTTCCAGTTCCTCCACGGTGCGTTTTACGTTAAGAGCGTTGCCGTAGCCGTGATCGGCATCTACCACGAGGCTGATGTTGGCGGCCCGGCAGATGCGGCGGATCTGCTGGGCAAACTCGGTGAGGGTCAGCACCACCAGGTCGGGGGCGCCCAGTACGGTTGCCGAGGCGGTGGACCCAGCCATGAAGGCCAGCTCGAACCCCAGGTCCTCGGCGATACGAGCGGATAAGGGGTCAAACACCGATGCGGGGTGCACGCATCGGTCCCCGGCCAGAATTGCCCGAAAATGTTCCCTCTTTTGTGTCGGATTCATGTCGCTCCTTTCCAACTCCTTTACCATTACATCACTCCTTTACTTTACTCCTTGGGCCTGAAGTTTCAATTCAAGCCGATTGCCCTGGACATATTATTCCAAGCTGGACTTTGTACAAAACCTATACAAAATATAAAAACAGGGTAAGCTAACAAGGTCTACTCCTACGAAAGGACAAGTTATGCTTACCCTGCCCGATGTCATTATACCCCTACTCCAGCCGTTCTCGAAGCTGTTTCAACACCGAACCTGGGTGAAGTCCCAAGTCTTGCTGGTGGGCGCTATGATCCAGTTCCCCCAGTTAAGCCGGGCCAAAAGGGTCGTCCACGGGTCAAGGGCCAACGCCGGCCCACGCTAAAGGAACTCCTTGACTGTCGGGACCAGGACTGGAACCAGGCCCGCGTGGCCTGGTATGACGGCACTACTCGCACCGTAGAATTCACCTCTCAAACCGCGGTATAGTATCATTCGGGCAAGCCACCAGTGCCCTTGCGTTGGGTCCTCATCCGAGACCCCCTGGGAGAATTGCGCCCCCAAGCCCGGCTCTCTACCGACCTAAGTGTTGCTCCGATTCAAATCATTGAATGGTTCGTGCTGCGCTGGCAACTGGAGGTGACCTTCCCGGAGGTGCGCGCTCATCTGGGAGTAGAGACTCAACGGCAATGGTCCGATCGCGCCATCGCCCGAACCACCCCAATTCTCTTTGGACTCTTTTCCTGGATATCTCTGGCCGCTCACCGGTGGCAAATCAACCAGCCAGACCTTCCTCGATCGGCAGCCTGGGACACCAAGTCGTTGCCAACCTTTGCCGACGCAATGGCGTTGGTACGCCGACACCTGTGGCAGGCATCCGAGACTTTCTCAATGTCATATTGCGAACCGGATATCAGAATAGTCCCGGTTCCTTGGTTCAATCGACTCATAGACTCGCTGACTTATGCAGCCTGAATGTACAAAGTCCAGTTAACATGGTATAAAGTGGGAGCGCAAAAATCACGGTCTGGTACTATCACATCGACGATACTCAGTCTACACTCTAGCTGGAGCAAGATCACCCCATCCTGATATGAAAATAACCCATTTTCATTACCCGGTGGTGGCCCAAAGGGCCATGAGGACTGCTTTGAAAATTGCCCCTTACCCCGACCCTTCGGCTGTGCTCAGGGTAGGCCTCGACTATCATCTCGGTCACCCCCCACAGGAAGAGGGTTGGGGGGAGGGGTCCCCGGGACCATTTTCATCCTCGGTCGCGCCCGCCGCAGGTGGGCATGAAAACTCAGAATTGAGTAGACCTACTCGTTCGAACCTGTCCAGGTAATACCACTTGAGAGGGCGATCCGTGACGTCAAAGAAAGAGTTGGCCGTACGCAAGCTAGGGAAGCTAGGAACTGGGGGGCTGATGGTGCTATTGGCGGTGGGGCTGCTGTTTAGCGGCTCGCTTCCCGTGGACTCCATCGACCGACTGGGAGTGGCTGCCGAGACACTCCCACCCATCGATCCGTTGACGCCGACCGAGCACGGTCAGAGTCCCATCGACGGCCTGCAGTACGCCGACCCGACCGAGGCCCTGGGGATCATCGGTCCGCCGGTCGCTAACAACGAGGGCACCACCGGGCTCTCGTACCCGATTGACGTTCCCCCCGGCCACGGCATCACACCCGAGCTGGCCGTGACCTACGATTCCTCCGGTGACAACGGCTGGATGGGCATGGGCTGGGACCTGTCGGTGGGCGAGATCGCCGTGGACACGTCGTTCGGCGCAGCGCACTTCGACCCCAGCTTTGAGAGCGAGTCCTACGTCCACGACGGCGACCTCCTGGTGCCCAACGCCATCGGAGGCGCCTGGGAGCCGCGAGTGCCGACCACCCGCCGGGACTACACGCACCAGGTCGAGACCGAGTACGCGGAGATCATCCGCCACGTGGTCAACGACGGCGGCCCCGACGACTACTTCTGGGAGGTCCGCGGCAAGGACGGTGGCATCAAGTGGTATGGCGCCACCCCGGACAGTGGCGGTCCCGTCCCCTCCACCACCCAGTCGGTCCCCACTATCGACGAGGACGCCGTGGTCCGCGACGCCAACGGCAACATCGTGCGCTGGCTGCTGTCAGCCGAGCGCGATATCGGGGTCAATCTGATCCGCTACGAGTATGAGACCGTCAACTACACGTTTTCCGGTGGGGCCTGGGTCGTGGATCCGACCTGCGATGCCACGGCTGCGGTCTGCGGAGAGCACACCTACCTGGACCGGATTCTGTACACCGACGCGACCAGCGCCATCACCGACTTCAACGGTCCGCCCTACGAGGTGGACTTCATCCGCGAGTCCGAGATGCCAGGCAACAGCACGTCCTCGGTCCGTGACGACCCCATGGTGAACGCCCGTCTGGGCTACCTCGATGTGATCGCCGACCGTCTCGCCCGGGTCGAGGTGTCCTACGGCAGCCCGCCGGCGACCGGCACCACCCGCACCTACGACCAGACCGCGGCCCGCTATACGTTCGACTACGAGACGGGCTGGTTCGGCAAGTCCCTGCTGTCGTCCATCACCCAGGGCGTCGACGATCTGCACGTCCATACGCTGACCTACTACAACGACCTGGGGACGCTGAACGCTAACGTGGCCGGCTTCGCGACGCCCGCCCCGTGGACCAGTGACGACGACGTCGCTTCCGAGCTGTTCCTCGACGAGGATGCCGATGTGTCGACCCTGGGCGGGTCGGAGACCAACGCAGGGTCGGGCAACATCTACATCGGCTTCAACCCCGTCGTCCCGTCGAAGGTCGGCTCTTTCGGCGGCGGGCTCGAGCTCAGCGGCGGCGACACCACCGCCATCGCCGAGTGGATCGACCTCAACGGTGACAGCCTTCCCGACAAGGTCTTCACTTCGAGCTCCGGCGTGTCCTTCCGCCTCAACACCAGCGGCCCGTCGGGAAGCGGGTTCGCCACCGGGCTCCCCGGGACCGCCACGGACCTCCCGGGCCTCTCGAAGAACTCCAACTTCGCGTTCCAGATCTCGGCCGAGGCGTATCCCATCGTCGCCCTCGGCGTTGGCACCGGCCTCAGCTTCTCCTGGTCCAGCAGCTACTTCAGCGATGTCAACGCCGATGGTCTGGTCGACTTCGTCAGCGGTGGGCAGGTGCAGTTTAACCGGCTGGTGAACGGCATCCCCACCTTTTCAACGTCCAGCGCACTGACACCGGTGCCGCTGGATCCGGCCCCGCTGCCCGTCCTCGACAGCGCCGAGCTGGACGAGATCGACCAAGCGTTCCGGACGCAGTCACCGCCCATCGACACCGTCCGCCGCTTCACCGCGCCATTCGACGGCACTATTGAGATCGACGCCCCGGTTAGCCTCGACACACTCGGTCTGGCGACGACCGACGGCGTACGCGTTGCGGTCCAACACGAGGGCAGCGAAATCGCGAGCGCCGAGCTGGGCACGTCGACCTCTGCGTTCTCGACCCCCATCACCCGCACGGTCTCCGCGGGTGATCACATCTACTTCCGGCTCGGCGCCATCGAGGACGGCGTCGCCGACAGCGTCAACTGGGACCCGACGATCACTTACACCGGAGTCTCTTGGGGCGACGACGCCAACGGGCTGTCCCAAACCACCTACAACGCCAGCGCTGACTTCACGCTGGCGGGACGCCCCGACGACGTCATCGCCATGCCCTTCACCGGCACTGTGCAGGTCAATGCCGAGGTCACCATCGCCAGCGCCCTCACCGACGACGTCACCCTCAAAGTGGTCCGTCACGACGCCTCGCTCAACAGCTCCGACCAGGTTGTGACCTCGCCCACGGTGGTCCCGGTGACCGGTGGGACGGTCCCGCGGGGCATGATCGCCACGTTCCCACTGACGGTGACCGTGGACGTTCCGGTCGACGTGACCGAGGCCACCACCAGCAGCGACCAGGACGGCGACGGCCAGAACGACACTGTGGTGCTCAGCGACCGCATCGAGGTGTACCTCGCCGTCGACTCGCCGGTGGACCTTTCCCAGGTCGAGTGGAATGCGGTCATCACCTACGACGGGGCCACCGGCGCAGCGGCTGACTTCGAGCAGATCGTCCGACCGCACACCGAGTTCTACCCCGGCGCCTACCCGGCGGAGCCCGCCACGGCTACCTCGCTGCCCGACACGTTCACCGCTGTGTTGTCGGTCGACGCGCTGGCCGGCAACCCGGCCAACGCTACCGCTGTGGTCACGTTCAAGAACGCCAACGGCACTGTGAAGTCGAGTCACGCCATCAGCGACAACGGTGAGGTGGAGTTCGACGTTGACCTGTCCCAGATCACCGGCGTGGACTACTTCGTCGACATTTCGGTGCGCGATGGAACTTTTAGCCGTGACGGGCTGGTGCTGACCCGCTTCGACCGATACACGAAACCCGACAAGTCCGAGTTCACGGCCATAGACAGCACGTTACGGTGGATTGGGATGCAGGGGATCTTCCCGCTGGCGTACCGAGGCTGGGCCGTCGCCGGCTACACGGCGCCCGACAGCCTGGCAACCAGCTCGATCGACGCCACGGCCTTCGACATCGTCGCCGACGCGAACACCCCGGTGACTGAACCGGCTCGTGCCGACATCTCTCTCGATCAGTCCGGCGCCGAGCGCTCTTATGCGTTCGTGCCCACCCCGCAGGCCGGTGCCACTATCGTCCAGCCCGACGGCACTACCACCGACTCCGAGTTCGGCACCGCCGGCGACGCCGTGCCGACCGACCGCTGGATCGGCCCGCGGAGCTCGATCTACGCCGACGCCGACACCATGCAGACCTCGCGCCTGGTCGCCGACGTCGCCTCCATCACCGACCTGGGCTCAGGCGCCCCCGGCACGGGTGACCGCACCGCGCCCACGCGCCTCGGCATCGGCGGCCCGGGTCTCACCCTGCTGTTCGGCGTGGGTCCGCTGGGGGCATCCGCCGGTCTGTCGCCGTCCTTCGGGATTACCGACTTCGAGGACCTCAACGGCGACGGCTACCCCGACGTCATCTCCGCCGGTTCCGTCAGCTACACCAACCAGACCGGCGGCTACCTCGACTCGCGCGGTGTCGCCGGCACCGCCGTGACCAACCAGGATCTCACGTTCTCCATCAATGGCGGCCTGGGCTCCGGGCTAGTGGACATCGTCCCCAACCCCAAGGGCGGGACCAACGCCACGCACGGCAACGCGGCCGGGAAGGGCTCCTCGGCCTCCGACGCCGGGCCGTCGTACTCGCTAGGCATCTCCGGCTCCGGCGGGTTCTCCTGGACGTCGCCCAATGCCTCCGGCACCGGCGACGATGCCACCGATACCAGCACCTACGGCGACCAGCTGTCGTCGCTCGAGGCCGACTCCGACGACGACAGCGGCGGGGCGATCCAACGCGCTTTCGCCGACGTCAACGGCGATGGTCTGGCCGACAACGTCTTCACCACCGCACAGGGCGTCTTCGCCTTCTACAACCTGGGCTACGGCTTCACCGACAAGGCCGTCCAGCTGGGGGCGGGCGGGTTCGAGAGCCGCGAGTCCGCCAACGGTGGTTTCGGACTGGGGTTCTCCCTCCCGTATGGCGAGTTCGGCGGCGGCGTCAACTTCCTGTGGAACTACGACTGGTCGCGCTACACCTGGCGCGACGTCAACGGCGACGGCATCCTCGACCAGCTCCACCGCATCGGGGAGTCCGACGTCGAGGTGGCGTTCGGCACCGGCAGCGG
>Ga0214472_10003663_pt1 | contig 16255 bp, 12 predicted proteins | sample RVTome_6_FD_207662 | JGI IMG/M metagenome (GOLD analysis project Ga0214472, IMG submission 207662) | Soil microbial communities from uranium-contaminated site in the Upper Colorado River Basin, Wyoming, United States - RVT140D175 | ecosystem: Environmental > Terrestrial > Soil > Contaminated >... | reverse complement strand
CAAGCGCTAGAACCCCCCGGGCGCCTTTTCGTGGCGTGCCGACATGGTAAGGCCGCAAGCCGGGCGGCCGCCGTGATTGAGGTCTCGTTTGAGTCGGCGCTGCGCGCCGCTATTCGGCCTATTTTCCGAAACTTAGCGCGCGTTTCTCGTCGGCACCTGGATGCCGGCGATCGGCCCGGGGACGCCGGGGCTTCGATCTAATCTCGCGCCGGCAGGGTGATGATCGCCTCGCCCGCTTCGTCCTCCGACAAGACCCCCGCGGGCTCGTTGACGACGGCGCCGCCGCCGACGCGGATCGGGATCGTCACCGAGCGGGCTTGGATCTCGCCGCCGACCTCGGCATGGACGACGACGTTGAGGTAGGACGTGCCCGCCGCCATCGGCGTCACAGTGATGATGCGCTCCGCCGGCTGCCCGCGAAGGCTGCTTCTGAGCTCAACGAGCGTCGAGTCCGGCGCGAGCAAGAGCCGCTCGCTGCCGCTCAAGGCGAGGTTCAATGCCGTCAGATCGAGCGCCGAGCGCGATCTGAGTCGAATCTGCAGCGGTTGGCCGATTTGGGGCTCGCCGAGAAGCTCATAGCTCAAGTCGATCGGCGGCTGCGGCTTACCGGGCGACTCGCCGCCCGCGGGCGGCGGGCTCAGCGTAGCCACGGAAGCCCCGGTTGCCGCGGCCGTGTCCGCAACCATCGCCGGCTTCGGCTCGCTTGCAACCGCCGCCCGCTCGCCCTCGTCCGACACCGAGGGCGCCTGCCGGCAGGCCGGCAGGGCTATGGCCAGCACGCAGCAGACGAGCGGAGCGCTGAAACGATGCTTGGCATTCATGGCTGGGTGATCTCCACGTTGAAGCAGGCGCGCCCGATCGGCGGATTGTCGGGGTCGTCGCTCGCGTTGGTGTTGGTCCATTCGTAGATCTCGAGCACGTAGTCCTCGCCGGCGTTCAATTGTATGGCGAATTCCTCGACGCAGGCATCCAGATCGCCTTCGGTGCAGGCCTGCGTCGGCCCCTCCTGAGACACGAAGTGCAGGCTCGCTTGGTGCAGCCAGACGTCGGGATCGGTGGTCTCGCCGGGAGGCGCTTCGGTCGTCGTCGCCGTGAACGTATGCGTGCCGCTGACATTCGCTTGGAAGCGGGCGTAGCGCCGCGATCCGAGCTTGTTGCTCGAGCCCGTGAACGCGCTCTCGAACTCGTTGGTGCTACAGAGTTCAACTGCGCCGCCGTTGAGGTCGGCGTAAACCGGCAAGACGTCCGCGCTCGCCGGATTGCCGGAATTGTTCTCACCGCCGCCGAATTCATCCGCGACGGGCTCGACGTCGTGGTAGTCGAGCAGCACATCGATGGCTGCCCCGCTGCCCGGATTGTCGGTGACGAGCGCATCGATGAACGGGAACAGGCTCGTCATCGCGATCGTATCGCGCTGCTCGTCGGTGAGAACGGCGAAGATCGGCCCGAGCCCGAAACTTACCTCGTCGGTGCCGCTTCCGCCGAGGCCGTCCTGCACGTCGTCGAAGATATCGTAAATGATTTCCTGGACCGAGAACTCACTGTACCAGCCCGGGTTCTCCGGCGGCTCCTCGCCTTCGACGTCGAAGTGGAAGCCGAGGCCCTGCTGCGGACCCAGGGTATCCTTGTAGACGCTGTCGCCGGTCGCGATCGCGGAGAAGGCATTGCCCCAGCCTTCGCCGAAAGCGACGCGAAAGTCGAGCTGATCTCCCTGCGTATGCGGGCCACCGATGCTGTCCGAGCGCGAGAACTCGGCTTCGAGGTAGTGGCCCCACTCATGCGCGATCACGTGGCGATCGTATTCCTCGGTGTCCTCGTCGGCCGCGCCCAGCAGGAAAATGCCACCGTCCGGCCCGGTGCGAAAAAAGCTCGTGCCGATCTCGCCGGTATCGGGATCCGGTGTGCCGTCGGCGCCGAAGACCGGACGGTTGTCCTTGCTCCAATGCAGCTCCAGCGCCGGGAACTGAATCCCCGCATCGGCCGTCAGCAAGACCTGGACGGCGTCGTACACTGTATCGAGAATCGCCAGCGGCGCCGCCGAGCGCGGCTCGGCGTAGGACACGCCGTTCCAGCCCGATGCGGCGTGCAGGTCGCGCGCGACATCGGCTCCGCCGGTGTTGAAGAATTGACCGCTGATCACGTAGAGCGCATCGCCGTTGGTGTTGTCGACGACGCGAAAGTCCCAGCTGGGAGTGCCCGATTGCTGCATCTCTGCCCGCGCGCGAAAGAACACTTCGATGAAGCCCGGGACGGTCAGGTCGTAGGCGCCGCTCTCGTCGGTGCGGCCGCTCGCGATCACGCTGACGCCGTCGGTCGCGTCGACGACCTCCACGCTGATCCCCCGCGCCGGCGCGGCCTGCGTCTGGCCGTAGCTCAAGCGGGCGAGCTGCGACGTGGTCACGGCCGGAACAAGATCGAACGTGACGAGCCCTGAAAGCGCTATCGAGACTGCCGGCACCACCGTCACCGTGACCTGGCCCGTATCCGAAGCGCCGTCGTTGTCGGTGACCGTGAGCTCGAACGCGAGCTCGGTCGGCGCGGCCACCGCGGGCGCCGGGAAGCTCGTCGTCGCTTGATCCGGATCGGCGATGGTCACCGGGGGGCCTGCGAGCTGCGCCCAGAGATGAGACACGATGGTGCCGTCGGAGTCGCTGCTCGCCGAGCCGTCCAGCAGCGCCGGCGCGAGCTCGCTGGCGAAATGGTCGGCACCGGCATGGGCTTGCGGCGCCGTGTTGGCCTGCCCGTTGCCGGAACCGCCTCCGCCGCCTCCGCCGCCTCCACAGGCGGGCAAGATGACGGCGGCAAAAACCAGCGTCCATTTGTGCATCGTCGGTGAACCCGCCGCTCGTCCTCAGGAACGAGCGGATACTAGCGCTCTCGGGGAGGCTACTAACAGGGGCTGGCTCGCAGATTGAGCAATTTTGAGACGGGCTCCAGAGTCGCCAAACTGCGACAAGCGTCCCGCGATCGTAACCCGGAACTGGTAGACTCGCCGACTGGGATTATGTCGCTTTGCTAAGTTCATGACGCGAAAAACAATTTTGGTTACCGGCGGAGCGGGCTATATCGGCAGCCATGTCGTCCGGCAGCTGGGAGAGGCCGGCGAGCGAGTCGTCGTCCTCGACGACCTCTCGACGGGGTTCAGACGCGCCGTGCTTCACGGCGAGCTCGTCGTCGGCAACACCGGCGACGGCGCTTGCCTCGGCGGCTTGTTCGAGCGCTTCGACATCGACACCGTGATGCACTTCGCGGCGCGCACGATCGTGCCGGAATCCGTCGCCGACCCGCTGCGCTACTACGGCAACAACACCTGCGCGAGCCGCAGCTTGATCGAACGCGCCGCAAAAGCGGGGGTCGAGCATTTCGTGTTCTCGTCGACGGCGGCCGTGTACGGGATTCCGGAAGGCGGGCACGCGTCGGAAAACTCGCCCTTGCGACCGATCAATCCCTACGGCACCTCTAAGCTCATGACGGAGTGGATGCTCAGGGACGTCGCCGCCGTCTCGCCCATGAATTTCGTCGCCTTACGATACTTCAACGTCGCCGGCTCGGATCCCGAGGGGCGCATCGGGCAGTCGACGCCGAAAGCGACGCTGCTCACCAAAGTCGCTTGCGAGGCGGCCGTCGGCAAGCGAGACCATGTTTCGATCTTCGGCACGGACTACCCGACTCCCGACGGCACGGGCGTTCGCGACTATATTCACGTCGAGGACCTGGCGGACGCGCACTTGAAGGCCCTCGACTACCTGCGTCGCGGCGGAGAGTCGACCACGTTGAACTGCGGCTACGGCCACGGCTACAGTGTCCGCGAGGTCCTGAAAATGGTCGAGACAGTCGCCGGCCGTCCGCTTAAGATTACCGAAGAAAGTCGCCGCGAGGGCGACCCGCCGACCCTGATCGCGGAGGCACGAAAAATCCGTACCGTGTTAGGCTGGGAGCCCCGGCTCGACGATCTCCGAAGCATCGTCGCGAGTTCCTTGAATTGGGAGCGAAAGCTGGTCGAAGACGCCTGGGTGGCCTGATCCCGCACGATCCACGACACCGAAGAACAGCGGCAGCAGTCTTGCAGGAAAAGACATGAGATTCAGCCGACCGCGAACATTACTCGGACTCATTCTGCTCGGCTTGGGCCTGGTGTCCTTGCCATTGCTGTTGGGCATCGCCAAGGCGGTGCTCGACCTCGGCGCGTTCACGCGCGAGACCGAGGCCGTCGTCAACGAGAGCCTTACGGCGACGCGCGAGAACCAACGCATCGCGGGGCTACTGAACGACATGGAGCGGAGAACGCGCCAGTATTTCCTGTTGCAGGATCGCGAGCTGCTTTCGCTGTACAACGAGGATCAGCAGGCATTGTTGCGCAGCGTCGCTTTTCTGACCCAATTGCCGCAGGCGAGTGCAACGGAAGTCGCGTTGAAGACGCTCGAGACACATGCAGCAGCGCTCGCGGCGGAGCTGAACAACTCGCCGATCACCATCGGCGTCGACGAGGTCGTCGACCGCTTCCGACTCATGACGGCGGCGGCGCGAACCGCCGGCGAGAGCATGCGCGTCGTCATCAACGACCGGCTCGACGTCCTCCAGGAAACTACGCGCGACGCCCAGGAGACGCTGGCCTGGCAGGCGGCGGCGCTACTGCCCGGCACCGCGGCGCTGATCGTGTTCTTCGTGATGCTGATCGGCCGGCCGATGCGCCAGGTCGACAAGGCGATCCGGGCGCTGGGCGGCGGTGACTTTCAGAACGGCATCGCGATCAAGGGTCCTCGAGACATCGAGACCCTCGGGCTGCAGCTCGAGTGGCTGCGTAACCGCTTGCAGGAAAACACCGAGGAAAAGAACAAATTTCTACGGCACATGTCGCATGAGCTCAAGACGCCGCTGGCGAACATCCGCGAGGGCACGGAATTGTTGCTCGATGGCTCGGTCGGCAAGCTCGACCAGCGGCAACACGAGGTCACGGACATTCTGCGCGACAACAGCATCAAGCTCCAAAAGCTCATCGAGAATCTATTGACCTTCAGCGCATGGCAAACCAAGACCGCGGCGCTGGAGTTCAGCGATTTCGAGCTCAAGCCGCTGGTATTCGGCGTGCTGAGCCAACACCGGCTCGCCGTGTCCAGCAGGAAAATCAGATTGCAACTCGAGGTCACGCCCGTCTGTTTGCGCGCCGACGAGGGGAAATTGCGCCTGGTGCTGGAGAACTTGATCTCCAACGCAATCAAGTTCACGCCGGCACGGGGCTTGCTGCACGTCGGCGCCGAGGTCGCGAACGATTCCTTGACCATCGACGTTGCCGACAACGGGCCTGGGGTCGCGGATGAGGACGCCGATCGCATCTTCGAGGCGTTCTACCAGGGTCGACAGCCCCAAGGCGGACCCGTGGGCGGCACCGGCATCGGCCTCTCGGTCGTCGCCGAGTGCGTGCATGCCCACGGCGGCACGGTCGAGCTGGTCAAGGGAAAATGGTCGGGCGCGCACTTTCGCGTCTGTCTGCCGGTTACCGGGCCGATGCAGCAGCCGGTGGTGGTGGCGGCCAGTGCGTAGCGGCATCGCAGCGCTGATTGGCCTCGCGCTCGCCGGATGCACGGCCGGCGGCCTGCTCGGTGGCGACGCTACGCCGCAGCCGCAGGAATCGCCGCCGGGCGCCGCAGGCAGCTCGAATCTGGACACCCGCGGCTTAGGCGTATACCTCGAGACGATGCGGGCGTTGGTCGAGGGGGACCGGGTGCTTCAGGCGGAAGTTTTCGAGGACGCCGTCATCGCCACGGAGCTCTCTCCGACGACGACCAACCGGCTCAGGCTCGCGCTGGCGCTTGCGATCCCGGGACACGCCGCCGCCGATCCCAGCCGCGCTCAAAGGCTGCTCAGCGGGCTCCTCGCCAGCGGCGACACGCTGTTGCCCGAGGAGCGCATTTTGGCGGCCATACACTTGCAAGAAGTCGAGCAAAGGCTGATTCTCGACACCGCCTCGCAACAGCGGCAGATGGAATCCGAGGAGGCGCTCTCGAGGCAAGACGCCGAAAGTGCGCAGCGCCTCGAGGCGATGCAGCAGGAGAACCAGAGACTGCGCGAGGCCCTCAGCGCCGCCGAGGAAAAGCTCGAAGCCATCACCAATATCGAGAGATCGATCAGATCGCGAGACAGTGCCGCCGACGTACCCTAAAACCGCCGTGCAAACGAACGACCATGGCCGCGGCCGGATTCTTCTCGTCGACGACGATCCGGGGTTGCTGCGGCTGTTGAGCATCCGGCTCAACGCCGAGGGTTACGACATCGTCGCGGTCGAAAGCGCCTCCGAGGCATTGGCGGCGCTGCCGCGTTTCCGCCCGGATCTCGTCATCACCGACCTTCGCATGGAGCACATGGACGGGATCGGCCTGCTGAATGAGATCCAACGGCAACGCCCAGGCCTGTGCGTGCTGCTGCTGACGGCGCACGGCACCATACCCGACGCCGTGGAAGCGACCCAGAGCGGCGCTTTCGGTTTTCTGACCAAGCCGATCGACAAAGAGCAGCTGCTCGACTACGTGCAGCGCGCAATGAAGATCTCCGGTCTCACCAAGACCGTCGACGAGTGGAACACCGACATCGTCACCCGCAGCCCCGTGATGGAAGCCTGCCTGCAGCAGGCGCGCATGGTCGCCGACACCGATACCCGCGTGCTGCTCACCGGCGAATCGGGGACCGGCAAGGAGTTGCTCGCGAAAGCGATCCACCGCGCCAGCGCCCGCAGGGACAAGGCCTTCGTCGCGATCAATTGCAGCGCCATGCCCGAGAACCTGCTCGAGTCCGAGCTTTTCGGCCACGAGAAAGGCGCGTTCACCGGCGCGCACCGCAGCCACAAGGGGTTGTTCCAAGCCGCCGACGGCGGCACGCTGCTGCTCGACGAGATCGGCGACATGCCGATGCGCCTGCAGATCAAGTTATTGCGCGTGCTTCAGGAGGCGCAGGTGCGGCCCGTGGGCAGCACTGAGGCGCTCCCGGTCGACACACGCGTGATCTCGGCGACGCACCAAAACCTCGGCGATCTGATGATGGCGCGGACGTTTCGCGAGGACCTCTATTACCGGCTCAACGTCGTCAACATCCAGCTGCCGCCGCTGCGCAATCGTCGCGAGGACATCCCGCTGCTGGTCGAGCACTTTCTCGTGGAGATCGCCGACGAAACCGGGCAGGAGCGCAAGGTCTATGCGCCCGAGGCCGTGGAATGCCTGGTCGCCGCGGACTGGCCCGGCAACGTGCGCCAGCTCTACAACGTCGTGCGGCAAAACGTGGCCTTGAGCCCGGCACGCATCATCTCCGCAGAGCAGGCGCGCAGCAGCCTCGGCGAGCAGACGACAAGCTCGCTGCCGTCGTTTTCGGAGGCGCGCGAGGAGTTCACGCGCAATTATCTGTCGCAGCTGCTACAGATCACCGGCGGCAACGTCAGCCAGGCTTCGCGCCTGGCGAAACGCAATCGCACGGATTTCTACAAGCTGCTCGGCCGGCACCAGCTCAATCCCGACCACTTCAAGTAGTTACGGCCGGATCTCGTACTTCTGCATGAGGTCGTAGAGCGTCGGCCGCGTGATGCCGAGGAGCTCCGCCGCGCGCGAGATGTTGCCGGCCGCGCGTGCGAGCGCCTCGCGGATCGCGCGTGTCTCGCTCTCCTGCCGCACCTTGCGCAGATTCAGCGACGGCACCGGACCGACGGCGGACAAGCCCAAGTCTTCCGGCGTCACGAACTTCCCGTCGGCCATGATCACCGCGCTCTTGATCTTGTTCTCCATCTCTCTGACGTTGCCCGGCCATGCATAGGCGTCGACGGCGTCCTGCGCTTCCTCGGTGAAACCCTTGACGCCGCTGTCGTGCTGGCGCGTGTAGCGGTTCAGCAAATATTGAGCCAGCAACACGCGGCAACCGTCGCGCTCTCTGAGCGGCGGGATGTCGATCGTGATCTCGCTGATGCGGTAAAACAGATCCTCGCGAAACCGCGACACTTGAATGGCCTCGCCGAGATTCTGATTCGTCGCACAAACTACGCGCACATCCACCGCAATCTCCCCGCGGCCGCCGATGCGCTCGAAGTTTCGCTCCTGGAGAAACCGCAACAGCTTCGCCTGCAAGGCCAGCGGCATGTCGCCGATCTCGTCGAGGAACAAGGTTCCGCCGTCGGCGACCTCGAGCTTGCCCGGCGTCTGCCTGACGGCGCCCGTGAACGCGCCCCGCTCGAAGCCGAACAGCTCCGACTCGAGCAGCGTATCCGGTATCGCGGCGCAGTTGATCGCGATGAAAGGCCGGGCGGCGCGCGGGCTCAGGTCGTGGATCGCACGCGCCAGCAGCTCCTTGCCGGTCCCGCTCTCGCCGAGCAGCAAGGTCGTCGCCGTGGTGGGCGCCACCTTCTCGATCATCCGGCATACCCTGAGCATCGCCTCTCCGCACGCGACGATGCCGTCGAGCGGTGAGCTGCCCATGTCCGACGTGAGTCGCCGGTTCTCGGCTTCGAGCTCGTGAATGTGGAACGCGCGCTCGACGATGAGCTGAAGCACGTCGACGTCGACAGGCTTCTGATAGAAATCGTAAGCGCCGAGTGCGACGGCCCTGACGGCGTTGGCTTGATCGCCGTGACCGGTGACGACGATGACCTTGGTGTGCGGCGCGAGCGTGAGAATCTCTTTGAGCGTCGCGAGCCCTTCCTCGACGCCTCCCTCATCCGGCGGAAGCCCGAGATCTTGCAGCACGACGGGAGGCTCGTGGCGTCGCAGCTCGTTGATGGCGCTGCCGCGGTCCACGGCGGCGATCACGCCGTACTTCTCGAAGCACCAGCGAAGCTGGCTCTGAATACCAGGGTCGTCTTCGACGATCAGGAGCTTGCGGCTGGCTTCAATCATTGGAGCCTACGCAGATCGTTGCCGGACGTTTCGCGTAAGAGGGGTGCCAAGCCAACCAGTCACTATCGAGAACGAGTGAGATGGGGGCAGCGCTGCTGGCCGCTCAACACCCCAGGAAACCTCCGCCGACAAACGGGACTACCCATGGCTTCCATCAGGCACCGAGTACCTAACAGCGCGCCCCCAAACACAAAACAGGTGGATCGTCCTGATAGTTCTAGTGCCGAGGAGCATACCTGGCCCGGGCCCCCTAGCCAAGCCCGAGGGCCACACCGGCCGCCGCAGGCCCGTGGCCGCGAGCCCGGGCCCCGATACGGTTAAATAGCCGCCGCGAGCGCGCGCCGGGGGCCGTGCTCGGCGCAGCGGAAATGCCCGGATTAGACCGGGTCCAGCCTATTCGAGGGCGAAGCGCACTCGCAGGCTCACGCGCCGCTCGTAGCGCCGTCCGTCGAGCTCGAACGGCTCGTATACGTAGGCGGAAACGGCCCGCAGCGCGGCGTTTTCGAACTCACCGTCAGGCTCGGCGCCCGTCACCGCGACCTCCCGCGGCAGCCCCTCGGTATCCACGATGAACTCGAGGTCTACCCAGCCTTGAATGCCGCGCGTCAGCGCCCGGTCCGGATAGATCGGTGGCTCGAACTCGAGGACGTTGAGCTCGCTGGCCGGCGCCGCCGCCGCGAGGAAGGCTTGCTGGTTGCGGCCGAACTCGAGCTTGCCGGCAAGCACCGACGGGTCGCCCACGGCGGCCCCGGCACGTTCCAGCGCCCCGATGCCGGCCTCAGCGCGGTCCCAGTCTGCGGCGGCGAGCGCCGCCTCGACCTCGCTGCCGATCTCTGCCTCGAGGGCATCGAACGCCGGCGCCAATCCGGGATGGTCGGGATTCAGGCGCTCGAGCGCCAGCAGGTGGGCGAGCGCGCTGTCGGGCTCGGGCACGTACAGGTGGCCTTCGCGCAGACGCGCCTGGGCGAGCGCGACCATGCGGTTCTCCTCGGCGCGGGCGAGCGTATCACGGGCATAGACGAGGCTGAGCTCCAGGCCCATGAGCTGCTCGTCTGCGACCCCCAGCGCCTGTGCCTCGGCGAACAGCGCCTCCGCCCGGTCGAGGTTGATCTCGTCGATCTCGAACTGGGCCGCGGCGACCACTGCCGCGCCGACCTGCTCGCCGAGCGCGATCACGCTCGGAGCCGCCGGATCCAACGTCCTCGCCCGTTTGAGGTAATCGAGCGCGCTGTCGCCTGGGGGGCTCAGAACCTGGTCTTGGGCGAGCCGTGCCCGCGCGATGCTGACGAGGCTCGAAAGCTCGCTCGGAGGCGCGGCGGTGACGGCCACGGGCTGCGGCGAAGCGCGCGCGGTTTCGGCATCGTCGGCGGGCTCCTCGTCGGCCTCCCGGCGTGCCGTAGCGCGCTCGTGCTGGGCTTTCAAGAAAGCCAGCCGCGACGATTCGGGCTCGAGCGCCTCGATCGACGCCAGCGAGTCGGCGGCCGCGTCGAGATCCTCCGCGATCAAGGCCTGCTCGGCGGCGGTGAACAATCCATCGATATCCACGTCCGCCGATGCGCCCGCGGGCTCGGCCGCCGTGACGGCGGCGGACGGCTCGATCAGCGGCGGCTCGACGATCTCCGCCGCCGGCAGGACGGCCGGACCGGCCGGGTCCTCGGCCGTGGCGAACGCAGTCGATACCGATACTTGCGGCGAATCGAACGGCTCACTCTCGAGCGGAAGCGTCAGGGCCGACTCCGGGCCCGGCGCAGGCTCGACGGGCTCCACAGGCTGCACCGAGCGCATGACTTGCGGAACGGCCGGCCCACCACCCGAACCGACGGGACGCACGAGCCCGGAAAACGCGACCGCCGCGACCACGGCCGCAACGAGGGCGCCGGCGAGCAGCCAGCTCGGCCAAGCTGCGAACCTGCCGGCGCCGCCGCGAATGCGCTCCTCCGCCAACATCGGGCGTTGCCGGAGCTCGATGTAGCGGCTAATCGAGGACTCGAGCAGCAAGCGCGTGATGCCCGCGGTCGGCGGCTTGATCAGCAAGCGATGAATCTTGCGCTCGGAGAGCAGGTGAATCAGATCCTCGGCGCGTTGCCGCTCGCTCGCGAGCAAGGTGACCAGAACCCGCGTGAGCTTCGCGAGCTCGTCGAGCCGCTCCGTGAGGTCGCCGTGAACGGCGTCGACGTCGAGCAGCGCGATGCCGCAGCGGCGGCCCTTGATGGCCTCGGTCAATACCTGCCAGGACTCGGCGTGATAAACCGGGAATTGCTCGCCGCCGGCCTGCTGGACGGTCGCAAGCAGACTTTCGTCGTTCGTCAGCACATACACGCTCGCGCCGTCGGCGGCGAGCAACTCACGCAGCGGCGTCGGCGGAATCGTGCTCTCGAGCAGCTCCGGTGCGAGCTCGCGGGCGCCTTTGGAGGGCGCCTTTTTCGACCCGGCAGTCGCGCCGGGCAGACTCTGGCGGCTCTGACTCATGGCTGGGTGATCCCGCGACGCGTGTTGCTTCGTAACTAATTGTTTTACATAAATGTACGCTAGCGTCTGCGAGACTATCGTCTCACAGTTTCGAGGCCGCCAGAAGCCCTGGCGACCGACATTCGGTAAATTTCATCTGCCGAGGATTCGATCCCGCTCCGCGGGAAGGTTCACGCTCAGTAAAATCTCTGGGTTGGGACAATCGAGAACCTTGGTCTCTACGGCTTCGAGACAACGCCGCGGTGAAGCGTCGCCGGCTTCGACCCGCGCCGCGAGCCCGGCCAGCGAACCAGGCTCCCAGATCGCAAGCAGCGGCTCGATCGGGCCCTCGGCCCGCCGGAAAGCCGTCGCAAACGCCTGCGAGTCGCGTCCCCGCACCAGCGCCGCCAGCGTTGCCGCGTCGAGCAGCGGCAGGTCGACCGCGGCGACCAGCCAGGCGACGTCCGGGTGGGCGCGCCAGGCGGACACGAGCCCGACAGCCGGGCCTCCTTTGGCGGTATCGTCGACGATCGTCGGCAGCAGCGCATAGACCGGCTTGCTCGCCTGTGCTGCGTTGACCGACACCAAGCATCGATCGCAGTGCGCGCTCAACAGCTCGAGCAGGTATTGCGCTTGCGGGCGACGGTGGTACTCGATGGCGCCCTTATCCTCTCCCATGCGTGCGCTTTCGCCGCCGGCGAGAACCAGGCCCCAGAGGGGTGCGCGCGGGGCGGGAGCGTCGTCGGTCTGTGTAGTCCCTGACATTCAGCTTACACCGCTAGGGAACGCGGACACTCCTCAAGGTTCAAGCATTCGGCGTCGACTGGCGTAAGGCGAGCAGTTTCTGGAATTGCCTCTCCATGAGGCGCTGAGCGGCACCCGCCACCGTCCGGTCAGTGATATCCCGGTTGACTTCGAGGACCAGCCAGCCTCCGCTCTCCTGCGACAGCATCGCCAAGCGCCCTTCCACGACAACTTCACGTCCGTCGCGCGTGCTGTGACGCAACTCGCCGACCCAGACGCCATACCGTGCAAGATTCTGCTCGAGGTAGCTCACACCGCCGCCAAGCTGCGTGCGCAACAACTCATGTGTGCTCCTGCCATGCGCCTCATGGCGGCTGTATCCGTAGAGTTGTTCTGCCGCGCGATTCCAGTACACGATGCCATTCCCGCTCATCTCCCAAACGATGATCACGTCGTTTGTATACTCGAGCAGGTCACTGGGGCGCCAGCGCGGACCGGTTTCCGGCGTCGGGGCGCTGAGCGCCAGTTGAACGTCCGGCTCCGACGACACATCGGCAACATCGTCCACCGATTGAGCTCGATCCTCCATTCGGCGACCCGGATCCAGTCGCACCTTGCCGGCGCGCGCCTGGCTTGCGAGCGCCCGCGCCGCCGCGAACACGACCGGCGGTACCAGCATATTTGCCAGGACAGTCGTTGTTCGCCGTAGATCGAAACGTCCCGGAAACGACACACCCCGCTCGCGCGCACCCCAACCGAGCACGGGCGCCGCAGTATAGTAGTACCATGACAAACAGAGCCGCGCGCGCCCCCCCGGGCAAGCAATCGGACGTCGATGCCCGTGCAGCGCACTGGGCGTATCGAAGATAGCTACGCGATTGAAGATCGGCTCGACAACGACCTCGCGATGCGAAGGACTGTTCAGGTCATCGTTGGAATGCAACTCGAGCTGGCCGCCCCACTCGCTCTGCCAGTCGCGATTGAGATAGAGCAGCACATTTACACGGCGCTCGAGCTTCAGGTCTTTTTGCGTAGCAAAATCGTAGTGCAAACCAAGATGGCCTCCCGGCGGCACTTTCATGTAGCCGGCGGCGCGCAGATGTGGATCTGGAATCAACCCACGGATGCCGGTCAGCTTCTCGACAAACCGTACGAACCGTCCGCTGTTCAGGGCGTGGACAATTGCCTCGGCGGCAGGTCCGAAAGTCGCTACGTCAGAGCATACCTGCTTCCTTTCATTGGCGGTGTCGTAGCTCGTCCAACCCGCTGTGGCGCCGGGCAGCTCTGCGACAGCTTGATCGAGCAATCCTTCCTGAAACAGTCCATCGAGAACGATATGCGGAAACGGCTTCGCCTGGCGGTACTGCACTCCGGTCTCACGCGCGATCTGCATGAGCTTGTCCCAGTCCAGGACGCGCGAAGGAACCAACGCTTGAACGTCTGATGGCACGAAGCGACTCCCGCTTCCCCGTCACATGACCACGAAGAGAATCTCCGCGATCGAAAGCCTCTCTCTCCGCCGGAGCCGGGTGATCTCTCCTCTGAGTGCTTCCAGCATCGGCACCTCCTCAGGCACCGAGACCTTCGCATCCTCGACCAGGTCCATCAAGCCGATTTCAACCTTCTCGATCGGCGTGCCGGGCGTAATGGTCAGCAGAAAACGCGCCGGTGCCACCTCGATCATCTTCAGCCAGGAGATGCTGTCAAGGCTCCGGCTGGGCGGGACCACCACGACGCCCGTCCCCGGCGCCATCTCAACCACTTCGGCATGCTGAGACCGGGCCACGCCCCGTTCGACCACGGTGTCGACGGCCTTGACGATGGCTTTCGCCCGGTCCCTGTCAATGCTCTGCAATTGGCCCAGCGTCCGGTTCGGCAGCGTGACCGTCACCGGTCCGCTAGGCTCCGTGAACTTGGGCGGGCGCCCGCCAAAGCCTCTTCCTGAGCTTGTGCGCTTCATAGTTTCAGCATAGAATTTGGATTAGAAGCGTTAGTTTCTACATAAAAACACGCATTGTCAAAGGCTCTGTCGGTGATTCCTGGTTCATGCGGCCCTGCGGCAGCAGGCTGGAGCGTCTCCACTGTCCGGCATCCCTGCGATACCGCCCGGGCGCGCACCAGATCGGCCCGAACACGCCGCCGTCCAGCCCGCTAGAGGACGAGCGACCGATGGACATCATCTTCGGCGTGGTCATCGCGATCGGCTGTATCGCCTGGCTGCTCGAACGTTTCGTAATCGAGCCTTACGAGGATGCTGAATACGAGAGAGAGAAAATGAGTGACGCAAGCACTACGTGCTGCGGCACCTTTGGGTAGGTGGCGTCCCCACGGGGATTCGAACCCCGGTTGCCGCCGTGAAAGGGCGGTGTCCTAGGCCTCTAGACGATGGGGACTCGTGGTTCGATAAAGCCGGTTGCTCGCCAAGGAAATGGTGGAGCCAGGCGGGATCGAACCGCCGACCTCTACAATGCCATTGTAGCGCTCTCCCAGCTGAGCTATGGCCCCACGCCCGTAGAGCCGATGGAGTTTAGGGACGGCCGGGAAACCGGTCAACCGGACGGGCCTGGACCCGTGGCGCGAGCCCGTCGGCAAGGTACTATAGCCGCATGAGCGACCCCACCCGGCCAAATCGGTCCGACCTATCGGCCGACCCGACGACGCCGCAGGACGGCCGTGCCGGCCCTGCGCGCAGCGATGACGGCGACGAGGACAGAAGGCTCGTCGCCGAGCGCTACATCCTGCATGCTCGCCCGGGCAGCGTTCGGCGCGTTCCGCCGGAGGTCCAGACGGAGGTCTCACCGGAGCCCGAGGCGCCGCCGCCCGAGCAGCTGATTGCGGGCCGTTACCGCCTGGGTGCGCACATCGGCAGCGGCCGGTTCGGGCCCGTGTATCGCGCTGAGGACACGACGGTCGCCGAGCGCGCGCCGAATCGCCTCGTCGCCGTGCAGATCCTCTGGAGCGAGCTCGGTGAGCACGAATGGCTCGTCGAGCGATTCAAGAGCGAGTTCGCCCGCCTTCGCGCCTGGCAGCACGACAACATCGTCGACGTGCTGGATTTCGGTCGCGATGGGGATCGCTATTTCTGGACAACCGAGCTCCTGGACGGCGCCTCGCTGCGCTCCATTACCGAGGAGCTTTCCTCGGAGCTATTGGACCGCGACGAGGCGCGGGCCGTGCTGCACGGCGTCGGCGAGGCTTTGCGGTATGCGCACGCTCGTCATAAGGCACACGGCGCGATCAGCCTCGAGAACGTGTTCGTCACTTCGGACTTCGTGGTCAAGGTGCTGGATTTCGCGCCCATCTCGATCGTTCCGCCGATCCCGCTCTATGCCGACAACCTCAAAGCAAATGCGGTCACGGCCAGCGACCGGGACGACGTCTACGGATTGGCCTGCTTAGCCTATGAGCTTCTGTCCGGGCGGCATCCCTATGGCGGCAGCCTGCCGCAGGAAGCGCAACGCTGCGGCCTCAAGCCGGAACGCATCGAGGTCTCGCGGCGAGCGTGGAGGGCATTGAGGAGCGGGCTCTCGCCGTCGCCCGAGAAACGCCCCGCGACCGTCGGCGAGCTGCTGAGCGAGCTTGGCGTCGAGGCCAGCGTGCGTCTCGCGCCGAGCAAACCGAAGACGGAGCCCGTGGACCGGCGGCGCGGGTGGGGATTCATCGTTTACGCGCCGGCGATCGCCATCTTGGCAGGTCTCGCCTACCTCGGTTATCCGATGCTGTTCGCTCCGTCGTCGAGCACAAATCGGCTGGACGATGCGATGCAGCGCCTGCAAGCGATGTTCGCACCGCAGGATGCGGCGCGCGACGAGCCCGCGGTCGAGGCGGCAACGGCCGAGGTGACTCGGGCCGAGGAGGCGCCGGGCGATGTCACCGCAGCCGGGACAGCAACCGGCGAGGCAACTCGGGCCGAGGCCGCGCCACCGCCGGCACGAGCGATTCCCGAGCCTCAACCTCCGCCGGCGGGAGAAATGCCGCCCGAAAGTGACCTCGACATGGTGGCCGAGGCCGGGAACGCGCCAACTCCGCAGCTTTCTGCCGGCGATGCCGTCGACGCTCCGAGCGTTGACGGCGAGACGCCCGCGCTGGCGGCGGCTGCACCCCCGCTGGACGCTACCGCACCGGCCGCGGACGCCGCGCAGGCCACCGATGCGCGATCCGCGGACGACAGCCAGCCGGAGCCGGCTTCGCCGGCC
>Ga0214472_10003661_pt1 | contig 16261 bp, 10 predicted proteins | sample RVTome_6_FD_207662 | JGI IMG/M metagenome (GOLD analysis project Ga0214472, IMG submission 207662) | Soil microbial communities from uranium-contaminated site in the Upper Colorado River Basin, Wyoming, United States - RVT140D175 | ecosystem: Environmental > Terrestrial > Soil > Contaminated >... | reverse complement strand
GCTTCGCCCGGGCGCTGCCGGCGCCGATCAGCCGGTCGGCGATGATGGCGATGAAGGCGACGCACAGCCCGGCGACGATGCCGCGGCCGGTGTCCGCCTTGGTCAGCGCGACATAGACCTCCTGGCCGAGGTCGCGGGTGCCGACCAGCGCCGTGATCACCAGCATGCTGAGCGCCATCATGATCGTCTGGTTGACGCCCAACATGATCTCGGGCAGGGCCAGCGGCAGTTGCACCTTGCGCAGGATCTGGCCGCGCGTGCAGCCCTGGGCGGCGGCGGCCTCGATCAGCGCCGGCGGCACCTGGCGGATGCCGTGGATCGTGTAGCGGATCGCCGGCGCCAGGGAATAGGCGATCACCGCGATCATGGCCGAAAAGTCGCCGACCCGGAACAGCATCACGACCGGCATCAGATAGACGAAGGACGGCAGGGTCTGCAGGGTGTCGATGACGACCTGGACGATCCGGTTCAGGCGCTCGCGGCGCGCCGCGGCGACGCCGATCGGCAGCCCGATCAGGCAGGCGAGCAGGACCGAGACGCCGATCAGGTAGACCGTGACCATGGCGTTCTCCCACTGCCCGGTGACCGCGATGAACAGCGCCAAACCGGCCGCCAGTGCCGCCAGCCGCGCGCCGCCGAGCTGCAGGCCGGCGAGCGCCACCAGCCCGACCACCGCCGGCCAGGGCAGGGACAGCAGGAACCGCTTGAACGGGATCATCAGATTCAGCAACAGGAAGGTCTTGAGCGCCTCGAGGGCGTCGAAGAAGTTGACGTTGATCCAGGTGATCAGGTCGTTCCAGTACGGCGCCGTGGTCACCGTCAGGGCCGCCGGGTAGGTCTGCAACGCCGGCACCGCGAGCCCGCCGAGCCAAGTCGCCGCGGCGATCGCGGCGACCGCCGTCGCGTGCGGGTGGCGCCGCCACGGGGCGCCGGCGCGCACCGCGGCCTGCTGCGGCGCCCGGCTGGCGATGGCCTGGCTCAGCCGGTCCAAGGCGATCGCCAGCACGACGATGGCGAGGCCGGCCTCCAGGCCGCTTCCGATGTCAAGGCGCCGGAGCGCGCTCAACACGTCGAAGCCGAGGCCGCCGGCGCCGATCATCGAGGCGATGATGACCATGTTCAGCGACAGCATGATGACCTGGTTGACGCCGACCATCAGGCTGGGGCGCGCCGCCGGGATGCGCACCCGCCACAGCAGTTGCCGGCGCGTGCATCCGGCCATCTGCCCGAAATCGACGATCTCGTCGGGCACCTGGCGCAGCGCCAGCATGGTGACGCGCACCATCGGCGGCATGGCATAGATGATGGTGGCGATCATCGAGGCGACCGGGCCGAACCCGAACAGGAACAGCGCCGGGACCAGATAGGCGAAGATCGGCACCGTCTGCATCAGGTCGAGGGCCGGCGAGATCGCCCGTTCCCAGCGCCGCGAGCGGAACCCGGCGACGCCGAGCAGCAGGCCGCCGGCCGCCCCGAACGGCACGGCGATGGCGATCGAGCTCAGCGTCACCATGGCGCTCTCCCACTGCCCGAAGACCGCCAGATAGGCGAAGCACCCGCCGGCCAGCCCGCCGAGTTTCCAGTCGCGGGCGTAATGGCCCAGGGCGACGACCGCCGCGATCGCCGCCAGCCACGACAGCCGCGGCCACAACAGCACCGCGTCGGCGCCGCGGCCTTGCACGAAACCGTCGGCGAGCAGACCCTTCGCAGCGGCCAGCGGCCAATGCAACAGCCACGATGCCGACCGCGTCAATTCCTTGAAGGTGAACAGGCCGAAGTCGAGGTCGTTGATCAGCCATTTCATGAAATCGCTGATCCAGAACCGCAGCGGGACCACCCAGCCGCGCGGGTAGCCGAACGCCCACGGCACCACGCTTTCGAGGAGGAAGAACGCGACGACGGCCGCGAGGCCGGCGGCCCACAGGGCGGCCCAGGGGACGAAGCGCGTCGGACGCGCCGCGGTGGCGGTCGCGACGGCGCTCATCCCGGCCCACCCTTGCCGTGCTCGCCGACCAGCACGCCGAGCACCGCCGCGCGCGTGATCTGGCCGATCGGGCGTCCGGCGGCGTCGATGACGGCGACCGGCGCGTCGCTTTCGACCAGCCGGCGCGCCAGCGCGTGGATCTTGGTCTCCGCCGGCACGCTGCCGGACGGTCGCGGGCCGGCCCCGATCGGGACCATGACCGAGCGCGCCGACAGCACCTTGGCGCGCGGCACGTCGCGGGTGAACTCGGCGACGTAGTCGGTCGCCGGACGCATCACCAGCGCCTCGGGCGTGCCGATCTGGATGATCGCGCCGTCCTTCATGATGGCGATGCGGTCGGCCAGCCGGATCGCCTCGTCGAAGTCGTGGGTGATGAAGACGATGGTCTTCCTGAGCACGCTTTGCAGGCGCAGGAACTCATCCTGCATCTCGCGCCGGATCAGCGGGTCGAGAGCCGAGAACGGCTCGTCGAGGAGCCAGATCTCCGGCTTCACCGCCAGGCTGCGGGCGATGCCGACGCGCTGCTGCTGGCCGCCCGAGAGCTCGCGCGGGAAGGCCGTCTCGCGGCCGGACAGGCCGACGAGGTCGATCACCTCGCGGGCCCGCGCCTCGCGCGCCTCCTTGCCGACGCCCTGGATGGCCAGGGGGAACGCCACGTTGCCCAGTACCGTCAGGTGCGGAAGCAGGGCGAAGTGCTGGAACACCATGCCCATCTTGTGGCGCCGGATCTCGATCAGTTCGCGCTCCGACGCCTTGAGCAGGTCGCGCCCTTCGAACAGGACCTCGCCCGCGGTGGGCTCGATCAGCCGGGACAGGCAGCGCACCAGGGTCGATTTCCCCGACCCCGACAACCCCATGATGATGAAGGTCTCGCCTTCGCTCACGTCCAGGCTGGCGCCGCGCACCGCGCCGATCAGCCCCGCCGCGCTCAACTCCTCGAGCGACGGGCCGACGCCGCCGTCCAGGGCGCGTTCGGCGCCCCGGCCGTACAGCTTCCACACCCCCCGGCAGGCGAGCTTCACCGGCCGCGGCTCGGAGTCGGTTACGATCTCTGACGGCATTGCTCGTCGCGGCACCGCGCCGCCGCCGGGTGTCCGGCGGCGGCGCGGTGCGGGCGTCAGCTCAACCTTAACTGCAGGCGGCCCACGCCTTCCATACGGCTTCGTTCTGGTCGATCCAGGCCTCGACCACCTCGTCGACCGACTTTCCTTCCAGATCGACTCCGACGATCATCTCGCCCATCGCCTTGTTGTCGATCTGGAACTTGCGCGTGGCTTGGTAGGCGCACGGCCATTTCTTTTCGCCGTCCTTCCAGCCGACCTTCTTGATCCAGCCGAACGGCTTGCCACAGTCATAGGCCAGGTCCGGATTGCCGCCCCAGCTCGGGTCGTTGTAGCAGGCGTCGGTATAGGTCGGGAACTCGACCCATTCGCCCTCGAACTTGATCGGCGCCCAGTGCGGCGTGTAGACCCAGGCCAGGACCGGCGCCTTGCGTTCGTAGGCCGACTGGATCTCGGCGAACAGCGCGGCGTCGGTGCCGGCGTGCACGACCTCGAAATTCATGCCCAGCGCCTGCACCCGCTCGTCGTCGAAGCCGGCCCAGGTGACGGGCCCGCCCAGATAACGGCCCTTGGGCGCGGTCTCCGGCGTCGCGAACGCTTCGGCACAGGCGTTCAGCGCCTTCCAGTCCGGCAGTCCGGGGCATTTCTCCTTCATGTAGAGCGGATACCACCACTCCTCCTTCGCCTGCATGCCGGTCTCGCCCAAATCGACGGTCTTGCCGGTCGCCAGGCTCGCGTCCAGGGCCTGCTTGCCGGTGGTCTCCCACATCTCCATGGCGATGTGCAGGTCGCCGGATTCCAGCCCCGCGAACTGGGCGATGTAGTCGGCCTGCTGATAATCGACGTTGTAGCCCATCTTCTCGAGCACGCGGCCCATGATGTGGGTCGTGATGTACTGCCCGGTCCAGTCGTGGATCGTCAGGATGATCGGGTCTTTCGACTCCGGCGGCGCCGCGGCGGCCGGCGTGCCGATCGCCAGAACGGCGATGGCGGCGGCCGCGGCCGCGGTCTTCAGCTTGTCGGTCATGCGCGGTTCCTCCCTGTTGCTACGGCGTCGGCGCTGCTTGCCGCGGCGCGGCCGTGGCGCGCCGCGACGCCAAACCGGCCTCGCGACCCGTTGCCGCGACGCGGCCGACCCCGGAGGGGCGCATGATCCTGCCGCTCGACCGCCGAAATCAAGAACAATTGTCAAATTCCCACAGGATTCCATAATATCCGATCGGCAATCTGTACGATTCCCAACTTGCAACCCCGCCGAACGCGAACCGGCGGCGGAGTCCTTGTCGATGCGGATGGCGAGCATGTATCGGCCGGACCGGCAGTCGGCGATTCTCCAGGCGGTCCGGCTGCGCGGCGCGGCGAGCGTGCTCGAATTGGCCCGCGAGCTGGGCGTCTCGGACGAGACGATCCGTCGCGACCTGAAGCAGATGACGGCGGACGGGCTGATCCGCAAGGTGCATGGCGGCGCCGTGCTGCCGGACCCGCTCGTCGAACCCGGCTTCCATCAGCGGCTCGCCGAGAACGCCGCCGCCAAGACCGCGGTTGCCGAGCTGGCGGCGGCGCAGGTGCGCAACGGCGATTCGCTGATGCTCGACACCGGCAGCACGACAGCCTTCGTCGCGCGCGCCCTGCGCGACCGTCGCGATCTGCTGGTCGTCACGAACTCCGTGGACATCGCGCGCACCTTGGCGACGCGCAACGGCAACCGCGTGTACATGGCGGGCGGGGAGCTGCGCGCCGACGACGGCGCCGCGCTCGGCCCGTCCGCGACCGCCTTTGTCGGACAGTTCCGCGTCCGTCTCGCGTTCCTGTCCATCGGCGCCATCGACCTCGAGGACGGGCTGATGGACTACGACCTCGACGAGGCTGAATTCTCGCGCGTCGTCATGCGACGGTCGGAACGCACGATCGTCGTCGCCGACCATTCGAAGTTCGGCCGACGCGGGTTGGTGGCGGTCTGTCCCTTGTCGGCGGTGGACATGCTGGTGACCGACACCGCTCCGCCGCCGGCGTTCGTCGAGCGGCTGCGCAAGGCCGACGCGACGCTGCTGATCGCGGATCGGGGCAAGTCGGCCGCGACCGTCGGTTAGCCGGTCCCGGTCGGTGCCGCGGGGCGCAGGATCGGCAGCAGATAGACGGCCGCCTGCAGCTTCCTGAGGTCGCTCGGCGCCGCCGAGCGCTCGGCGCGGAACCGCTCCCGCCCGCCGGGCACGGGACCGGGCGCCGCGCCGCGCAGCGCGCTCGCTCGCTCGTCCATCTCGCCGGCCTCGGCCGCGCGCCCACGTTCCAGAAGCAGCGACGCGAGATTGCTCAGGCTCGCCGCCACCCCGGCATCGGCGAGGCGGCGGTGCTCGGCGCGGGCGAGAGCCGCGTGTTGCGCCCTGAATATCTTCTCGAGGCGGAAGTGCTGGGCCGTGCTCCGCGGCCGCGGGCCTGGCCGCATCCGGTCGAGCCAGGCGTCGACGCCGGACCAGGCCGCGAGCGCGGCGCGATGCAGGGCCTCGGCGCCGCCGAGGTCGCCGTCGAGCCGGTGGGCGAGACCGAGGCCGGCGAGGCTCGCGGCGCGGCGCGGGTCGGCGGCGGCGAAGGCCGCGGCGAGACGGCCGGCGACGCGCCATAGCGCCGCCGCCTCGGCCGCCCGCCCCGCCGCGAAGGCGTCCGCGCCCTGCTCGGCGAACTGCTCCCACAGCAGATCGACGAGCAGGCAGGGCGGCAGCGGTGGGTCGGGGTCGATCGTCCGCCCGGCCGTCCGGCTAGCCGCCGAGATAGGCGCGTCGGACATGTTCGTGCTCGTGCAGCTCGACCGCCGGGCCCTCGAGGGCGATCCGGCCGGTCTCCAGCACATAGCCGTAGCGGGCGAGGCGGAGCGCCATCTCGGCGTTCTGCTCGACCAGGATGACCGGCACGCCGCGCCGGTTGATCTCCAGGACGATGCGGGCGATCTCGCGGACCATCACCGGCGACAGGCCGAGCGACGGCTCGTCGAGCAGCAGCAGCCGCGGGCTCGACATCAGCGCCCGGCCCATGGCCAGCATCTGCTGCTCGCCGCCGCTCAGCGTCTTGGCGAGTTGCTTGCGCCGTTCGGCCAGGCGCGGGAAATGCCCGAACACCTCGTCGCGGTCGCGGGCGATGCCGTCCTTGTCCTTGCGCAGGAAGGCGCCGATCAGCAGGTTCTCGATCACCGTCAGGTCGGGAAAGACGCGGCGGCCTTCCGGAACCTGGGCGATGCCGAGCGCGACGACCTTTTCGGCCGCCAGCCCGTCGATGCGCCGGCCGTCGAACCAGATCGCGCCGCCGCTCGGCCGCGTCAGGCCGGAGATCGCGCGCAAGGTCGTGCTCTTGCCGGCGCCGTTGGCGCCGATGAGCGTGATGATGTCGCCCTGCCCGAGCTCCAGCGAGATGCCGCGCAGGGCCGCCACCTTGTTGTAGTGGACGACCAGATTGTCAATTCTAAACAGCATATTACGCGCTGCCCAGATAGGCTTCGATGACGTTCGCGTCGGCGCGGATCTCGGCCGGCCGGCCCTCGGCCAGCATCTCGCCGAAACTCACGACGCTGATGCGGTCGCACAGGCCCATGACGGCCTGCATGTCGTGCTCGACCAGCAGGATCGTGACGCCGCGGTCGCGCACCCGCCGCACCAGCTCCATCATGCCGCGGGTCTCCTCCGGGTTCATGCCGGCGAACGGCTCGTCGAGCAGCAGCAGCTTGGGCTCGGCGGCGAGTGCGATCGCGAGCCCGAGCGTCTTCTGCAGCCCGTGCGGCAGGCTCATCGCCGTCTCGTCGCGCCGTTCGGCCAATCCCAGGAACTCGAGGATCTCGATCGCCCGCTGCGCCGCCGCCTGGCCGCGTCGGCGGTCGGCGCCGGTGAGCGCCTCGAACAGCCCGGCGCGCGTCTGCAAGTGGCGCCCGACGAGGACGTTCTCGAACACCGTCATCGGCTCGAACAGCGTGGTCTGCTGGAAGGTCCGCACGACGCCGCGCGCGGCGATGCGGCTGGTCTTGAGCCCGGAGATCACCTCGCCGCGATAGAGGATCCTGCCCGCGCTCGGCCGGTAATAGCCGCTGATCAGGTTGAAGATGGTCGTCTTGCCGGCGCCGTTGGGGCCGATCAATCCGCGGATCTCGCCGGCCTCGACTTGGAAAGAGAGGTTCCTGACGGCCGCCAGGCCGCCGAAGTTCTTGCTCAGTTGATCGACGTGAAGGACCGGCATGCCCCTCTCTCTCCTTCATGCGCGCGCCGCGGATCGGCCACGCGCAGGATATGACCGCGGCCGCCGGGATGCGACATTGCCGGCTCCCATATCCTATAGAATCCTATAGACCGGTTCTTGCCTGGCTCGACGACCCTTGGTATATATCATTCGTGACCAAAAAGAAGCCATTGGTTCGCCGACGGGTCTAAATTGGCCCAGGATTGGTCTCGTCCGCGATCGCAGCCGGCGGCCCGGCCGGGGGATCGGACTTAGGCGAAGCTCGATGGCCGTCGCGATTACCAACGAAACGTAAGGGGAGGCCCAAGCCATGGCACGCGACCCGAAATACGACATCCTGTTCGAGCCGATCCGCATCGGACCCAAGACGCTGAAGAACCGCTTCTATCAGGTGCCTCACTGCATCGGCGCCGGCTCCGAGAGGCCCGGCACGCAGGCGGCGAACCGCGCCATGAAGGCGGAAGGCGGGTGGGGCGCGGTGTGCACCGAGTATTGCTCGATCCACCCGGAATCGGACGACGTCCACCGCGTCTCCGCGCGCATCTGGGACGATGGCGACGTCATCAACCTGCGCCACCTGACCGATAGCTGTCACAAGTTCGGCTGTCTGGTCGGCATCGAGATGTGGTACGGCGGCCCGCACGCGCCGTGCATGGAATCCCGCGCCGTGCCGCGCGGCCCCAGCGCCTACGCCTCGGAATTCGAGCACCTGACCTATTGCCACGAGGCGGACCAGGACGACATCCGCGATCTCATCGACATGTATGTGAAGGCGGCCCGGCGGGCCGAGCGGGCCGGCTTCGACATCGTCTACGTTTACGGCGCGCACAGTTACCTGCCGCTGCAGTTCCTGTCGAAGTTCTACAACAAGCGCACCGACAAGTACGGCGGCTCCCTCGAGAACCGCGCGCGCTTCTGGATCGAGACCCTGGCGGCGGTGAAGAAGGCGGTCGGCGACAATTGCGCCATCGCCACCCGCTTCGCCCTCGACACCCTCTACGGCCCCAGCGGCGTCGAGGTCGGCGACGACGGCCTCAAGTTCATCGAGCTGGTGACGCGGGAGGGCCTGGTCGACCTGTGGGACGTCAACGTCGGCGACATCGCCGAATGGGGCGAGGACGCCGGACCGTCGCGGTTCTACAAGGCCGGCCACCAGCAGCCCTGGACCAACGAGGTCAAGAAGCTGACCAAGACCCCGGTCCTCGGCGTCGGCCGGGTGACCAGCCCGGACGACATGGTCAACGCCATCCGCAGCGGCAAGCTCGACATCATCGGCGCCGCCCGCCCGTCGATCTCCGACCCGTTCCTGCCGAAGAAGGTCGAGGAGGGGCGGCTCGAGGACATCCGCGAATGCATCGGCTGCAACGTCTGCATCTCGCGCTGGGAGATCGGCGGGCCGCCGATGATCTGCACGCAGAACGCCACCGCCAACGAGGAATACCGCCGCGGCTGGCACCCGGAGAAGTTCGAGAAGACCAAGGATCCGTGCTCGGTCCTGGTGGTCGGCGCCGGCCCGGCCGGCATGGAATGCGCCCGTGTCCTCGGCGAGCGCGGCTATGACGTGCATCTGCGCGAGGCGGACAAGGACATCGGCGGCTGCGTGCGCAACATCATGCGCTATCCGGGCCTGTCCGAGTGGGGACGGGTGATCAGCTATCGCCAGCTCCAGCTCGACAAGCTCAAGACCGTCGAGGTCCACACCGGCGTCGGCCGGATGAGCGCCGAGGACGTCCTGACCTACGGCGCCGACAAGGTGGTGATCGCCGTCGGCTCGCACTGGGCCACGGACGGCTTGTGCGGCGCCACCCAGACGCCGATCCCGGGCGCCGATGCCGCGCAGCCCCACGTCTGCACGCCGGAGCAGGTGATGGCCGGCAAGAAGATCGGCAACCGCGTCGTGGTGCTCGACGGCGACGGCTACTTCACCGGCGTGTCCATGGCCGAGTTGATGGCCGATCAGGGCAAGAAGGTGACCCTGGTGACCCAGTTGGGTTCGCTGGCGAAGTACACCCACTTCACGCTGGAGGCGCCGAACCTGCACCGCATGCTGCACGAGAAGCACATCGAGGACCACGTCCTGCACTGGGCCGAGTCCGTCGCGCCGGGCAAGGTGACGATCTACAACGTGTACCGCGACGGCTACAAGCGCAACGCCGGACCGGCTCTGGGCAAGCTGCCGCGCCGGGCGGGCACCGACACCACGGTGCTGGAGTGCGACACCGTGATCCTGTGCACCGGTCGCGTCGCCAATGCCGAGCTGTTCGCCGAGCTCAAGCAACGCAAGAGCGAGTGGGCGAAGAACGACATCAAGGCCATCTACCACGTCGGCGACTGCTACGCGCCGCGGCTGATCGCCGACAGCGTGTTCGACGGTCACCGGCTGGCCCGCGAGTTCGAATCGGCGAACCCGCAGCATCCGCTGCCCTGGATCCGCGAACGCCAGGTTTGGGGAAACGAGACCTTCCCCAAGCGCGGCGATCTGCACCCGTAAGGCGGGACGGGCGCGCCCGGCGGTGGACGGGGTCTCGATGCGGCGCTCCGGTCGTCGGCCGGGGCGCCGCATTGGCGATCTCGAGCGCCGCGCTGGCGGCATGGCGTAGGGCAGGGTCGTGGAGACGCGGGAACTCTTCTGGGGGTTGGGGTCCGCCGGGGTCACGGCCTTCTACGTCCTTGGCTTCTCCGCCATCGCGGTGTTTCTGTGGGGGCTGGGGCGCCACATTGCCAAGTATCGCCGCGCCGCGCCGCCGGCGATCGCCATTGCCATCGGCGCCGGTCTCCACCGGATGCTCGTCGATGTCCTGTCCCATCGCATGCTGCGGCGGCGTGACAGCTTTGCCGGCCACGCCCACGCCGGCATCTTCTTCGGCTTCGTGCTGCTGGCCATCGGCACCGCCACCATCACCCTGGACTACGACATCGTCGCGCCGCTGTTCGGGGTCAGCTTCTGGAAGGGCGGCTTCTACCTGTGGTTCAGCCTGATTCTCGATCTTGCCGGGCTTGGGCTGATCGCGGGCGTCGTCCTGATGATGGTGCGCCGCGCGGCCTTCGGCCTGGCCAAGCTCGATTACCTCAGGGCCTATCGTGGCGAGACGGCGCTGCGTCCGGCGGCGCGGGCCTGGCGGGTCGAAGACTGGCTGTTCATGGCCGCCCTGCTGCTCATCGCCGTCACCGGGTTCCTGCAGGAAGCGGCGGGACTGTTGGTCGACCGGCCGGCCTGGGCCGCCTGGTCGCCGGTCGGCCTGGGGGTGGCCCGCCTGCTCGCCGTCTTCGGCATGGACCAGGCGGGGGCGGCGGAGCTGCGGGCCGCCAACTGGTGGTTCCACGGCCTCGCCGCCCTGGCCTTCGTCGCCGCCATCCCGCTCTACAAGGCAAAGCACATGATCGCCGTGCTCGGGTCCTTGGCGGCGCGCGATCCGCTGGCCCTGCGGCGCCTTCCCAAGGTGCCCGATGGGCGCGCCGCGGCCGGCATCTCGTCGGTCGCCGAATTTTCCTGGAAGGACATGGTCAACTTCGACGCCTGCACCAAGTGCGGGCGCTGCCACGAGGCCTGTCCGGCGCAAAGCGTGGGCTATCCGCTCAGCCCGCGCGACCTGATTCTCGATCTGCGGCTGCACAACGACCGGTCCCAGGGACGGCCGGGGGCGGACGAGCGGCTGATCGGCGACGTCATCGCCCCGGAGACCCTGTGGGCCTGCCGGAGCTGCGGCGCCTGCCAGGAGATCTGCCCGGTCGGCATCGAGCACCCGGCGATCATCGTGCAGATGCGGCGCCACCTGGTCGAGCAGGGCGAACTCGATCCATTGTTGCAAGCGACCCTCGGCGCGGTGGCCGACACCGGCAACAGCTTCGGCGAGAACTTCCGCAAGCGCGGAAGCTGGGCCCGGGCCCTGGAATTTCGCGTCAAGGACCTGCGCCGCGAGGCCGCCGATCTGCTGTGGTTCGTCGGCGACTATGCCTCGTTCGACCCGCGCAATCAGAAGGTAAGCCAGACCGTCGCCCGTCTGCTGCGCGCGGCCGGCGTCGATTTCGGCCTGCTCTACGACGGCGAGCGGACCGCCGGCAACGACATCCGGCGGGTCGGCGAGGAGGGCCTGTTCGAAAGCCTGGTCGAGCACAACCTCGGCCAGATGCGCGCCGCCGCCTTCGCGTCGATCGTCACCACCGACCCGCACAGCTACAACACCATCAAGAACGAGTACCCGGAATACGGCGAGACCAAGCCGATCCGGCACTACAGCAGCCTGCTGGCCGAGCTGTTGCAGGCCGGCCGCCTCAAGGTGGTCAAGCCGCTGGACCGGCGGGTGACGCTGCACGACCCCTGTCACCTCGGCCGGCTCAATGGCGGCTACGAAGCGCCCCGCGCGGTGCTCGAAGCCATCGGTTGCGAGGTCGTCGAGATGCCGCGCAACCGCGGCAACTCGTTCTGCTGCGGCGCCGGCGGCGGGCGCATCTGGATGCCCGATCGGCCGGGCGTCGAGAAACCCTCCGAGAACCGCATGCACGAGGCGGCGGCGCTCGCCATCGACGTCTTCGTCACCTGTTGCCCGAAGGATCTGACCATGTTCGAAGACGCCCGCAAGACCAGCGGCCACGAGAAGGATTTCGTCGTCGGCGACATCGCCGAGCTGGTCGCCGAGGCGATCGAGCTGAAGAGCCTCGACCTGAAGGACCTGCCGCCCTTGGCGGAACGCATCACCGACGCGGTGGCCAATCGGATCGCCGAGGTCGTGGCGACACGCCTCGATCGGCTCTTGGCGACGCGCCTGGCCGCCGCGCCGCCGCCGGTTGCGGCGTCCTCGACCGACGCCGTGCCGGTGCTGCGGGTCGCGCCGGCGCCGGCCTGGACGCCGGCGCCGGTGACGGCGGCCGATCTGCCGGCCTACGAGGTGCCCGCCAAGGCGGGGCCGCGCATCCTGGTCGCGGTCAAGCATGCGGCGGTGCTGGGCGACGACTACGCCTTCACCGAGGACGGCCGCGACGTGCAGCCGGGCGATCTCGGCTATGTCCTCAACGAATGGGACGACGCCGCCCTGGAAGAGGCGCTGCTGACGGTCGAGCGCATCGGGGCCGGCGAGGTCGTGGCCGTCACCGTCGGCCCCGAGCAGGCCGAGGAGTCGCTGCGCAAGGTCCTGGCCAAGGGGGCCCACCGCGCCGTCCGGGTGTGGCACGACAGCCTGGTTGGCGCCGATCCGGTGACCGTGGCGCGGGCCCTGGCCGGCGTCGCCCGCCAGGAGCAGCCGGATCTGATCTTCGCCGGCGTCCAGTCGAGCGATTCGGCGCACGGCGCCACCGGCACGGCGCTGGCGCGCATTCTCGGCCTGCCGCATGCGGCGGTGGCCGTCAAACTGGAGTGGGACGGTGCCGCGACGCTGGCGGTGACGCGCGAGCTGGAGGGCGGCGTGCGGCATCGCTTCGGGCTGGCCAGTCCGGCGGTCGTGACCATCCAGACCGGCATCAACAAGCCGCGCTACGCCACCATGCGCATGGTCAAGCAGGCCAAGGCGAAGCCGATCGTCGTGCTGGACGGTGCCGCGGTCGGCCGCGAATGCGCCGGCTACGTCGTGCGCCGCGCCCTCGCGCCGCCGAAGGGCCGCGCGCAGATGATCCAGGGCAGCGGCGCCGAGGTCGCCGCCGCGATCGCCAAGATCATCCGTGAGAAGAGGGGGGCCTAACGCGTGTCAGGCATCCTCATCGTCGCCGAGCACCTGCAGGGCGAGCTGCGCGACATCACCGGCGAGATGATCGGCGCCGCCATCGCGCTGAAGGATCGGCTGGGCGGTCCGCTTACGGTCGTGGCGATCGGCAGCGACCCGGCGCCCCTGGCGGCCAAGGCCGATCTGGCGGGTGTCGACGAGATCCTCACGGTGGCGGCGGAGTCCGACCATTTCGACGCCAGCGTCTACGAGGAGGTGACCTGCCGGGTCGCCGTCGCTCGCCAGCCGCGGGCGATCTTTCTCGGCCACACGGCCAACGGCATGGCCTTCGCCCCGGCCGTGGCGGCGCGGCTCGGCAGCGGCTTCGCCAGCGATGTGTTCGGCATCGACATGGCCGGCGACGAGCTGGTGGCCACGCGCAGCGCCTATGGCGGCAAGGTCAATCTGGAGCTCGGCTTCCCGGGGCGGGGCGTCGTCGCCCTGACGCTGCGCGGCGCCACCTTCAAGCGCCCGTCGGCGGCCGGGTCGGCGACGGTGACGCCTTTCCCGGTGGACCTGACGGCCTTGCCGGGCATGGCCAGCCACGCCGGCTACGACGAGGCGCCGCCGTCCGACGTGGACATCGCCAAGGCCGACTTCATCCTGTCCATCGGCCGCGGCATCCAGGACCAGGACAACGTCGCCCGCTTCGCCGCCCTGGCCGAGAAGTTGGGCGCCACGCTGGGCTGCTCGCGGCCGGTGGCCGATTCGGGTTGGCTGGCCAAGGCGCATCAGGTCGGCCAATCGGGCAAGGTCGCGACCGGCTGCAAGCTCTACGTCGCGCTCGGCATCTCCGGCGCCGTGCAGCATCTCTTCGGCATGAAGCACGTCGACACGGTCATCGCCATCAATACCGATCCCGAGGCGCCGATCTTCGGCGTGGCGACCTATGGCGCCTGTGTCGACCTGTTCGAATTTGCCGACGCCCTGGAGCGGCAATTCAACTGAGGCAGGGGCGGCAGCCGGTGATGAGGCTCGACGACCCGAGGTTCGAAATATCGACAGCTTGATGGAGGCCGTTCAATGACGAAATCATGGCGTAAGACTGCTCTGGCCGACCGGCACCGCGCGCTGGGCTCCAATCTCGAGGATTGGAACGGCATGGGCACGGCCTGGACCTATAGCGGGGACATGAGCGAGCAGCACGTCGCGGTGCGCACGAACGCGGGGCTTTTCGATGTCTCCGGCCTGAAGAAGGTCCATGTGGTCGGACCGGATTCCACCGATGTTCTAAATCACGTCTGCACCCGCGAGCTGACCAAGATCTATCCGGGCAAATCGGCCTATGCCTCGATCCTGAACGACAGTGGGCTGTTCACGGACGACTGCCTCATGTTCCGGCTCGGCCCCAACAATTGGTTGATGGTTCATGGCAGCGGCACGGGGCAGGAGGAATTGGCGCGTTCCGCCGCCAACAAGGACGTGGCGATTCTGTTCGACGACAATCTGCACGACCTGTCGCTGCAGGGGCCGAAGGCGGTGGATTTCCTGGCCGATCATGTGCCGGGCATCCGCAACTTGCCTTATTTCCATCACATGCTGACGACGCTGTTCGGACGGCCGGTCATGATCTCGCGGACAGGGTATTCCGGGGAGCGCGGCTATGAAATCTTCGCGCGCGGCCAGGATGTCGTCCATGTATGGGACGAGATCGTGGAGAAGGGGAAGAAGATGGGGATCATGCCCTGTTGCTTCACCGTGCTCGACTTATTGCGGGTCGAATCGTACCTGTTATTCTATCCTTACGATAACATCGCCGAAGGCGCCGATTCGATCTGGGAGATGGGCCTGGGGTTCACGGTCAGCCCGGGCAAGACAAACTTCCGCGGCGCCGAGAAGCACTATGCGTTGAAGGGCAAGGAACGGTTCCGGATTTTCGGCGTGCTTGCCGACGCCGACCGGGCAACCGAGGCGGGCGATGCCCTGTTTGCCGATGGTCGCCAGGTGGGCGTTATCACCTGCGGCATGCGCTCGACGCTCACCAGGAAATCGATGGCCTTGGCGCGGCTCGAGCCGCGGTACTGTGTGCAGGGCGCCAAGCTGGAAGTGCGCGGCAAGAACCTGGGGTGTTCCGCCATCGCTCACACCATACCCTTCGACGATCCGAAGAAGACCAAGCGGACGGCGATCGGTTGATGACGGCGGATCAAAAGGCGGGACGGCCTCCGGCAAGGGCCACGGCGGCGCGCGTTCGGTTCTTCGATCCGGAGAGGACGCAGGTGCGCGCCCGAATGGTCTGCAATTGGTTCCATTTAGCGTATGGACCGGGGGCAAGATTGCCAGCATGATCGGCGGGAAATCAGAGCGTGCCCAATCCGGGCCAATCGAGAATCCCGGACAAGATCAATCGGCGGAACTTCAAGGTCGCGTCCGGCGACCCTAACGGGAGAAGGAGGGAGTCACGATGACAGGCAGGGGCATGAAGCGGCGCGAGTTTCTCGGCACCACGGCGGCCGGGCTGGCGCTGGCGGGGACGGGGTTCGCGCGCCCCGGCTTCGCCGCGGAGAAGGTGGTCAAGATCGGGTTCCTGGCGCCGATGAGCGGCGACTATGTCGATTGGGGCCTGCCCGGTCTTTATGGCTGCGAGATTTTGGCCGAACAGATCAACGCCGCCGGCGGGGTCAAGATCGGGGGCGACAGCTACAAGATCGAGCTCGCCGCCTATGACGACGAGGCGGCGACCGACAAGGCGCTCCAGGGGGGCAAGAAGCTGGTCCTCGAGGACGGCGTCAAGTTCGTGCTGATGCTCGGCGGCAACTACTCGGGCGTGCAGGAGTTCTTCAACGAGCAGAAGATCATGGCCTCGACCCTGCTGCCGAGCGACATGTCGGCGGCGACGCCCTATCTCATCGCGCCGGCCGAGGTCCACCCGTTCTACAACGTGACCGGCGTCGAGTGGCTGGCCGAGCACCGGCCGGAGCTCAAGACCGCGGCGATCATCTATCCCGACGACTCCTTGGGCCTGCCGTCGCTCGCCACCTACCGCGCCGCCTTCGAGGTCGCGGGCATCGAGATCGTGGACGAGAAGGCCTATCCCGACGAGGCGAGCGCCAATTTCACCGCGCTCACAACCGCGCTGCTCGCGAGCAAGCCCGACATATTGTGCCTCGACACCTGCGGCGCCGGGGCGGTCTCGCAGATCACCGAGCAGGCCTTCCTGCAGGGCTACAAGGGGCAGATGATCTCCTGCACCCTCGACTACTGGAAGCAGGTCGTGGAGAAGACGAGCAAGGAGTTCATGGAAGGCTTTATCTATCAGTTCCCGAACTTCGACGATGCGGCCATGAACGACCCGATGATCGATTTCC
>Ga0214472_10003660_pt1 | contig 16261 bp, 11 predicted proteins | sample RVTome_6_FD_207662 | JGI IMG/M metagenome (GOLD analysis project Ga0214472, IMG submission 207662) | Soil microbial communities from uranium-contaminated site in the Upper Colorado River Basin, Wyoming, United States - RVT140D175 | ecosystem: Environmental > Terrestrial > Soil > Contaminated >... | reverse complement strand
ACGTTTGGACGCCGATTGACACCTTTTCACAGAATCGACAAAGTTTGCTGGAATAGACATTCTGGTCAGACGCGAACCATACTCACAGCGATGTCGCGGTTTGAGCTAGCGGCGTTTCCCGGGGTCTGGATGCGGCCGGGGGAAATGCCCGCTCCCGCGATGCCACCGAGTGGCAAGCGTCTGTGACTGACACTGGAAAGCGAATGCCACCGCCTGGCGCCACTCCATGGGTTGGCCGTTACAGCGCCTCGCCGCAAGTGGAGGAATGAGGGCGGGCGACATCGGCTTAGTGGATTTTAACTTGAATTCTTGCTCGACTGCACCTCGCGGCACGTTTCCGTGCCGGGCTCACCTCGCCGGGAATTCCAGGCTCGTCGCTGGCGTATGGATGGGAAGGCCCCTCCACCTCTAGCCATGGTGGGGCCAGCATCTCCGGGAGACGGGATTTCGGCGAAGGGAGTGCCCTCACCTAATTAGAAAGGATGATCGTCGTTTGCTCCGGATCCCAACCAGCCGACTGGATCTCACTGTGTCTTGGCCTCCGAAGGGCGAGTCCCCCCCCACCGCGAAGAAGGCGGGCGATGCGTCGGTGGTCCGCCCGCGCATTGGCGGCAAGTTCGTTTTCGTCGGCGAGCGCAAATATTGGGTGCGCGGCACCACTTATGGGACGTTCCGCCCCGACCCGGACGGGCATCAGTTTCCATCGAAGGACATCGTGGAGGCAGATTTCGCCAAGATGGCTGAATGTGGCCTGAACTCGGTGCGGGTCTATACTGTTCCCCCCAGGTGGCTGCTCGACGTGGCGCACTGCCACGATTTGCGTGTCATGGTTGGTCTTCCCTGGGAACAGCACATCGCGTTTCTGGACGATCCTCGCACCGCCTCGCAGATTGTCGCCCGGGTGCGTTCCGGCGTGGCGACGTGCGCGGGCCATCCAGCCGTTCTTTGCTACGCCATCGGCAACGAAATCCCGGCGCACATCGTCCGTTGGTATGGAAGGGACCGGATCCAGAAGTTTTTGAAGCGCGTCTACCTGGCGGCCAAGGCCGAGGATCCGCTGGGGCTCGTTACCTATGTGAACTACCCGAGCACGGAATATCTCGATCTGCCGTTCCTCGATATTTTCGCCTTCAACGTCTACCTTGAGACCGAAGATCGCCTGTCAGCGTACTTGGCCCGTATTCAGAACCTTGCCGGCGATCGCCCGCTGCTGATGGCCGAGATCGGTCTGGACAGCCGGCGAAACACCCTGCAAGAGCAGGCCGACGTACTGGACTGGCAGGTGCGGACCAGTTTTAGGGCTGCCTGCTGCGGCGCGTTCATCTTCTCCTGGACCGATGAATGGTATCGCGGTGGGCACGATATTAACGACTGGGATTTCGGCCTGACCGATCGCAATCGAGCCCCGAAGCCGGCGCTCGAAGCAGTCAGCGGGGCGTTCGGCGCGGCACCGTTCGATGACCGTCACGACTGGCCGGCGATCTCCGTCGTGGTCTGTAGCTATAACGGGGCGCCCACGATACGCGACACGCTGGAGGCCTTGCAGCATCTCGACTATCCCCGCTATGAAGTGATCGTCGTCGACGACGGATCGACCGACGCCACCGCCGAGATCGCGGGGGGGTACGATGTACGCCTAATCTCGACGGAAAACGCGGGGCTTTCCAGTGCCCGCAACACGGGAATGGAGGCCGCCACGGGCGAGATCGTCGCCTATATCGATGACGACGCATACCCCGATACGCACTGGCTGAAATTTCTGGCGGCCGAGTTCTTGTCGTCGGATTACGCCGGGGTCGGCGGACCGAACATCGCCCCGCCCGGAGACGGCGCCATCGCCGAGTGCATCGCCAATTCGCCCGGCGGGCCATCTCACGTGCTGCTCACCGACCGGACAGCGGAGCACATTCCAGGCTGCAACATGGCGTTTCGCAGGGACTGCCTGAAGGCCGTTGGCGGGTTTGACCCGCGCTTCCGCGCCGCTGGCGATGACGTCGATGTCTGCTGGCGGTTGCAGGACCGCGGCTGGCTCCTGGGATTCAATCCCGGCGCCATGGTCTGGCACCATCGGCGCAACTCGCTGCGGACCTATTGGAAGCAGCAGCTGGGGTATGGCAAGGCCGAAAGTCTTCTGGAGCGAAAGTGGCCTGAGAAGTACAACCCCCTCGGGCACCTGACCTGGGCCGGCCGGTTGTACGGCGGCGGACTCAGCGAAGCGCTCGCGCGCCGCAACCGCGTGTACCAAGGCACATGGGGCAGCGCGCCTTTCCAGGCGCTCTATCAGCAATCGCCGGCGGGACTTTCGTCGGCGCTGCTGATGCCCGAATGGTATCTGGTGATCTCCGTGCTGGCGGGCTTCGTCATCCTGTCCGCGGCGTGGACACCGCTTCTCGTTTTCCTTCCGCTCCTCGTCATGGCGATCGCCGGGACGGTGCTTCAGGCCGTAGCAGGCGGTGCCAGGGCATTGTTCCGTGAAGCCGCGCGCTCGCGGTTGGAGGACTGGAAGCGGCGGTCACTGACCGGTCTTCTTCACCTCCTGCAGCCCCTGGCGCGCCTGATCGGACGGCTGCGCCACGGCCTCACCCCATGGCGTCATCGCGGCGCCAGCGCCTTCGCCATTCCCCGCCAGCGGAGCCTGGAACGCTGGGACCAGCACTGGCACACGGCGGAAGACCGGCTGTCGGATCTCGAACGGGGCCTGCGGGAACAGGAGGCCGCGGTGATCCGCGGCGGCGATTTCGATCGCTGGGATCTGGAAACGCGCACTGGCGCGTTCGGGGCCGTCCGCTGTCTGGTGGCGATCGAAGAACATGGCGGCGGCGCCCAGTTGGTGCGGCTGCGGATATGGCCGAGGATTTATCGCGTTCCGGCACTGGCAATGACAGGGCTCACGCTTCTGGCGGTTGCCGCGGCGGGCGACCGGGCGTGGCTGGCTGCCACGATATTCGCACTGGCGGTCGCATGGCTTTTGGGCCGGAGCCTGCGCGACTGTGGCGACGCGACTGGCCTTATGATCGGGCAGGCCGGCAGTCTGGGCGGGACCGACTTGGCGGGGAAGGAAGCGGCGTCTCATGGAGCCGCGGTCGTCTTGGCCGACCAGACATGACGGGTCCGCCGATTGGTCGCCGGAATGAAAAGAACGGGCGAGCAACTGGTGTCGCAAGAGCTGCTGAGGACCAAATCCCGGACCAATTGCGGTTCCGGTGCGCAGTTTCGCAAGCGGAGCGCCGGCCAGGATCGCCTGGCGCTCTCGTGGGGCCAGTTCTGGGGAATACTGCGCTACCTGCGCGGCTTCGAGCGACAGATCGCAACAATCCTGTTGCTGACGATGGTCACCACCGGCTTGTCGGTGCTTCAGCCCTGGCCCCTCAAGGTTCTCTTGGATTATGCCCTCTCCGATGCCGCGCTCCCCGCCTGGCTCGCGGCGGTCCTCGAGGCGGCGAGCTTGTCCGGTCCGCTGGAGACGGCTCTTTTCGCGGCGGCCGCGGTTGTCGCCATATACAGTTTCGGCGCGGTCGTGACCTACGTCACCGGGAGCATGTCGGCATCCGTCGGCCAGCGCGCCACGTACCGTGTCGCGCGCGCCATCATCGATGCGGCCCAGCGCCGATCGCTGTTGCATCAAAATCGCCAGTCCGTCAGCGATCTGCTCAACACGCTGACCGGCGACAGCTGGTCGGTCTACACGGTGTTTTCCGCCGGGCTCGTTGCACCGGTTCAGCTTGTCCTCGGTGCGGTCGGCATGGGGGCGGTCATGTTCGCGCTCGACCCCGGGCTGGGCGCCTTGATCCTCGTCCTGACGCCGCCGGCGGCTGTCCTGAACTATCTGCTCACCGAACGGCTCGTCGCCCGCGAAGTCGCCCAGCGCAAGCTTCAGTCGCGACTGTGGGACCTGGTGCGCGGGACGCTGACCCATTTTCGCTTCATCAAAGCATCCCAGCTCGAAGCCCACAATGCGCAGCGGCTGAGAGCCCTGCAGGCCGAGGCCGAGGACATCGCTCGGGCGCGGGCCCATCTCAGCCAGCAACGCGAAGCGGTGAATGTTCTCTCCCTCGCGGCCACCGTTGCATTGGTGCTTTATTTCGGGGCCTTCCGTGTCGTCGAGGGAGATCTCCTTATCGGCAGTCTAGTGATCGCCATCGCCTATGCGCGCAGGCTCCATGCCCTGTTCAAGAGCGCGCTGGAGAGCTACGGCAAGCTCCGGTCGGCGTCGGTCAGCGTCGCGAGGATCACCGATGCCCTACGGCCGGACGCCGCGATTCCCGAACCGGCCGTTCCCGATCACCTGCCTGCCGAAGCGGTCCGGGCCGGACTTGCGATCTCGTTTTGCGACGTCGGGTTCTGCTTTTCGCCGCAAGCGCCGGTTCTGCGCGGCGTCAGCCTCGACGTCGCGGCAGGAGAGCGGATCGCGATCGTCGGCCCGAGCGGGGCCGGAAAGACTACGCTCGTTTCGCTTCTGGCGCGGTTTGCCGACGTGGACAGCGGGGCGGTGAAAATCGCCGGAAAGGATATCCGTACCCTGAAGATTTCCAGCCTGCGCGAGCGGATCTCCTTTGTGTTGCAGAATTTTCTCGTGTTCCCGGGAACGGTCGAGGAGAACATCCGGCTCGGCCGCATCGATGCATCCGTAGAGGAACTCGCGGCGGCAGTGGCCTCGGCCCGGCTGCGGGATATCATCGATCGCCTTCCCGAAGGACTTGCCACGCGGATCGGCGACGACGGTATTCGCCTATCGCGCGGTGAGCTGCAGCGGATTGCAATTGCCCGGGCCCTGCTGAAAAAATCCGGGATCATCGTCTTCGACGAGCCGCTCGCCTCGATCGACAGAGAGACCCGTGACTGGCTGATCAACGAATGGAACTTGATTTTCCGCGAGCAGACAATCCTCATCATCACGCATGACACGAGCGTTCGCGCGTTGGTCGATCGCGTCTGCCATCTGCGTGACGGCGCCATCGTGTCCTGCGAGGCCGGCGCGCGCGCGACCGCCGGGAAGGTCCCATCATGAGCTTGTGGCGCAGCGTCACGCAATCGGCCGCGGCGCCGGGCCGTGCCCGCCTCGCAGACTGGCGCTGGTTGGTGGCGCTGGTCGTTCCCTACCGCGGGACCATCGCGGTGATCGTCATCCTCGCCCTGGCGATGGCGGGACTGACCGCCTTGGCGCCATGGCCGCTGAAGTTCATCGTCGACGGCGTTCTGCCCTCGCTCACCACGAGCGTGGCGCAGTCGGCCGGCCAGGACCTGGGCTTTCTGTCGGATCTTGATGTCGCCACAGTGATCGCGCTTGCCGCGCTAGGCTACTTCGTGATCTTCATCATGCAGCGCGCCGTGGCCTGGTGCAGGGGCCTGTTGCAGAGCGTTCTGGGCGTGCGTCTGGTGTTCGATGTTCGGGCAGAGAGCTTCGCTCGGATCCAGAATACCCGGCTCGAAAGCATCGAACGCCAGCGCGTCGGCGACGTCGCCAAGACGTTGGTGATGGATGTCGGCGGCGTTCGCGAACTGGTCCAGAGCGTGGTCGCCCCGGCAGTAACGGCCGCGCTGACGGTCAGCACCGTTCTGGCGGTGATCTTCATGATCAGCCCTGCCTTCGCCATGCTAGCGGCGGTTGTTTCGACCGGCTACGCGGGTGTCATTCGATGGTTCGCGCCGATCATGTTGGATCGATCCTACGAGTACCATGACGCTGAAGGCGCGATCGCCGCCAATGCCGAACACACCCTGTCAATTATCCCGTTAACCCGGGCCTATTCCAGCGAGGGCCGAGAAACCAAGCGTTTCGAGCGCGCCACCGCGACCGCTGTCGGCGCCTTCAACAGGTCGATCAGGCTCGAACTGCTGTTTCAGCAGATAGTGGGCGGCGTCTCCTCTATCGGAACTGCCTCGGCCATGGCGCTTGGGGCGGTCTACGTGCTGAACGGCGAGTTTTCCGTCGGCACGCTCCTGGTGATGACGAGCTACATCGCCCAGCTTTACGGTCCGCTCGAGACGCTCGTCTACACCTCGAGCGGCGTCACCGGGGCCTTCGCCAAACTCAAACGGGTCCAGAAGCTGCGCGGCCTGGTCGAGGAAACCCACGCCGTGCCGGCCGCGGCACCGGTCCATGTCGCCGGTAGCCCAGCCATGCTCGAGTTCGAGGATGTCGGTTTCGGCTACGAGGCCGGCCGGGAGCTGTTCGGCAAGTCCGACCTCCGGCTGCGCCGGGGCGAGCTCATCGTCATCCGGGGCGAGAACGGGTCGGGAAAGAGCACGATACTCTCGCTGATCCTGCGCCTCTACGCTCCCCGGTCGGGGCAGATCAGGCTGTTCGGCACCCCTGTCGAGCGGATTCCATTGCAGGACTACCGTCAGAATTTCAGCTACATGCCCCAGGCGACGCCGATATTCGCCGGAACGATACGCGACAATTTGGTCCTCGCCGGCGGACCGTCCAGCGAAGACGAGATCATGCGCATCGCCAAAGCTGTCGGCCTGGAAGCGTTTATCCGAGGCCTGCCAGACGGCCTTGACACGATCATCGACGCTGACTTTCCCGGCCTGTCCGGCGGTCAGCGCCAGAGACTGGGATTGGCCAGAGCTCTGCTGCGCCCGTCGCAATGTCTGCTGCTCGACGAGCCGACATCCGCGCTCGATCCGGATACCGAAGCACTCGTGCTCAAGTCACTTGGCACGCTCGGCGCGCGCCGGTGCATTCTGATGGCGACCCACAGCGACGCCGCGGCCAACGCCGCGGACAGGGTGTACGAACTGAAGGGTGGCAATTTGGTCGAGCATCCCGGGCCGGCGGCGTCCAAGCCCGGCGAGTCAGGACGCGGGGTGGCACGATGTCTCCCACCGCAGAAAGGGTGAGCCAATGACCGCGGGGTTTTGTGGTTTGAAGGTGGTGTTCGCCGGCTCGATCGGGCGATCAGTCACGGGCGGGCAGGCCTGGGCCAGCCTCCAATACCTCCTCGGTCTGGAGGCGCTAGGCGCTGACGTGGTCTATCTCGAGGATGCCGGCGACTGGTCGGTGACCTATCGATGGTCCGAGGAGGTGGAGACCTGGGAGCTCGACCATCCAGCCGGATACGTCGGGTCCAGCCTCAACGACAGTGGCTTTACCGGATCCTGGATCTACAGGACGTCCGGCGATTCCAGGGGGCTGACGGGCGACGACCTTGAGCAGGCGCTGCGGGAGGCGGACCTCCTGATCATCCGCGGCGTGCCCTTTCTGTCCTGGCGCCCCGAATACGATCTGCCGGCCCGGCGTATCTTCATCGATGTCGATCCGGGGTTCAGCCAGTTCCGCTACGAGCGCCGCGAGCCGGCGTTCGTCGAGACCGTCGACCGTTGTGAAGAGCTGTTCACGGTAGGGCAGAACGTGGGCTCCGGGCGTTCGACGGTCCCGGCCTGCGGCCGGACCTGGCATGCGACGAGACCGCCGGTCTACCTGCCGGCGTGGCCGGCATGCCCGCAGTCGGCGGATTTACCGGTGACGGCGATCATGCGCTGGAGAGGCATGAAGGATTTGCGCCATGAGGGCATAGAATACGGGCAAAAGGACAAGGAGTTTCCCGCCTTCGCGGCGATGCCGCTGAAGACCGGACGGCCTTTTTCGGTTGCCCTGACGGGCGGCGGCTCCGCGATTTTCGAAAGCGGTGGCTGGCAGGTGATCGAGGGCTGGAGGGCGTCGGGAACGCCGGACCAGTACCGCAATTTCATTCGTGGCTCCTCGGCCGAATTCGGCGTTGCAAAGAACTGCTACGTGGCAACCTCGAGCGGCTGGTTCAGCGACCGGAGCGTCTGCTACCTGTCCTCCGGCCGGCCGGCGATCTTGCAGGACTCCGGCCTTGCCGACTGGCTTCCGGCCAAACACGGCGTGGCATGGTTTCGCACTCCCGAAGATGCGGTCGACGCGGTCGAGGGCGTTTATGCCGATCTCGAAAGTCAAAGCCGCAAGGCGCGCGAGCTGGCCGAGGAGATGTTTTCCGCCGACAAGGTCCTGCCGTTGCTGTTGGAGCGCGCGCTCGCCGGAGTCGGAAAGTGAGGCGGAGGTTGTCGTGAGCCACAAGGGGCGCGTCATCGTTTGGGGGCAGATGTTCAGGGCGCCCTTCGGCGGAATGATCTGGCAGGTCCTCCACTACCTGCTGGCGTTACGCGAGCTCGGCTTCGACGTCTGGTACGTGGAGGACTCCGATGAGTATCTCTTCGATCCCGATTCCTACCAGCCGGTCTGGGACGTGAGGCGCAATGTCGAGGTGGGGCTACGCTATCTGAGCCGGTTCGGGTTCGCAGAGCGGTGGGCGGTTCGAACGCCCAACCGCTATGACGAGTGTTTCGGCGTCGAGAGCTATGCCGAGCTCCTGAATCTTTACCGGTCGGCGGATGCGGTGATCAATCTGTGCGGCAGTCAGGAGCTTCGGGACGACCACGGCGTTTGCAAGACACTGGTCTATCTGGAAACGGACCCGGTCCGGAATCAGGTCGCGGTGGCCAAAGGCCAGAGCGACCTCATCGCCGAGCTCGATCGCTACGCCTATCTGTTCACATACGGTGTTAATATCGGCCATCAGCGCTGCGAGGTGCCGCTGGAGCGGTATCGCTGGTTGTCGACGGTGCCCCCCGTGATCACCGAGCTTTGGCGGTCGGATCAGACGCCGGCCAGCCGCGCGTTCACCACGATCGCCAACTGGAAGCACGCGGGCAAGGATGTCGAATGGCAGGGACGGCTGTGGCGCTGGAGCAAGCACTTCGAGTTCACCAAGTTCATCCGCCTTCCCGGTCTCGTCGACACCGAATTGGAGCTTGCGATAGGGGCGGTCGACGAGGACAGTCGGAAGGCGCTGAAGGATCACGGATGGAAAATGAGAACGTCGGCCGGACTCGCCGATCCTTTCGAATACAGGTCCTTTATTCAGGCATCGCTCGCGGAGTTCACAGCCGCCAAGGAGCAGTATGTCGCGCCGCGTTCCGGCTGGTTCAGTGACCGAAGCGTCTGCTATCTGGCCGCCGGTCGGCCTGTCGTGACCCAGAGCACCGGTTTCGAGGATCATGTCCCAACCGGTCAAGGACTGTTCGCGTTCCAGACCGTGGAAGACGCGGCTTCGGCGGTGTGCGCTATTGCCCGCGACTATCCGGCTCATTCCGCGGCGGCTGCGGCGATCGCCCGCGAGCACTTTGAAGGTGTCGCCGTGGTCAGGAAGATGCTTTACGACATGGAAATGCTTTAGCTACGCGTGTCAGGCGCTCAGGAATGGACCCCTTGCGTATCGTCGTCTCCGGATTCATCGCCCTGTTGCCGGCGGGCGGCGTGGCATGGGACTACATCCAGTATCCGCTCTGTCTGGCTTCCCTCGGACACGACGTCTACTACATCGAGGACACCGGCCTGTGGCCGGTCTATCAGCTGAGCCAGGGTGACCCGGGGCGGGTGAATGCGGCCTATGTGGCCTCGCTTATGGGCGCCTTTGGCTTAACGGAGCGGTGGGCTTTCCGCGACGAGGCGCGCGGCGTCTGGTACGGCAAGAAGGCGCCGGAGGTGACCGCGATTCTGGAAAGCGCGGACGTTTTCATCAACCTGTCTTGCGCCAACGTTCTGCGCGAAACCTATTTGCGCATTCCGGTCCGGATCCTTGTGGACACCGATCCGATGTTCACCCAGATCCAGCTCGAGCAGCATAGCGGGCTCACCAAGGGTGCCGGGGGCCTTGCCGACGATTTTGTCCGCTACACTCACTACTTCACATTCGGCGAGAACATGTCAGGGCCCGGATGTCTTGTTCCCGGTTGCGGCGTCGAGTGGCATCCGACGCGCCAACCCGTCGCTCTCGATTGGTGGGCGGACGCCGGGAGCGCTCCCCCCGATTTCGTGGCCTCTACCGTCATGAACTGGAGCGCGACCGGGGAGGTGCGCCACGATGGCCGCGACTGGGGACAAAAGAGCCGCGAATGGTCTCTGATCAGCGATTTGCCGGCATCGCTGCCGCATTGCCGGTTCAAGGTGGCCGTTGGCCAGACCGCGGGAGATCCATTTCCGGTTGCGCGGGCGCGTGAGAGCGGCTGGACCGTGCTCGACGCGAACGCGGCAGTACCTGACTGGTCGAGCTATCGCGCGTTTGTTTCCGGGTCTTCCGCCGAACTCTCAATTGCTAAGCACGCCTATGTCGCCGCCCGAACCGGATGGTTTTCCTGCCGCTCGGCCTGCTACCTCGCGGCCGGACGGCCGGTGGTGCTCCAGGACACCGGCTGGTCCGGCCATATCGGCGCCGGAGAGGGGGTGCTTGCCTTCTCGACGGCCGAGGAGGCCCGCGACGCCATGGAGCAGGTCGCGAGCGATTGGGCCAGACACGCGCGCGCGGCCCGGGCCGTCGCCGCCGAGTATTTCGACGGAGGGACCGTACTTCGGACGCTGCTTTCCGACGCGGGGGTGGCATGACCACGGACAGCCACCCACTGCGGCCCGGAGCCGTGCTGAAGGGCGACTGGTTCGATGGTCGGGTTCCCGAAAACATCAGCGTCGGCACGGATTGCAGGATCGACTCCAGCTTCTGCTTCAAACACTTTTATTCGAAGCGAAACCCGGCACTCCTCGTCGGCCATCACGTGACCTTCTGGCGCACCTCGCTGGCGACCGAAGCGGCGGCAACCATTGAAATCGGCAGCCACTGTATCATCGCCAATGCATCCCTGGTCTGCGTCGACAGGATTAGCATCGGCAGCGAGATCTTCATCGCTGGCGGCGTCACCATTATCGACTCCGACTTCCATCCGCTGGATCCGGCGCTGCGGTTGCGCGATCTCGTTGCGCTCTCGCCGGTCGGCGACCGCTCCAGGCGTCCGCCCATCGAATCAAGGCCAGTCGCCATCGGCGACGGCGTCTGGATCGGTTTCAATGCCACCATCGGCAAGGGCGTGCGGGTCGGCGAGGGTGCGGTCATCTGGCCGGGTGCCGTCGTTCTTGATGACGTGCCGCCGGACACGGTTGTCGGCGGCAATCCCGCTCGCCCCCTTGCGGGCGGAGAACATGAAGCCACTCGGCGGCCAGGGGCATGAAGATTGAAGGCGACTGGTATCCAGGCGAAATTCCGGCGTCCGTCGAGCTCGGTGACGACGTCTATATCGACAGCGCCTATGGCTTTGCCGCCTGTGAGGCTGGCGAGGCTGGCGCGGTCTCGCTCGGCCGCGCGACCGGTGCCTACGACCGGTCGGCGTTTATCGTCGGCCCCCGCGGCCGCGTCGCGGTCGGCGAATTTTCCTGTCTGAACGCCTGCTATCTGATCTGCCATTCCCGCATCACAATCGGTTCGTATTGCATGTTTGCCTGGGGAGTGGTGGTGAGCGATGTCTGGCCGGCCACCGGTTCGTCAATAGCCGAGCGCAGGGCGGCAATCAGGGCAGCCAGCACTGGCTGCCGCTTTAGGGTTCCGGCGGCGCAGCCGCCGCGTCCGATCTTGATCGATGACAACGTCTGGGTCGGTTTTAATTCCGTGATCATGCCCGGCGTGACGATCGGGCGCGGTGCGGTGATTGGCGCCAACACCGTTGTCAGCCGTGATGTCGAACCCTACACTGTCGTGGTTGGCAACCCGCCCGTGGTCGTGCGGCGATTGCCCGCGACCGACTCTCCCGAAGCGCTGCGGTCGGCTCGCGATGCGCTGAAAGACTGATATGTCGGCCACCCGCATCGTCGTTCTGGGTTACATCGTCCGTGGTCCGCTGGGCGGGCTCGCGTGGCACCATTTGCAGTACTGCATCGGCCTTGCGAACCTCGGCTGTGATGTGTTGTTCCTCGAGGATAGCGACGACTATCCGAGCTGCTACGATCCGTGCCGGCATTCGGTGAGCGAGAATCCCTCCTATGGATTGCACTTCGCTAACGAGACATTTTCGGCCATCGGCCTCGATGAGGCCTGGGCATATCATGACCACCACACCGGCCGTTGGCTTGGACCGGCGGCGCGGAGCGCTCCAGAGTTTTGCGCAAATGCTGACATCATGCTCAACGTCTCCGGGGTCAACCCGGCGCGGCCTTGGCTCGGTGACATTCCGGTCCGCGTGTTCATCGACACCGATCCGGTCTTCACCCAGATCAGGTCGCTAACCGAGCCGGATTTTCGCGCCCTGATCGACTGGCATACCGCTCATTTCACCTTTGGCGAGCTGGTCGCTGCTGGCCGTTCGCGCGTGCCGGACGACGGAATTGCCTGGAAGGCGACGCGCCAGCCGGTGGCGCTCGACTGCTGGCAATACGGTGTGGGGCCGGATCATGCACCGTTCACAACCGTGATGCAGTGGCAGAGCTACCGCGGCCGCGCCTTCGCCGGGGTGACGTATGGCATGAAATCGGAGAGTTTCGGCAATGTAATGGATCTGCCACAATCGTCCCCGGTCGGTCTGGAAATCGCGCTCGGCGGGGAAGAAGCGCCAAGGGACCGGCTGCGCGCCCATGGCTGGCGCATCACGGACCCCCTGTCCGTCACCCGGACCATCGACAGCTATCAGCAGTATCTCCGCGACTCCATGGGCGAGTTCTCGGTTGCCAAGGAAGGGTATGTTACCGGGCGCAGCGGCTGGTTCAGCGAACGCAGCGCCGCCTATCTGGCGAGCGGCCGCCCGGTCGTAACCCAGGACACGGGCTTTGGCGAGCTTTTTGAGGTCGGTCGCGGCCTCTTGGCGTATCGGACAGCCGAGGAGGCCCTGGACGCCCTCGTGAACGTCGCCGGCGACTACACAAAACATTGCGTGGCCGCCCGCGAGGTCGCGCGGAGCCATTTCAATGCCGATATTGTCCTCGAAAATCTGCTCTCGGAGCTTTAGGGCATGTTGGCCGACTCTTCGATCACGCGTTACCGCACGCTGTCTGTCGGATTGCGCCGGGCGACGCTCACTTGGGAGCCGCATCGATGAATGTCTTCGTGTTGTGTACCGGGCGATGCGGTTCGATGACCTTCGCGCGCGCGTGCCAAAAAATGACGAACTTTACCGCCGCCCATGAAAGTCGGCGGAAATACCGCCGCGAGACTAGGGGGGCGGACTCAAGACGGCTTGCCGCCTATCCTGACAATCACATAGAGATCGATAATCGATTGTCGTGGCTGTTGGGGACGCTCGAGCGGGAGTATGGCGACGAGGCGTTCTATGTGCACCTCATCCGTGATCGCGATGAGGTCGCGCGCAGTCTGGTGGCCCGTTGGGACAACAGGACCACCAACATCATCTCAGCTTATGCCTGGGGCGTCCTCGGCCACTCGTTCGACCAGGTTCGCAAGATGCCCGATGTCCAGCGCCTGGAAATCGCACGCGACTTCTGGAACACGGTCAACGACAACATCCGCCTTTTCCTGAACGGCAAGCGGCATCAGATGACCATGTCGCTTCAGGACATTGAAGGCCCGTTCGCCGAGTTTTGGGGGCGAATTGGCGCCGAAGGTGACCTGGCCGGCGCGCTGGGGGAGTGGGCAACGCCCTACAATGCCACTGCCGGGCCCGGTGCCCGCGTGAGCCGGGAGCAAATCGGCGATAGCGGTGGAAGCGAACCGGTCGCGCCGGCTGACACGGCGCCCGGGCCCGGGCTGGTAGTGGTCAGCCGATCTTCCTCGGCTACCGGCTCGGCCGAAGGTGCGGAGCCTCATGCATCGACGCGCCGGGCGCTTGATGGCGCGCTTGACGATTTTCGGCAGGTGGATCTCTCCGACCTCCTCGAGCATTCGCTCGCCAACAGCTGGAGTCTCGACGACGAGGTCTTGAGGTACCTGGTCACGCTAGTGCGGCGGTTGCGTCCGAGGCATATTCTTGAGTTAGGTGCCGGGGTCTCCACCCGACTCCTTCTCAGGGCAGCGGATCGGTTGGACGAGCCCTGCTCCATCTCGTCCTTCGACCATGATCCCGAGTTCCTCGACCATGCCTCGGCGCAGCTCAGGTCCGAAAGTCGCGGCCGCCTCTCGCTTCAGTTCGCGCCGCTGGTCTCACGAAGGTACGGTGAGCGGTACCTGCCGGTCTACCACGTGAAGCGTGAGGACTTCGCCAATGCGCAGCCGATCGACCTGTGCCTTGTCGACGGCCCTCCAATAAGCCTCGGCGGACGCGAAGGAATCCTGTACCAGGTCATGGAGTATTGCCGGCCGGGAACCTGTATCCTCCTTGACGATGCCGACCGGCCGGGCGAGCGGCAGGCGCTGGAGAGCTGGGAGGCCGTATTCGGGCCGGCGATCGAGATCCGGCGGCTCGACGGCTTTTCCAAAGGACTGGCGTCCGTGATCGTGCGTGAAGTGGTGAACCCGAACGATCTGTGGAATCACATGCTAGCAACTGCGGCGAGCGAGTTGAACTCATGCATTCCGCGGAACGCGCGTGTTCTCGTCGTTGACGACTATCAGTGGGCCGACCGGTTCGACAGTCTTGTGAACTTCGAGGTGGAGCGCGATCCGGCCATGCCGCCTGGCTCGGCCGCACACGCTCGAGAGCTGCTGTCGAAGAAGGCCGAGACTGGGATCGATTTCGCCATCCTCTGCCGGCCTTCATTCTGGTGGTCTGAAGAGTTCGGCGACATCGACGACGTCCTTGGCGGCGACGCCCGCCGCATCCTGTCTACAAGTCGGGCCATGGCCTACGAGTTTCGACGGGGCATAGACGGTGGCGCGGCCGAGGACCTCCGCCCGTAATTATGACGATTTCCGCGGCGATACCGCGCCGCCGCCTCTCCCGATCGGCATAGCGGCCCACGACATGCACGTCAGCATAGTCATCAACAATTACAATTACGGCCGGTTCATTGGCGCTGCGATCAAAAGTGCGCTGGCGCAGAGCCACGCGAATACCGAGGTCATCGTGGTCGACGATGGTTCGAGTGACGAGTCGCGTGAGGTAATCTCCACCTTCGCGAACATTACGCCAGTCCTGAAGAAAAATGGCGGTCAAGCGTCGGCCTTTACCGCCGGCGTGCGGGCCAGCCAGGGTGATGTCGTCCTCTTTCTAGATGCCGACGACACCTTGTTGCCGCACGCGTGTGAAAAAGCCGTGGAGGCGCTGCGCCACCCCGGCGCCATCAAGACTCACTGGCCGCTTCTGGAAATGAGTTCGCAAGGGACTCGAACCGGTCGCGTGTTGCCTCGCCACGAGCTGGCGCATGGCGATCTTCTTGCGGAAGTCATTCGCCATGGCGTGCCTCCAAATTGGGGCCACGGCCTTGGACATGCCTACCGCCGGTCATTCCTGGACCGCGTTTTGCCAATTCGGGACTGCGGCGACCATCATGGCGCAGACAGCTATCTGTGTGTTCTTGCGCCCATCTTCGGCCGTATCGAGCGAGTCGACGAACCCCTTGGGTGCTACAGAAAGCACGGGACGAACTTTGCCGGGGGGTGCAAGGTGCGCTACCGGCTGCAGCGCGACGCACGTCGATACCCGTTCTTCTTCAAGTGGCTCGAGCACTACTTGAACGAGACCGGCATCGAGGTCGATACCGCCCAGTGGTATCGCGACGGATCGGCCTACGCCTGGACGCAGAATGCCCTCGCGCTGCAGGACGACCTCGATGCACTTCAGCTTGGCGGCGATGCGTTCGTCCTCATTGAGGACGGACTGCTCGGCGCTGACTTTTACCCCGGTGCCGTGCAGATGGTGGAGAAAGGCGGCCAATATTGGGGGCCGCCGAAAGACGACGACGAGGCCATCGGCGAACTGGAGCGGCACCGTGAGGCCGGAGCCAGCCATGTCGCGTTCGCGGCCGCCTCGTTCTGGTGGCTGTCCCACTATGGGAGGTTCAACGACTATCTTGTCGGCCGCTATCGGTGCGTTTGCCGGAACGACCGGCTGGTTGCGTTCGATTTGCGCCGTCGAGTTGGGGCGGCGGCCATATGAGAGATCCGGCGCCGCCGATGGTGGCCAGCCAGCGCATTCGCGCCTGAAGGCCGGGAGGCCGGCCGTTCCGCATTCCCGACTTTGATGACGATGAAGACGCCACAGGTCGATTGTCGCTCGAGCACCCGGTGCGCCGCGCCCGGCGGTACCAGGGCTACGATTCAAGGTTAACGGCGGTGGGTTGGAGGAGGGCGGCGAGATATTTGGGGCTCCATCCTGCGAGCTTTCGCCTGATCTTGAGGCTTCGCTTGTCGTTGGCGTTACGCACGATGTTGATGGCGAAGTGTCGCACGACGGCCATGTTTTTGGCGCCGTGGCCCTTTCGGACGCGGGCGAGGTCTTCGCGGAAGGTGACGTCGAGCACCCAGTGCAGCGCGTTCTCGATTTGCCAGTGGGCGCGGACGGCCTCGGCGAGCCTTGCAGCTGA
>Ga0214472_10003659_pt1 | contig 16263 bp, 16 predicted proteins | sample RVTome_6_FD_207662 | JGI IMG/M metagenome (GOLD analysis project Ga0214472, IMG submission 207662) | Soil microbial communities from uranium-contaminated site in the Upper Colorado River Basin, Wyoming, United States - RVT140D175 | ecosystem: Environmental > Terrestrial > Soil > Contaminated >... | reverse complement strand
AGACGGTTTATCTTGCTCGCTTCGATATGAAAGCGGCCGATTGGTTTACGGAGTGACCCGAGGCAACGGCATTGAAGGTGAGGATGTAACTGCCAATGTGAAAACCATTAATGACATACCCCGTCGATTGAAAAATACTGACTATCCCGCCGTGGTTGAAATACGTGGCGAAGTTTATATGTCTGACGCCGACTTTGAACAACTAAACCGGGATCAGCTGAGTCTAGGGCCCAAAACCAAGATCTTCAAAACGCCACGCAACGCAGCAGCTGGAAGCTTGCGACAGAAAAATCCTACTATTACCGCGAAACGTCCACTCCACTTTTTCGCATACGCGTGGGGCGAAACTTCTTCGCCCTTAGCGGCTACCCAATGGGAAGCGCGTAATGCACTACACCGATGGGGGTTCAAGCTAAACGAGCCGTCAAAATTACTCCAGGTCGATGATAGTGAATGCTCGTCATTAGTAACTTATTACGAGAGCATCCAATCCAAACGGAGTTCCCTCGAATTTTCTATCGATGGTGTTGTCATCAAGGTCAATCGCCTTGACTGGCAGGACCGTCTCGGCGCGGTGGCGCGAGCACCGCGTTGGGCAGTCGCGTGGAAATTTCCCGCCGAACGCATGCAAACGGTTCTGCGCAAAATTACGGTTCAGATTGGACGCACGGGAAAAGTCACACCGGTCGCCGATCTCGAATCTATAAAAGTGGGGGGCGTTAACGTAACAAGTGCAACATTGCATAACCAGGATGAAATTGAACGAAAAGACATTCGCGAGGGAGATACTGTCATAATTCAGCGGGCAGGCGATGTCATTCCTCAAGTCGTCGAGGTGATAAAGGAATTGAGACCCGAGTCTAGTGTTCCGTTTAGTTTTCCTACGCATTGCCCGGAATGCAATAGTCTACTGAAGCGTGACACGGACGAAGCGGACACATACTGCACCGGTGGTTTGGTGTGCCCTAAGCAGGTGAAGGAACGACTACGCCATTTCGTGTCGAGGAACGCATTTGATGTAGAAGGACTGGGGAAAAAGAATACCGATCTATTTTATAAGAAAGAACGGATCCTAACCCCGGTCGATATTTTTACGTTGGAGGAAAGGGATAAACGATCGCAAGACCCTATCTCAAAATGGAAAGGCTGGGGCGGGAGCGATAAAAAGAAGAACAGTGAGAAAAAAAGAGCAATGAATCTTTTCAAGGCGATTGCTCGCGCACGAACGGTTTCTCTGGAACGATTCATTTATGCGCTCGGCATTCGACAAGTAGGCGAAGCAACAGCGCGCTTGCTGGCTCGTCACTACGGTTCATTAGCAAATTGGCGTACGAGCATGAACCGAGCTATCGACCCAGAATCCGATGCGAGAAAGGAATTGACCTCAATCAACGGACTTGGCGCCAATATGACGGAAGATATTGTCGCGTTCTTTATCGAGCCACAGATGCGGGATTTGCTCGATCAACTAACAAACCCTATCGGTGATCGCGAACCGTTAGTGAAGGTAACAGATTTCCAGTCTCAGAGCACAGACAGCGCGATTACGGGAAAGACTGTCGTATTTACCGGTACGTTGGAAAAAATGACTCGCTCCGAGGCGAAAGCGCGAGCTGAAAGACTTGGAGCAAAAGTGTCGAGCACCGTATCCAAAAGAACAGACTTTGTCGTGCTGGGACCAGGAGCGGGCTCTAAAGGTAAGGATGCACGCGACCTCGGGATTAAAACCTTGACCGAGGAAGAATGGCTGAATCTGATCACAGGAGCTTAAAAGTCTACGACCTCACCTAATTATGAATGACAGTGTTGCGCCACCTTTGTACTGACCGGCGGCTTGGAGAGCCTGTCGCGCCCGGAAGCCCAGAAACGCATCGAAGCGCTGGGCGGAAGGGTAGCCTCAAACGTCAGCCGCAATACTGGCTACGTTGTCGCCGGCGCGGATCCCGGCGCCAAACTCAAGAAGGCCCGGGAGCTTGGCATCCGAACTCTGACCGAAGAAGAGTTTCTGGCTTTGATCGCGCGTTAGTTAATAGCGGTCGCGGCGCGGCGGGCGACCGCCGGCAAAGCCAGCCCCACCGCCCGGATGCGGCGGGCGCGCAGCTTGCGGACGGGCTTCGCTGACCACGATGTTGCGCCCCTCGAAGTCCGTGCCGTTAAACGCCTGGATCGCCTTCTCGGCTTCCTCATCGGAGCTCATCTCGACAAAGCCGAAGCCTTTGGACCGGCCGCTGAACTTGTCGGTGACAACCCGCGCGCTGACCACGGCGCCATGCTGCGCGAAATGTTCCTGCAGCCGTTCATCGGTCACGTTATAGGAAAGGTTCCCAACGTATAACTTTGCTCCCATCCTGGCCCTCCTTGTTGAATCGACAAGTGCTCAAACTGTCGGATCGACTTAGCCAAAGGGCAGGGCCTTAAACGGATCTCACGAACGAGAATCTCCGGGCGCGCTCTTCGGTAACCGGACCCTTCAAAAGCGGCGCCAGCCTACAAAAGTCAACGGTCGCTTGTCAAATCGATTTGCCGACCGCTTGCTCGCTTGCGGAGGTAGGCCGTATGGGCTAGAAAAAATCGAGCGACGACGATGATCGCCACGGCGGAAAAGAAACGCGTACATCTAAAAATCGCCGGCCGGGTCCAGGGAGTTTATTTTCGCGCTTCGACCCTGCAACAAGCGCAAAAGCTGGGACTTACGGGTTGGGTGATGAACTGTCCCGACGGCTCCGTGGAAGCCGTCGCCGAGGGCGTCGAGCCTAGACTCGAAGAGCTAATAAACTGGTGCCGCCAAGGTCCCGACGGCGCACGCGTGGCTGAAGTGGTTATTCAATGGGAGGCCGCGCAGCATGCCTTTCGAGACTTTTCGATCAAGCACTAAGTAAGTCACAAAAAATCCGTCCCAGTGGCAGCATAGAATTGCTCCCACCAGAACGGACTATTTCTAAATTAGCAGGCTGGGATTAGTCATTGTCTGGTTTCTCAGGCTTCGGCTCCGGAGCAGGCTCCGGCGACTCCTGGGCAAAGCTCAGCGGCGCGGAAAAATTGATGATCGAGCTGATCATGTTCAAGCCCAGCACCATGGCTAGCGCGAAAATTAATCGTTTCATGATTGTTTCACCTTTCTTAAATGTTTAGTTCTTCCAGTAACTATTACAAACAACATAGTTTACCATTAATCTTTTGGAGTCTCCGGCTTCGGCTCCGGCTCCGGCGATTCCTGTGCAAAACTTTGGGGCGCGGAAAAATTCATGATTGAGCTGATCATGTTCAAACCCATCACCATGGCGATTGCGAATATTAGTCTTTTCATGCTTGTTTCACCTCCCTTCAATTATTTATTTATTTCTTTTTAGCGTTGCGATCCGAATGACCGTCGTGAAAGCATAGGAGCAATCGCAATGCCAAAATCCTTTCAGCCGGCGAGCTGCCATCGCCCGTGAATACTAAAGACTTTTTCAGCCTTGAGCCAAAACAACTGACAAAGCGCTGTTGCAATTAACCACAACCGAAATTGCCGGGGCGTTGCCGCGGTCCCCCTAAACTACTGATTTTAAAATCCAAACATGCCCTCTAGCAAATCCCTACAAGGTTGCGGTAAATTGCAACGCAGCCAACCCTCGCGTCTTTAATGCATCGGCGCGGAGCCTTGTTAAGCAAGGTTTTCGGCAGCAAACATGGTTGGCGCGATTCGGTCTAAAAATTGCTCACGCTAACGGCCGTCTAACATGAACCTCGGCACAAAAATCATCATTCTGTTAATTCTCATGGTGGCCGCGACCATGACCGTCCATGGCTACCTGAGTATCCGGCAGGACCAAGAAAACGTCTTAAGCGGCTCGCGGTTGGGCATGCGCAGCTTCGCTCTGGCGGTTCGTTCCTCGCTTAAGGAACTCTACGCCGATAGTGAAGACCGTGAACGAACTCGAGCGTTCGTCCGCGCGGTGGCATCGCGCGGCAATATTCATGGATTGATCGTTTACGATCTCCAGGCCCGACCGGTCGCGATCTCGCCGTCGCTCAACTATCCAGACGACTTTCCCCAGCTCAATCCCTCACCGATTCTGAAATTGGATCCACGCCCGGCGCTGCGCACCCAGAAGGAGGTAGAAGGGTACATTCATGAGCAAAACGCTTTGATCTACTACCGCATCGAGCCGATTTTTAGCTCCGAGAATGAGCTGGTTGGCGCCTTCGTTCTGGCACGCCATGGGAGCCACCTGGCGGCGACGATCGCAGAAAGGCGCAATCGCATCATGGCAACCACCGTCGCGTTGGCGTCGTTGCTGTCCTTGTTGGTTTGGCTCATCATTCGAAGCAGCGTTTCCCTGCCGATCCACCGGCTGATTGATAAAATCCGCCAGGTGGCCCGGGGAAACTGGCGGCAGCGAATCGAGATCGGCGGCCACGATGAAATCTCCACCCTCGCCCACGAGTTCAATTTGATGTCCGATGAGCTGGCGAAGTCCTATTCCCGGCTGATCGCCGAACAGAGCGAAAAACTTAAACTCGAGCAGGACCTACGCCGCACCGAGCGACTCGCTTCGGTGGGGCAGCTTGCCGCCGGCTTGGCGCACGAGATCGGCACGCCGCTCAACATCATTTCCGGCCGCGCCGAGCACCTCATGCGCCGACCCCGCACCCCGGAAGAAATCCGCGACAACCTCACCATTATCTCCTCCCAGAGCGAGCGAATCGCCGGAATCGTCAGGCAATTGCTCGACTTTTCGCGCCGTCGGGAGCCGCAATTTCGGTCGGTGGATATCGCCGCCTTACTGGCAAAAGTGAAACCCCTGTTCGAACATCAAATGAATCATCGAGCGATGCGCGTCGAAACGTCATGCCCGCCAAACTTGGCGCCAATCCATGCCGACCCAGAGCTACTGCAGCAGGTCTTTATCAATCTTTACACCAACGCTCTCCAGGCCACGAAGCCCGGGGGGTTGATCAAAATTCACATTGAACCCCTCGAAAATGGCGCCGTCCGGTTTTCCAATGGGGCCAATCATGGATTACGAATCCGCTTTGAGGACAATGGCGTCGGGATCTCACCGGAGAATCTAGGTCGTGTCTTCGACCCATTTTTTACCACGAAGGATATTGGCGAAGGCAGCGGTTTAGGATTATCGGTGGCTTTCGGCATCATCAAAGAGCATTCCGGAGAGATCAAGGTCGAAAGCGAGCTGGGTCATTATACGCGCTTTATCATCGATCTGCCGAACCCGCCGCTTGCGCCAGCAGCAGAAGCTCAACGGTTCGCGTCATGAATGCCGCGCCAAAGAATTTTGCCGGTGCAACCCAGCGCATCTTGATCGTCGAAGACGATCGGGAAATGTCGCGGTTTTTAACCGAGCTGCTAGCGGAGGAAGGCTACCAGACCAAGGTCGTCGATGATGGGCCATCGGCTCTGGAGTCTTACCAACAGGGAGCTTTCGATCTTGTCATCACCGACCTGATGATGCCGCGTATGAAAGGGACTGAGCTTATCCGCCGTCTCAAAGAAGCGGACGCCCATGCCTTAATATTGCTCATCACCGCCTTTGGCACCATCGACAGCGCCGTCGAAGCGATCCACACAGGCGCATTCCACTATATTACCAAGCCCTTCCGTTCGGACGAACTGCTCATCCACGTCCGCAGGGCGCTTGAGCAGCGCCAAATGCGTCAAGAAATCGACCGACTGCGCAGCGCGGCGCGGCGTCAACATTCATACAAAAACATCATCGGCCGCAGCGAATCGATGAAAACGCTTTTCGCCACCATCGCCCATATCAGCGATCTGCCCTCCAATGTGCTGATTCTCGGTGAAAGCGGCACCGGCAAAGAGATGGTCGCCCGCGCGCTGCACGCCGATAGTTCGCGCTCCGCCGGCCCATTTATCGCGGTCAATTGCGCGGCCATCCCCGAAACCCTCTTGGAAAGCGAGATGTTCGGTTATGTTAGAGGCGCCTTCACCGACGCACGAAAAGACCGCCCCGGGCTGTTTCATGAAGCCAACGGCGGCGTGTTGTTTCTCGACGAAATCGGCGAAATGCCGCTGACTTTACAAGCTAAACTGCTGCGCGTGGTCGAAGATCGTCAGGTTAAGCCGCTCGGCAGCAATCAAAGCGAGACGGTCGATGTAAGATTGCTGACGGCGAGCAATCGCGATCTCGAGGAGTTGGTTGAAGCGGGGCGCTTTCGCCGGGATCTTTACTATCGGCTTAACGTCATTCGTCTCGACTTGCCGCCGCTGCGCGAACGACGCGAAGATATTCCGCTTCTGATCGACCATTTCATCCAAAAATTCGCCCAACCGAACCGCCATGTTGTAAGCGGCATCGACAAGGACGCCCTGGCGCTGCTCATCAACCATCGCTGGCCGGGCAACGTACGCGAATTGGAGCACACCGTTGAACGAGCGGTCATGCTGGGAAGGAATTCCACGATTGTCGCGCAGGATCTGCCAGCCAATTTTATCGCTAGCGACCAACGCAAGCTGCCGCTCGCAGAAGCCGTGTCGCGCGGCTACACCCTACGCGATCTTGAACGCGAATACATCGAGTGCATCTTGGACAGCGTCGGCGGCAATAAGTCGGAGGCGGCGAAAGCCCTGGGCGTCGACCGGACCACGCTTTACCGCAAGCTAGAAGAATTCAAATTTAAAGTTTAGCCGGTTTATCGAGTTCGAGGGTCATCCGGTAAATTTCTTTTTTTGCGTAGCCAAAACTCTGCCCCAAAACGTCCGCGATGTCCTTCACACGCATGCCATCGTTCTTAAGCCGGCGGATTTCGGCTTTCACAGCCGCTTCAGATACTTCCGTTTGAACGGAAGACGCCCTCACCACCAGCGTCATCTCGCCGCGCATCTGCTGGTTGGCAAGCTGATTGATTAAATCGCTTGCCCGACCGCGGACGAATTCTTCGTGAAGTTTGGACACTTCGCGAGCCAGAACCATTTCCCGGTCGCCGAGCAGCTCGTGGATATCCGCCAGGGATTCGCCCAGGCGATGCGGCGCCTCGTAAAAGACCAAAGTGCGCGTTTCCCCGCGCAAAGCCAGCAACCTGGCGCGTCGTTCATTTTTTTTCGCCGGCAAGAAACCTTCAAAAACGAATCGATCGGTCGGCAAACCGCTGGCGCTTAACACCGTCGCCAGCGCGCACGCGCCCGGTAACGGGACCACATTGACCCCGGCGTGGATCGCCTCGACCACCAGTCGGAAACCAGGATCGGAGATTGCCGGCGTGCCGGCGTCAGAAACGAGCGCGAGATTGACGCCGTTTTTGATTCGCTCGACCAGCGTGCGAGCCTTGGCGCGCTCGTTATGCTCGTGATAACTCGTCAGCGCGGTTTTGATGCCGTAGTGAATCAGCAGATGCTGGGTATGCCGGGTATCCTCAGCGGCGATTAAATCGACCTCTTTGAGCACCCGCAGTGCGCGCAGCGTGATGTCTTCGAGATTACCGATGGGCGTGGGAACGATGTAAAGAAGACCGAGCATGGAGTCCAACCGAATTCACAACCTAGCGGCGGAATTTACCGCTTACCACGGTGATGGAATGATCCATGGGTTGCTAAGAGCCATCCAAAGAGACCTGCTCGCTTCTTCGGCCGCTCCGGTTCCTTATCGCCGCAACCTAACATAGGGGCGGAGTGACTTGCAATTTAGCTTCGAGCTGCCTATTTTTGGCTACAGGGTATTATTCACGCGCGCCCGAAATACCCTAGAGCAGAGCGAATCATGGATGAAACAGTCGTCATTTTTGGACAGGATCTATGCCAATACACTTCGGCGGCCCGTGCGGATTTCTCCCGGCGCAAGATCCCTTTCGAATACGTCAACGTGCTCGACGACGCAGCCGGCTTGGAACGCATGCTGAAATTAACCCAGGGTCGGCGCAAGATCCCGATCATCCTCGAAGCTGGCAAAATAACCGTCGGCTTTGGCGGCACGTGAGAAGTCTAGCGCACCGGCGGTCGCTGGCCAATCACCCTCAATGAATTTTCCTTTTCTCGCGCTCAAACTTTTAAGTGTCGCAGCAGGCCGAAGGTGACCGAGTCGATCACTCAACGAATCGCCGCAAAAATTCCCGCGGCCTTTGACGCCGGGACGGCGCTGAGCGGGCTCACCGCGCTCGCCGGCGATGCGTCCAGCCGGCGCTACTATCGCGCCCGATTGAATGGCGCCCACGCCCCACCAACGATGATGGTCATGGAACTGCCGGCCGGTAGCGCCCTGCCGTTGTCCAGCGAAGAGTTGGCGATCTTCAAAGAAGGCCCGAAAGAATTGCCGTTTTTGAACCTGCACCGCTTTCTCAGCGCCATCGGCACGCATGTGCCCAAGCTTTACGGCCAGTGGGCAACTGACGGCCTGCTATTTCTCGAAGATCTCGGCGACACCGCGCTCTGGGACCGCGTCCAAGGATTGTCCGAGGCCAATGTCACCGCCTGGTACCGCAAAGCCATCGACGAACTGTTGAATCTGCAACTGCGCGGCACCAGAGAACGAGATGACGGCTGCATCGCCTTTCAACAGCGCTTCGACGCCAAGCTTTACCTGTGGGAGTTCGAGCATTTCATCGAATGGGGTTTGGCCAAGCGGCCGGGGGCAAAAGTCGACGCCTCGACAATCGACAGGCTAAGAAAAAGCTTCACGGATATCGCGGCCATTCTTGAGCGCGAGAGCGCCTACCTAAACCATCGCGATTATCATAGCTGGAACCTGATGATTCATGACGAAACCGTGCGCGTCATCGACTTCCAAGATGCTCTGCTGGCGCCGCCGCAGTATGATCTGGCTTCACTGCTCAACGACCGCATCACCGACCAGGTGATCCAGCCAGGAATCGAAGCCCAGTTGGTGCGCTATTACTTCGAGCGCAAGTGTGAGCTGGAAAAGCGTCGGGCTGATTTCGACGAGTTCCAGGACATCTATCGCCTATCGGCGATCCAGCGCGATCTTAAAGTCGTCGGCCGTTTTTACTATCTCAACATCGTCAAGGGCAAGCCGGGCTACATGAAGTTCGTGCCGCCGACGGTGCGCCGTCTAAAGCGCAATCTGCCGCAAACGCGACAAACCGCCTCGCTCCTGCCGCTGTTACTCGAAGATTTCGAGGCGATGCTGTGAAAGCGATGGTGTTAGCCGCCGGCCAAGGAACGCGCTTGCGGCCGGTCACCGATAACAAACCGAAAGCGCTCGTGCCGGTGGCCGGCCGGCCGATGATTGAGTATGCCTTATTATTGCTGCGCCACTACGGCATTGACGACATCGTCATCAACCTGCACCACTTCGGCGCCGCCATCGAGTCTCACCTAGGCAACGGCCGTAAGCTCGGGCTCAGAATCAACTACTCCCATGAACTGGAACTGTTGGACACTGGCGGCGGCCTGCTCAAAGCCAAGCCGTTTCTCCAAGACGCCGCGTTCATCGTCATCAACACGGACGCGATGATCGACTTGAATCTGGCCGAACTCATCGCGTTCCACGAACAGCGCAAGGCCAGCGCCACTCTGGTGCTGCGCCCGGACGAACAGGCCGATCAGTACGGCTCAATGGATATCGACGGCGCGGGCAAAATCCAGCGCTTTCTCAACAGCGAAATTAAACCAAAACCCAGCGAGCCCACCCGCAAACTGATGTTTACCGGCGTGCAGATTCTGGAACCAAGAATCTTTCAATATATGGAGGGGGCGGCTACCCCGGAAAAGTTCAGTACGACCCGACAAACCTATCCGCGGATGCTGCTCGCCGGCGAGCCGCTCTATGGCTATTGCTTCGAAGGTTTTTGGCAAGATCTCGGCACGTGGGAGCGCATCGAGCAAGCGGAATCCAGCCTAGCCCAAGGTCGGGCTAGGCTGCATTACCTACGATAAATTTCAATGCGCGACAATCAACCCGCAGGCAGCGCGATCCCCGGCGTTGCCGGTCGGGTCGGTGACGTAATCATCGACCCCGGCATGAATCACCAAAGCGCTGCCATCGGCGTCGAATACCGAGAGCGGACCGGCGCGCAGCGTAAGCCCATCGGTCATCACTTCGAAACGGCCCGAGCCGTCCTTGCCGACGAGCATGTTCGGCATATCACCGGCATGGGCTCCTTCGGCGTTCTTGAGACCATGTTTCTTGCCCGCCGGGTTAAAGTGGCCGCCCGCGCTGGTAAACGCCGGGCCTTCGCACTTGCCTACCGCATGCACGTGCACGGCGTGTAATCCCGGCGTCAGCCCTTTCACCGAGACACGGACAAGAACTCCGTCGGGCCGCTCACTCAGCAGCGCCCTGCCAATGACCCTGCCGTCCTTGTCATTCAGTTCGGCGCTCGCCCGGGATCCTGGCGCCGCCAGCGAGCAACCGACCAGCAAGCTCATGCCGGCTACTGTGGATAATAATTTTCCAATCATCGATCAACTCCTTGATGTTTTTATTTGGCGAGAATCAATAGCATGGTGCAAGTCGCACCACAATCGAAGGCCATTTGGAGCAGATTTGCTACCCTCAAAAGCGTGTGTTAGCGTCCAGCTTCGGTGCGAATTTATGGCGGCTTTAGGATTCTATTTACCAACAGTCATGTTCGTGTCTTTGCTCGGCGGCTTCTTGCCGCTGATACGGGCGCTATCGCAAAGAGCGTTAGCGCTCTTGCTCAGTTTCAGCGCGGGGGTGTTGCTCGGCGCGGTATTTTTCCACATGTTGCCGGAGACCGGCCGGGTTCTGAACGAGGCCACTGGCTGGCCGATTCTAACGGGATTTCTCCTGATCTTTGTCATGGAGCGATTCGTCTTCGTGCATGCCTGCGAGGAACATGCTTGCGATATCCATCAGATGGGTCTTCCGGCATTCCTCGGTATCTCGCTGCACAGCCTTCTGGACGGCATCGCCCTTGGCGCCGGGCTGTTCCTGCCCCAGCTCGGACCGGTGGTTTTGCTCGCCGTGATCATTCACAAAATGCCGGACAGCATGTCGATCTCTTCGATCCTCCTCGCCGCCGGTTGGAACCGCAGTAAAATCAGCTGGCTCAATCTGTTATTTTCGCTCACGACACCGGCGGGCGCGCTGATCGCGTACTTTTTTTTCCGCTCGTTATCAGCCGAGAATGTAGCGGTTGCCATCGGCATTTCGGCGGGCACCTTCTTGGCCATCGCCACCGCCGACATCTTGCCGCAGGTGCATCGCATCGAACAGCGCAATCCCATGACTTTGGTATTTTTAGCCCTCGGGCTGATGGTCAGCTGGATGGGAACCTGGATTGCCCACTAACTGATTAAAACACCTCTTGAGCGGACAACCACGATCGGGGGGGGTTCCCGAGCGGGGCGCATTCCCTTTGGTCATGCGTGGTTAAATCCCCGCTCGTAAAGCGGCTCAGTTTAATCCAAGATTGCAACCATCGGCACATCAGTAATCATACTTTCCCGCGGCGAAATTTCGCCGCACCGCAAAAGTGTCGGCAAGCACACTCAAGTAATCAGCTAACCCCACGTGACTCCGCTCATCGTTAATCCAATGGGCAGGAATAATGCCGATGCGAAATTTTAAGGCGCGGGCAAGAGCCAGCGCTTCGATATCGAAACCCCAGCGCTCGATGGTGATTTGGGAGAATATCCGCACCGCCGCGTCGGCGCGAAAGGCTTTGAAACCGCACTGGGTATCCCAGATACCGGGCACGGCGACCCGCTGCACGATGCGATTGCCGAGGCGGCCTATGAAGCGTTTGTACCACACCTGAGACACCGCCTGTTCCGCGCCATCGACATCCAAGCCGTTGCGCGAGGCGATCACAACTTCGAAGCCCTGCTCGAACAGCGGTTTCATCTTCTCGAAGTGGGCAATGTCAGTGGAGTTGTCGGCGTCGGTAAACAGCCTTATGCGTCCACATGCTTGGAGCATGCCTTGGCGCACGGTAAAGCCTTTGCCGCGGTTGGCGGTGCGTTCGATGATCTGGAGCCCTGGTAGCCGCCGCGCCTGTTGCCGAACGATCTCGGGGGTCCGGTCTTTGGAACCATCAAGGACAACCAAGATTTCCCAGGTCAAGGCGGACTGCGCCAGGTAATCCTGCAATCGCGTCAAGGTCCGCCCGATGCGCTCCCCTTCGTTGTACGCCGGCACGATGACCGAGAGGTCTACTTCCCTTTGAAGCATTGGAATCCAGACTCGAAGCTGCGATCAAATCGCTGCACTCTCAACACAGGCTAATGGGGGGATCCCGCTGACGGGTTCATTTTATCGCCATCGTCGAATGATTTTTTCAATCGGCCAGAACTATGCCAGTTGTCGTGGCCAGACCGCAGCGCCGACCCGGTAAAATAAGCTCTCGGCTCACCGTCAAAGCCGACGCCATCAACGGCGCTCAACGCGGCTTCGCTTACACTCTGCTCGCCCAATCTGCCACACCATTATCGCTGCACAGACTATCTATGCTGTTTCGACGCTCTGACTGATCCTGCTCTTACAGCCGCTGATCGGCCGGTTCGACGGCAATTTCTCTCGATAGCGACGCCGACGCGCTCAGCAACGCCGGGTAAGCGGCTTGCATTTGATAGATTATTGCGTTTCATTCAGGCTTCGTAGGTTTAACGATGGCATATAACAGCCTGCAGGATTTCCTTCAAGTTCTGGACCGCGGCGGCGAGTTAAAGCGGATATCTCACCCGGTCAAGGCTGAGCTTGAAATCGCTGAGATCGCCGATCGGGTGATGAAATCCGGCGGACCGGCGCTGCTATTTGAAAACGTCGTCGGAAAACAAATTCCGTTATTGATCAACGCCTTCGGTTCGCCCAAGCGCATGGCGTTGGCGCTTGGCGTCGACGATATCGAAGCGATCGCCACGGACATCAGCAAATTAATTCAAACCAAACCGCCCAAATCGTTCAAGGACAAACTTGGGATCCTAAGTGAATTGGTTAAGCTCGCCGGCATCCCGCCGAAGCTGGTTAAAGAGGCGGCGTGCCAGGAAGTCATCGAAAGCGAGCCTAATCTATACATCTTGCCCGTTTTGACTTGCTGGCCCGGCGACGCCGGGCCTTTCATTACCTTGCCGATGGTCTTCTCCAAGGACCCAAAGTCGGGCACGCGTAATGTTGGACTTTATCGCATGCAGGTGTTCGATCAACGTACCACCGGCATGCACTGGCATTTGCATAAAGTCGGCGCGCGCCACTTCCAACAGCAAAAGGAAAAAAAACGCCGCTTGGAGTTGGCGGTCTGCCTCGGTGGCGATCCCGCGATGATCTATGCGGCCACCGCGCCGCTGCCACCGCAGATCGACGAGATCCTCTTCACCGGTTTCCTGCGCAAAAAAGGCGTCGAGCTGGTCAAATGCGTGACGGTGGACATCGAAGTGCCGGCGAATTCAGATATCGTCATCGAAGGCTATGTCGATCCCGCGGAGCCGCTTCGTCGGGAAGGGCCCTTTGGCGATCACACTGGATTCTACTCGCTGGCGGATGACTATCCGGTCTTTCACGTCACCTGCATGACGCACCGGAAAAATCCCATCTACCCGACCACCATCGTCGGCCGGCCGCCGATGGAAGACGCCTATCTCGGCAAAGCGACGGAACGAATCTTCCTACCGTTGTTGCGCGTCACACTGCCGGAGATTGTCGATATGAACCTGCCGGTGCACGGCGTGTTTCATAACTTGGCGATCCTCTCGATCAAGAAGGAATTTCCGGCGCACGGGCGTAAAGTCATGCACGCGCTCTGGGGCCTCGGCCAAATGATGTTCACCAAGACGCTGGTCATCGTCGATCACGACGTCAACGTGCATGATCTCGCCGAAGTCACCTGGGTCGTCGGCAACAACATCGATCCGAAGCGGGACACGGTTTTCGTCGAGGGGCCGGTCGACATTCTCGATCATGCCGCGCCAATGCTTGGATACGGCTCGAAATTTGGCATCGACGCGACCCGAAAATGGCTGAGCGAAGGCTACGAGCGCGTCTGGCCCGACGCCATCGTCATGGACGAAGGCACGAAGAAGTACATCGACTCAATTTGGGAAAAACTCGGTCTATGAACGTTGACCGGCCCCGGCTATCCAAAATCCCAGGTCTAAAATCAAAAATTTCCAACTACGCCCGCCTTGTCCGCTTCTCCCACACGGTCTTCGCCCTGCCCTTTGCACTGGCGTCGTTAGCCTTGGCATGGCCTAGACATCCGGTCACCTGGCGTGCTTTTTTGTGGATCTTAGTTGCCATGGTCGGAGCGCGCAGTGCGGCGATGGCATTTAACCGTCTGGTCGACAAGAAATTCGATGCGCTCAACCCGCGCACCCAAGGCTGGGAGCTGCCCCAGGGAACCGTTAAGGTTTTGGAAGCGACTCTTTTAACCGCGGCGATGTCCCTGCTGTTCGTGGTTGCCGCTTTTCAACTGAGCTGGATCTGCTTCTGGTTATCCCCGGTGGCCTTGGCGATCATCTTTTTCTATTCGCTAACCAAACGATTTACCTGGGCGGCGCATCTGTTTCTTGGTTTGGCGCTATCCATCGCGCCCATCGGCGCATGGCTCGCGGTGGCAGGCTCGGCGGTCACTTTCGCCGAGCTGATCACGCCGCTATCGCTCGGTCTCGCCGTGCTCTTCTGGCTCGCCGGATTTGACGTGATCTATTCGCTGCAAGACCGCGAATTTGACCAGAACCAGGGACTCCATTCGATACCCGTGCGCTTTGGCGTCGCCGGCGCCCTGCGCCTGTCCAGCTGCTTTCACTTCGTCACCGTGCTGTTGCTCGCTTCGGTAGGGCTTTTCGCTCAAACCGGAACCATCTACTGGCTCGGCTTCGCTGCCGTCGCAGTCGTCCTCTATTGGGAGCATCGGATTGTCGCGCCGGACGATCTCACGCGGATCAACAAAGCCTTCTTCGACCTCAACGCATACGTCAGCATCGGCTACTTTTTCGCCACCCTTGCCGATGCCACCTTGCGCTCCAGCGTCGGGGCTCTGGGATGAACCTAACCCTCGCTGCCACTTTAGTCGGCCTCGGCGGCGCCGGCGGTTTTTCCGCCGGCCTGTTGGGTTTTGGTGGGGGCGTACTGATGTTTCCACTGCTCTACTACATTCCCCCTCTGATTGGTTCGCCACCATTAACTACTAAGACCGTTGCGGCGATCGTCATGAGCCAAGTTTTTTTTTCCACATTCACCGGCAGCATCGCCCATTTCCGCAGCGGCCGTGTGCAAGGGCGGTTGGCCCTGACGGCAGGGACACTGTCCGCTAGCAGCGCGTTCATTGGCAGCGTGGCATCCCATTGGGTTTCGGAAGGTTTCCTGCTCGTTCTCTTTGGCCTCGTCACCCTGGCGGTAGTCCTCATCATGCTGTTACCGGCGCCCAGCCGAAGCGCGGAGGAAACCACCGTTGACAATGTCTCTGTGCCGCAGTTGCCGTTGTCATTTTTTTCGCTGTTTTCCGGACTGGTGATCGGTTTTCTCGGCGCCGGAAATTTCATGTTCGTGCCACTCATGGTTTATGTCTTGCGCGTGCCGACGCGCATCGCCATCGGCAGCAGTCTCGTCATTGCGCTCATGAATACCGCCGGTGGATTTCTCGGCAAGTTAATGACCGGACAGATTCCCTTGTTGTCTGCAACGTTAGTCGTCGGCGGCGCGTCACTGGGCGCGCTTGTCGGAGAACACGTGCACGGTCGCCTGTCGAGCTTGGTATTGCGGCGGATTTATGGCGGGATGGTGGTGCTCATCGCGCTACGAGTTTGGCTGACGATTCTCGGTATCGATCAATAATTCGCGCCGGATATCTGCGCGAACGCGAGTCGTGCCTCGTTGATTAGGATATCAGGGCTCTGATCGGCGCTCTCAAGCCTTGGCGGCAGCTCGGTCGCAGGGCGGTGTAACTCCCCCCCGGCTGTGAGCCGCCAAACGCAGTCGGCCCCTTGGCAACGCGGGCAGTTTGTGCGATTCATTTCAATTGCATATGAGTCCCGTCCGAATCAGCCGTATTCGTCGACCTAAGCGATTTATCATAGGTCTATCTCTTCTCGTCGCTTGCTTGACGAGCTGTGCCCCCCGGGCGACTCAGATGAGTCCTCGGGAGGGGCGACCCGGCACCATCGTCAGCCTGTCGATGGAATATCTCGTCGGTTGGCCAAGGGTCGAGATTGGCGACGTCATGATGGATTGGCCGCAGTTAAAGCTGCTGGCCGCCGACCCCACCCGCCAGGATACTCGCGGCGAGGATTTAGTTTGGATCGAGGACAAGATTCTTCAGTTCAAGATTCCCGACCTCACGCCCGGAGAATACCGCGTGATTGTTCATGATGACAAAGGACCCCCGGGCGATCCG
>Ga0214472_10003657_pt1 | contig 16267 bp, 13 predicted proteins | sample RVTome_6_FD_207662 | JGI IMG/M metagenome (GOLD analysis project Ga0214472, IMG submission 207662) | Soil microbial communities from uranium-contaminated site in the Upper Colorado River Basin, Wyoming, United States - RVT140D175 | ecosystem: Environmental > Terrestrial > Soil > Contaminated >... | reverse complement strand
GACCACGATCCCCTACGACGACCAGATCCAGGTCGCCCCCGGGAGGGCCGACGGCACCCTGGGCACCCCGTTCTCGATCGATGTCCTGGAGTACCCGCTGGGCCTGCGGGCCGCCGACCTGACCGGCGACGGGAAGCCGGACCTGGTCATGACCCACGGCCCCAACCTGATCTCGGTGACCCCCGGCAACGGCGACGGGACGTTCGGGACGCCCACCGCGTACACGGCCCGGAGCGCCCCGGGGACCCCCGCCATCGGGCGGTTCGACGGCGACGCGCGCCTGGACCTGTTCGCGCCGGAGGGCGGGGTGGCCGAGGTCCTGGTCCAGGGCGTGTAGGCGCTACTGGCGGATCAGCACGTCCAGGTCCCCTTCCTTGCGCGGGACCTGGACGGCGGTCACCCCGCCGTGGCTGGTAAACACGAGGTCCACCCGGGCCTGGCCCACGCGCATGCCGGTGACCTCGACCCGCTCCAGCCACCGGGGCAGGCGGGGGCGGACGATGTACAGACGGTGGTTCGGTGCGTCCGCCGTCAGGCCCCCGTAGGACCGGACCATGAGCAGGGGCGCCCCGCTGGACCAGGCCTGGGGCCGGCAGGCCACCGGGTACTGCACCGGCACCGGGACCTCGTCCGAGGAGAACCCGCAGAACAGCTCGGGGAACCTGGCGTACGGGAAGTGGGCCCCGGCCGCGGCCAGCTGGTCCAGGACGGCCACGGCCTCCTGGTCGAACCCGTACCGCTTCAGCCCGTGGGCGATCAGCGCGTTATCGTGCGGCCACACGCTGCCGGTGTGATAGCCGATCGGGTCGTACACGTTCTGCTTACGGGCCAGCGTCCGGATCCCCCAGCCGCTGGACAGCCCCGAGCCCATCAGGCGCTTGGCCACCCGTCCGGCCAGGGCGGGGTCCACGATCTGGGACCACATGGCGTGCCCGGGGTTCGAGGTGATGGTCCGCACCGGCCGCTTGTCACCGTCCAGGGCCAGGGCGAAGTACGCCTCGTCCTCCATCCAGAAGTCCTGGTTGAACCTGGTCCGGAGCTCCTCGGCCTCCTTCTCCAGCCGGCTGGCCACGTCCTCCTCCCCCAGGGCCCGGGCCACCCGGACCAGCCGCCGCTTGGCCTGGTACACGTACCCCTGGACCTCCACCAGGGCGATGGGCCCGGTGGCCAGGGTGCCGTCGGGGTGGACGATGGCGTCGTGCGAGTCCTTCCACCCCTGGTTGTCGAGGCCCCGGGGTGAGCGCTTGCGGTACTCCACATAGCCGTCGCCGTCGGCGTCGCCGTGGTCGTCGATCCAGGCCAGCGCGGCCAAGGCATTCGGCCACAGCTCGCGCACGGCGTCCAGGTCACCCGTCCACCGGTACGCGGCGGCCAGCAGGGACAGCCACAGCGGGGTGGCGTCCACCGTGCCGTAGTAGGGCGTGTGCGGGATCTCGCCCGTCCGGGCCAGCTCGCCGACCCGCATCTCGTGGAGGATCTTGCCGGGCTCCTCCTCGGTCCACTCGTCCTCCTTGGAGCCCTGATGGGCGGCCAGGCCCCGGAGCACGCTCCACGCGATCTGCGGGTTCACGGTCAGCGTCTGGTACGCGGTGATCAGTGAGTCCCGGCCGAACAGGGCCGAGAACCACGGGATCCCGGCGTCGATGTAGGACCTGCCGTCGTCGTCGGTCGAGGTCAGCATCCGCAGGTCGAGGATGGCCCGGTCCAGGAACCGCGACAGCTGGGGGTTGCTGGTCTTGAACCTGGTCCCCCGCTTGCGCCACGCCGTGTACTCGCGGGCCAGCCGGTCCTCGGTCTCCCGCAGAGACCGGCGGCCAACCTCCTCCCCCCCCAAGGTGGGCACCACCTCGAGGGCGATCTCGGTCTCCTGGCCCGGCTCCAGGTCCAGCCGGAACGTAGCCCGCCGTTCGGTGAGGTCTGTGGGGGCCGGCGAGAAACGCAGGGTGGTCTGCCGGAGGTCACCGTCCAGGCCCAGGTAGCCCAGCCGGACCTGGTTGCGGGTCACCTCGGGTGTCTGCACCTGGCCCCGGCGCTCGCGCTCGAAGCCCCTGACCTCGAACAGGTCCAAGAAGTCGGCGTCGAAGTCGATGGCGAAGGCCACCGTGCGGTGGTTCTTGCCGAAGTTCCGGATCCTGATCCGCTCGAACAGCGAGTCCGAGAGAACGCGGTACCGGTGCAGGGACAGGTTCTCGCGTCGCTCCAGGCCCGAGGGATCCATCACCGGGATGGGGAAGGCCAGCTCCACGATCTGCGTGTAGTTCTGCTCGGTCGAGGAGTGCAGGAGGATGGGGCGCTCCTCCTCCAAGCGGACCTCGAGCTGGGACAGGAACCGGGTGTCGCGGTGGTACAGGCCCAGGGCCGCCTGGTTGTGCTCGGGGACGTCGCCGAACCGGTTCGACAGGAAGAAGGTCCGGTCGTCCTTGATGACCTGGACCTCGCGGATGTCCACGGCGAGAGGCGGCTTGGCCATGCGGGCATTCTGCCACGCCCCGTCGGCCCGGCGTGTCGTACGCTGGCCCCATGGACGCGGTCCTGGGCGCCGAGGCCTTCTACGACGCGGGCGAGGGCGGCTGCGGCGGCCCCGCGCTTGGCGACATCGTGCGCATCCTGGAGGGCCTCCCCTCGGGGCAGACCCTGGAGATCCGGTCCAGCCAGCCCGCCGGGCGGGCCGGCCTCCGGGCCCTGTGCCGGCTCCGCGGCTGGGACATCCAGGCCGAGGACGCTGGGCCCGACGGCGACCGCATCCTGGTCCGCAAGCCCTGACAGAGAGGAGCCCCCATGGGAGCGCTGGTAGTCCACGCGTCGCACGGCAAGGAGGACCCGGAAAAGGCCACCCTGCCGTTCATCTTCGCCAAGAACGGCGTCCTGGCCGGCCAGGACGTGACCGTGATCATGACCGCCGAGTCCGTGTGGCTGGCCACACAGGGGGGCGCCGACGGCGTGCACGGGAAGGGTCTCCCTCCGGTGGGCGAGGCCATCGGCGAGCTGGTGGCCCAGGGCGGGACCGTGTGGGCCTGCCAGACGTGCACCAAGCCCCGGGGCATCACCGACGACCAGCTGGTCGAGGGCGTCCAGGTGGGAACCTCGATGCAGGTCGTCGAGCTGCTGGCCGCCGGCGCGGCCTCCATGAGCTTCTAGCGTCGGGATATGCTCGCCGCCGTATGGCGCGCGTGACCGTGTTCGGAGCCGGGGCGGCGGGGACCTCGCTGGCCATCCACCTGGCCCGCAAGGGCGAGGACACCGCCCTGTGGGCCAGCGCGTTCGACGCCAAGGCCCTGGACCAGATGCGATCGGACGGACGCCACCCCGCGCTGTCGGAGCCGCTCCCCGCCTCGCTCACCCTGTTCGGGCCCCAGGACCTGGCCGGCGCCGCCGAAGGCCTCCGAATCGCGGTGATGGGCGCGTCGTCCGGCGGGGCCCGGTCCCTGGCCGGCCTGGTCGCCCCGGCCCTGGACGCCCCGGCCGCCGTGGTGTCCATCGCCAAGGGGCTGGAGCCGGAGACGGCCAAGCGGATGAGCGAGGTCTACGCCGAGGCCCTCCCCGGCGCCCCGGTGGTGGCCCTGTCGGGACCATCCCTGGCCCCCGAGGTGGCCGACGGCCTGCTGACCGCGGTGGCCATGGCCTCGGCCGACGCTGCGGCCCTGTCGGAGGCGGCCGGCGCGTTCCGCTCACCGGCGTTCCTGGTGGACGAGACCGACGACGTGGCCGGCGTGGAGATCTGCGGGGTGGCCAAGAACGTGGCCGCCATCGGGGCCGGGATCCTGGAGGGGCTGGGCCAGCACCGCCAGCAGGACCTGAAGAACCCCCGGGCCGCCCTGTTCACCCGGGCCGTGCAGGAGATGGCCACCCTGGTCGAGGCCCTGGGCGGCCGCCGGGAGACCGCGTTCGGCCTGGCCGGGATGGGCGACCTCCTGGTGACCAGCCTGGGCGGCCGGAACCGGCTGTACGGCGAGGCCATCGGGCTGGGCGCCGAGCCGGTCACTACACTGAAGGACATGATGGAACGCGGGCTCACCGTGGAGGGGGCCGATTCGGCGCACGACGTCCGGGCCCTGGCCGAGCGGGCCGGCCTGGACCTCCCCGTCCACCTGGCCGTGCACCGCGTGGTCCACGACGGAGCCCCGCCCACCGACATCCTGGAGGCGCTGCGATGAACGACAAGCCCGACCGCAACCTGGCCCTGGAGCTGGTCCGCGTGACCGAGGCCGCGGCCATGGCCGCCGGCCGGTGGGTGGGCCGGGGCGACAAGGCCGCCGCCGACCAGGCCGCCGTGGACGCCATGCGGCTGATGCTGGACACGGTGTCGATGGACGGCGTGGTGGTCATCGGCGAGGGCGAGAAGGACGAGGCCCCCATGCTGTACAACGGCGAGAAGGTCGGCAACGGCGACGGGCCCCCGGTGGACGTGGCCGTGGACCCGATCGACGGCACCACGCTGACCTCGAAGGGCATGGGCAACGCGCTGGCCGTGGTGGCCGTGGCCGAGCGGGGGACGATGTTCGACCCCGGCGCCGCGGTGTACATGGACAAGATCGCCGTGGGCTCGGAGGCCGCCGACGTGATCGACATCGACGCCGGCCCGGCGGAGAACGTACGCAAGGTGGCCAAGGCCAAGGGCATGCGTCCCGAGGACATGAGCGTGGTGATCCTGGAGCGCGACCGGCACGAGGACCTGGTCAAGGAGGTCCGCGGGGCCGGGGCCCGGGTGTTCTTCATCACGGATGGGGACGTGCAGGGAGCCATCGTGGCCGCCGCCCCCGAGCGGTCGGCCGACCTGCTGATGGGGATCGGGGGGACGCCGGAGGGCGTGGTGGCCGCGGCCGCGCTGAAGTGCATCGGCGGGGCCATGCAGGGCAAGCTGTACCCGCGCAACGACGGGGAGCGGCAAGCCCTGCTGGACGCCGGCCATGACCTGGACCGCGTGCTGACCACCGAGGACCTGGTCACCGGCGAAGAGGTGTTCTTCGCCGCCACCGGCGTCACGAACGGCGCCCTCCTCCGCGGCGTCCGGTACCGCCCCAACCAGGTCATCACCACGTCAATGGTCATGCGCGCCAAGTCCGGAACGGTGCGCTACGTCGAGGGGATCCACGAGCTCGAGAAGCTGATGCGCTTCTCCCAGATCGAATACCGCTGACGGCCGGGCAACCGACTTGCGGCATCCGGCCTAGCCCAAAGGTGTCACCTCGAATTGGGCCTCTTGGGGCATGGCGTAATCGGCTTGCTCGGCCTCATGGTGGGTGGATGCATCCCCGCCGTTCGCTGACCCTCGCTGTCCTGGTCACTCTCATCGGACTGACGCCCATCGCTGTCGACGTGGTCAGTCCGCGAGCGGCGGGCGCCGCGGTGTTCCCTCAGACCATCTGGGTCTCCCAGGACTGGCGGACCGAGCCCCCGACCCCGGGGGGCTCCAGAAGCGGGGAACAGCTCACCATGACCCCAGACGGCAACTTCGTCGTGTTCACCTCGTCGGCGTCGAACCTGGCGGCTGGCGCCTCCTTCGACAAGCAGATTTACGTGTTCGACGTGGCCCGGCGAAACATCGAGATGGTATCGGTCAGCTCAGATGAGGTCAAGGCCAACGACGAAGCCACCCATCCCGATATCTCCGATGACGGGCGCTACGTCGTCTTCCAGTCGGATGCCTCGAACCTCATCGGCGCCGGGCAGGACACCAACAACGTACGAGATGTCTTTCGCCGGGACCGAGCGCTCGGGACCACGGAGCGGGTGTCCATCCCGGAGGGGGGCGGGCAGACCACGAACTTCAGCTTCGGGCCATCGATCTCCGATGACGGGAACATCGTGGCCTTCGTCAGCCGCTCGCCGGGCATCGTCTCGGGCAAGACGTCGGTCGCCGACGACGTCATCGTCCGGGACATCTCCGCAGGGACCAATGAGTGGATCTCGTTCAAGCCCAACCCCCCATCGGGCAACCTCACCGGCGGAACAGGTCCCGAACTCTCCCCCACGGGCCGGTTCGTGGCCTTCAGCGCGAACACCGATTTCACCGTGGACAACGGGACCCCCAACAGCTTCGGGGACATCTACCTCCGGGACCGGCAGACCGGGTCCATCGAGCAGATCTCCCTGTCCTCATCGGAGACCGAGGGGAACAGCGCGGGCTCGCTGTCGATAGAGTCGTCCATCTCCGAGTCGGGACGGTACGTCGTGTTCCGCTCGGGAGCCCACGACCTGGTTCCCGATGATACGGCCTATAGCGACGTGTTCCTTCGGGATCGTGAGCTGACGACCACGGTCCGGCTGTCCCAGGTCGACGGCTCCACCGGCCCCAACGGGGACAGCGGCCATCCTTCGCTCACACCAGACGGCAGCGTAGTGGCCTACCACACCTACGCACAGAACCTTCTCCCACCGGGAGAGGTCGGCTTCGCCCAGGTCCTCCGCCATGATCTTGCCACCGGGACCCGGACCCGGGTGTCGCACTCGTACACGGGGTCGCTCCCCAACGCGGCCAGCTTCAACCCCATCATCTCCGCGGACGGGTCCCGCGTGGCCTTCATGTCCCACGCCAAGAACATCCTGCCCGGGGACACGAACAACACCTCCGACGTGTTCCTCCGAGACCTCGGCAATGCGTTCATCGTTTCGGAGTGGCAGCTGTACGGCTCGTGCGGCGGGGGCATCCATGCCGTGAACCCCAGCCAGTGCCAATCCGACCCGGTGAACTCGGCAACCGGATCCTTCACCCACCAAGAGACCGACGTCGTCCTCCCGGGGATCGGCCTGCCCTTCGGCTTCGCCCGGTTCTACAACTCGGCCGATCCCTCAGATGGCCCCCTGGGGGTGGGGTGGACGCACTCCTTCAACGTGTCCTTGGACATCGACACCGCCGGGGACGTGTCCCTTCGGGCGGAAGACGGCCAGCAGGTGCGCTACCTGCGCCGGCCCGACGGGACCTTCTGGGGCGCCGCCGGGGCACGGTCCCGGCTCAAGGCCGTGTCCGGCGGCTACGAGCTCCTGCGCCGCGACCAGGTCACCTACGCCTTCAACGCTTCCGGGTACCTCACCGCGCTCCGGGACCGCAACGGCAACCAGATCGCCCTCGACAACGGAGGGGACGCCCTCCCCGACACCATCACCGACACCGCGGGTCGGGACATCGAGCTCACCTATGACGGTGGGGACCGCCTCACCAGCGTGGAGCTCCCCGATGGCCGGTCCGTCTCGTTCACCTATGCCGGGGGGCGGCTGGCCACGGCCACCGACCTGCGGGGGAAGACCACCTCCTACGGATACACCGGAGGCTTGCTGAGCACGATCACCGACCCCAACGGGGACGTTCAGATCGAGAACACCTACGAAGGCGGGCGGGTGACCGAGCAGACCGACGCTATGGGAGAGACCAGCACCTTCGACTGGGATTCGGACACCGAGACGGCCACCATGACCGACGCCAAGGGGAAGGAGTGGGTGGACGTGTACGACGGGGGCGTCCTGTTCTCCCGGACCGATCCCCTCGGCAACACCACCTCCTACGGCTACGACGCCGAGCTGAACCTGGTCCGGCTCACCGACCCGGCCGGAAACGACTGGACCATGACCTACGACGCCAGGGGGAACCTCCTCAAGCGGGTCCCCCCGGGGGCCTCCATCCCGGCCAACACCTACGCCTACAACACCAGGAACGACCTGACCTCCATCCGCCAGGATGCCTCGAGAATCACCACGTTCGCCTACGATGCGTCGGGCAACCTGATCAAGGTCACCCGTCCCGGCTCGAACATCACCCTGTTCGGCCGAGACCCCGGAGGCTCCGGGCTCCTGGTGAGCACCACCGATCCGGAGGCCCACACCACCGCGTTCGGCTACGACCTGGACGGAAACCTCGACGAGATTACCTCTCCCCTCGGCCACACGACCACGATGGCCTACGACGGCTCGGGGAGGATGACCTCCATGGTCGAGCCCCGCGGCAACGCCGCGGGAGCCCCTCCGGCCGACTACACGTGGGCCTTCACCTACGATGACGGGGACAACGTGCTGACCCGGATGGATCCCCTGGGCAACACGACGGAGTGGGCCTACGACGACGCCGGACGCCTGGCCACCACGGAGGACGCCAAGGCCAGGATCACCGCCTACGGCTACAACGACGCCGGGGAGCTCACCTCGGTCGATCCCCCCGGCCCAGTGGGAGCGACCACCTACGCCTACGATGAGCGGGGATCGCTCGAGACCCGGACCGACCCCAACTCGCACACCACCACCTACGGCTACGACGCCGCCGGGCGACTGGCCGAGGTGGAGGCCCCCCTGGGCAGGGTGTGGAGCTACGCCTACGATCCCAACGGAAACCTGGAGCAGGTGACCACTGCCGCCGGCAACGCCACCCCGGCCGCAGGCGACGGACAGATCTCGTATTCCTACGACGCCCGGAACTCGCTCACCGGCATGGACTACTCAGACTCCACCCCCGACGTGGGCTTCGAGTATGCCTACGACGAGGCGGGCACGGCCCTGCTCACCGAGATGACAGATGGAGCGGGCACCGAGACCTACGGCTACGACGACCTGGACCGGCTCACCGAGGTCGAACGGGGCACCCAGGCCTTCGGATACGGCTACGATGATTCGGGGAACCTGACCCAAAGGACCTATCCGGACGGGACGGTGGTGTCACTGACCTATGACCTGGACTCCAGGCTCGATGTTGTGACCACAGGTACCCAGGTCACCGACCACGCCTGGGACGCGGCCGGGAACCTGACCCAGGTCACCCTCCCCAACGCCACGGTGGAGGCCCGGTCCTACGACCGGGCCGGGAGGCTCACCCAGGTGGCCCACACCGGGGCCTCGGGGGCCCTTTCCACCTACGACTACACCCTGGATCAGACCGGCAACCCCAGTGCGGTCCAGAGCCCCGAGGGACGGATCACCTACGGCTACGACCAGCTGGATCGTCTGACCGAGGCCTGCTACGGGGCGGCGTGTCCCACCGCCGGCGAGCGGATCGCCTACTCCTACGATGCGGTGGGCAACAGGACCACCGAGACCCGGACCCCCGGGGGGACCACCACGTACGCCTACGACGCCGCCGACCAGCTCACCTCGGCCACGACCTCCGGGCCTCTGGGAGGGACCACGTCCTATGCCTTCGACCAGAACGGCAACCAGATTCAGGCCGGGGGGAGGACCTTCACCTACGACCTCGCCAACAGGCTGGTCTCAACCACCGAAGGTGCCACCACCACGGCCTACGAATACGACGGGGCCGGCAAGCGCCTGGAGGCCACCACCGGGACCCAGAGCACCGCATACACCTGGGACCCCAACGCCTCGCTGCCGCTCTTGGTCAGGGAATCCGAAGGCGCCGGGACGCTCCTCCGCCGCTACGTGTACGGGGCCGATCTCGTCTCCCAGACCACGCCGGGGGCGTCCCGGTTCTACCACCACGATGGCCTGGGCTCGGCCGTGGCCCTGTCCTCGGCTACCGGAGCGGTGGAGGCCCGTTACGCCTACGAGCCGTACGGCCCCGTCCGGACGGCGGCGGGTCTCCCCCCGCTTCCGGGCTCTCCGCCCCCGCCGGCCAACCCGATGCGGTTCACCGGTGAGTACTTGGACGGACAGAGCGGCCTGTATCACCTGCGGGCCAGAGAGTATGACGCGGGGACGAGCAGATTCCTGCAGACAGATCCATATCCGGCTCTCCTCCGTGCCCCATTCCTGAGCCAGTACCTGTATGCGAATGGCCGACCCACTGTGATGCGGGACGAAACCGGTCTTCGCGCCGAAATGATCTCCTATGAACTGGTGAGCCACAACTATTCATTGCCATCGTGCGCCAGCCTGCGATACGAGGCCGACGCCGGGTACATCGAAGTCCAGACGACGCCAGACGGATTCGTGCCGTGGGGGGCATATCTCTATGGACTCCCCTTCCTTAGCTTCGGACTATGGCATGCGGAAGCCTTCGTCGATGGGCGTAGAGTCGATAAGAAGGATCAATTCCACCCGCCACACGGAACGGTGAATCCCAAGGACGCGCGTCCGGGAGGAGTGCTGTCGATTGAGGTTGACTTCCAGGGTCTATTCTTCAGCGCGCACAGCATCCCCAACGCCTGCGTCATCCCAGGCCGAGATGCGAATTAGGGAAGGCTCCTTGGCGCTGGCTCTGGCCGTTAGACTGAAAGAAGTAGTTCCCGTTGAACTGGAAACGTGGGCTGAAGGCGGGAACCTGGTCATCGGCGCGAAGTCAGCTGGGTGGAGCCGTACCGGACTAGAAGACATTCTCGAGAGCGACGATGTTCAACATCCGAGCATCGAAACAGCTTTGTGGGCGGGAGCAAGCGCTGTTCAGGACTTTGTTGCCGAATTCCTGGCCCTGCCATGGCCGGGCTCAGGTGGTGCAATGCCTCTACCACGCATCCAAAGGGAACCTGACAGATTCCTGGTTCTGTGGACTCTGAACGATGATGTAGTCCTATCGCTTCGACCCATTCTCTATTCGGATCTTCAGTAGGCGACAATCAAACGAGTCGGCTCGGGGGCCGACTGCGTTCACACCGTTCTTGCTATGAGGACGGCGCAATGATCCGGCGCTCGGGGCGGCCGAGGTGGAAGCCCTGGCCCAGCGACACGCCGAGGGTGCGCAGGGTCTCCAGCTCGGCCTCGGTCTCGATGCCCTCGGCGGCGATCGTGGCCCCGATCTCCCCGGCGAAGGCGATGAACGACGCGGCCAGGGCCCGGCGGACGGGGTCCAGGTGGATGTCGCGGGTCAGGGCCACGTCCAGCTTGATCAGGTCCGGGCACAGCTTGACCACGTGCCGCAGGTTCGCGTACCCGGCCCCGACGTCGTCCACGGCCACTCGGGCCCCGGCGGCCCGCACGGTCTGCGAGGCCTCGCGCACCCGCTCGTAGTTGCGCACCGGTGAATGCTCGGTGAGCTCCACCACCACCCGCCCGGCCGGCACCTCGGCCAGCAGGTCCAGGAACCCCGCAAACACCATGACCTCCGGCGACACGTTGACCGACAGGAACAACCCCTCCGGCACCTCCTCCAGCGAGGACAGCGCCACACGCACGGCGGCCATCTCCAGCTCCCGGGCCAGTCCCACCTCCACCGCCTCGACGAACCACCGGTCCGGGCCCCGGGCCGGGCGGCCGGCGAACCGGGCCAGTGCCTCCAGGCCCACGGGCTCCCCGGTGGCCAGGTCGGCGATGGGCTGGAAGGCCATCGACAGCCCGTTGCCGGTGGCCAGGGCATCGCGGATCCGCCGGGCCTTGCGGCGCTTCAGCTCCCGGGCCTCCTCCAGCCGGCCCAGCTCCTCCCCGACCAGCGCGGACAGCGTGCCCAGGAACGCGGAGTCGCGCGGATCGAGGTGCGGCGACGGACGGGCGCCCACGCCGAACATCGAGCCGTACACCCGGCCATCCGGGAACCGGACCGGCGCCCCCAGGTACGAGCCGATGCCCCGGGCTCGGGGGAAAGCCAGCTTCCGGACCCGCGGGTCGGCGCGGGTGTCGGTGACCAGGCCGTGCGGGTCGGTGTCCAGGGCGTAGCGGCACAGGGTGTCCTCGAACGGGACCCGCTGGCCGGGGAGCAGGCCGAACGCCTGCCCGCGGCCCTGGACCATCCGGATCACCTGGGAGCCGCCGGCGAACTCCGAGAGCACGGCGGCGTCGAGCCCGGCCTGGGCGCGGGCCAGCGAGAGGATGCGGTGAACGAGGCCACCGGGGGGAAGCGGCCGCGTGCCCGGAAGAGCGCGCGGTGCCGTTGCCATGTGGAGCGGAAGGATGCACGCTCGCACTGCTTGCGGTCAATGGGGAATCCGGCCGACCGACGCAGGGCGACCGGCTTACGGAGAACGCAGGGCGTACACGCCGGTTCCCGTCTTCTCGACCGGCCCGGCGGGGTCCCGCGCCGCGGCGGCCAGGGCGGCCACGAACCGCCGCCGCAGGTCCTTCTGGGTGAAGGGATCGACGTATCCCCTCCGGAGGGCCAGGTCCTGGATCTTCGTCCAGTGCAGGGGCACGCCCTCCTCCTCCAGGACCTTCACCGCGGCGTCGAGCGGCTCCACGGGCTCACAGGTCCCGGGCCGCGGGGATCACGGCCTCGGCCACCAGGTCCAGCATCGCGTCGTCGGCCACGGCGAACGGCAGAGGCGCAGCCCCGACGATCGTCTCCTCCACGCCGTGCGCGGCGAACGCCGCCAAGCGCTCCAGGACCTGCTCCGGGGTGCCCACCAGCTTGTCCCGGCCCCACTCCTCCAGGGAGACGCCGTCCAGCACGCCGCCGGGGGCCCAGGCCTGCCAGGCCTTCCACCGGGCGGCCAGGTCGGCCTGGTCCTCGCCGACCAGCGCGTACAGCCCGAGGGACTGCCGGATCATGACCCGGCCGGCCTCCTGGCAGGCCCGGCGGAGGGCCCGGGCCCGCTCGCCGTAGTCCTCGGGCGTCCAGGCCCACACCGTGTTCCACCCGTCGGCCAGCCGGGCCATCAGCCGGCGCAAGCGGGGCCCGCCCTTGCCCCCCACCCACAGCGGCGGCCGCGGCTGCTGAGCAGGGGACGGCCGGTTGTAGGCCTCGTCCAGGCGGAAGTGCGTGCCCTGGTAGGACGCCGGGCCCTGGCCGAACAGGCGGTGGAGGACCTCCAGGGTCTCCTCCAGGATCTCGAACCGCTCCCCCGGCGTGCCGAACCGGTAGCCGAAGGCCCGATACTCGTCCTCGTACCAGCCGGCGCCCAGGCCGAGGTCCAGGCGGCCGCCGGACAGCAGGTCGATCGTGGTGGCCGACTTGGCCAGCGTGGCCGGGTGCCGGAACCCGGTGGACACCACCAGGCTCCCCAGCCGGATCCGCTCCGTCACCGTGGCCAGCGCGGCCAGCGTGGTCAGCGGCTCCGCGGCGCCATAGGGCCGGTCCGGGCCGCCGTACCGGGCCAGCGACAGGAAGAAGTGATCCGAGACCCACACCGAGTCGAAGCCCAGGTCCTCGGCCCGCCGGGCCGCGGCGGCCAGCCGCTCCCAGGTCACCGGGGCGCCGTCCGGCGACGAGAAGTCGTAGTGGGGCAGGGCCAGGCCGATCCTCACCCCGGGGATGCTACAGGCAGTCCAGGATGTCCTGCGGCCCGGTCAGCTCGGTCATGGGCGGGACCCGGATCCCGGCGGGGATCTTGAGGCGCGGGTACACGCTGACGCCGTCGGCCAGGTGGACGCCGGCGTGGATCGTGGTCTCGTCGCCCAGGGCCACGTAGCCCTCGATCACCGTGGGCTCCTGAGGGCTGGACCGGACCTCGCTCATGGAGCCGACCACCGAGTTCCGGATGGTGGCCCGGGGGCCGACGATGGCCCCGTCCCGGACCGCGGACCGGGCGATGTAGGCCCCCTCGCGGACCTCCACGTCGTCGTCCAGGTTGGACTCGGTGATGACCACGCCGGGCCCGATCTCGCAGTACCGCCCGATGCGCACCGCCGGGCCGATCGTGACCAGGCCCTCGGCCATCTTCTCCTGGAGGGTCTTGCCGGTCCGCTCGTCGCGGAGGTGCAGGGACTCCGGGGCGATCCACACCCGGTTCTCCGGGTCGTACGGCGGGCCCATCAGCTTGCCCAGCGACTCGAACTCCCCGTGCAGGACGTCCACCGCCGTCTCCACGTAGTCCTGGACGTTCCCCAGGTCGCCCAGCCGGCGGACGGGGTGCGCGTACACGGGGTAGCCGTTGCCCACCAGCCACGGCAGGAGGTCCTTGCCGAAGTCCAGCCGCGTGCGGCGGAGCGAGGCCACCTCAGGATCGGCCATGGCCTTCCGCATGGCGTCGGGGTTCAGCAGGTAGAAGCCGGCGTTCGTCATCAGCGGCATGCGCTCGAACTCGTCGGGATCGGGGACCTGGAAGTGCTCGCGCAGGGCGGTGAGCGAGGGCTTCTCCACGAACTCGTGGATCCGGTGCTCTGGGTCGGTCAGCATCACGCCGTACTTCTCGGCCACCTCCGCCGGCGCCCGGACCATCGCCCCGATGGTCACCGCGGCCCCGGTCTCCAGGTGCTGGCGGTACATGGGCTCCAGGTCGAAATCGATCACCGAGTCCGTGGGGAACACCAGCGCGGGGCGCTCGATACCCCAGTACTCCAGCATGCGCAGGGTCGAATCGGCGCTCCCGGTGGACAAAGCGTCGAACTTCACCGGCGAGTACTGCACGTCCACGCCCAGGGCCTCGCCGTAGCCCAGGAGGACCTTGATCTGGTACCGGTTCTCCTTGCCGTGGGCCACGATCGAGTACTCCTTGATGCCCTCGGCCGACAGGAGCTGGACGACCCACGTGATCAGGCGACGCCCCAGGAAGGCCATGGCCGCCTTGGACCGGAGGTAGCCGGGGGCTTTGAGCGTCAGCGGCCGGGCCCGGACGCCCTGTCCACCGGCGAGGCCGATGCCGACGATATCGGACACGGTGGACACACGTGCATCCTACCGCGACGGTTCAGCTGGCCCGGAGGACCCCGCTCAGGATGACCCGTCCGTCGCCGTCCCGGACCACCACCGACGCGGTCCGGGAGATGTCGCGCTCGAAGTACCGGTACACGGCCATCTCCCCGGGGGACGAGGGCTGGAGCCGGCCCACCACCCTGCTCCCGCCGTCCAGGAAAGCCCGGTAGGGGCCGCGGTCCTCGGGCAGGTCCCCGGCGATGATCAGGGCCCAGTCGAAGCCTCCCGGCGAGTCGAACACGATGGCCCGGCCGCCACTCATCGAGGATCCGCCGTCGGCCGGGGCCAGGTTCGCGGAGCGGACCCGGCCTTCCCCCGCGTCCCGCAGGAGCTCGGCCACCACGGCCTCGAACCGCTCGGCCCGGGCCGCCGCCGACTGGGCCGCGGCCTCCAGCCGCTCGGCCTTGCCGGTCATGGCCACGGCCCACCCGAACGCGCCCACGGCCAGGAGCGCCGCGACCAGCGCGGCCACCACGGGACGGCGCGACCGCCGGGCCGGGGGAAGGGCGGCCCGGATCTTGCGCACCACGCGCTCCTCGAGGTCGGGAGACGGCCGAGCCGGCGGGAGGGCGTGGCCGACCAGACTCGCCCCCTCGGCCAGCTCCGCCGCCTCCTTCCGGCACCCAGCGCACCACGCCAGGTGACGCTCAACGGCCCGCCGGTCGGCGCGGCCCAGGGCGTGCAGGACGTGCTCGGGGAGGACGTCCCGGATGGCCGGACAGTCCATCACCCCTCCTCCGGCTTGTGGGTCCGGCGGAGCTTGATCAGGGTGGCCCGGATCCGGGTCTTCACCGTACCCAGCGGGATCCCCCCGGCGAGGGCGATCTCCCGGGCCGTCCACCCGCGGTAGTAGGCCAGGTGGAGCAGGCGGCGCTCGTCGGCGGACAGGCCGGCCAGGGCCCCGCGGGCCACCATGCCGTCCACCACCGCGTCCTCCTCGACCACGGTGGGCTCGGGGGCCTCCTCCAGCGGGATCCCGGACCGCTGGGGGCGGGACGCAGCGTGCCGGATGTGGTCCACCGCGGTGTTGTGAGCGATGGCCATGAGCCACGTGGACAGCCGGCCCCGGGCGGGATCGAACCGGGCGGCCTTGCGCCACGCGGACAGGAACACCTCCTGGGTCAGGTCCTCGGCGCTCTGGGCCGAGCCCAGCATGCGCAGGCCCAGGGTGTACACCGGCCGGGCGAACCGCTCGTAGACGGTGCGCACCGCCGCCTCGTCACCCGTGGCGAGCCGCATCATGAGGTCGCGCTCTTCATCGCCGGTCAGGCCCCGGTTCATGGACCGCCCTCCCGAACCGTTCTACGGATGACCGGCGTTCCCGGTTTGCGCGCCATCGGTGTCAGACCCCCCAGTCATTATGGGGCCCCTCCCCCGGATGGGTCTTCCCCGTGGCGTGTGGCACGAACTTGGGAGATGTGGCACGATGATCACTGACATGGCACGAGAGCACCAGGATGACGTGCTCAGGGCGGAGATCCGGGTGGGGCGGCAGGGCCGGATCGTGATCCCCGCCCCCCTGCGCAGGGCGCTGGGCTACCAGGAGGGCGACGAGCTGATCGCGTACATCCTCGAGGGGCAGCTGGTCATCAGCACCCGGGACGCGATCATGGATCTGGTCCGCGGATCGGTGGAGGTCGAGCCCGGGAGGAGCGTCGTGGACGAGCTCATCGCCGAGCGGCGCCAGGAGGCCCGGCGCGAGGAAGAGGAGGAGCGAGCGTGGCTCGAGGAGCGCTCGACGCATCGGCGCTCCTCGCGCTGATCCTCGGTGAGCCGGGCGGGGCTACCGCCGATGCGGCCAGCGACGGCGGTGTGGTCTCCGCCGTGAACTGG
>Ga0214472_10003655_pt1 | contig 16275 bp, 17 predicted proteins | sample RVTome_6_FD_207662 | JGI IMG/M metagenome (GOLD analysis project Ga0214472, IMG submission 207662) | Soil microbial communities from uranium-contaminated site in the Upper Colorado River Basin, Wyoming, United States - RVT140D175 | ecosystem: Environmental > Terrestrial > Soil > Contaminated >... | reverse complement strand
CGACTCAGGCAGCGTTGCAAACAACATCGATTGTTCGTTCATGGAAAAACGATCTCACACCAACCCTTGTTTGGCGAGAGTTCGTAAACGATTTTTTCACAGACTCTGACATGACGGGGATTCGCAGCGGTTTTTCGATTGCTTTTCGCTTGCGTTTCAAATCGGTCAACGCCTCACAGCGTCTGTCGCACCACCGGACGATTCAGTAACCGGTTCATCCAGGCTTTGACATTGGGTAAGTCATCGCCGATCGTCGTTTGATAACGCTCTAGCCGGGTGAAAAAAGGGATGTAGGTGATGTCGGCCAACGAGTAACCACCGGTGATAAAGTCTCGGTTACGCATCTCTTGATTCAATGTCGCCAGGTGTTGTTTCAGCTGTTCTTTGGACTTTTCGACTTCGTGATCGTGCGCGATGTTGCCCGCCGCCGCCTGCAGACGCGTGTTGGCGAAGTCGATCCAGATGCGCGCCCGCGCCCGTTGGTAGGGATCTTTCGGCATGAGCGGGATCGCGGGAAATTTTTCCTCTAAATACTCATCGATGATCGCTGACTCGTAGATCACCGCGTCGCCATCTTCCAACACGGGGACTTTGCCGTAGGGATTGCGCTCGAGCAGCTCTTTCGACTTGTTCTTCAAGTCGCACTCGATGAGATCGTACGAGATGTTCTTTTCGGCCAGGACAATCCTTGTCCTGTGGGCGTAGGGTCAAGGCTGATAGGAAAATAGTTTCATGGTTCCCCTCCGAGGTTAGAGTTTAGCAACGACCGATTGGCAAAGAATATAGAGGAAGCAGTAGGCAATAGGCAACCGAAAAGGTGAGAGGCGCTGTCCGGGAGAATTTGATGCAACAAGTTGCCAGCCAAGCGTGATTATGGTTTAGCAATTGATAAGAGGAGCGACGAATCATGCTATTACCTTATCGCGAGCATCTCGATTTCGGACCGACGCCCTACGACTTGCTGCAACAGAAGGAAGGGATTCCCATCGTCAAAGGCAATGTCGTCAAGGACGTAACGAAGCTGGAGCTGGGCCACTGGGCGCGCATGGGCGTGCCGGGCTGCTATCTCAACCTTTCCAATCAGCAGCTGACCGACGCCTACGTCTGCGAAATTCCGCCGAGCGGCCAGACCTTGCCGCAGCGCCATCTGTTCGAAGAGATCGTCTACGTGGCGAAAGGGCGCGGCGCCACTTCGGTTTGGCAAGACGAGAAGTCGAAAGTGACGTTTGAATGGGGGCCAGGAGCGATCTTCGCGATCCCGCTCAATTCCTCCTACGTTCACTTCAATGGTTCGGGCAACGAACCGATTCGTTTATTCGTCGGTACGACCTGTCCGCGCATGATCAATATTTTTCACAACGAAGACTTTATTTTCCGCAATCCGTTTAATTTCCGCGACCGCTTTCATGAAGGCGACGAGTTTCTCCGTTACAACAAGCATGTGACCGACCGCTACTGGGAGACCAATTTAGTCCCCGACGTCAATCAGTTCCCGCTTGACGACTTTCCGATGAAAGGGAAGGGTGTCAAGCATATGCGCTACACGCTAGCGGACACGACCTACGGCTGCCACGTGTCGGAATTTCCGTCGGGCTGCCGCAGCACCTTTCACCGCCATGGGCCCGGCGCGGTGATTATTATCACCCGGGGCGAAGGTTACGTCGTGCTGTGGAGAGACGGCGAGGAACGGCAGCGCCATGAATTTCAAGTCGGCACGGTCTATTCCCCCAGCGATCTGATGTGGCACGGCCATTTCAATACTGGCGAAGACTCCATGCGCCACTTCGCCATGCGCGGCGACAGCCCAAAGTATAGCCACGACCGGTTTCGCAATCCCCTCTATACCATGATCCCGATGAGCGACGAGGATCCGGCGATTCAGCGGGAATATATCGAGATATTGAAAAAAAACGGTGTCGAAGCTGCGGTACAGGTGGTTGAGGATTAGGAGAAATCAATTAACCGCAAAGAGAGTAAAGGGCGCAAAAGAGGAAACGGATTTTTCACCGCCGAGGCGCGGAGGGCGCGGAGTAAAGAGTTTATCATTAGACATACTCCGAACTCTGCGAACTCTGTGCCTCTGTGGTGAATCGTTGTCCGAACTGGTCGCTATCGGAGTGGTAAATCTTCTTGTTTCAGCCCAAACCAGTTCCGCGCGTTCTCTCCCAGTACGTGTTTGAACTTCTCTTCGGTCATGCCATCGATCTTTCTGACCTCTTTGACTGAGTCGGGGAATTCTGAATCCCAGTGGCGATAATCGGAGGCGTACATGACCTGAGTGATGCCGATGGTATCGAGCACGTAGGGCAAAATCGCTTCTTCGGGCTCACAGGTGAACGCAACTTGGGCACTCTTGATGATCTCGGATGGTTTGCGCTTGAGCAGGGGCCATTGCGGCCGCAGCTTGTGGAAGTGCTCGTCCAACCGTTCCGACCAGAACGGCACCCAGCCGCAGGCGCCTTCCATGAAGGCGACTTTAAGTTTGGGATAGCGGTCAAACACGCCTTCGCCGATCATGTGCATAAGCGCGATCATCAATTCAAATGGGAACGCGGTCATGTGCACGTAGCTATATTTTTCCATGCGCTCGCTACCGGCGCCCATGACGCCCCAAAGGCCAAGCTGGCCGTCATGCTCGGTCTGCGGATGGACCGAAAGAGGCATGCCGATCTCCTGGGCGGCGGCGTAACGGATCGAACATGCGATGACCTAAATTGATGCCATAGACATTGGTCGGCAGCATCGCCGTGACGGTGGCGTTTTGCTGGGCGAGAAATTCCAACTCCTTGACGGCGGCCGGCGGATCTTGCAGCGGAATCAAGCCGACACCCTTCAGCCGTTTCGGATCGGCGGCGAGATACTCTTCGACGAGCCAGCGATTAACGGCGTGACATATTACGGCGGCGAGGGGCTTATCGGCCATGCCGTTGACCATCAGGGCGATGGAGGTGCCGAAGATGACAGCGACGTCGATGCCTTCTTCGTCCATGTCGGTCAGCCGTTTGAGCGGATCGGTCATGCCCGGCCTGCTGCGCTCGATATGCGGCGCAAAGACCTCGCCGCGATCCGCGCCGCCACCCCAACGGCGCCGCCCGGCCAAGCGGCCTTCGATCATCAAGTGCGAGTATCCGGAGCTATCCGTGACTCGATTGGGCGCGAGGTGGGCCATCGCTTTGGGCATCCACCCGGCCAGCTCGCGGTCCGGTTCGTAACAATGTCCGTCGGCATCGATTACCAAACTTTTCGCCATAAACGCTCCTTTTTGTCCAGTTGGCTCCTTCCTAGTCATCTTGGAAGAGAAATGCAAATAGTGATCTGAACAATCGGCTTTCCCGGCGCGGTGAAGCGGCATATAATTCCCGAAGGTAAGCTAGAGCTTCGATGAGGAAAATCTTTTTAGCACTGGTTCTCACCTTGGCGCTGGCGGAGTCGTCTCAAGCGGCGTGGCTTTTATGGAAACACAGCTTGGTGACGCGCCGCGTCGAGGGCAACCCCCGTGGTCTTAGCCCGGAGGGCAACGTCGACAAATGGGACCTGTTGAACGCCGTCGAGCTGCGCAAGGAGTGCGTCACCCTTTTGAAGGTCGAGCAGCGCAAAACCTGGGAGAGTTTAAGCGCCGCGTTTCCCCATGAGCCGGTTGAACAATCGATGGTGGCGGATGGTATCAGCGCGTCAGTGTCCACCGGCGCGGAGAAGAGCGGTGGTGTTTCGAGCCGAACGACGCAGCTCTATTACGAGTACACGTTCTGGTGTCTTCCCGCCGGCGTCGATCCGAAGATCACCCGATCCGTAGTTGAAAGAAAGTAAAGGTGTGTGGCAGAACTGCAAAGCGGGAACTCAATTTTCACCACGAAGGACACGAAGCATGTCCTGAGCGAAGCCGAAGGGAGCACGAAGTTCGGAGTCTTAATTATCCGAACCCTTCGTGTCCTTCGTGATCTTCGTGGTGAATAAGCATGTTTCATTCTTTACTCGCTGGTGCGATGGCGTAGCCGTTGTCCGTTTTCGGCAGGCCAAACTGGCAGTTAGCAAGCAGGAAGCGGTCAAACTCCTGATCGGTGGCGAACTTGAATCGCATCGCGGCGGTTTGATCCCAGAGCTCCCGAGCGGGCACTTGGCATAGTTGGCAAGCCGCGCCTTTGTCACAAGCCGGCGGCGGCGATCCGTTGGTTATCGTCGCGGTGGTGCCAATGCGCGGATCGGCCCCGCGCGAATTGGTGCGCACGACGATGCCTTTGCCGTTATAGGCAATCGCGGGAAACCTTCGCGCAGTGCGGTTCGGGTTCAAATCGACCGGGGCTTCGGACAGTGCGCCGGCAGAAATTTCATGAGTTTGGGGATTGAATTCGACCTCTTCGCCTGTGGGTAGGGTGACCAGAGCCCGCCCGTTGAAGCTGACGATAGCCGGCAAATAGTTGCGCGGAAAAAAATGCATGAGAGTGTACATCAGTTCGCTCAAGCGAAACTGGCGGTCCCGCGAGGGCGCCCAGTCGGTGACTATTAGATAAATGTCTTGGCGCGCCCGGTCGTCGAAACGGAACTGAAAGTCGCGCCCGAAAAACTGGTTTTTAGAAATATCGCGGCGCGGCGGCAGGATCGGGTTGCCGCCGTGGTTGGAAAATTCAAAACCGACAATTTGTCCCCCGTTGGTGCGGCGATAATGCCAACTCGCCGCGTTGGGTCCGTCGGTGGCTCGGGTAGTGATCGTAGTGTTGTAGGCCAGTTGACGCGATGCCAGCTCCTTTTCAGGCGCGCCGAGTAACGATTCAGGCAGGTTTCGGTTGATGCTTGGCGTTGCTGGCGCCGGAGCAGTCTCAGGGATTGCTTCAGAGCCTTTAGCGATGTCAACCAGGGGTTCGGGTGAAGTGATTTGGCGACCCTCAGTCTCCGGGGTTAGCTCCGCAGGGCCCAACGGTGGCACCGGAGTTGACTGGCAAGCGGCCATGAAAACAAGCCACAAGAGAGTTGCAATGGTGCTGGTGAGTCTGCGGCGACGCGGTTTCATGCCTCGGGCTGAGTCCTGATAAGAATCAGCGTCTATTGTCTATCTTTCACCACTGCGACGCAATGCGCCGGGGGGGTGACGCGGGTGGTTTTAATTCTATGGAGCCATCTCGGCTAACTGGTTGGCAAGATTTCCGGCCGTTAGCACGCTGCCGGGCGATATCGGTAGGCCGGCTGCGGTAAGCCCCTCGGCGACCCAAGTGTTACAAGTTCGGAGTATGCTGAATTTACCGGTGCCGGGATAAAACCGGCTATACGCGTACAAACCAGGACTGGCTGGTGCGCGGCTGCCAAAATTTGGCCGCGCGAAGCTTTGCGAAAGGTATTGGATTAATTGCAGCTGTGCCTTGGGGGAGAGACGAAGCGCGAAGATTTCTGCGCCGCCGTAGAACTGAACGACACTGTCGCTGAAGCCAACCAGATGGAGAACGCTGCCGCCGGACCAGAAAGCGGCACGCAGCGCGGCCCAAATACCGGAGTTTGGGTCGGGAAAATAGTCCCGGTCGCCCCAACTGAACTCGATAAACTTGACATCGGAAAAATCGCTTAACTCAGGCAGCGTATCGAGGCTAAGATCGTCTCTGCTCAATACGATGGCGGCATGCCAGGAACTGTGGACGATGAAGGCCGTTTTGCAAGAGCTTTCGTCAGGTGCACAAACCCAATCGGCCCGAGCTGTGCCGGCGTTAAGCAACAGCCATAGGCTTAGAATATAGTTCACCGCGCGCCGCCCCACAGCGTGATTGGCCCCTTGCATGTGTTTCAACTAGCCTTTGAAGGGCCGGCAATCAAGCTTGACCAAGGTCGGCTGGAATAGCTCAATAGGCGACGACGGCAGACCGCGCTATCCAGGGTGGCGAACCGATTAGCCTTAGCACGGCATGCTTAGGCGAAACTACATCATCCATGTTGGCTTATTCTGCCAAGCTAGGAAGCCAAGAATGGACGATGCCCAGCGGGACGAGCTTAAACTAATTAGTAAGCGAATGGCGGGACTAAGCAATGGAGAGCCCCATGGTGGGGATCTCCATTGCGGCATGAAAAATTCTTAAGAGCCCATGGTGGATTGCACAATGCCCCAGGCGGTGTACAGGACGGTGAAACCAACCATTCCCCAGACGGTGAGCTTTAGCCAAATCGGAAAGTCGTCCATTTTTTTCCCTTAAAAAGCACCGAGTGCTTCGGTTATTCTGCGTGACTATAAATCTACCCTAAACTTCTCGCGCAAGATGCTGGCGCGAAAAGGCACAACTAAAGATAAGCGGGCGGTTAGAAAAATTAGATGCGCCAGGTGGCGTGTAGCTGATAGAGGGGTGATTCGCCGCAGTGAAATCCTCGGAATCGGTGCTGTCTATCAGAAGGCAGCGCTGCGACCGACGAATCGGGGTAAGTGAGGGCAAGCGCGATTCTGGCGCAATTGAGCTTTCGACGATCGTTATCAGTGTCGGGGCTATTGGCGAGATTATCGCTCACCAAGGCTCCGATCGCCCGGGGGCGAAACCCATCATCGTCGACCACAATCGCCGCACTTTCGGCGGCGAGGAAGAAGACGATGACTAAAGCGACAATGACGCTATGCATAGGGGTATACTTAGAAGCTGGATTATAGCAGTCTGTGGCTACACTGCAAGCGGGACAAGTTTATTCACGTTATGTTTGGCAGCGCCGGTGTGCGGCTGAACCCCCGTCGCAATTTACGAAGAACCGTCCGGTTCTACCGCCATGAACTCTTTTTCGATCTTTTGCCAACCGTCTAAATCGACGACTCGATCGCGTTCTTTGAACGTCGTTAGCGAGCCATCAATCGATTCCGTCGTGCCTTCCCGTTTGAGCGTGCCGAGGGCGTTGCGCATGGCATGGATAGCGGCGCGTTGGGTTTCGGACGGGTAGATGGCGATGCGATAGCCCATTTTTTCCAAGCGTTCCGCCGGCAACATCGGCGTCTTGCCGCCTTTGAACACATTGATCAGCAGCGGAATGTTCGGAATCCGCCGGGGAATTTCCGCCAATTCTTCTTCACTCTGCGGCGCCTCGACGAAGATCGCGTCGACGCCGAGTTTCGCGAACGCTTGGCCGCGTTTGATTGCGTCATCGAAGCCGTTGACGCCGCGCGCGTCGGTGCGGGCGATGATGCAAAAGTCGGGATCGCTGCGCGCCGCCAAGGCGGATTGCAGTTTTTGCTTCATTTCGCCGAGCGAGATCACCTCTTTGCCGTCCAAGTGGCCGCAGCGTTTGGGCGTGATCTGATCTTCAATGTGGATCGCCGCGACGCCGGCGCGCTCGAACTCGCGCACGGTGCGCCAGAGATTGACCGCGTTGCCGTAGCCGGTGTCGGCATCGGAGATGATCGGAATCTTGGTCACTGAGACTGCTTGGGCGGCGCGCTCGATGCTTTCCGACATGGTGACCAGGCCGATATCCGGCATGCCCATGCTCCGTGCCACCGCGCCGCCGCTTAGATAGGCGGCTTCGAAGCCGGCTTCCTGAACCAGGCGCGCGGAAAGCCCATCGAAGCAGCCGGGGGCGATTAACAGTTTATTGCGCTTGAGTAACTGCCTGAGGGTTTGGCGTGGGTTCATTATTCACCCCTGTAAGGTTTTAGGTCTCGGGTCTCGCGTTTCCGAGCAACGCCAGACTCTAGAAGCTAGACGCTAGATATTTTGGCACGAACATATCGCTAAACTGATCTACTGGGCTCGCGTCCAGCGCGGTCGAATCATTGCAAAGGCCCATGATCGCTTCACACTGCTCTGGCGCGAAACGCGATGCCAAGTTCGCCTCGAACTTCTTCACCAACAGCGGCATGCCTTCGGCTCGGCGCCGGCGGTGGCCGACGGGATATTCCACGGCGACTCTTTCCGTGCTGGTGCGGTCTTGGAAAAATACTTGTACGGCGTTGGCGATGGAGCGCTTATCGGGATCGAGGTATTCCTGGGTGTAGCGCGCATCTTCGACGCAGGTCATTTTGGCACGTAAGGCATCGATGCGCGGATCTTTCGCGACTGCGTCTTCGTAGTGATCAGCGGTTAACGAGCCGAAGATTAAACCGATCGCGGTCATGTACTGAAGGCAATGGTCTCGATCAGCCGGATTATGCAGCGGGCCGGACTTGTCGATGATGCGGATCGCCGACTCCTGAGTGCTGATGACGACTTTGTCGATTTCATCCAAGCGCTTTATCACCTGCTCGTGCAGCTGCAGCGCGCACTCCACAGCGGTTTGCGCGTGGAATTCCGCAGGAAATGAAATTTTGAACAGCACGTTCTCCATGACATAAGAGCCCAATGGATGGTTCATGGTGAATGGCTTGCCGTGAAACAGCACGTCGTAGTAGCCCCAGACTTTTGCTGTCAGTGCCGACGGATAACCCATCTCGCCTCGCATCGCCATCAGCGCCAAGCGCACGCCACGGCTGGTGGCGTCGCCGGCGGCCCAAGATTTTCTTGGGCCGGTGTTAGGCGCTTGGCGGTAGACCCGCAGTGCCCCGCCGTCGGTCCAGGCGTTCGACAGCGCGCTGATGATATGCTGCTGGGTGCCGCCGAGCATGGCGGTTGCAATGGCGCTGGTGGCGACCCGCACTAGTAGCACGTGATCCAGGCCGACCCGGTTAAAGCTGTTTTCCAGGGCGATAATGCCCTGGATCTCATGCGCTTTGATCATCGCGTTGAGCAAGTCGGCCACGGTGAAGATTCTTTGTTTCGAGCGGGTGAGATAATCGGCGAGGGCGAGAATGCCGCCCAGGTTGTCGGACGGATGGCCCCATTCGGCGGCGAGCCAGGTGTCGTTAAAGTCGAGCCAGCGAATCATCGCGCCGATGTTGAAGGCCGCGTGCACCGGATCGAGCTGCCATTCGGTGCCGGGCACGCGCGCGCCGTTCGCTAACGTAGCGCCCGGGACGATGGGGCCGAGGTGCTTGGCGCATTCCGGGTAGCGCAAGGCAAGCAGGCCGCAGCCGAGGGCGTCGAGCAAATCGTAGCGTGCCGTGTCGATGGCCTCTTGGCTCGTCGGCAGGTAATTCGCCGCGTAGTCGGCGAGCTCGACTAAGATTTCGTCCGGTTTGGGGCGAATATTTGAAACTGCTGCGCTCATCGATCTACTCAATTTGTTCAAGGGTTCAAGCGTTCAATGTTCAAGGTTTGGGGGAAGGGACGTTGAACCCGTGAACCTTGAACGGAAACTTATCGTTTCTCGATCGGTACGTAGGCGCGCGGCTCGGGACCGACGTAGTCGGCGTTGGGGCGGATCAGCCGGTTATCGGCGCGCTGTTCAAATATATGCGCGGTCCAACCGGAGATGCGCGACACGACAAACAGCGGCGTGAACAGCGCCGTCGGTATGCCACAGAAGTGATAGGCGCTGGCGCTGTAGAAGTCCAAGTTGGGAAACATTTTCGTTTCGCGTCGCATCACTTGCTCGATGCGCTCGGAGATCGCGTAAAGCTTGGTGTCGCCGTGTGCTTCGGCGAGTTTTTTCGACCAGGCTTTGATCACGTCGGAGCGCGGATCGGAAATTTTATAAACCCGGTGGCCGAATCCCATAATAAGCTTTTTTGCCGCCATCAGTTCGAGCACGCCTTTCTCAGCCTCGTCCGGGGTGGCGAATTGTTCGATCAACTCCATGGCCGCTTCGTTGGCGCCGCCATGAAGGGGGCCGCGCAGCGCGCCGATGCCGCCGGTGACGGCGGAATAAAAATCCGGCAGTGTCGAGGTGATGATGCGGGTGGTGAAGGTCGACGCGTTGAACTCGTGTTCGGCGTAAAGAATCAACGACACGTCGATGGCGCGGCGCTGTAGCTCGTCGGGCTTCTTGCCGTGCAGCAGGTGAAGAAAGTGGCCGGCCGTATCTTCATCGTCGGTTTCGGTGGTGATGCGCTTGCCACCGTTGGCAAAATGATGCCAGTAAAGCAGCATGCCGCTAAAGCATGCGGTCAATCGATTGGCAACGCCGATTTGCGTGCGCCCCGGTCCCTCGGGTTCCAAGGTGCCCAACATCGAACAGCCGGTGCGCAGGACATCCATCGGATGGGCGCTGCTGGGAATCTCTTCGAGGACGGTTTTTAGCGTCGGATGGAGTCCGCGCAGATTACGCAAGCGGGACTTGTAATCCTCCAGCTCATCTTGTTTCGGCAGGCGGCCGTAAAGCAGCAAGTAAGCGACCTCTTCGAAGCTCGAATGCTCGGCGAGATCGTAAATTGAATAGCCGCGGTAGGTGAGACCTTTGCCTTCCTTGCCAACCGTGGATATCGCCGTATGGCCGGCGACGATCCCTTCGAGGCCGCCGGTTTTTTTCTCTGCCATGACATGATCCTCCGACTCGACAATGCAATGAACCGGCTAGTTAAATCAAGCGCTCCGGTTGACGGGGAATTATATTGAACCGTGAATATTAGAACTCTTGAACGAACAGGTTGGTTCAGGGTTTGAAGTTCAAAAGTAAGGCCGGTCCGTGTGGCTGTCCCTTTGCACCGATTGAACCTGTAGAGGATGGTCATTGTCTACGATGTGGTTGTCGGAGAAATCAGTTCAATCCTACGCGGCTGATGAGCTGAATAGAAAACGGCGGCCCGATGTAGACTGCCGTCGGAATTAATCCTTAAAGCAGCCGCATGGCGTCTACTGAGATTTCCCTGGCGTCGGAGTATTTTATCTTTTGGGGCATCGTCGGACACAGTTCAACAGAAAGCCGACGGTGAAGCGAGACTCGAAGTAGGAGTCCGTGATTTTAGCTCAGCCTGTTAGCTATGGGTCGAGCTGTCTTCTCACCGACGAGAGCTTGCAAATATGTTCGTGGATCGTGAAGGCTTAGCTCGCTCTTTATACAACCGGAGGCACAGTTCGTAGATTGAGGAGAGTGTGAACACCTCTTCTGTAAGATCACCATCGGAAGTCTGGTATTGCAATTTCACCGATCCAGCAGCCATAGACGATTCATTATTGCTAATTTTCACTAATTTGCCATTTCTCTTGTTAACGTATGCACCTATGCCTCGCAAAATCTCACCCAGGCTGTAGAAATCTACCGTTTCGTTCAAACCATTAGATTTTTTCTGATACTCGGACTCAAGGAATTCAATCTCGTCAAGGGAATAGCGCATTTCTACCGGCGTAGAACAAGGGGGCTTTTGATATCCGCACCGGAGGCGAAATTCGTTGTTCTCGCAGCTTAATTCGAACGCCTGGAGATCGCGCATCTGTAGCAAATGACCGACAGAACGCAAGGCTCTGGCATAGCCTATAGAGCTAAAGTCTTTGGGTTGAGCATAAAATTTAAGCATATGAGCCATTTTTTAATCGTCGATTCGACGAGTGAGGGATGGATCTAGCTTGGGAAAATCTCCCTCGAACAGAACCACACCGCCGTCCGTAAATCGCCACCGCTCAAGCCAAATATCGAGAGCATCCGGATTCAGTGTTTCGATCGCGTCCTGGAAAACATGCCACGGGATGATTGATTTTGTCATGGCGCCCAACCCTTTTATTTTGATCAATAGCAAAGGCAATACGAATGCCATCGCTTGTGGAGAAACAAAGACCGGTAGCCCCTCTTGATTGCCACCAACGTCCGAAACCGTTCGGTCAGCTTTGACGGCAAGCCGGGGACGCGACAACTTACGGGCGGTACTGCCTAGCCGGAGCGTGGAACCGACATTCTGCTGAGATTTTCTGAGAAAGGGTATCTAGATATCAGTCCGCCGTGTATCCAGACGAACCAACTGCGGTCGCCGCGGGCTTGAACTGTAAAGATCGTTTTCAATCTGAATGCGAGCGCAGACGGAACGGGCACGAGCAGAGAGACTCGGACGCATTCAGGATGAGACCCTTTGGATAAGGCGTAGGGTGAAGCAGCGACGTTTGTCTGACCGGCAAATCTCACGGCATCGGTTAGATGGAGAAAACGCGAATTGCCGATCTAAAATATTCGCTACTCGCGACGAGCAAAAGAACCTCGCCTAGCTCTGAAAATCGAGAGATTTCAGCGCAGGATTGAACGGTAAGACGCCTCAGTCCGGTCGCACCACTTCATGATTGCCTGCGCAGTCCCGCAGCACCGCTAGTCAAGCTCGGTCAGCGTTCGTTGCCGAGCCCCCTTGACAGTTCGTTGCTTGATTCGATACCGCTGGTGTTAATCTTTCTTGTCAGGGAGTTATTCATGGCGTTACCGGAAAAATTCACAGCGATGGTGGTCACCGAGACGGCGGAGAAAACATTTTGTCGCGAGATAAGCCAGAAATATTTTAGCGAGCTGCCGGGCGGCGAGCTGATCGTCGAAGTGAAATATTCGTCGCTCAATTACAAGGACGCCTTGTCGGCCACCGGCAACAAAGCCGTGACGCGAAAATATCCGCATACGCCGGGCATCGACGCCGCCGGCGTGGTGGTGAATTCGTCGACCAAGGCGTTCGGCGCCGGCGAAGAAGTCATCGTCATGGGCTTCGATCTGGGCATGAATACATCCGGCGGATTCGGCCAATACATTAGTGTGCCGTCCGGTTGGGCGGTGAAATTGCCCCAGGGCTTAGCGCTAAGCCACAGCATGGGTTACGGCACGGCAGGCCTGACGGCGGCGTTGTGCCTCCTGCGTTTGATGGCGGGTGGGTTGAACAAAGATTCCGGCGAGGTGTTGGTGACGGGGGCGACGGGAGGTGTTGGCAGCATCGCCGTTGCGATCCTCGGGAAGCTCGGTTTCAACGTTGTAGCTGCGACCGGCAAGGCGCAGGAGAAAGATTTTCTCACAGAGATCGGCGCCAAGGCGATCATCTCGCGCGAAGAGGCCAACGACACCTCCGGCAGGCCATTGCAAAAAGGCCGCTGGGCCGGTGTTGTCGACACCGTCGGCGGCAACATTCTCGCCACCGCCCTCAAGGCCGCGAAATACGGCGGATTGGTCGCGGCGTGCGGTAACGTCATGTCGGCCGATCTCAACGTCAATGTGTTTCCATTTATTCTGCGCGGCGTAAGCCTGCTCGGTGTCGATTCCGTCGAGATCCCCATGCGCGCGCGCCAGATGGCATGGAATAAGTTAGCCGGCGACTGGAGTATCGATCTGACCCCCATCGTCAAGGAAGTTTCCCTCGACGCCTTGAGTCCGGAGATTGACAAGATTCTCAAGGGCGGTATCCGCGGCCGGGTGGTAGTCGATCTGAGTAAATAGGCGAACAGATTTTGCACCACGAAGGACACGAAGGGTTTGGAAAAGTTTTGTTCCTAACTTCGTGCTCTTCGTGTCCTTCGTGGCGACTCAGACATCGTCGAATTACGCAGAACGGCGGACCCGTGGCAAAAAACATCACTCAAGATACGGCGGTCAGTCGTCTCCGCGTGATCGAGCTGGGCGGCAACCTAGCGTCGTAAGCGACTCGGCAATTTGCCGATCTGGGCGCTGACGTAATCCAGGGCGAGCGCTAAGCCGATATCTCGAACGTTAGTAACTGGCGTGCGGCTTTGTGATAGGCGTCGACGCAGGCGACTTCGGATTTTTCGGCGGGCGGTATGACCAGGCGGGCCCGGGCGGATACCTTCAGCGGGCTCACGTCGAAGGGATAGGGATCGACTCTCATCTTGCCGGCGCCGTTTGGCTTGATGGATAGCAGCACGGTTTCTGCGCTGTCGTAAGCGACCCGTACGGGGCCGATGGCGTATTCCTTGAAGTCGGTTTCGTTGGCGAAACCGTCGCAGCAAAAGTACAGCGACAACAAATCGAATATCTGCAGCGCCATGTAGTTGTACGACAGCTCGCTGTCAAAGTTGCTGCGCTGACCGGCAAGTTGCTTCTTGATGACCGCTTGGGTTTCTTCTAATGCTTTCTTGGCGTCCTGCACGGCTTGGCTTCGTTGCCGTAATCTTCCCGACGGCTCGGTGAAAATATTGTAGCGATTCTGCCAGAGCCCGGTACGATGCATCGAGACCAGCAGGCCGGCGTAGGGATCTTGAGAACCGACCCATTCGGCGTTGTGTGCGTAGGCTTTGAGCTCGACCGCTTCGAAGTTCGGCACCTCTTCGCGATGCGCATAGGGGCGGCCCTTGCCGACGTTCATCGGTGGGTTGCCTTCAAAGTCGCGGTAACCGCTGTCGTGAAACGTGGTGGCGAAAACCATCGTCTGATAGGGCCGAAGCTGGGAAAAGCGTCGGTTGCCCCAATGGGCCGCGAATTGGGCGGCGAGTTCGGCGTGATCTTCTTGAAGGCTCACGTAGGAGCGGCCGTCTTTGAGTTCTCGGATAACCATGAGAGTTCCTCCTTGGGTTGCCGGCTTTTCAGAAAGCGGCGATCCGATGGTCGGGTGTGGCCCTCAATTAGTACCTTCGTGGGCCAAAGCAAAGCCATTATCTAGAGCGACGCTGGTATATCCTGCACTTTCAATTCGGCTGCCAGCTCGGTTAAGCCAGTCCAAGTCGTTTGCTCGATGTCAACGCCGTTTAACCAGTTCGCCGATTCCCTGCGCCGTCCCGCTTCTCCAGGTAGCAGTATCTCGGCAAAGCCGGGCGCGCAAGCTGTCGACTTAACCAGCGCGATGAGCTCGTCGACTTTGTCGTAGAAAGTTTCCAAGGATTGAAATTCCTCGACGGTTATTGCCTGGAGAAACAATCCGTTGACGCCGTGTCCGCCGTTTTTCCACCAGGTTTTGCCGATGCCGTTACCGGAGAGAATGCCGCCAAGAATTTCGCTGATCAGGGCCACGCCGGAACCCTTATAGCCGCCGAAGGGCAGCAGCACGCCACGCGGCGGGCCGCGAAAGGATTTGAAATCTGTGGTGGGACTGCCGGCGTTATCGAGCATGACTCCTTCCGGGATCTTTTCATGGTTGCGAACGCGTTTCTGAATCTCGCCCATGCTCATGGAAGCCGTGGCGAAGTCGAAAATAATATTGCGCCCATCGCGCGCCGGAATCCCAAAGGCTATCGGGTTCGTGCCGATGATCGGTTTCATGCCGCCGTAAAGCGTCGTGGCCGGCGCACCGACGCAAGCCGCGCCGATGCCGATCATGCCTTGATCGGCTGCCATCTCCATGTAGTCGGCGAGCCGGCCGGTGTGGCCGGCTCGGCGCAAGCAGACGATGCCGGCGCCATGCTCTTTGGCCTTCTCGATCGCCAGCTCCATGGCAAAGCGGGCCGCCACTTGTCCGATGTAGTGCTTGCCGTCAACTAACGCAGTGATTTTGCCTTGGCGCTCGATGGCTGGCTTGGCAGCGAGGTTATAAGTGCCGTTCTTGATGAAGCGCAGGTATTGCGGCACCCGGATGCAACCATGGCCAGCGTAGCCGCGCAGCTCGCCTCGGACCAGCAGTTCGGCAACCACGGCGGCATCGTCTGGCGGCATGCCGCCGCTGCCTAGCAGTTGTTGGCAAAAACTCAGAAGCTGTTCGGGATCGATTTTTGGCACGTGGAAATCCTTTAGGGGAACAAATTGAGTTTAAGAAATTTATCCCGCGAAGGCGCCAAGCTCGCAAAGCAAAGAATCATTAAATTCCGAACTTGGCGTCTTTGCGTCCCTTCGACCTCGCTCAGGGCATACTTTGCGAGAGGCATCCGATTCCGACATCCCGGCTACTTCACCTTTACGGGGAAATATTTTGCCAGCCACTCACGAACGATATTTGTCAGTCGAGGATTCTCTTCGTTAAAAGTGAAGTGATCGACGTCGGAGAGCAGGTGCAGCTCGGCCGGCTGCTTGGCTCTTTTGAACATTTCGATGGACTCGTAGGTCGGCGTCACCGAATCGTTGGCGCTATGGATCAACAGCAGTGGCCGCGGTGAAATATTGCCGACCTGCTCATCGGCGCGGAGATCGTACATGCTCTGGGCCGTCTCGGCGGGGAATTCCATGATCGAGCCGCTGCTCATGCGGTTACGGAGGTTTTCCGGTATCGGCACGATGTCATAGCGCGGCACCATCAGCGACTTTCCGGTGCGCTCGCGGTGGCGTTTGCCGTCTTCCAGCATGGCGGTGAATTTGGCCCACTTCTCCGGCCCCGGATGTTGGCCGCGAAACTTTCGTTCGCCGTCGCCCCAACCGCCGCAGGAAATCACTGCGGCGACCCGGCGATCGGCGCCGCCGGTGAAAACCGCCACCGCCGCGCCAAAGCTGCTGCCGATCAGCGCGATGCGCTCGCCATCCACTTCCGGCCGCGCCGATAGGAATAAAATCGCGTTGCGGGTGTCGGCGACCTGGTCGAGGCAGATGATCCGACCCCGTTCGCCTTCGCTGTCGCCGCAGCCGCGAAAATCCAAGCGTAAGGTCACATAGCCCCACTGGCTCAACTGCCGGGCGACCACT
>Ga0214472_10003654_pt1 | contig 16276 bp, 20 predicted proteins | sample RVTome_6_FD_207662 | JGI IMG/M metagenome (GOLD analysis project Ga0214472, IMG submission 207662) | Soil microbial communities from uranium-contaminated site in the Upper Colorado River Basin, Wyoming, United States - RVT140D175 | ecosystem: Environmental > Terrestrial > Soil > Contaminated >... | reverse complement strand
AGCCTACGAGTTCTTAACAAAATTGAGCCCCAAAGGGCGAAAATTTTGTTTAGAACTGGGAGGAGAGTCCTGATCAATAGCTTCGCACAAAATACCAAAACCAAAGCGATAGCTTTGGTTTTGTTGTATTTTGTAGCGAATGCCAGGACTCGAAAAGAGCGAAGTATATTTTTCCGTAGCGATAGCGAAGGAAAAATACGAGCGACCGAGCCTACGAGTTCTTAACAAAATTGAGCCCCAAAGGGCGAAAATTTTGTTTAGAACTGGGAGGAGAGTCCTGATCAATAGCTTCGCACAAAATAATCGTAAATTTTTTAAAAAAATCAATTTGCGATAAATATAATTAAAACATCTATCTTTTATTATAAAAATAAAAAAAGACCCGTACGCATAAATATTTGCGTCGGGTCTTAAATACTAATTTCCATTTCTTTCTCCTTTTCCAGAGCAAGACATTTCTTGTCCTGGATCTTTTCTTCTTTTTTCGCAAGTTCCGTTTAAAAACTCGCAAATACAACATCTTCTTTGTCGGAGGGGCATTTTGAAATAAAAAGGACTCTCCATAAGAGCGTAGATAGTTTCTTTTTTTGTTAAAGTTCTCATAATCTTACCCCTCCATGTTGAGATTTAAGTTTATGTTATCTTCTCTCTATCTTAATTATACCACAAATACAGAAAAGTCAATAGCACCCAACAACTTTCATTTTATGTCAAATCATGTGTTTTTAAACCGCTAAAATACTGTTATAATATGTTGATTAATAAATTAATTTAAAAATATATTTTATGGAATTAGCAACAGTCTTAAATATTTTAACAATAGTCCTTGCAGGAGGGACAATTTTTGCTTGGTATCAGTTTGTAGTAATTTTAATTAAGAAAAAAGATTCTTGTGCTGTTTGTGTCTCAGGAGGAAACTGTGAATCAGTTCATCCTTTCAGATCAAAATGTTTTACCGGGGCTGTATTTTTTACAATCGCTTTTGCCTTGTCTGTTTATGCAGTTATGCTTATTTAATAAATAATGGAAAAAGAAGAAATTCAAAATAAAATAAAAGAATTGGAGTGGCAGATGAATCAGCCTGATTTTTGGAATGACAAAGACGAAGCCCAAAAAATAATCAAAGAGTTAAATGATTTGAAGTCAGAACAGGAAGGGATAGGAAAGTATGACAAAGGAAATGCAATCATTACAATTCTCTCTGGTGCAGGAGGAGACGACTCTGAAGACTTTTCTCGGATTCTCTACAATATGTATTCCAAATATGCACAAAATAAAAATTGGGAAACTTTTCTGATTCATAGCAACGAAAACGATCGTGGCGGATATAGGAACATTACTTTTGAAGTAATAGGAAAAGGAGCCTACGGAAAGCTCAAAAACGAATCAGGAGTGCATCGTTTGGTGCGTATCTCTCCATTCAATGCACAGAAAAAAAGGCACACTTCTTTTTCAATGGTTGAAATAATTCCAAAATTAGAAAAAGCAGGTGAGATAGAAATACCAGAAGATGATTTGAAAATAGAGTTTGCAAAATCTTCTGGCCCTGGAGGACAAAATGTAAACAAGAGAGAAACAGCTGTTAGGATTACGCACATACCGACAAATATATCTGTGCATGTAGAGAGTGAGCGTTCTCAACAACAAAACAGAGAAAAAGCGATGCAAATGTTAGAAGCGAAACTTATTAAAAAACAAGAAGAAGATAGACTAAAACAAGAAAAAGGAATGCAGGTGAGTAAGACAGTAGAAAATGAATGGGGGAGCCAGATTCGCTCGTATGTGCTACATCCTTATCAGATGGTTAAAGACCATCGGACAGGAGTGGAAGTGAGAGATGTGGATAAGGTATTGGAGGATGGAGAAATAGATGAGTTTATAGAAGTGGAGAAATAAAACTGATAGCCGATAGTTTGTAGCTAATAGTTTATAGTAGACATAAATGACGGAAAATTTGCGAAGCAAATTTTCCGTCATTGCGACCCTCCTTGGGTGGGGAAGCAATCCAGTAAAAATAAAAAACCATCGTTTTATGACTTTTGTTTAGTCATAAAACGATGGTTTGGTTTTTGTGAGGATGAGTTTTTACCACCCAAAATATTTTGTGACAGCCGAAGCCAAAAAGAAAAGGGCATCAACCGCGATTATCTCACAGGAAAGTCGTTCTTTGCTGAGTACAAATACCCCAGTTATGACACACAGCATCGTCACTGCAATACCCAAAATAAATATTGATAACATTATTTCCTCCTTGTTGGTTTTGGTGGGTGTTTGAAATCCTCTTTTTTAAATTGAAAATCTGTTTCTATTTAATCATTATCATCATCTTTTGTCAATACTTTAAACAAACTCAGAATCAAGTATAATAAGAATTAGTTTATAAAGTAGAAAGCTCATAAAGTTGAAAGTAAAAAACTTTTGACTTTATAAACTTTAAAAACTTTCAACTAAAAATTTTTTTATGATCTATTTCGACAAAGTTACAAAAACATATAAAAACGGAGACAGGGTTGTTGATGAAGTCACCTTAACAATAGAACCGAAAGAGTTTGTTTCTATTGTGGGGCATTCTGGTGCAGGAAAAACCACTTTATTGAAAATGCTTTTAGCCGAAGAATGTCCTACTGAAGGATCTGTTTTTTTTGGTTCCGCAAATATTCATCAGTTGGATTATAATAAAAGAAACAAATTTAGAAGAAAGATTGGAGTTATTTTTCAAGACTTTCGTCTTCTTCCAAACAAAACTGCTTATGAAAATGTTGCCTTTGCGATGGAAGCAGCAGGGAGAACAGACGAAGAGATTTTGTCCGATGTGCCACATGTTCTTGAGCTTGTAGATTTGGGAGACAAAATGTGGAGTTTCCCACATGAACTTTCTGGTGGAGAAAAGCAAAGACTAGCGATAGCGAGAGCTATTGTAAATCAACCCGATGTTGTAATTGCAGACGAGCCAACAGGAAACTTAGACCCTATCAATACATTTGAGATAGTGCAGATTTTGAAAAAAATAAACGAATTGGGGACAACCGTAATTCTTACCACACACAACAAAGGTGTTATTGATTCTCTAAAAAGAAGAGTGATAACGATGGATAGGGGGAAGATAATAAGAGATGACAAAGAAGGAAAATTCTCATTGTAATTTTAAAATTGACAATCTTTGATTTTTGAAAAATTTACATGTTATTAAATCAGACTTGTGTGATACAATATGTAATTATGAACGAAAAAGAAATAGACAAAATAATAGATAAAGCAATCAAAAGAAATAATGATCAAAACGCGGTTGTTTTGGAAAACATGAGATCAGATTTTAAAATGTTTGGTGATTTATTATCTAGTGTTAGAGATGAAGTAAAGCAAAATGGTAAGCATATAGATTCGTTGGAGAATAAGGTTGATGTTATGGATAACAGATTAGGTTCGTTGGAAAATAAAGTTGATTCAATGAATGATAAGTTAGATGCTAATTTTGAAGAAACCGGAAGATTGAAAGTAGAAAAAGCCGATAGAGAAGAATTAGAAAAAATAGATATTAGATTAACAAAATTTGAAACCCAAACTACTTAATAAATTTTTTAGAATCATAAATCATCAATTACGATTCAATAAAAGACTTCACCTCTCATCGTCTTTCGTCATTGCGAAGAATTTGAAAAATCAAAAATCCACAGAAGCTTTGCTTCTGTGGATTTTTGATTTTTCAAATTCTGTGGCAATCTAGTCTTTCTTAAAAAAAAAGGTATCGGTAGGGTATCGATATCCTCAAAAAATAAAAAAATCGCCCAACACAGAGTCGGGCGACTTTTTATGTTGGACGAAAGTTATTTTACACTGGTGGTTACCAAGTAACCACCAGCGATAATCAATATTGCTCCGATGAAAAATTTTGGGAGCAGTATTTTTTCAGCTTCACCCATAAAAGGAATGGAAACAGCTGAAGATACAAGAGGATAGGTCGCTGCAATTATTGATACTACAGCAATTAATGATGTTGGGATTGCAAATGCATCGGCTTGTCCTTTAAGGCCTATTGCACAAAGAACCCCCGATATTATTCCAAACCACAAAGCAGAACTGTTCGGAAATAATAATTGAAATCCTCCTGTACTTATGGTTGGTAGAGAAATAAATATTAAAGCCAAACCATAAGTAAAGACAAATCCGTTGCTGTGCATCCCGTTTTTCAGTGCGATCTTGGCAAATGGTCCACATAGGCCATATCCCAAAGAAGCAATGATTGAAAGTATAATAGCATTCATTTTTTTCTCCTTATTTTGTTTGAATGAAGTTTATTTTTTGACAAAAAATTCTGTTTATAATAATAAACTAAAATAAACAAAAAGTCAATACTTTAAACAAATTTAGAATCAAGTATAATAAGAATTAGTTTATAAAGTAGAAAGTCCATAAAGTTTAAAGTAAAAAACTTTTGACTTTACAAACTTTAAAAACTTTCAACTAAAATTTTTCTATGTTAATAACCAACACAAAAAGAATATTCAAATCAGCTTTAACTAATTTTTGGAGAAATCGTCTCGTATCCCTTTCTTCTATTTTGGTTATGACTATTACGCTACTTGTTTTTGGAGCTTTGATTTTTAGTAATGCGACACTTGATTCAGCTCTTAAACAAATAAAAGAAAAGGTAGATATTAATGTTTATTTTATAACCACAGCAGAGGAGACCGATATTCTTTCTCTCAAAACATCTCTAGAAAACCTCTCGGAAGTAGAATCTGTTGAATATGTTTCAAGAGAAGATGCTTTGAAAAACTTTCGTGAAAAACACAGCGATGACCAACTCACATTACAAGCACTTGATGAATTGGAGGATAACCCACTTGGTGCAATTTTAAATATCCAAGCCAAGGAAGCTAATCAATATGAAAGCATAGCAAAATTTTTAGAAGGCGAGTATGCTCTTTCAAATGAAGAAATTATTATAATAGACAAGGTTAATTATTATCAAAACAAAATTGTAATAGATAGGCTTTCAAAAATAATCAATTCCACTGAAAAATTGGGTTTCATAATAACTTTGGTTTTGGTAATTATGTCCATAATTATTACATTTAATACTATTCGTTTAGCCATTTATATTTCTCGTGAAGAAATATCTGTCATGCGTTTGGTGGGAGCGAGTAATAAATATGTCAGAGGTCCTTTCGTTGTTGAAGGTGCATTTTATGGACTTATATCAGGAACAATAACTTTAATTGTATTTTTTATAATTACTTATTATTTTGAATCATTTACTCAATCAATGTTTGGAATAAATCTTTTTGATTATTATTTAACAAACTTTATGAGTATATTTTTAACAATTTCTTTATCAGGAATATTTTTAGGAGTTGTTTCTAGTTATTTGGCGGTAAGAAAATATTTAAAAGTTTAAATACACGAGTAAAAAATAAAAAACAAAGAGTTTTTAACTCTTTGTTTTTTATTTTTTACTCGTGTATTATGTTTATGTAATATTGCCGGATCGTCTAATGGCAGGACTGCGGTTTCTGGTACCGCCTATCTAGGTTCGAGTCCTAGTCCGGCAGCAATGCACAAAATAAATTTTTCCACAGATTATTAATTAAAATAACTTTAATTATGTAATAATTAAAGTTATTAACCAACTGCTCAAATACCCTCTATCTTCAGTTCACATTTCGAGAGAAAAAACGAGTTGGAGTATATAGTATATACTGAGCACAAAACGAAGTTTTTTCGCCGAAATGTGAACTGAAGATAGAGGTAACTATAATGTATTTGAGCGTTTGGTTAATAAGTAAATTAATTTTTAAAAATAAAAAATATTATGAATAACAAAAATTTAGTTTTAATAATCATTGCAGTAGCTTTAGTTGTTTTAGGTTTTTATTATTATCAAACCCCTATTGCTAATGACATTGTGGTTGATGAAGATGTTTTGAATGAAATGATGGATAACACACAAAGAAATGGTGGTGTTGTAGAAACAATACCTATATCTCCATTAGGAGAAACTCTTCCTTTAACTGAAAATGGAAAATTTCTGATTTATTATTTTGCTGATGGTTTTTCTCCTAATACTCTTCAAATTAGAAAAGGAGAATCAGTTAAGTTTATCAATAAGTCAGATTCCGCTATGAGAGTTTATGCATCAGATCAAGATAGTTCTATTTATAGAGAATTTAACCAGAGTCAGTCAGTTGGAGAAAATGGAATATACGAGTATACATTTAATGAGGTTGGTATTTGGCCTTACTATAATTACAACGAACAATCTAATTTAGGAAATATATTAGTTTATTAAAAAATATGCAAACAGAAAGACCTCAGTTTGTTAATAAAAATATTGGAAGGAACGAACGCTTTATGGGTAAATTAAAAAAGGGGACGCTTATTTGCCCTGTTTGTTTTAGTATTTTTTTTGATAAACAATGGCATCACATTCTTAAAAAAGATTTAAAAAAAATAGATTTTAAGAACAAGGATATTAAATTTCAAAAATGTCTTGCTGACGAAATGATAGAAAAAGGATTATTTGAAGGAGAATTAATAATAAACAATCTTTCAAAAAAATATGAAGCAGAGATTCTTCATTTAATAGCTTCTTTTGGAAGTAAGGCAAAATTAAGAGATTCACAAGATAGAATAATAAAAATTGAAAAACAAAAAGACGGTTCTCATAGAATTCTTACAACAGAAAATCAATTGGCCGTAAGAATTGGTAAGAAAATTGTGAGCGCTCATAAAAAAGCTAAAATTGAAATTCATCACTCAAAAGAGCCTTATGAAGTGAGCCGGGTTGTGGTTAGTTTTTAAATATATGTTTTAACACAAAAAGCCAGTTTTTTATAAATTGGCTTTTTATGTTAAAATTTATTTATGAAACTAATTTTTTTAGATACAGAAACAACAGGAAATGATTTGGAAAAAGACCGACTTTGTCAGGTATGTTATAAAGCAGATGATAAATTGGTAGTTAAAAATTTTAAACCTGAAATTCCTATTTCTGTTAAAGCAATGAGTATTACTCATATTACAAATAAGATGGTTGAAAATGAACAAGAGTTTAAAGGTAGTGATACAGCAAAAGAATTACAAGAGTTGTTAAACAAGAATATTCTTGTTGCACATAATGCAAAATTTGATATTGCAATGTTGGAAAACGATGGAATAAAAGTTCCTTTTTATATTTGCACTTTGCGTTTGGCTAGATATTTAGATGATGCTCAAGAAATACCAGAATATAATTTGCAGTTTTTGAGATATTATTACGATGTGAATTTTGATGTTGAAATTAATCCCCATAGTGCAGATGGTGATGTTTTGGTGTTGGAGTCTGTTTTTAAACATTTATATAACAAAGCCCTAAAACTTTCAGTTGGGCAAGCAAAAGAAAAATCTAACGGAGCCACGGAAGAAGATATAATAAATAGGATGGTAGATATTTCATCAAAACCTTCAATTATCAAAAAGATGCCTTTTGGAAAATATATAGGTTATTTTGTTGAGGATATTTTAAAAGAAGATAAAGGATATTTGGAATGGCTTTTGAAAACAAAAGAAGCAGAAGGCACAGACGAGGATTGGATATATACTTTAAAGTATTATTTGCAAAAATAATTTAATATAAAAAGACTTCACTGTGTAATGAAGCCTTTTGTCTTTTTTAATTACCCAAACAGAGGATAATCGTTAAAAAAACAAAAATAGTAATAAGAGATCCGAATCCAAAATATAATAACCTTTCTCTTGCAAAGTTTTTTCTTTTGGATTTAATTTTGTTTTTCCATGAACCAATTTTCATTTCCTGAGACTTTAAAAAGACTTGGAAATTTGGAGAATCTATTTCTATATGCTCATAAATTTTAAATTCTTCAAACAAAGCAAGAATAGAAAAAACATATTCATCAGTATCGCTCCAAATTTCAATATACTGAGCCGTCTTTTTTGTTTGATGAAAATGCTCTGTATTACTTAAAGAAGTGCTAAAAGAAGTTTCTCTAAGTAAACTATGATTCATTGAGTCACTAATCTTTGTTATTAGTTTTGTAGTGTCTTCTGGTCTGTATCCGTTAATACCAATTCTCGCCATAAAAATCCTCCAAAAAGTTTATTTTTAATGTTTTTTTTCTCATAGTACACTACATTATTTTTATTGATTTGTAAACCCAACAAACACCCACCCATAAATTTATAGTATAATAAATTTATGGGAAAATTATTAAAATTAAAAAAAGAACTACAATCTATTGCAGATAAAGAACAATCAAAAAATCTGCAAAGTTTTTTTAAAACAGGAAAGGGAGAATACGGAGAAGGGGATATTTTTTTAGGTATTAAAGTACCAGTTCAGAGAAAAATAGCAAAAAAATATATAGATTTGAGTTTGAAAGATTTGCAAAATTTACTGGACAGTAAAATCCACGAATATAGATTTACCGCTCTTATAATTATTATCCAAAAAAATAGGGGATTAGATATATCATCAAAAGAGATTTTTGATTTTTATATTAAGAATTTTAAAAATGTGAATAATTGGGATTTAGTAGATATTTCTGCTCCGCATATTGTTGGGCGATATTTATTTGATAAAAGTAATAGAAAAATTTTATATAAATTTGCAAAGTCTAAAAATCTTTGGGAAAAAAGGATTTCTATTGTTTCTACCTTTGCTTTTATAAGAGAAAATCAATTTGAAGATACACTTAAAATTGCCGAAATATTATTAAACGATGAACATGATTTAATTCACAAAGCGGTTGGTTGGGCACTTAGAGAAGTAGGAAAGAAAGACAGAAAAACAGAAGAAATATTTTTAAAAAAATACTACAAACAAATGCCTCGTACAATGCTTCGTTATGCGATAGAAAAATTCCCTGAAGATTTGAGAATTTTTTATCTGAAAGGTAAATCTGATAGCCAAAAGCTAAAAGATAAAAATATGAATTAACCACGGCTATCGTATGTCCGAATTAATATAAAAAACCCGCGTTTTTGCGCGGGGTTAAGTCTTATTACAACGCCATTGGCATCGCGAGTTCTTCGTAGTTGTTGGGGTGCGACTCACCGTAGTTTCGGCGAGAAATACACATCCCTTTTTTGTATCCAGGACAACAGATTTTTGTTGTTTTTATATTCCGTAGTTCTTTTGCCACCGCCCTATTAGCTAAGGTAAGACAACGACTACTGCCTTTTTTACGATTACAACCGGAAAACTTTTTCTTTTCCATTTAATCCCCCCTTTTTTTTGTTGATTGCTGGACAGAAAACTTTTTTATTTCCTTAGATTAGTATAATTATTTTTAATATAAAATCAACAACAAAAAATACCTCCCTAAGTTTAATATTTAAGGTAATGTATTTATATTGCCCTTGCTACTTACTATTCGCTAATTTATACTTTAGTTTATGGAAATTAAGACAGCCAAATTTATAAAAGGAATAAAAGGAACAGACGAAATATTAAATGACGGTAAGATAAAAATCGCGTTTATTGGTCGTTCTAATGTGGGTAAGTCTAGTTTGATAAACTCTCTTACAAACAAAAAAAATTTGGTAAAATCTAGTTCTCTTCCTGGTAAAACTCGTGAAATAAATTTCTTTTTAATAAATGAAGATTTTTATTTTGTTGATTTACCTGGCTATGGTTTTGCTAAGATAGAAAACAAACAAAGAGAAAAACTTCGTAAATTGATTTTGTGGTATTTGTTTTCAGAGGAAGTGTTGAATGATAAAATTATTCTTATAATTGATTTTAAGGTGGGTTTGAGTAAATTTGATTCAGAAATGCTTTATCTTTTGAGAGAAAGTGATATTGATTATATATTGGTTGCAAACAAAATTGATAAAATAAGTAAGGGAAATCGGTTAAATCAATTAAAAAAACTAGAATCAGAAACAGGGGAGAAAAATATTATTCTTTATTCATCTAAAACAAACGAAGGAAGAGAAGACCTTTTGTTAAAAATTTTTTCTTAAAAACTTTTAACTTTACCCCCCCACACCTTTTAAAATATTATTCTTACAAATAGATGACGATTAAAATATAGTTTAAAAACAGGATATATTTTAAAAGGTGTGGGGGTTTATAAACTTTATGAACTTTTAACTTAACCCATGAATATTTTTTTATACATCATCACGGCATCTATATTAGAATCACTCATTGCTCTTGTGGGGGTACTTTTTATTTTTTCAGGATATGAACGCTTTAAAAAATATCTTCCAAATCTTATTTCCTTTGCGGTGGGGACTTTTCTTGCTGTCGTATTTTTTGAGCTTGTTCCAGAAGTGTTTGAGGGTTTGAGTTCAAAAATAGCTTCTATTTATATTCTCATAGGCTTTTTGTTCTTCTTCGCTTTTTCTCGTTTTCTTCACTGGTATCATCATCATGATGGTTGTTGCGGAGAGCATGATGATAAAAAAGTAAGTGGGCATTTAGTTCTTGTGGGCGATTTTATTCACAATTTTATAGACGGTATGATTATCTCCCTTGCTTTTGTTGCAGATGTAAATATCGGAATTATTACTACACTTGCTGTTTTATTTCACGAGTTTCCTCAAGAAGCATCAGATTTTTTTATTTTGCTTCACTCGGGTTTTTCAAAAAAGAAAGCATTAATTTTTAATTTTCTTGTTTCCCTCTCTACAATAGTTGGTGCAATATTAACATATTTTTTGGTTAATAAAATAGAATTTTTAATCGCCCCTGCAATAGGAATAGTTGCTGGTAATTTTCTTTATATTTCGGCATCAGATTTAATTCCAGAATTAAATCACAAAAAAGAAGAAACTTTAAAACAACTATTTTTTATTATATTAGGAATAGTAATAATTTTTATCTTAGGTCTGTTTATCTCTGAATAAATTTTAAAATTTATGTAATTTTGAGTGAGGATTTTATACTCCTTCTTGCTTCAGAAGTTTTTATCATATCTAACCATTTTCTTGTTGGCTTACTGTTTCTTTTGGTTATAATTTCTACCACATCCCCGTTTTTTAGTTTTGTGTCGAGAGATGCTAATTTTCCGTTTATTTTAGCTCCAGACATATGGTTTCCAATATCAGAGTGAACAGAATAAGCAAAATCTATCGGACTAGATTCTGAAGGTAGATCAATCACATCTCCGTTTGGAGTAAAAGCAAAAACACGATGTTCAAAAAAATCTGTTTTTAATTCATCAATAAGTTTCTCGCCCTCTTTATCATCTTTACATTCCTCCCCTAAACATTTTATCCATTCAGGAGTATTTTGATTGTCGGTTTTTCTTTTGTTTTTTTCCTCTCCATTTGTATTTTTTTGTAGATAATTTATTCCTGATAACAATTTTTTCATCCATTCTATTTGAGACAAAGCTTCTTTTTGATTTCCACTTTTATATCCTAAATGAGAAGCAACTCCTAGTTCTGCTTCATCGTGCATTTTTTCTGTTCTTATTTGGATTTCAATAATACCACCATCTCCTGTAAAAATAGTAGTGTGAAGACTTTGATAACCGTTTGGTTTAGGGAGTGCAATATAGTCTTTTAGACGCCCTGGGAGAGGTTTCCATTTACTGTGAATTATTCCCAGTATTCTATAACAATTATCTACTGTGTCAGTAATAATTCTTAGTGCAGTGATATCATAAATTGTCTCCACATCTTTTTTTCTTTGAAGTTTTTTATACAGACTATAAATACTTTTTACTCTGTAGTCTGTTCTTATTTTTCTTATCCCGTTTTCGGCTAAAGTCCTTTTTAAGTTTCTATCAAATTTTTCTAAAAACCTTAAATCATTTTTCTTTTTTTGTTTAAGAATAGCTTCTGTATTTTTAAATTCTTTTGGATTGATAAACGAAAAAGCCAAATCTTCCAATTCTCTGTGCAAAATTCTCATTCCTAATCTATAAGCAAGTGGGGCAAAAATTTCCAAAACCTCATTAGATTTTCTAATTTGTTTTTCTTCGGGCAAGTATTGAAGAGTGCGCATGTTGTGAAGACGATCGGCAAGACGAATAATCAATACACGAATATCTCTTGATGTGGCAATAAAGAATTTTCGCAAACTCTCTGTATGTCTCTTCATTCCACGATATTTCAGTTTACCCAATTTTGTCACGCCTTCCACAAGATAAAAAATTTCTTTTCCAAATTCATTTATTATTTCTTCTTCTGTTGCTTTTCCGTCTTCTACAACATCGTGAAGTAGCCCAGCGGAAATAACACGAGGCCCCATTCCTAATTCAGCCAATATTTTTGCCGTTTCAAATACATGAAAAAAATAAGGATTTCCTGATTCACGATATTGTCCTTCGTGAGATTTTTTTGCAAAATCATATGCTTTGATAATAAGGTTTTTATCGTCTGTTTTTAAGTCACTTATTTTTTCCAATATTTCATTTATATTTCCATTAAAATCTTTTCTTTTTGTCATAATACAAGTATAATGATTTTATATGGAAAATCAAAAACATATTCACCCAATAACTCATGTAATTCAAGATATTGCCAAGATTTTTTCTGAAATGGGCTTTGAAATTGCTCAAGGGCCAGAAATAGAAACAGAATATTACAATTTTGATGCTCTTAATGTTCCCAAAGACCATCCTGCCAGAGACTTGTGGGATACTTTTTGGTTGAAACCAAGAGAGATGGGAAAACTGCTTCGTACTCACACATCGCCTGTGCAAATCAGATATATGGAAAACAACAAACCTCCTATTGCAATTATTGCTCCGGGAAAAACTTTTAGATATGAAGCAACAGACGCAACTCACGAAGCACAATTTCATCAAGTAGAAGGTTTGATGATTGGAAAAGATATTTCTCTCGCAAATTTAAAAGATGTGCTTGAAACATTTTTGCAAAAACTTTTTGAGAAAGATATAATCATCCGTCTTCGTCCAAGTTATTTTCCGTTTGTAGAACCGGGGGTGGAAATAGATATGTCTTGTTTCAAATGCCAAGGGAAGGATGAAAAATGTCCTGTTTGCAAAGGAACGGGTTGGGTAGAAATAATGGGAGCAGGGATGGTTCACCCAAATGTTTTGAACAATGTTGGTATTGATTCTCGTGAATGGCAAGGTTTTGCTTTTGGTGTAGGGATAGATAGAATAGCGATGTTGAAATACGGAATAGATGATATAAGGTTGTTTTATTCGGGAGATTTGAGATTAACCAATCAGTTTTAATCGTTAAAGTTTAAAGCAAACAGTTTACAGTTTACATAAACGAATTTAGCTCCGCAAAATTCGTCGTCATTGCGAGGATTTGAGTAAAATTTTTAGAAAATTAAATTTGTAAAACAAATTTAATTTTCTAAAAATTTTACTCAACGACGAAGCAATCCAGAAGAATAAAAAATATGAAATATAAAATAAGAAAAGCAACGATAGAAGATTTAAAAACAGTTCAAGAGTTGAATGAAAAACTTTGTTTAAAAGAAAACAAAGAATTTGATAGCACCATTATTCCTAATTATTCTCTAACAGAAGAAGGAAGAGCGGATTTTGAAAAATGTATCACAGGTGAATTTTCTATAACCTTTGTTGTTGAAGTTGAAGGCAAAGTAGTAGGGTATATAACAGGAGGGATACAAGAAGTCGAAGATTATAGAAATATAAAATATATTTGTGATTTAGGAAGTATGTGGGTTGATGAGAAATATAGGAGTGAAGGGATTGGTAAAGAATTTGTAAAAGAGTTTGAAAAATGGTGTAAAGATAAAAATATTTCAAGATTGAAGGTAACGGCTTCTGTTCAAAACAAAAAAGGTATTAATTTTTACAAAAGGGAAGGTTTTGAAGATTATGATGTTGTCTTAGAAAAATTTTTAATGGATTAAATTTATAAAAAATAACTTATGAAATTCTCACACAACTGGCTACAACAATATTTTGATAAAAAACTACCAGACGAAAATGCAATGGCAGGTTTTTTGAATACCCATTCTTTTGAGGTGGAAGATATTGAACACAAAACAGTAAACGGAAAAGAAGATTTTATTTTAAATATAGATGTTCTTCCAAACAGAGCACATGATTGTCTTTCTCATTATGGAATGGCAAAAGAGATTGCTTCGCTTATTGATTACAAAATAAATCCTCTTAAAAACGAAAAGGTAGAAGCAGAAGAAGGGGAATTAAAAGTGGAAATAGAAGATACAAATCTTTGTCGTCGTTATATTGCAGTAGAAATGAAAGACATTGAGATAAAGGATTCTCCAGAATGGTTAAAAGAAAGATTAGAATCAATCGGACAAAAATCAATCAACAATATAGTAGATGCAACAAACTATGTGATGTTTAGTGTAGGGCAACCTCTACATGCTTTTGATAAAGACAAATTAGACGGAAATAAAATTTTGATAAGAAATGCAAAAGCTGGAGAAAAAATTATTACGCTTGATAAAAAAGATGTTGAATTAAACGAAACAAACTTGATTATCGCAGACGAAAATTCTCCACTTGCTATCGCTGGAGTAAAAGGGGGAAACAAAGCTGAAGTGGATTTAAACACAAAAAATATTATTTTAGAATCAGCCAATTTTCACCCAACAACAGTAAGAAAAACATCCCGAAGTCTAAATATTTTGACAGATTCTTCTAAGAGATTTGAAAACGAAATCAGCCCAGAATTGGCAGAGATAGGAATGAACGAACTCGTTTCTCTTATCAAAGAAATTGCTTGTCCGACCGAAGGTTTAGGACAGGTGGAAGTAGTTTCAAAAAATGATATTTATCCTAGGAGACCAAACATTTATAAAGTGGGAGTTTCTCTTTCAGAGGCAGAAAAACTGCTTGGTTTAAAAATGACAGAAGTAGAAATAAAAGAAATTTTACAAAAACTTAATTTTGATTTTGAAGAAATAAATCCGATTGAGAGAGTTTTGGAATTGGCAAATACGCTTGTTGGAGTTCCTTATCAATCTGGTGCGAGTGTTGTTTATGATGCCCCAAATAAATTTGATTGTTCTTCTTTTTCTTCCTATCTTTTTTCACAAGGGGGGGTGGCTATTCCTAGAATTTCTGTAGATCAATATGTGTTTGGAAAACCAATAGAAAAGTCTGATTTAAAGGCAGGGGATTTGGTTTTTGCAAATACAGGAGAAGGAAAAATATATTACGAGTCAATAGAATTTTTACCAAATACAAAAGTTGAGAGTGGTGTGGATCATGTTGGTTTGTATTTGGGAGAAGGAAAAATTTTGCACTCTTCTAGATACAACGAAAAAGGGACAGAAATATCTGATTTGGAATCTGCTAAACAATTTAAAAATATAGTTGGGTTTAGAAGAATGGCGGAAGAAACAGAAAGTCGTTTTGTTGTTTCTGTGCCGTTTGAAAGATTGGATTTAAGAATAAAACAAGATTTGATTGAAGAAATTGGAAGAATGTATGGTTATAAAAATATGCTTTTAACTCCTGTTTTAAAAATTACCGAAACAAAAACAAACAAAACTTTCTATTACACAAACAAAATTAGAAAAATCTTGACCGACTTGGGATTTAGCGAAGTTTACAATTATTCTTTTAGAGATAGTGGGGTAGTGGAGTTGGAAAACCCACTTGCCAATAGTAAGGGTTTTATGAGAACAAATTTGAAAGATGGATTGTTGGAGAGTTTAGGATTTAATCTTAAAAACGCACCACTACTTGGATTGGACGAAATAAAAATATTTGAATTCGGAAAAGTTTTCCCGTCTGTTGATGGAGAATATACTTCTTTTGCTTTGGGTGTTGATGGTAAAAACAAAAAATCCGTCATTGCGAAGCGAAGCGAAGCAATCCAAAAAATAAATAAAGAGTTGGATGTTGATTTAACGATAAAAGAAAATGAAAGTATTTTTGAAACAAGCTTTGATGAACTAATTACAGAACTCCTCGAACCACAATCTTATGAAGATATCTTAGTAAAATCAAAAGAAGAAGTAATCAAATTTAAATCCATTTCACTATACCCATTTATGTTGAGAGATATTGCTGTTTGGGTTCCAAATACAGAAGACGAAAATAGTGTTTTAAATTTGATAAAAGAAAATGCAGGAGATTTGCTTGTGCAAACAAAACTTTTTGATGTTTATCGTCCAGAAGGAAAAGACAAAATATCTTATGCTTTTAATTTGGTATTTCAATCAAATGAAAAAACTCTCACAGATGATGAAATAAATGTAATAATGGATAAAATTTACAAAATGATGCAGTCTCAAGATTGGCAAATAAGATAGTTATTAGTTTGCGAAGACAAACTGCTGAAGGCGGTTTGTCGGACGAATTTCCTTAGGCGATTCGTCTTTGCGAGGAGTTGAGTG
>Ga0214472_10003653_pt1 | contig 16278 bp, 13 predicted proteins | sample RVTome_6_FD_207662 | JGI IMG/M metagenome (GOLD analysis project Ga0214472, IMG submission 207662) | Soil microbial communities from uranium-contaminated site in the Upper Colorado River Basin, Wyoming, United States - RVT140D175 | ecosystem: Environmental > Terrestrial > Soil > Contaminated >... | reverse complement strand
GGCGCTCGAGGTGCCGGTGATCGCCGCGATCAACGGTCCCGCGTATGGCGGCGGCGCCGAGGTGGCGTGCGCCTGCGACATCCGGATCGCCGCCGAGAGCGCCTCCTTCGCCTTCCGCCAGGTCCATATGGGAATCATGCCGGCCTGGGGCGCGACCTACAGGCTGCCGCGGCAGGTCGGCCGCTCGCGAGCGCTCGAGCTGCTGCTCACGGGGCGCACGATCGGCGCGCGGGAGGCCCTGGACATCGGTTTCGTGGATCGCGTGGTCCCCACAGGCACGGCGCTCGAGGCGGCGCTCGAGCTTGCGAGGGCGATCGCCGCGAGCCCGCCGCTGTCCATCCGCATGATCAAGCAGGCCGTGCTCGGCGGGCGCGACGCGTCGGCGGAGGCGGGGCAGGTGCTCGAGTCCGGGCTCCTGGGGATCCTCTGGGGCTCGGAGGACCACGGAGAGGCCGTGAGAGCGTACTTCGCAAAGCGCCCGCCCCGCTGGCGGGGGAGGTGAAGAGGGCCATGGACGACGCGCGCGAGCGGATCGAGGCGGTCGAGCGCCGGTGGCGGAAGGCGCGGCTGGACGGGAAGGACGTCTCTCCCGAGGCCCTGCCCTGCGGTATTCCCGTCGAGCCCCTCTACACGCCCGCGAATGCGCCCGGCGACTACCTCGAGCGCATCGGCTTCCCCGGCGAGTTCCCCTTCACGCGCGGGGTCTACCCGACCATGTACCGCGGCCGCCACTGGACGATGCGCCAGTACGCGGGCTTCGGCACTGCGGAGGAGTCCAACCGCCGCTACCGCTACCTCCTCGACCAGGGGCAGACCGGACTCAGCGTGGCGCTGGACCTGCCGACCCAGTGCGGCTACGACTCCGACGATCCCATGGCGGAAGCCGAGGTCGGGCGGGTGGGCGTGGCCGTCGATACCCTCCGCGACATGGAGATCCTCTTCGACGGGCTGCCGCTCGGCGAGGTCAGCACGTCCTTCACCATCAACGGCACGGCGGCGATCATCCTGGCCATGTACCTGGCCGTCGCCGAGCGGCGGGGCGTGCCGTGGGAGCGCGTGGCGGGGACGATCCAGAACGACATCCTCAAGGAGTACGTGGCGCGCGGGACGTGGATCTTCCCCGTCGAGCCCTCCATGCGCCTGATCGTGGACACCATCGCGTTCTGCGCCGAGCGGGCGCCGCGCTTCAACCCCATCTCGATCGCCGGGGCCCACTTTCGCGACGCCGGCGGCACCGCCGTCCAGGAGGCCGCCTTCACGCTGGCGGATGCCTTCGCCTACGTCGAGGCCGTGCGAGCGCGCGGCATCGACGTGGACCGCTTCGCCCCGCAGCTTTCGTTCTTCTTCTACACCTACACGGACGTCTTCGAGGAGGTGGCCAAGTACCGGGCCATGCGGCGCCTGTGGGCGCGCGCGATGCGGGACCGCTTCGGCGCGCGGAAGCCGGAGTCCATGATGTTCCGCTTCGGCAACGTGTGCGGGGGCCACTCGCTCACCCGCGAGGAGCCTCTCAACAACATCGCCCGCGTGACGTTCGAGGCTCTGGCCTCCGTGCTCGGCGGCACGCAGTCCATGTTCACGGCGGCATGGGACGAAGCCTACGCGATCCCCGGCGAGGAGTCGGCGCGGACGGCGCTCCGGATCCAGCAGGTCCTGGCCCACGAGTCCGGAGCGGCGCGCACCGTCGATCCTCTCGCGGGGTCGTACTACGTCGAGGCCCTCACCGACGAGATGGAGCGGGCGATCGAGGCCGAGATCGCCCGGGTCGAGGCGCAGGGCGGCATGGTCTCGGCCATCGAGCGCGGCTGGGTGCAGCGGGAGATCCATCGGGAGGCGTACCGACAGGAACTGGACCTCCAGGAGGGTCGGCGCGTGGTGGTGGGCGTCAACCGGTTCAGGACGTCGGGGCCGCCGCCCGCGCTGACGCTCCGGCGCGCCGACCCCGAGCTGGCCGCCCGCCAGGTCGCCCGCCTCGCCGAGGTGCGCGCAAGCCGCGACAGCGGGCGCGTGGAGGCCGCTCTCGCCGCCGTGCGCGAGGTGGCGCGGGGGAGCGAGAATCTCATGCCCCGGCTCCTGGATGCCGTGCGCGCGCACGTGAGCGTGGGGGAGATCTCGGGCGTGCTCCGCGAGGTGTGGGGAGTGTTCCGCGAGCCGGCGGTGGTCTGATGGCGCCGAAGACGCCCGGGCGCATTCTCGTGGCCAAGCCGGGCCTCGACGGCCACGACCGCGGGGCGAAGATCGTGGCGCAGGTGCTGCGGGACGCGGGCTTCGAGGTCGTCTACACGGGACTCCGCCAGCGACCGGAGCAGATCGTCGCCGCTGCCGTCCAGGAGGATGTGGATCTCATCGGGCTGTCCGTCCTCTCGGGTGCCCACCTCGAGCTCACCGCCCGCGTCGCGCGCCTCCTGGAGGCCGCGGGCGCCGGCAAGATCCGGCTGGTCGTGGGCGGCGTGATCCCCGACGAGGATATTCCCGCCCTCCGCGACCTGGGCGCCGCCGCGGTCTATCCCGCGGGAACGACGCTCGAGGCGCTCGTGGCGTCCGTCCGCAGTCTCCTGGGACGCGATGCGGGCGCGCCCGAGCGCCGGGACCTTTCCACGCCGGAGGCCCGCGAGATGACGAGGACGGAAGCGCGCGGGGGGGCGGGTCCCCTCGCGGGGGTGAGGGTGCTCGACCTGACCCGCTACCTGGCTGGGCCCTACGGCACCCAGCTTCTCGGCTACATGGGCGCCGAGGTCATCAAGGTCGAGACGCCGGGCCGGGGCGACCCAATGCGCGCGCTGTCGCGCTACACGCAGGACGGGCTGTCCGCTCACTACGTGAGCGGCAACGCGTGCAAGAAGAGCGTCTGCCTGAACCTGCGCGACCCACGGGGGCGCGAAGTGTTCCTCGAGATGGTCGCGCAGGCCGACGCCGTCGTCGAGAATTTCCGGCCCGGGGTGCTCGGATCGCTGGGTCTCGATTTCCCCGCGCTCCACGCGGTGAACCCGCGCATCGTGCTCGGCTCCGTCTCCGGCTTCGGGCAGACGGGGCCGTGGCGCGGCTGGACGGCCTTCGACCTCGTGGCTCAAGCCGTGGGCGGCGGGATGGGCCTCACCGGCGAGCCCGGCCGGGCGCCCGTCAAGATGGGCGTCCCCGTCGGCGACCTTGCCGCCGGCGCCTTCGGCGCCCTGGGGGTCGTCGCCGCGCTCTTCCGCGCCCGTGAGACGGGCCGCGGCGAGGCCGTCGACGTCAGCATGATGGACGTGCAGCTCTCGCTCCTCAACTACCACGCGCACTACTACTGGGCCTCGGGGCAGAGGGAGGAGCCCGAGGGCTCGGGGCATCCCAACGTCGTCCCCTACCGGATCTTTGCGACGCCCACGGGCTACCTCGCGCTGGCCGTCTATGGCGACCACTTCTGGCCTGGCTTCTGCCGCGCCCTCGGACTGGACCAGCTTGCCGAGGATCCGCGGTTCGCCACCAACGACGCGCGCTGCCTCCACAGGGAGGCGCTGGAGCCGCTCATCGAGGCGCGGCTCGCCTCGCGGCCCAAGGAGGAGTGGATGGAGCGGCTCGGCCGCGAGGGCGTCCCCGCCGCGCCGGTCCACCGCGTGGACGAGGCGCTCGAGTCGCCCCAGGCCGAGGCCCGCGGGATGGTGCGGACGGTCAAGGGGCGGAGCGGCGCCGAGGTGAAGGTCCTCGGGAGCCCGATCAAGTTCGCGAACGGGGAGACGCCCCTGACGGCGCCGCCCGCGCTCGACCAGGACACCGACGACGTCCTGCGCGGGCTCCTGGGATACGACGACGACCGCATCCGGCAGCTGCGGCGCGAGGGTGTCATCTAATAACGCTGGAGCGCAAGGCCTATCTCGGGATGTGACGGCAGGAGGCGACCATGGCGATGACGTTGACGAGCCAGAGCTTCAAGGACGGCGACTACCTCGGGCGGGAGCACGTGCTCTCGACCGACTACGGCTTCGGCTGCGACGGCGGCAACAAGTCGCCGCAGCTGACGTGGAGTGGCGCGCCACAGGGGACGCAGAGCTTCGCGGTCACGTGCTTCGATCCTGACGCGCCGACCGGCAGCGGCTTCTGGCACTGGGTCGTGGTCAACATCCCTCCCGGCGTGACGGAGCTCCCGCTCGACGCTGGCAACCCGGCGAGTGGCAAGCTGCCGAAGGGCGCGCTGCAGGTTCGCACGGACTTCGGCAAGCCGGGCTACGGCGGCCCGTGCCCGCCGCAGGGCGACCATCCGCACCGCTACCTCTTCACCGTCTTCGCGGTGTCGATGGACGTGCTGCCGGTGACCGCCGACACCTCGGCCGCGGTCGTGGGGTTCTACCTGAACTTCAACACGCTGGCCAAGGCGTCGTTGATGGGACTGTTCAAGCGTTGAAGCGGCGGTAGCGGCACGCGGCGAGCTCGAGACCTGGGCGCACGAGCCGGGCCGGATCCTCGACCAGGTTGTCGTCTTGCTCCACCGGCCGGGAGGCCCTATTATCCAGGGCGCCCTCACCCGGGCCGCCATGACCCCATTGCTCGACGTCAGCGGGCTGACCAAGCGCTTCGCTATCCGCACTACATTACTTACACAGTGCCCGACACGGCGTTCGCCATCGGCCTCAGCATCGAGGCGCAGATCATGCCGATCCTGCGCGGGCTGTACACGGTGACCGGCCCCATCGTCGGCGCCCTCGTCCTCACGCTACTCGGCGAGTACCTCCGGACCGCCTTCGGCGCCGCCAATCTGTTCGTCCACGGCCTCACCATGGTATTCGTCATCCTGTGGCTGCCGGACGGCCCGGTGGGGTGCGCCCGGCGGCGGTGACGGAGGGAGGGCACGCCCGATGTTCGATGACGAGCGCGAGACGAATCGGTGCTGTCGCTCCACATCTACCCCCGAGGAGGAAAACGCATGAGGTCGTTCCGTACCGCCGCCGGCGTGTTCGTGGCGCTGGCCCTGGTTTCGCTCGCGAATCATCCCGCAGGCGCCGCGGAGACCATCCGCGTCGGATACCTCGGGCCCCTCACCGGGATCTTCGCCCAGGCCGGCAAGGACATGCTCGACGGGCTCAAGCTGTCGCTGGAGCAGATCAACTATCAGGCGGGCGGCCGCAAGATCGAGCTGTTCGAGGAGGACACCGAGGGGAGTTCCGCCACCGCGATCGCCAAGTACAGGAAGCTCGTCGATCACGACAAGATCCACGTGCTCACGGGCATCCTCCTGGTGAACGTGGGCAATAGCCTCGTGCCGTTTATCGAGCGCGACCGGGTGCCCACTCTTTTTCTGACCACGCCCGACGACCTGACCAAGCGCAAGGTCGCCAAGTGGATCTTGCGCTCGAATTTCTCGGCGAGCCAGATCATGCACCCGCTGGGCGATTACTCGGCAAAGACGCTCAAGTACCGCCGGGTGGCCGCCATCGCCATGGACAACGGTTTCGGGCACGAGGAGATCGGCGGGTTTCAGCGCGTGTTCGAGGACAACGGGGGCAAGGTGGTTCAGAAGCTCTGGGTGCCGCTCAACGCACTCGATTTCTCGCCGTACCTGACCCAGATTCAGAAGGACGTGGACGCCGTATGCGGCGTGTTCGTGGCCGGTCAGGCCGTGCGCTTCGTGAAGCAGTACGGAGAGTCCCAGCTGAAGGGCAAGGTGCCTCTCGTCGGCACCGGCGTCATGACCGACGAGAGCGCGCTGCGCGGCATGGGCGACGAGGCGATCGGCATCGTCGGCTCGCTCCTTTGGAGCCCGACGCTCAAGAATCCGGCCAACCAGACGTTCATGAAGCTGGCGGAGGCCAAATTCGGAAGAACGCCGGCCTACTTCCATGCCGTTATGTACAGCTCGGGGCGCTGGATCGCCGAGGCCGCGCAATCCTTGAAGGGCCAGGTCGAGGACCGCGAGAAGTTCGTCGCCGCCATCCGCCGCGCCATCGAGACCACCCCCGATCCGCGAGGTCCCATCAAGCTCGACGAGTACGGCAACCCCACCGAGAACGTGTACATCGTTCGTGTGGACAAGTCGGGCGGCAAGCTCGTCAACACCATCGTCCACACCTATCCGCTGGTCTCGCAGTTCTGGACCTACAAGCCGGAGGAGTTTCTCAAGAGCCCCGCGTACGGGCGTGACTATCCACCCGTCAGGCCCTGACCGGCGAGGCCATGCGCTTCGGGTTCTTCTTCTGGCCGTACACGCCGGAGTACACGGCGCGCATGGCGCGTCTCGGGGACGAGCACGGCTTCGACATGGTCGGCATCGCCGACACGCCGGGCAATGCCATGGACCCGTGGGTCGCGATGACACTGGCCGCGTCGGCCACGTCCCGCGTGCGGCTCGCCACGTGCGTGACGAACCTGGTCACCCGCCATCCGGCCATCACGGCCTCGGCCGCGGCATCCGTCGACGTCGCCTCGGGCGGCCGCACCATTCTCGGCATCGGCGCGGGGCACAGCGGTGTCGCCAACGTGGGGGGCGCTCCCACAGGGGCGGGGGCCTTGCGTGAAGGGGTCGATTTTCTCAGAACGGTGCTGAGCGGAGAGCCGGCATCGTGGCGCGGCGTCCCCACGCACCTGCCCTGGGTGCGGCGCCGCGTGCCGGTCTATGCCGCCGCGTCGGGACCGGGCGCACTCCGCGCGGCGGGCGCCGCGGCCGACGGCGCGTTCGTGAACTACGGCCTCGGCCCCGATCACGTGAGCCGGGCGCGGGCGCTGATCGAGGCGGGTGCCCAGGAGGCCGGCCGGCCGGCGGGCAACGTCGACGTATGGTTCATCGCGTGCCTCGACGTGAACGCCCGGCGCGAGGCGGCCTACGAGAAGCTCGGTAATATTCTGGGCTTTGTCGCCGCGTACATCCTGGGACCCGACCCGGAAGGGCGCGGTGTTCCCCCCGAGCTGGTGCCGCGCGTGCGGGAGCTCCGCCAGAGCTACACAACGCGGCAGCGGGAGATGGACGCGACGCTGGTGAAGCGGCTCGGGCTCTTCGACTATCTCCGCGCGCGATTGGCCGTCGCGGGGACCCCGGAAGACTGCGTTGGCCAGGTGCGCGCCGCCGAAGCCGCCGGGGCGGCACAGCTCATGTTCACGGTCAGCCTCGCCGCCGATCCGCTGAGCACCGTGGAGCTGTTCGGGCGGGAGGTACTGCCCGTGCTGGCGCGTTGAGACAAGGTTGAGACAAGGAGGGTCGAGTTGATCGTCGACGTTCACGCCCACCTCTATCCGCGCGCGTTCATGGAGGCGATCGCCGTCCATGGGCCGCGTCACGGCGTGAGCCTCACCGAGGACGCGCCGCCCATCCTCTGCTTCGAGGGGATCAGGTTCTGGCCGTACACGCCGGCGTTCCACGACGTCACCGCGCGGCTCAAGGCCATGGACGAGGCCGGCTGCGAGCGGCAGGTACTGTCGATCGGACCACCCATGATCTACTGGGCCGACGCGGAGCTGGGATTGCGGCTGGCCCGGATCTTCAATGACGAGATCGCGCGCATTGTGCTCGAGCACCCCGACCGCTTCGTCGGGTTCGCGGCGGTGCCGCTCCAGGAGACGGCGAGCGCCCTCGGCGAGCTGGAGCGCGCCGTCAACGGCCTCGGTCTGCGCGGGGTGGCGGTCGGGTCGAACATCCAGGGTATGCAGCTCGACGATCCGGGCCTCGCGCCGTTCTGGGAGCGCGTGGAGGCGCTCGACGTCCCCGTCTTCATCCACCCGATCAACCCTGCCGGCCACGGCAGGAGGCACGACTACCGCCTGGACCTCGCCGTGGGGTTTCCGTTCGACACGACCGTCGCCGCCGCCCGGCTCGTTTACAGCGGTACCCTCGCGCGCCACCCGCGCCTGCGCGTCTGCTTGGCCCACCTGGGGGGCGCCCTGCCATTCCTGCGTGAACGCCTGGTGGTGGGCTGGGAGGTGGGACGCGAGTCGTTCGGCGCGTCCTATGGGATCGCGGAGAGCCCGGAGAGCTATCTCGAGCGCCTCTGGTTCGACGTCATCTCGTACTACGAGCCTGCGCTTCTGGCGGGCGTGGCGTGCGTGGGCGCCGATCGTCTCGTCATCGGCAGCGACGCGCCGTTCGCGATGGGCAGTCTCGCCCGGTCGATCGCGTCGATCCGCGATTTCGAGTTTCTTCCAAGGCGCGACCGGCAGCGGATCCTCGGGGAGAACGCGAAGGCGTTTCTCGACGGCCGCGCCTGAGAGCGCCGCTCGGGCGGCAGGTTCCCTGGAGGCGCGGGAGCCTGAGCCGGCGCCCCGAGGCCGTGTCGCCCGGCCCTGACCACGTTTCTCTCGGGCGGAAGCGCGTTCATGCAGTATCCTCGACTAGAGGACGTTGTCCCAGCCCGTCCCCCCGCCCACACTCGCAGGGGGATGCTCGCCGCAAGGCGTATGGTCGATCGAGTGCGTGGAGGCATCGCGATGCGTGTACCTACGCTGAGTCTTCTCGCGCGCTACTCGCTGCTGAGTCTGGCGTGCGTGCTGGCCCTGATGGTCGCCCTGGGGTGGGTGACCTCCAGGGTGCTCGTGCAGCACATGCAGGCGAGCGAGTGGCAGACCACCGCCCAGATCGTCCGCTATGAGGCCGGCGATCACGGGATTGAGCGCATCTTCATGGATCCCGCGGCTCGGCGGGACCGGGCGGGCATCCGATCGGCCCTGGGCCCGCTCTACAAACTGCCGGAGGTCGTGCGCGTCAAGGTGTGGGACCGTGACGCCGTGGTGATCTGGGCCGAAGACGAGCGTCTCATCGGCAAGAGATTTGCCGACAACCCCGAGATGGTCGTCGCGCTGCGAGGACAGGTCAGCGTTCAGGTCAAGAGCCGGCCGAAGCCCGAGAACATGCAGGAGCACCAGTTCTTCGCCACGCTGGCGGAAGTGTACGTGCCGATCTTCGCCCCCGATAAGCCCGGGTCCGTGGTCGGCGTGCTGGAGGTCTACAAGGTCCCCCAGCGGCTCTACGACGACATCCAAAAGTCCCGGAACATCATCTCGGCCACCACGGCCCTGGGCGGCCTGCTGCTGTACCTCTCCCTCTTCGGAGTCGTCCGCATCTCCCATCGCTCCCAGATCCGGGCGGAGGCCGGGCGCCGGAAGGCCGAGGCGGAGCTGCTCCGCCTCAACCAGGAGCTGGAGAAGCGCGTGGTCGATCGCACGGCGGCGCTCGAAGCCGCCGGGCGGGAGCTTGAAGCGGCCAACGCCTCCGTCTCACGCCTCCTCGATGAGTCCGAACGGCGGCGGCAGCGCGTCGGAACCATGGCGGCCGTCTCCCGTCGCCTGACCGCGGAGCTGGATCTGCCCGGTCTGCTGGGCTCCATCTCCAAGGCGGCGGCCGAGATCTTCGAGGGAGAGGCGGGCTTCCGGCTCGCCGAGGGAGAGTGGCTGGTCCGCATCGGCGCGACGCCCGGCGCCATGGAGGCCTCGCCGAGCGAGCGCGTCCGGATCGGGGAGTCGATAGCGGGAATGGTCGCGGCCACGGGCCAGCCATACCTCACCCAGGACACGGCCGGAGACCCTCACCTCATCCCGGCGCATCGGGAGGGGGCCCAGGCTGCCCGGACGGGCGCCATCATGTGCGTACCCGTCAGGATGGGCGGCCGGGTTCTCGGCATCCTATCTGTCTACGGCCCGCGAGGCCATCGTTTCGGCGACGACGACGTCGCCGTCGCCCAAGGCCTGGCAGACCAGGCGGGCATCGCCATCGAGAAGGCGCGCCTGTACGAGGCCGCCGTCCAGGCCCAGCGTGAGGCCGAGATGGCACTGAGTCACGTCAAGCAACTCCACGGCCTGCTCCCCATCTGCGCGTACTGCAAGAAGATCCGCAACGATCGGAATTACTGGGAACGGATTGAAACGTATATCGGCGAGCGCTCTCACACCACCTTCAGCCACGGCATCTGCCCGGAATGCAGCGCCACCGTGGTCGCCAGGGAACTGGAGGAGTGGCGCCAGCAGCACCGCGTGCCCTGAGACAGCAGGGGGCGGGCCGGCTCGCGGCGGAGACTCAGGAGATCTGTGCCGATCCGCTCACGCTCCCACGACGGGCGGGATCTTGTCCGTCCAGGGAGCCGCGGCCTCGAAGGCAGCCGCGGCGCGCAGCACCATCGCCTCCTGCCGCCGCCGGCCGACGATCTGGAGCCCCACCGGCAGGCCGCTCCTGGTGAAGCCGCACGGCACCGAGATGACGGGTAGGGCGGTAACGGTGATGCCGTAGGTCAGGAAGAACCACTGGGTGTAGTTGTCGAGCGGCTTGCCGTTGATGTGCGTCGGGTAGGGCTGCTCGACGGGGAAGGGCGGCACGGCGACCGTCGGCAGGATCAGCAGCTCGCGCGTCTCCATGAAGGCGCGCACGCGGTGCCAGAGCTGGGTGCGGAGCGTCTGGGCCTTCGCGATGTCGCGCGAGGTGAGCGCGAGCCCCTGCTCGATGTTCCAGACCAGCCCCTTCTGCATCTGCGCCTTCCACTGCGGGAGCTTGTCGGCATGGTTGGCGACCATGGTGAGCCCGCGCGTGCCGAGCACGATGTCGTTGACCTCGCCGAAGTCGCAGGAGGCTGCCTCGACCTTGGCGCCGAGGGAGCGGAAGACGCGGGTCGCGTCCTCGGCCACGCGCGCGACCTCCTCGTCCACGGGGATCAGGCCGTCGAGGTCTGGCGTCCAGGCCACGCGCCAGCCCTTGACCGACGGCGCCTTCACGGCCTTGAGGAAGGCGTCCGCGTCCACGTCGTACGAGAGCGGCGCGCGGTCATCGGGACCCGCCACGGCGGAGAGCATCAGCGCCACGTCGGCCACCGTCCGCGCCATGGGGCCGGTGACGCCGAGCGAGTCCCAGGCGAGGAGCGTGGGGTGTATCGGAACCAGCCCCGGCGTGGTGCGAAAGCCCACGACGCCGCAGAAGGCGGCGGGTGTCCTGAGCGAGCCCCCGAGGTCGGAGCCCTGCGCGATCGGGCCCATGCCGGTGGCGAGGGCGACGGCCGCGCCGCCGCTGGATCCGCCGCAGGTCAGCGCCGTGTTCCACGGGTTGCGCGTGACGCCGAAGACGGCGTTGAAGGTGTTGCCGCCCGCGCCGAACTCCGGCGTGTTGGTCTTGGCGAAGACGATGGCGCCCGCGGCCTTGAGGCGCTCGACGATGAGCGCGTCCCCCTCCGGCACGTGATGCTCGAACACCTTCGAGCCCCACGTCGTGCGGATCCCCTTGGTCGGCGTCAGGTCCTTGATGGATACCGGCACGCCGTGGAGCGGCCCGAGCTTCCCGCCCTTCTTCCTGAGCGCCGCCGTCGCCGCCCTGGCCTCCTTGAGCGCGGATTCCCGCGCGAGCGTCACGATGGCGTTGAGCCCGGGATTGACGGCATCCACCCGCGCGAGCACCGCCTGCATCACCTCCAGCGGCGAGGTCTTGCGGGCGCGGTAGAGGCGGCAAAGCTCCGTGGCGGGCGTGAAGCAGAGATCGCGGTCTGGCACGGGGGCCTCCTAGAGGACCTTGCGGGGGTCGAGGGCGTCGCGCAAACCGTCGCCAAGGTAGTTGATGCTGAGCACTGTGAGGAAGATCGCGGTGCCTGGGAAGATCGCCCAGTGCGGGGCGAAGTCGAGGTTGTCCTTGGCGTCGAAGAGGATGCGTCCCCAGGTCGGGATGTCGGGCGGGAAGCCCAGGCCCAGGAAGGACAGCGTCGACTCGGCCAGGATGGCCGCCGCCACGTCGAGTGAGCCCGCGACGATCACGGGGCCGAGAGCGTTGGGCAGGATGTGGCGGACCATCTGGCGGAGCGGCCGGGCACCCAGGCTGCGCGCGGCCTCGACGAACTCCTTCTCGCGCAGCGACAGGAACTGGGCACGGACGAGCCGCGCCACGGGCATCCAGCGGAGCCCCCCGATGACGGCGACGATCAGGATGAACACCCCTGCCTCGGGCCCGAGCGCCTTTTTCAGCACGTCGCGGAAGAGGTAGACGATCAGCAGCAGGAGGGGCAGCTGAGGGAGCGCCAGGAAGAGATCCGTGACGCGCATGAGCGCGTTGTCCACGGTGCCGCCCGACTGGCCCGAGACGGCGCCGACCGCCGTGCCCACCGTGATCGCGATGAGCATCGCGGCCACGCCGACGGCCAGCGAGATGCGGCCGCCGTAGAGCATGCGTGCGAGCAGATCCTGACCGAGGTCGTCCGTGCCCAACGGGTGGGCCCACGAGGGAGTCTTGAGCTTGGCCTTGAAGTCGATCTCGTTGATGGGCGCGCGGTAGATGAACGGGCCCACCAGCACGGCGAACACCATGATGGCGAGCATGACCGCGCCGAACGTCGCGAGCCGGTGGCGCCGGAAGCGCCGCCAGGCGTCGGCGGCGAGGGACTCCGGCGGCCGTCCCGCGGCGACGGCCGCGCCGCCGAGCACCACCTGGGACGCCGTCCCATTGGCCACCGCGCCTACCTCAACGAGATTCGCGGATCGAGCCAGCCGTAGACCACATCCGCGATCAGGTTGAAGAACACTACGAGGGCCGAGAAGACGAAGGTGATCGACATGATCACCGGCGTGTCGTTGGAGAGGATGGCGCTGATCAGGAGCGAGCCGATGCCGGGCACGCGGAAGATCTGCTCGGTGATGACGGCGCCGGTGAAGATGCCGGGGATCTGGAGTGCCACGAGCGTGACCACCGGGATCAGCGCGTTCCTGACCACGTGCTTGAGGATGGTCACGCGCTCGGACAGCCCCTTGGACCGAGCCGTGTTGACGTAGTCGAGCTGTACGACCTCGAGCACGGCGGAGCGGACGAAGCGCGTCATCGAGGCGCCCTGGAAGAGCCCGAGCACGGCGATCGGCATGATGGCCTGCCGCGCCATCTCCCACATCCAGCGCCAGCCCGTGGCGCTGATGTCGGCCCGGTAGATGAAGGGCAGCCAGTCGAGGTAGATGCTGAAGAGGAGGATGAACAGGAGCCCGGTGAAGAACGTGGGCAGCGAGAAGCCGATGAAGGCAAAGGTGGTCGCAATCTGGTCGAAGATGGAGTAGGGGCGCACGGCCGAGTAGATGCCGACCGGGAGCGCGACCAGGAGCCCGAGGAGCTGCGCGGTTCCCAGCACGAAGAGGGTCGTCGGCAGCCGCTGCATGATGAGGGTCGAGACGTCGACGCGGCTCGTGAAGGAGAAGCCCCAGTCGCCCTTGGCCATCGCCGCGACCCACCGGACGTAGCGCACGGCGATCGGGTCGTCGAGGCCGAACTGGGTCCGGAGGTTCGCGCGCACCTCGGCGGGAACGTTCGGGTTGGTCGCGAGCTCCTCGAAGGGATCGCCCGGCGCCAGCGCCAGCACGGTGAAGAGGACGAGGCTGATGCCGAGCAGCGCGGGGATCGAGATCAGGAGACGTCGAACGAGGTACTTGGACATCGCTCAGCGCGGCCGAGGCGGGGGGACCGGGCCCGCGGGCCCGGTCCCCCGATGCCTTCCTAAGCCTCGCGGTACCAGTGGGAGAGATTCCAGAAGTCGGAGTCCCAGGGGCTCGGGGGGGCATGCAATTTGTTGAACACGGCAGAGACCCTGGGTCGGGCTACCACCGGGATCACGACCACGTGCTGGATGACAAGGTCGTTCATCTTGATGAAGAGCGCGGCCCGTTTGACCGGGTCCATCTCGCTCTCGGCCGCTCGGAAGAGCTTGTCGTACTCCTCGTTCTTCCAGCGCGTGATGTTGCGCCCCTGCCACTTGTTGTCCTTGGACGCGACCTCCCAGGAGGTGAACTGGTTCATGAACAGCTCGGGATCGGGCTGGGTCATGGTGGTCGTGTACATCTGGATGTCGGTGTAGAACTTGGTGTACGTGTCGGGGTTCGCAACGTCCGAGGAGAAGTACACCGACGCCGTCACAGACTTGAGCTCCATGTCGATGCCGGCCTTGGCCGCCGCCTGCTTCACGATGGCCTGGTTCTTCTGCCGCGGGGAATTGATCGAGGTCTGGTAGACCAGCTTCAGTTTCTTGCCGTCCTTGGCTCGGATACCATCCGCACCCTTCTTCCAGCCGGCCGCCTCCAGGATCTGGTTGGCCTTGTCGATGTTCAGCTCCCACTTGGTGTTCTTCGAGACGAAGCGGGGTGGGGCATTGAGGAAGTTGGCGGTGGCGATGCCAGTGCGGCCGTATATATTCTCCTGCACGGAGGCGCGGTCCACGAGGAGATTCAGGGCCTGGCGCACCGCCGGGTCGGTCAGGAGCGGGTGCTTGGTCTTGATGCTGGACCGCTCACCGTCGACCTCAGTCCACGGATCGGTGTTGTTGAGCTGGATGTGCTCGATGTTGCCACCCAGCAGGATGTCGGCCCGGCCCTTTCCGCCCTGCTCCAGGCGCTTAAGGATCTCGTCCTCGACTTGCATGTTCCAGGCGTAGTCGAACTCGCCCGTCTGGATGACGGCGCGCGCCGCCGAGATCGCGTCGCCGCCGCCCTTCATCTCGAGGGTGTCGAAGAAGGGACGGTTGGCGACGTGGTAGTTCGGGTTGATTTCGGCCTTGACCATGTCCCCCGGCTTGAAGTCCACGAACTTGTAGGGGCCGGTGCCCACGGGCTTGAGGTTAGCGGGCGCCTCGCGGGACTTCCCGCCCTTGAAGGCCTCGAACAGATGCTTGGGGATGATCATGCCGCGGACGCCGACGAAGGGGTCGGCCCAGAAGGGCGTGGGCTTTGCGAAGCTGACCTTGATCGTGTGGCTGTCGATCTTCTGGGCCTTGACGTCCTTGTAGGTGCCGCTGGTCACGGAAGCCGTGGCGGGATCCGCCGCGAACTCCCAGTTGAAGACGACGTCGTCGGCGGTGAAGGGCTTGCCATCGTGCCACTGCACGCCCTTCTTGAGCTTCCAGGTCACCGACTTGCCGTCCTTGGCAAGGCCGCCGTTCTGCACGCTCGGGATCTCGGCGGCGAGGACCGGGACCAGGTTGCCGTCTGGGTCCCAGGAGGCCAGCGGCTCGTAGAAGATTCGCGAGCCGTCCTGGTCCTTGGTGCCGACGGCGAAGTGCGGGTTCAGCAGGGTCGAGCCCTGCCACCACAGCACCTTGAGGGCACCGCCGCCGCCGCGCTTCGTAGGCTTATAGGCCAACTTGGTCTGGGCCTGGGCGACGCCGGCCGAAGCCAGCATCTGGGCCGCTAGGGGCGCCGTGAGACCGAGCCCGACCATCATCTGAACGAAGCCGCGCCGGCTCAAGCGCCCGGCCTTCACCTCAGCGATAACATCCCTCAGTTCTTGCTCGTCCATCCGGGTGTCCTCCTAACTATGGTCAGGGTCGAGACGGCGGCAAGAGCGAATAGTCTCTTATAATGGCCTCTTATACTGACCCAACCCAGGGAAGTCAAGCGCGCGCGGCCCGGCTCAGCCCTCCTTGTACCAATACGCCAGCCGCCACATGGTCGTGTCCCAGCCGGTCAGATCCATGCCGCGCAGCTTGTGGGTGGAGGCCGAGACCCCGTTGCGCCACAGCACGGGGATGACCACGACGTTCTGGATCACCAGGTCGTTCATCTTGATGAAGAGCGCGGCCCGCTTGACCGGGTCGAGCTCGACGTCGGCGGCTTTGTAAGTGCGGTCGTACTCCTCGTTGCGCCAGCGCGTGACGTTGCGCCCCTGCCACTTGTTCGCTTTGGAGGAGACCTCCCAGGAGGTGAACTGGTTCATGAAGTACTGCGGATCGGGGGCGGTCATGGTGGTGTTGTACATCTGGAGATCCGCGTAGAAGTGCGGGTAGTTGCCTGCTCGATGATCTGCCTCAGTTCGCTCTGGTCCATGCCTGACCTCCAATCGCAGCGGTCTTGTGGCGGGGCATCGTAGTCAGCGGCCCTGCGCGGTGAGCACGCGCGCGGCGACGTCGATGGCTTCCAGCATGCTCTCGGGATTGGCGATGCCCTTCCACGCGCGGTCGAAGGCCGTTCCGTGGTCCACCGAGACGCGCAGGAACGGCAGCCCGACCGTGACGTTGACCCCCGAGAGCCCCGTCCACTGGCCCCGCGTCTCGTCGTAGGTGAAGCCGAGCGTCTTGACCGGCACGTGTCCCTGGTCGTGGTACATGGCCACGACAATATCGAACTCGCCGCCTCGCGCCCGCGAGAAGAGCGTGTCGGCCGGCAGCGGGCCGTGGACGTCGAGCCCTTCGCGGCGCGCGGCCTGCGCGGCCGGGATGATCTGGGTTTTCTCCTCGTCGCCGAAAAGTCCGTCTTCGCCGGCGTGCGGATTGAGCCCGCAGACGGCGATGCGGGGGCGCGCCACGCCGAGCCCGTTCATGGTCTGATGCGCCAGCCGGATGACCCGCAGCACGCGGTCCTCGGTGCAGAGGTCCGGCACGCGTCGGAGCGCGA